>Ga0207754_100197_pt1 | contig 33087 bp, 35 predicted proteins | sample A23E1SouthBayCA_FD_187728 | JGI IMG/M metagenome (GOLD analysis project Ga0207754, IMG submission 187728) | Aerobic enrichment media microbial communities from Eden Landing Ponds, California, USA - A23 E1 (SPAdes) | ecosystem: Environmental > Aquatic > Marine > Unclassified | place: Emeryville...
CGCGGGCAGGTTCGCTATCTGGGTGCCTCCTCGATGTGGGCCCACCAGTTCGCGGACGCCCTTGACACGAGCGACCGACTCGGTCTCGAGCGCTTCGCGACGATGCAGAACCACTACAACCCGCTCTACCGGGAAGAAGAGCGCGAGATGCTCCCCCTCTGCGAGAAAGAGGGAATCGGCGTTATCCCGTGGTCGCCGCTCGCTCGCGGCGTCGCCGCCCGGCCCCACGAGGAGTTCGGCGCGACGACGCGCGGGGAGACCGACTCGTTCCTCCACGAGATGCCCTACCTCCAGGGCGGCGGTGAGGAGATCAACGAACGCATCCAGGAGCTCGCCGACGAGAAGGGCGTGAAGATGGCCCAGATCAGTCTCGCGTGGCTTCTCCAGCAGGACGCCGTCGACGCCCCGATCGTCGGTACGACGAGTATCGAACATCTCGAGGACGCCGTCGAGGCCACCGAACTCGACCTTTCCGACTCCGACGTCGAGTACATCGAGGAACCCTACGAGCCCCTCCCGATCGCCGGCCACGAGTAGGTAGCGTGTGCAAGTCGCGTCGCTCGGACGTGTAGCCGTCTCAAAAAACCGGAAGTATCGTCCGTCGCTGTACGCGACGGGTGTGTCGTGTTACTGTCGGACGACGTTCGCTGCGCGAGGCCCCTTGGGGGAGGACTCGATGTCGAACTCGACCTCAGTCCCTTCCGTGAGGTCTTCGCCGCCGACATCCTCCATGTGGAAGAACACGTCTTCGTCGTCGTCGAGGTCGCCGTCGTCAGTCGAGATGAAACCGTAGCCGCCAGTGTCGTTGAAGAAGTCAACCTTACCGTTTGCCATTACAACCAAACGTAGGGCCACGTCGGGGATAACACTTCCGAGGGTCGAGGTACCACGACTCTCTACGCTCCATTCGACGAGATATCGCCATCGTCACTCGCTTGCGGCGAGGTGCTCGCGGAGCGTTTCCGCGAATCCGCTGAGTTTCGTCTGCCCGAAGACGGCGACGATCGCGGCGCCCAGCGAGTTGAACATGAGGTCCCGAACGGTGTCGTCGAGACCGTGCTGGGCGAGCGGCATCGTCCAGCCAGTCGCGGCGGAGAGGAGGTCGAGGGCGAACTCGAAGAGCTCCCAAACGACGGCGAACGCGAGCACGACGACGAAGATGTAGACGAACATGAAGCGTCGAGGGATGTGGACGTCGTCGCTGTGGAGGTCGACGGCACGTGCGACCGTGTAGCCGACCGCCGCGATGAGCGAGGCGGACATCGCGTGCGTGACGTGATCCCACCAGTGGATGTAGCCGTAGAGGCCGGCGGAGCCGAGGGTGTGGAGGAAGACGGCGAGCGTGATCCAGAGGCCGAGCCACGGGTCGATCGGGATGCGGTAGTTTCGTTCGAGGACGGCGGGGAGCGCGGTGACGGCGAGCCCGAGCCCGCCGTTGACGATGGCTTTCGGCTGTCGGACGAGCAGGCCGTAGGCAACGATGCCGAGGAGGACGAGCTGCATGCCGCGTGTGAGGCGGCGCTGCGTCCGCTGTGAGGGCCGGGGAAGGAGCGTCATCGGCGCACCACTCGGGGGACGAGGCGTGCGATGGCGCGGCGGAGCCGGCGGTCGCGCCGCCGGAAGTACGAGTCGAAGAGGATGCCGGCGGTGAGGCCGGCGAGGGTGACCCAGACGAACTCGGTCATGAGTGCGTCGTTCGTCGTGAGGTAGTGCATGCCGAGGGTGTGATCGAGGTTCCAGCGGATGATCGCCCACGTAGCCGCCGCGGCGAGCGTCATCAGGACGACGAGGACGACGGCGAACCAAGACGTGACGCGCATGGCCGTGAACATGTGGAGCTCCGCGGTGATCGTGAGCGCGAGCGCGGCAACGGCGAGGTAGAACGCGAACGTCCCGACGGTTCCCGCGACGAGTCCGCGGACGAGGATCGGGAGAGTCGCGAGAACGAGGAGTTCCCAAGGGAGCATCGCGCGCCAGTCGCGGTACGCGACCGGTGGGATGAGCACGACGATTCCCGTGACGGCGACGAAGGCCATCCAGAGACGGTCCCAGTCGAGCGCGCTCTCGAGGAAGACGAGCGCGAGCACGCCGACGACGGCCCACGCGATCAGGGCGTTCGTTCGTCCGTTCCGAAAGAGCCGCTCGACGGCGTCTTCGACTACCGCGTCGATCGACTGTTGTGTGTCCGACATCGGTCGTGTCGACACCACCCCCGCTGCCGTCATAAAGCTCCTTGCTGGCAGGGACCGTTCCGCGTTCGCCATCCATCGCACGGGCGGTGCCACTGACCGTCACGACGTCGGTGACTTCGGTCAGTCCCGGGCGCGGACGACGACGACGGGACCGAGCGATTCGCGGGCAACGCGGTCTTCGAGGTCGCCGAACACCCACTCGGAGAGACTGGACTCGGGTTCGCCCATCACGAGCAGGTCGTACTCCACGGCGACGTCGGCGATGGTGGCGAGTGCGTCACCCGTGGACGCCGGCTGCATCGTCAGCTCGGCGGTGTCGAGGCCAGCGTCGTCGAGCGCACGCCGAATCTCCTCACGGGAGACGCCTTCGTCGAGGCCGAGCGCGGAGACGGTGATGTCGCGCTCACCGACGAGGGCGGCGACGAACCCGGCGACGGTGTCGACGTTCGCCTTCCCGATGAAGGGGACGAGGAGGCGATCGACGTCTTGGGCGACGCCGGGGTGGACGATGGCGTCGCAATTCTCCTCGATGGTGACGCGCGAAATCGTCTGTTCGGCTGCGCCGGTGAACGCGAGTCGTGTCTCGGCGTCGCCGCCCGCGTCCGCGAACCCCTCCCGGAGTTCGTCGAGCTTCGCCTGTGCGCGCTCCTCGAACTGGAGTTTCGCCTGTTCGGCCGGGGTCTGGTCGGGCACCTCGTAGTAGCCGAGGACGACGACGTCCACGGTCGAGAGGAGGTCGAACAGCCCGGGCGTCACCGATTCGCCTTCGAGGATCTTGACTGGAACGAGTACTTTCGTCATCGTTAGAGTGCCCCCTTGAGGGAGACGTCGCCCGCGTAGTAGTAATACCAGCCGGCGGCGACGACCATCACGACGACGCCGATGATCTGGCTGGTGCGCTGCATGAACGCGATGAGGCCGAAGGACGCGACCGCGCCCAGTCCGGCAATCACGCGGTAGGCGGGCACGCGGAAGTCGGGATCGTACCACTCGGGTTCGTCGCGGCGCATCGCGATGAGGGAGACGCAGATGAGCCCGTACATGACGAGGCTGAGGATGGATGCAACCTCAGCAAGGATTTCGGTCTCGCCGGAGGCGACGAGGAGGAGCGTCGGGACGCCCGCAAGCGTGAGCGCGACGTGCGGCGTGCCGTATTTGAGGTTGATCGCACTGGCCTTCTTCGGGGCGAGTGCGTCCTTGCTGAGTGCGAAGACGGCGCGTGAGGAACTCATGATCGAGGCGTTCGCCGAGGAGACGGTGGCGAGGAGGCCGGCGATGAGGATGGCAATCGCGCCGATCGGCCCCCAGAAGCTCCCCGCCACCTCGACCATCGCGGTTTCGCCGAACGACGCGAGTTTCGCGCTGCCGAACGCGCTCGTCGCGACGAACACCGTGGCGACGTAGAACGTGCCGACGATCAGGACGCTTCCGACCATCGCGAGCGGGAGGTTCCGTCCCGGGTTCTTGATCTCGCCCGCCACCGTGGCGACCTGCGCGAACCCGAGATAGGACGTGAAGACGAGTGCGGCTGTCGTAATCACGGGCATCGCGCCGAACGGCATGAACGTCTCGGGCGTGCTGGACGTCCCGAAGACGCCGAGCGCGTCGAGACCGCCGTAGGAGAGGAAGAGTGAGAGAATGACGAGGAGGATGGCGACGACGTAGTTCTGAAGTTTCGCCGTGTTTTCGGTCCCCGTGAAGCTGAGGCCGGTGAGGAGTACACCGAAGACGAGCGCGAGTGCGATCGTCGGACTCACGCCGAGGGAGACGCCCATGCGGGTGAGGACTTCCGCGGCGTAGCTCCCGAAGCCGACGAGGTAGAACGAGGACGCGAAGACGAGACTCAACCAGAGGCTAACGCCGACGACGGTACCGGCGAGCGCCCCCAGCGAGCGGGAGACGAAGTAGTAGCCTCCGCCCGATTTCGGCATCGCCGTCGCGAGCTCGGAGGCGGGGAGCGCGACGAGGAGCGCGATCACCATCCCGATGGCGTACGACCCCGCGGCGGCCGGCCCCGCCTGTCCGGCGGCGATGCCCGGGAAGACGAAGATGCCGGCGCCGATCATCGTCCCGACGCCGATTGCCAGCCCGCCGGTCAGGCCGATCGTTCGTTCGAGTTCTGTGCCCTCGTCCGTGACCGTGACGTCCCCGTCATCGTTGACGTCGCCGAGGTCGTCCGCGACGGGCGTCTCGCCCGCGCGGTTCTCGCCGGCGGCGCTCAGCGTACTCTCGCTCACACCATGGGCTGTCGAACAGCCAGCGGAAAACGGCTACGGCCAAGAGGCCCTCGACTCCCGTTTAGTCGACCCTTCGGACGGGGGCACCGGGGACCCGCGCCGATTCCGTCAGCTTCAATCGCCGGAGCGTGAAGTACCGCTATGACGGCGAACGGAGGCGAAGATGCGCGCACGTTCGGGGCGCTTCGCGGTGGCGGCCGCGGACGCGTGCTCCTCGTCGTCGCCCTCGGTTGGTTTCTCACACTGGGGATGCGCTACGTCGTCCCGACCCTCCTCCCGCAGATCCGGGCGGAGTACGGCATCAACAACGCGACGGCGGGCCTCGCCGTTACGGCGGTCTGGGCGGGGTACGCCCTGATGCAGTTCCCCGCCGGCGCGCTCGCCGATCGCCTCGGAGAGCGCAAACTGCTCGTCGGGAGCCTCTTCGCGGCTGCCGGGAGCCTCGTCGTGCTCGCTGCCTCGTCGACACTCGTCGCGTTCATGCTCGGGTGCGGGCTGTTCGGCCTCGCTACGGGGCTGTTCGGCCCTGCACGTGGGATGACGCTCTCCCGGACGTTTCCGGACAGCGAGGGCTCGGCGTTCGGTCTCACGCTCGCCATCGGGAGCGTCGGGTCCGCGCTTCTCCCGTTCCTCGCGGGTCTACTCGTCGGTCCGCTCGGCTGGCAGACCACCATCGTTCTCGCCGTTCCGGGGTTCGTCGTCGTCGGTGGCGCGACGTGGCTGATCGTCTCCAACGGCGCGAACGGTAGTGAGACGGACGCGCAGGCCGTGGAGGAGACCGACGAGGACGAGGAAGCGAGCGAGGAACGCGACGTGCCGCTGACGCGCGCGCTCTGGACCGCGATCAACCGGCGGCGGGTCGTCGTCCCCGTGGCCGCCATCACGCTCGTGATGTTCGGTTTGGAGGGCGTTACGGCGTTCCTCCCGACGTACCTCCACGACGTCGGTGGACTACGATCGGAGGTCGCCGCCGCGGTGTACGCGCTGTTCTTCGTCGGTGGCGCGCTCGGGCAGGTCGTCGCCGGCAACCTCTCCGATCGCTTCGGCGACCGGGTGGTGCTCGTCGCCGTCGCTACCGTGAACGTCGTCGCGCTCATCGCCGTCCCGTTCGTCTCGGGACTCGTTCCGCTCGCCGTCGTGGTCTTCGCCCTCGGGACGCGCAACGGCATCGCCCCCATCTCGAACGCGTATATCATCGCCGTCCTCCCCGATGAGATCCAGGGGACGGCGTGGGGGATGCTCCGCACCGGCTTCTTCCTCCTCGGCTCCACGGGATCGATTGTCGTCGGCTGGCTTGCGGACCGCGGGCAGTTCGCAGGCGCGTTCTACCTCATCGCAGCCACGACGGCCGTCGCCGCCCTCCTCTATCTCGTTCTCCCGAACAGGCGACTCGCGTGACGGACTGAGGAGGCGGCGAGGGGTGACGTCGCGGCGGCGTTTAACATCTCGGGCATCGATGGGTGCGTATGAACACGAGTGCGGAGAGCACGGCGTTCCGATTCGACTATCGACCGGCCACGATCCGATACGACGCGGGCGCGACCGCTGAACTGGACGCGACGCTCGCCGCGTACGACGTCGAACGCGCGCTCGTCGTCGCAGGCACGACGACTGGGACGACGCCGGCCGTGATCGACCCGGTAACGAACGGGGCGGGCGAGCGCCTGGCGGACGTGTTCGCGGAGACGACGCCGGAGAAGCGACTCGATACGGCACTCGACGGCGCTGAGCTGTACGAGGCGGTGGACGCGGACGGCATCATCGCGCTCGGCGGGGGATCGAGCCTTGACGTGGCGAAAGCGATCCGGGCGCTCGTCGCGAGTGACGACCGCGACGCTTCGGTCGCGGCGTTCGCGGAGACGGGCGCACTCCCGGTTCCGGACGACCTCCCGCCGCACGTCGTGGTGCCGACCACGCTCGCAGGTGCGGATCTCTCCCTCGTCGGCGGTCTGACGGCGACGCCGACGAACGGACACGTTGACGAGGGGGTCGCGGGAGGGATCTCCGCGCCGGCGCTCATGCCCGATGCGGCGGTCTACGACCCCGAGCTCGTGGCGACGACGCCGAGCGGCGTCCTCCGTGCGTCCGCGATGAACGGGTTCGATAAGGGGCTTGAATCGCTGTACGCACGGACGGCGACGCCCGTGACGGACGGAACGGCGGCGCGTGGACTCCGCCTCCTCCGCGAGTCGCTTCCTACCCTCGGCGGCGACGAGCCGGCGTACGGCGCGGCAGTTCGCGGGACGATTCTCGTCCAGTACGGCATCGCGCGTCCGGACGCGACGACGCTCGCACTGATCCACGCCTTTGGTCACGGTCTGACCGCCCACTCGTCGGTCCAACAGGGCGCGGCGCACGCGATCGTCGCTCCGCACGTCCTCGACTACCTCTTCGAGCACGGGGACTGCCGGCGGGACCTGCTCGCGGACGCGCTCGGTATCCAGTCGGACGAGGACCCCGCTGCGGGCGTCGTCGAGGCTGTGACAGCCGTCCGCGACGGTCTTGACCTCCCGACCCGACTCCGTGACGTTGCGGACATCGCAAAGGCGGATCTCCCGGAGATCGCGGCGACGACCGCGGCGGACGGCTTGGTCGAGAACGTCCCGCCGGGAATCGACGTCTCCGACGATGCGCTGACGACGGTGCTTCGGTCGGCATGGTGAGGGCGGATGCGGCGCGCGGTCGGTACCATGCCGACTCGACGCTCGACCTCACTCTGCCAAAATATAAATTTTAAATACAGTATATGTAAACGACTAAAACGTCTGAAGACGGAGCGGGACAGCCTGTGAACGACGTCTGTAGAGTTGTTGACGGCACGCCGCGAATGGATCGCTGTGCGAGTCACCCCTCCCATGTACTCTGCTTCTGAGCGAGAAGCGCAGGGTGAGAATTATACTTCCCTCCCCGCATATCCGACATATGGACGAGGATGCCGATGAACTCCTCGCGCTGCTCGACGACGAGTACGCGCGGGCCATCCTCGCCGAACTCACCACCGAACCGATGTCCGTCTCCGAGCTCTGTACGGCCTGCGAGATGTCCGATCCGACTGCCTATCGACGCCTCAACCGACTAGAGGCGGTCAACCTCGTGACCGAAGAGCAGGTTCTCGACCCGGACGGCCACCACCATAAGCGCTATCGAGCCACCGTCGAAGAAGTGTCTGTCCGATTTGATAATGGTGAGTATATAGTATCTGTTACACGTACCAGTACGGATCCATCCGATCGGTTCACGGAGCTCTTCGAGGGGTTGTCCTGAGATGTCCATCGTGCTCCTCCAACTCCGCGCTACCGGTGCCGAGCCCGCAGTCGCACTTACCGTACTCGCCCTCTCACTGTTCTCTATCATCCTCTCGGTCACCATCGCAGGGACGCTCATCCGCGGTTACCTAGCGGGACCGCGGAGCACAGACATACTCGTCCTCGCTGTTGGTCTCCTCCTTCTCACGACCATTCCGGAACTCCTTCGAATCGGGCTGCCGACGCTCACACCGGTCGGAACGAGCGCCCGCGCGGTCGCCGTGAGCGGCTGTCAGCTCGTCGGGCTTGCTGCGATTCTCCGAGTCATCTACGGAGGTGCAGGCCGGTGAGCATCCTCATCCCTGTGAGCGTCGCAACGGCGCTGCGGCCGGATACCGTCGCGTGGATCGCGCTGGCGGTGACTGCCATCGTCGGGCTCTTCGTCGCGCTCCTTGCCTATCGCGGCTACCGGCGGAACGAGACGAGACGGATGCTCTTCTTGGCAGTGGGCATCGGCCTCGTGACCACCGGCGTCTTCGTGGCGGCTACAATACTCGACCGACTCGGGTTCGGGGCGTCTCCCGTCCTGCTCGCGCGGGGCATCGTCACGGTTTCGGGCCTCTGCGCCATCCTCTACGCACTGGTCTCCGACCGGTGAACCGGCGTCAGTCCCTCGCTGCCAGTAGCGCTGCGTTGGGTGTTCTCCCGGGCTGTTCGAGTCGAACGAACCGAGTGCGCCCCACCCTGCTGCCCGGGGCGTGGCGTCATCGTGGCCACGACGCGCGGAACCCCGATCAAACCCCGAAGCGAAGGAAGACTGGCTGGTCGGACCCAGAGCGCAGCGACTCGTAGACCGCGAGAACGGGACCACGGATCCGATCCTCCACTCGACGGGTCCGGCGTGGATGCGGGCGGGTCAGACGACGCCGCCGGAGTTCTGGAAGCCGTCGAGACGGTCGTGGCGTCCGCCTCCGCCGCTGAAGTCGACATCGCCGACGTACTCTACGGCGCCCTCGTCGGTCGCGTAGAGGTAGAGGGCCGTCTTCGCGATCCCTATGAGCGTCTGTCCGACGAGCACGGCGAACAAGACGCCGTCGACGAGCACGAGGACGCCGAGTGACGGCGGCACGCTCGGACGCTGTGCCAGACAATTGGCGGTCGATGCGGCACACGAACCGACGTTTAGCATCCAGACACATATTTCTCGATCGTGGGCTTCCCGTCGAGCAATCGGCCACCGAAAGTGAGAGTAGGACGCCATCCAGTCCGACCGTCCCCATATCCGCTCACGGACGACTGCCGAGAGCAGCCAGCGCGCTCCCGACAACGGTCCGTCGCGTGAGGAAGCCCTCCCGGGTGAGAGTGGCCGGACCGACGCGAAAGCGGGGAAGGGAGCGTGATGGAACACGAGGGGGCAAGTGGGGAGGGCGTAGTTCCGATGGCCTCGCGCTCCGTTTCCGACTACGGGGGCCGTCCTGATAGCCACCCGTGCTGCGCTTCGGAGCGAGAACGTCGGCGTAAGATACTTGCCGGATGGTCGCCGCCGAAACTGGTGCGTCGTCGGTGCCCCGTCGCGCTGACGCGCGACGACCAACACTTATCACATCCCGCCGGCCAGTTTCGAGCGTGCATCGTTCACGCCGCGCTCTCTTGGGGAGCATCGCCACGGTCACGCTCGGTGGGTGCCTCGACGACGTGACCAGCCAGTCGACCACGACCACCACGTCCGATCGGGATGGGGACGGCGTACCGGACCACGCCGACGACTACCCGGACGATCCAGACCGGGCGTTCCAGTCGTTTCACGCCGAGAGCGGCGGAGCGACGACACTCGAACCGGGTGACTTTCAGGCGTTCGCGCTCACGAACTCGCCGACCGCGAGCGGTGACGTCCTCCACTACGAGGCGTCCGTCGCGGGTGACACGCCGATTGATTGTCTCGTCTTCGAGCGCGATGCCTACGATCGCTACGAACGGGGGGCGCGCGATGTTCCGATCGTGGAGTCGTACAGCCGAACCGCGGTCACGGAGGCGTCCCTCACGACACAACTCGATCGGGGAGAGTACATCTTCGTCGTGGACTACACCGACCAGACGACGCCCGCCGAGTCCGGTCCTATCGACGTAACGTACACTCTCGATCTCGCGGACCCATCTGCTCGAACGACGTCGACCGGAAGCTCAACCACCGTCGAGTAGATCGGCCCATAGTGCTCAGCGGTGACTGGAATCCGACCGGGCCGTCGGGGCGGACTGTCTGCTGGACGCTCACGGGTTCTCAGTGAACACGCCGACACAGCCAAGTGCTCGAAACGCGCAGCTACGACTGACGATGTCCTCCACGCGCCGCGTCCTCCTCAGTCTCGGTCTCGGTGTTCTCTACGCCCTCGGGCTGTTCGTTCTCGCGAGCCGCCTCGGCTACGCAGTTGGTCCGTCCGAACACTCGCTCATCGAGTTCGGGTGGCACTACGGCGGACTGGTCGCGGCGGCCGCGTTCCCCATCTGGTCGGCGCTCCGGTATCGACTCCTCACGCCGCTCGTCGCCCTCATCGCGGTGACGGGCTACGTCGTCGGCATGGAGCTACTGGCGCCCGGACCGACGTTCCACGACATCGCCGAACTCGAAGGGCTCGCGGAACCGACCGGCATCATCGTCGTCGAAAACGGGCTCTATGTCGTCCGCTACGCGTCGTACGCGTCCGTGTGGCTCGTCGGGTTCGCCGGCCTCGCCGTCCTCGAAGGTACGGCGCGGACGACGTGGACGCGTCTGCCGTCACCCCCCGAACAGCCCCTACGCCTCGTCGGCGGCCGGCAACATACGCGCCTCATCGCGGTGGCGAGCGGTCTCGTCTACGTGGTCGTGATGACGTGGTTTGCCGTCCGGCTCAACGTCGTGCTTGCCGGCGGACGCACGCTCCTCCTCTACGCGTTCGGTGGCGTCGGGATGTGGGCACTCGGTTCGCTTCCGCTCTACTTCCTCGGGCGCTATCGGCTGTTCGCCCCACTAGCGCTCGCGACGCTGTTCACGTTCGCCGACGTCGCAGCCGAATTCACGGCGAGCGTCGAGTCACCACATGCTCTCTATTTCGGCGGCTGGTTCCTCCCTCTCGGCCTCATCTTCCTCGCAGGGGGACTGGAGGCTGTGATCCGACGTGTTCGGCGTCACGCCACGCAATCTGCGGATTCGTGACAGCCCGAAGCGCTATGCAGCGTGATTGATCACAGTCGTGACCGTTCGTAACGCTGATGAACCACCACGAGCGCCGCGGCCTTGACGTCCCAGTACACCTGGGGAATGTGCGCCGAATCCACTGTTCCGCCGAGCCTTTTCAAGTCCGTATCGGCATGTGTGATGACGTTACGGAGTTCGTGGAGAACGCGCCGATTCAATCGTTGGTGGCTCCGCTCGGAGTGTGCAGCGCGGATCGCGGCGACGGCGTCGAGGTGGATCGCGCGAACGTCCACGGCGGACTTGAGCCAGCGTGTCCGGAAAGACGGAACGTCGCGCGATAGCGCGAAAGTGCACTCACGGATCGCCGCTGTGGAACGTGTGTCATTCGTCTGCCAGGACGCACGCGCCCAGCGATTGTGTGCGCGTCTCGTAGCAGGCCGAGCGCGGCGAGCGCAGACGGCGCCGTTGACGTGGTCTCGAGATCTTACTCCGCGAACTTTTGACGTGGTCGGTGGTTACCGATCGAATCGCCTCGTTCGGCACTCGGTGTGAGCCGAACGGGGTAGGGACGTCCGAGAGGTATTCGTGCACGGTCGCTATCGTCCGTTTCTGATAGCCGTCCGCGATTGAGACCGGAACCCCTTGGGGATCGTCGGGAGGTCGCCACCGAAGTCGTCGAAGACGCGGTGTCGATCCGGGTCTCGGTGGCGCTGGACGGGAGATGTCCCGCACAGGCGGCGAGCGCGCTCCCGCTAACTGTGCCGGCGGCCGCGAGGAACGCACGCCGCGACCAACCGCCATTGATCACTCGCGATCACCTCCGTTCGCGTTCGTGGGAGTGGGTCGCTTCCGAGTAGGTCCCGCGTCGTTCGGCTCCTGCGCTCTGCGGGCGGACCGGACGGCGATTCGTCGCGATTCGTGAGCCCTGTTCGGTGACGTGGTTCGGGATGAGCGTGTCGGGGATACGAACGAGGAACGGAAGTTGCTCGTGCGGGACGCGATGATGCCCTTCGGCCGGGGCCGGTCGTTGGCACGCCGAACGACGGTACAATCAGTGTTTTAGCTAGGCTCATCACTACCTGTCCTTCTTCCATCAACGGACCCAATAGCGACTGGTATTCGACCACCTTTTTACATCACTACTATTGTAAATATGGTGGCTTGGGTGTTCATGGTGAGAAGACGAACCGGTCGTTGCGAGTCTGCCGAGTCAGAATCCCGTACCGGATTTTAAACCAATTCGCGACGATTTCCATACTTGGGGATCGCTTGTCCCCGTGGCACAACCGGTCTACACGCGGTTCGTTCCCTACTCCACCCTCTATCTGGGGGCGCCTCCCGGCTAGACAACCGGGCTAAATCAGGAGGGGCCGCCATAGATCCGAGCAACCTCGGCCGTTGAGTTACCTCTCAGCGTATCTGTTTCGGCATGTCGTAGTCAGACTCCATCACTGAGTACAGCGCTCACTAGTTCGACTTGTCGACTCAGACGTTAACCTACGCGTCACCGATCGTCACGGCCGGACGGCTATTCGTCGCCGGACCACGGGGACTGTCCGCACTCTCGGCTAGTGGCGACTGAACGATGGCTGGATTGGACGCTAGTGGCCGCTTCCGCCGACGCTCCCCAGCAACTTACTGTTCTGTCGTCGCGTCCACCGACTGCCATCAAGTGATCCGTTCGTCAATGCGTAGCCGTCCGTCACGCCAGCGTACGTATCCTACTAGCAACAGTCCACCGAGGACCGCGAAGACGACCTGTAGGACGCCGGTCTCCCCGATCCAGAACTCGGGCCCGGAAACGGTGAGATGGACGAGCTCGGGGGTCTGCTGGGAGACGCCGAGCCCGAACACGGCGCTCATCGTGAAGTTGTAGAACACGTGAAACCCAATCGAGAGCGCCAGTTCGCCCGTCACGACGTACGCGCTGGCGAGGACGAGGCCGGCGACGAGGTAGTAGCCATACTGGCTGACGTGTGTGATTTTCCCGCTGTGCATGTATGCGAAGACGAGCGAGCTACAGATGACGGCGACGCCGACCGCAGCGCGCCGTGGGAGGTAGCCACTCACGCCTTCCGCGAGGTTCGTCAGCATCGCGCCGCGGAAGACGAACTCCTCGAACGCCCCGTTGGCCACCAGCATGTAGGTGAAGACGACGAGCAGAGCGACCGGGAACGGAAGCGCGTCGCCGGCCGTCACGACGAACCCGCTGATGTGCACCCAGCCGGCGGCGAGGGAGACGAGCAGCGTTCCCGCGTTGACGATGGTGGCGGCGAGCGCGCCGGCGGCGAACGACCGCCACCAGTCGCGGTCGAACGATAGCCCGTAGTCGCGCACGGGTCGTCGGTCGAGCAGTCGCGCACTAGCGGGGACGACAATGACTAGGACCACCGCGAATCCGATCGTGGACGCGACGATTCCGGTCGGGCCATCGAACCGGCGTTTCGCAAGTGACTGCACGACGGCGAACCCGAGGAACGTCACGATGAGTGGGAGCAGAGCGCGGATCGGCGCACGTGGGCGTCTCGTATCTCGATTCCAAATCGGCCAGGCGACGACGTGCGCGATGCGTCGGAGTGCCACACGGCTGTCGCGACTCGATCCGGGGTCGGCGTCCATAGTGAGTGGTGACACTGCACGACAGTAACCCTCGGATATCGACTTCTCGACCGGAAACATCGAACCACGGTTTATGGCCTTCCCCACCAACTCTGTCTATTCCACGGTCACGAGCTGCAGTCGCCGTGAGGGGACTTGTTCACCACCGGCCTGCTTGAAGTGAGGGAAACACGCGATCAGAGTCGGAACGGACGGAGGAGGCGTCGCGGGAGCCACTGGAGGAATCGCACGGCCGTCGAGCCCCTCGAGAATCGGCTCTCGTTCGCCCGGTAGCGGCCGTCCCGCTCGGTAACTTTTGGACGGATTCCACTCTCACGACTCGTCTCGTGTATCGGCTCGGAGGTCCGTATCGAGGAACTGCTGTGGCGGTGCTGAGAGTCGGACCGTGACGTTCACTCTTCCGGTCGCAACACAAACGCTTTACGCGTCGATTCGCACATCATCGATTGGTCCCCAATGGCATCACATACACGACGACGCGTCCTCCACGTCGCCGCCGCTAGTCTCGGTGGGGTGACTGGCTGTAACGGATTGATTGCCGGCTCCGAGCAGTCCTCGGAATCGGCCTCGGAAGCGGGTAGATCGAGTGACAGTACGGCTGACACCGAGACGGATCCGCCGGCAGTCGTACGCAGGTCCGCGGCGACGAATCCCCCGATCCGGCCACCTGACTTCGAGCGGGAGCAGTCGGACTCGCTCGACGGCGACTCGCTCTCGTTCAGGGCGGAGCACTCAGTCCTCGACACAGCGTCGAAGGCAGCCGGACTCACCGCTGATGACGGAGCGGCGATCGCCGCGTTCGTCTCCCAGACGGACTTCGACCAAGAGACACTCTACCTAGAGACGGCACTCGTTGAGGAGTGCTACCGCTTACAACTCTGTTCGATCTCGTGGCAGTCGGACAAGATCGAGACGGACTACGCCCGACTACTGCGGCCGTACGACGAACGGTGTACGGCCGATAGTTCGGTGTTCGAGTCCCGACTGATCCGACTGCCGGTCCCGCTTGACGCCGACGCGGTCAACGCCTTCGGATCGAGCATCGGACGAGGGACGTGTGATTCTCGTGTGGCACGTGCTGAGGCGACCACCCAGGGCGACGCGTCGACGAGCACGACGACCGTCGGGGAGGGAGGGAGCCGAGAATGAGAGAAGCGTCCACATCGACGCGACGGGGGTTCCTCGCCGTGGTCGGTGCGAGTGCGCTCGCCGGCTGTAGCGGTTTCGACGACTCACGCGATGGATCCGAGACGACCGTCTCGATGTACCACCTCCGCGACGTGACCGATGATGGCGAGTCCGATCCCATCCTCGTCGAGTCCGTCCCCGTACAGATCGAACAATCCCTGCTGGACGAACGATTGCGCCGCGTGAGTGGCCTCCTCCAGCGAGTCCCCACGCCCCTCGACCAAGAGCGAATCCCGAACGGCGTGATCCGCGAGCGCCTCCTTCGCGCGGCCGACGACGCGACGACGTCCAGCCAACACGCACGGTCCGCCCAAACCCAACTCTCGGCCCTCCAAGCGCTCACGCGGGCACGCGAGCGAGCGCGATACGCCGCCGCCGCCGGTTGGGCGTACACCGCAGAAAACCGGCGTGTACCGGAGCTGCAGGCGGCACATCGCCAATCGGTCAATGATGCCCGCACGCTCCGGTCGACGTTCGCGTATCGTGGCGATGACCCGATTCGTGCAGCGCTCGTCTACGCGCATCTCGAACGAAACCTCGACGTCGTCCTCAACGACCCGGCACCGCACGTCACCGAGTCGAGTCCGCTGTTGGCCGTCGCCGAGTGGGGTGAACACGCTGAAACAGCGCGTGCACTCGTCGACGATACGCGCTATCTGCACGACCGGTACACGGCTACCATCTCCGACCACGCGCCCGACGTCGAGGACACACTCACTGCGGCGGCCGAAACGCTCGCGATGCGACTCCGAGACCGGCGTGCGGAACTGCCGCCCGAACCGACCGAGCTCGACGACGGGCTCGCGGGGCGACTGCGCTATCGGCTCCGGGACGACGCGGAGTCGAGCGTGCGACGAGTCACCGGCCCGGCCGCCCCCGCTCGGGCCGTCGTCGCTGCCGTCGTCACCATCTCGAACTTCGCGGCGTACGACCAAGTCCGCACCCGACTGGAGGAGGACGGCGCGGACGCCTATCGCATCGTGGACGCGTCGGACGTTCGTGAGCTGCGTGCGCGGGCACTGCAGGCGATTCGAGATGCCCTCGAAGAAAGTCCACGGCCGGCGCTCGCGCGGCCCGCGCTCGCGGACGCCGCAACGGCCGTCTCGTTCGCCGACGAATCTCTTGCCCGATACAGCGGCGACGTCCGGGTATCGCGCCTCTACGATCCCGTTCGTCGCTACATCGCTGCGGCCGCACGAGCCCAAAACCTTCCGTCCGCGTGTCGAGAAGTCCTTGAGACGGTCGAATCCTAACCCACGTATCGCTCTGCACACTCCCCATCCGTCGCGTCCTCGGCGTCGGAGACGGGACGTGCTCACGGACTCGCGGCACGGCCGACTGTCGAAGGCGACACCGGACGTTCTCGATGCGCGCTAGTCGTGGCGTCATCCGATGGGTGAACGCGACACCCCTCCGCGTCGCGACGCTACTCGGAATCGGCGCACTCGTCGCAACGCTCATCATCTCCCGCGAGGGCGGTCCGTCCGAACTTCTCTTCAACCCCGTCCTCGTCGCGGGACTCGTCGCAGGGGCCATATACCGTCGCCGGGACGTCTCGTGTCCATGGGCGGGCAGCCACGTAGGACTTATCGGGGGGCTCGCGTCGTTCTGGTACGTCTCTGTCCTCATCATGGTCCCGAACCCGCTCTGGCTTAGGGTCGTATACAGTGCGCTCGTCGTCGGCTCCGGCCTCTGTCTCGCAGTGGTTGGGGGCGCCGTTAGTGCCGTCGTCGGTGGATGGCTTATCAGCAAAACACGCTGGGGAACGCGCACGACTGCCGAGCGGTGAGTATACAACGCGATGACACGTGCTGGGCAGTCGAGCCTCACCCTCGTTAGGGAACCGGTTGGAACGAGCACACGAAACGCCCAGCGAAACCGCTTAGTGCATGACTGAGTAGGTGGGCGGTGATGCCCTCCACACGAACGGTCGCTCTCTACGCGCTCTTGGTCGTGGGCGTGCTCTGCAGTTTCGCGTTCCACGCCTCGGTCGCGAGCGCGACGGTCACATACACCGCGACGCCCATCCAGGCCAGCGACGACCCGCATCGGGTCGCGAGTGTGAGCCCGCACGTCGGCGATCTTGACGCCCAACTCGACCGATACGACAAGGAGATCAGACGGCCCGTCGATCGAGCGGCACGGACCGGCTCGTTCACGGGGAACGTAACGCCCGAGCTCTACACCACCCTGGATAGCCTCCCAAGCGACTACGTTCACTACGTGGTCTATCACGACGCCTACTACCGGTGGCACACGAGCGTCAACGAGAACACGACATTCGTGCGGCTTCGGATGACGCCCGCGAACGGCTCCACGGTTCTCGCCGAGGTGGCAAAGCCCTACGGGAACGCCTCTAGTGACGTCAAGACCGCGATCCGAAACGGCTCAGTCACGGCGTCGATCATCCGGGGTGGCGTCTACCGGTACGACGGGACGTACTACGCGGTCAGCCCGGAGAACGACGGGTCGATCGCGGCGAAGCTCCTCGAAATCGGCCTCGGATACGTGTTCACGCCCGTCGGCCGCGGCCTCGTCGCCGTGGCGCTCGGCATTCTGTACTACCGGTACCGCGAACCGTCCGTCGCGCGCGTGCTCACGCCGCGGCGGGCAGGAGCGGTCGCACTTCTCGCACTCCCTATTGCGCTCGTCGGCACGGCCGTCTTCGAAAGCGGCTCGCCGAGTCGGTTCGTCACCGGACCAGCGAGCGCATTCGTCGTCGCTACCGGTGTGATCGCTGGCGTCTTCGTCCACCAGCGACGCTGGCTGGGACTGGTCGGGGTGACCGCCCTCGTCGCCGCAGTCGCAGTCGGGACGAACGCCCTGATGCACGGACTCGTCGGGATCGCGTTGGGCCTGCTGTTCTTCCTCGTCGGGCTACTGGCCGGTGGCGTCCCGTTGGTGTATGGCGTCGTCTTCGCCCGCGATCGGGACGCATCGTCCCGAGAGGCCGCGGAGACGACAGGCTAAGCGACATTACGGGGAAAGATGGGCTGCCATCGGTCGGCCCGCTAACTCCGGGCAATCGTTCAGTCTCGGGTCCGAACGGCAACTGCGGTGACGATCGTGAAGACGAGACCGACGGCCACGGGAACGCGCTCGCTCTAGGGATAGATGGCCGCAAATGCGAGCGTCACGGCGACGACGAAGACTCCTGTAACGCCACTCGTGACCGCCGCTCTGGGGGCTGCCGGACCCGGGTCGGGGTAGCGTTCGGCCCAGTGGTTCCGGTACCACGCGGGCACGCCGACGCACGAGGAAGATGAAGACGGCATCTCCTAATCGGGGCGCGCTCGGGGGAGGACGGCCGTGAGGCCGTAGAGCGCGACGATGGCGACAACGACGCAGACGAGGGTGACGACTGACTCCATGGAGGCGAGTTCCGAACGGACTCGATCGACGAGTGAGCCCATCAGCGAGCGCCTCGGGGAGCCATCACGAGTCTGGGAAGACGCTCGCGGGGTCTTGGTCGGCGAACGGGCCGACATGCCGCCCCTTGGTCGCGTACACGTAGAGGGCGCTGCGCGCGATCATCCCGAGGACCTGGCTCGTGACGATCGCGGCGACGACGACGATGAGGCCGAGCCCACCGACCAGCCATGCGACTAGGCCGTGCAGTCCGAGGTAGGCGGCCGCGAAGAGTCCACCGCCGACGAGCGCGGCCGGGAGGACGATCAGTGAGACGCCGAGGGAGGCGCTGACGCTCTCGCCCCACGTCTCTCGGAACGCGGTGCCGCTCTCACGGAGGATGGTGCGGAGGTCAGCGGTGTCCTCGACGACGATGACGGGGACGACGAAGAACGTGAGGAGGCCCCATGCAAGGTCGAAAACGAGGCGGGCCGCGCTCCCGAGGAAGCCCAGTTTGTCGTCGAGGATGTAGAGGACGGTACCGAGCGTGGCAGACGTCAGCGCCCAGACGGCGATGGCACGCCGTGCACGCCACGCAGCGCGGAAGCCGTCTCGGACGGTGGGCTCCTCGCCGTCGAAGTATCGGAACGCGCAGTGGGCGACGGCGGCGTTGAAGAACGTCCCGAGACCGGTGGTGAGCGCGAGGCCGACGGCGATGGCAGCGTACTCGTAGAGTTCGTTCGTGAGCAGCGACGCGACGATACCGTAGTGGAGGGCGACCCCGGCCGCGAGTGCGAAGCCCGTACCGACGAGCAGGAGACTGCACAGCGGGAGGACCGCGAGGCGGGGGTTCGCCCGGAACACGTCGAGACTCCCGTCAACGACGGTGAGTCCACGACTGAACTTTCCGGACATACCCGTAGCTCACTGTTCGATCAGTATAAAATTTCGCTCGATAATTCGCGCAGTGTTCAGATAAGGTTGAAGGATGAGGCGGAGCGGTTTTTCAGTGCTATATGCCGAAAAACGCCCGCCTCAACGGATGGTTGGACGAGATCGACTTAGAGTTTGTTGAACGAGAAGCGACACCGCGATTGCTGATGAAGCTCAGTATTCAGCTGTATCTTGCTGGACTATCGCTTTCGAATACTGTGTATATTCTTGAGGGATTCGGTGTCAAACGCGCTCGATCCACCGTCCATAATTGGGTTCACGAGGCCGATCTACAGCCCGAATCGGGTCGCTGTCCGGATCACATCGCGGTTGACGAGACCGTGATCCGACTGAACGACAAGCAATATTGGCTGTATGCCGCCGTCGACCCTGATACAAACGAATTACTGCATACAAAGCTTGAACCGACGACAACGAAGGTTCTCGCTCATTCGTTTCTAACGGAGCTCTCCGAGAAACACGACGTCTCCGACGCCGTGTTTCTCGTCGATGGTTCGCACTCGTTGCAAGCTGCCTGTCAGCGTCACGGCTTCGATTTCAGATACGAGAAACATGGAAATCGGAATGCCGTTGAGCGTGTCTTTCGAGAAATAAAACGGCGTACTCTCTGTTTCTCAAACTACTTTAGCAACGCCGACGCAGAAACCGCCGACGACTGGCTTAGATCCTTCAGCTTCGCATGGAACCAGCTAATCTGAACACTACCGCGTCGCCCTTCAGGGCGGCGAGGATGTCACGTTAGTACGTTTCCAACTGGAGTTGGGTATCGAGCCACATCGTTGATTCAGTTGAACTCGACGCCGGAGATCTCGAATCGTGCCCCGCCCTCGGAGCTATCGGTCACGCGAATGTCCCAGCCGTGAGCATCAGCCACCCGTTTCACGATGCTCATCCCGAAGCCAGTTCCACCCTCGTTCGTCGAGTAGCCGACCTCGAACAACTTCTCGCGCTTCTCCGCCGGGACGCCCGGACCGTCGTCTTCGACGTAGAAGCCGTCGTCGAGTTCGCCGACGGTGATGGTGACGTTGTCGCCACCGTGCTCGACCGCGTTTCCGAGCAGATTCTCGAGGAGTTGTGACAGTCGATCGGTGTCGGCCTGGATCGTCGGCAGCCCGCCCTCGTCGTCTGCGTATCGTAACTCGGCGTCGTTGGCGCACTCCGAAACGAGGTTCCACGCCGATTCGACGGCGCTCTGAAGCGCTACAGGCTCCGTCGAACCGATGTCGCGTCCTTCGCGCGCCAACCAGAGTACGTCCTCGAGGATACGGGTCATTCGATCGAGTGCGGTATCGGCCTGATCGAGATGCTCGCTATCGCACTCCTCACGGGCTAATTCTATACGTCCCTCGACGACGTTCAACGGCGTCTGGAGGTCGTGGCTGACGATGCTGGCGAACTCGTTGAGACGCTCGTTTCGCTCTTGGAGTTCCCGCTCGCGCTCTTTTCGTTCTTGGATGTCCCGGCCGATTCCGGTCACGCCGATGAGCTCGCCGTCCGCGTCTTTCAGCGGCCCGCCGGTGAACTCGTAGGGGATCCGCTCGCCCTTTTTCGTCCGGATCGCGGATTCGAACGTGACCGGCGTCTCGTCCTCGAGAACCTGCTGGAACTTCCTCGCTACCTCCTCCACTTCGTCCGCCGGAACGAAGTCGGTCACGTGCATCTCTCGGGTTTCGTCGCTGGTGTAGCCGGTGACCTCCTCGAGTCGCACGTTCCACCGGATCGGAGAGCCGTCCGTGTCGAACGCGTAGAGTGGGTCCGGGAGCGCGTTATAGATGCTCTGAACGAACTGTTCTTCGTCACGGAGCTCCTGCTCGCGGCGTTTTTGCTCGGTGATGTCTTGGACGGCCCCGCGGAGCGTCACGACATCGCCGTCGTCTAGCGTCGGTTCGCCACGAATCCGGAACCGACGGACGTCCCCGTCACGTCGCCGGAATCGTGCTTGAACGTCGAACGCGTCGCCCGCCGCGATGGCCTCTTGGACGGCGTTCTCGACGCGTGCTCGGTCCTCCTCGAGATAGACGTCGAGCGCCCCGTCCAGTGGGGGCTCCTCGTCGGCGTCCCAGCCCAGCATCTCGAAGAGGTGGTCGGACCAGAACACGTCCTCCGTTTCGGGGTCGATTTCCCAGCCACCGACGTCGGCGATCCGCTCGGTGTGATCGAGAAGGTCGAGGAGGCGGTCGTGTTCCTGTTCACGCTCCTTTCGCTCGGTGACGTCCGACGTGATGCCGACGATCCGATAGACTTCCCCCGCGTCGTTTTCGATCGGGACGGTTCGATCGTTGACCCACCGGATCTCCCCATCCGGGCGTATGATCCGGTACTCCTCTTCGTAGGCACCGGTCGCTTGCGCCTCGAGTGCATCCTCGATCCGATCCCGGTCTTCGGGATGAACGGCGTCAATGAACGCCCGGGGATCCTCGTACAACGTTTCGGCCGACCGGCCCCAGATTTCCTCGTAGGCGTCATTCACGTAGATCAGTTCTTCTTTCTCAGGGTCGGTCATCCAGACGATCTCTTGGAGGTTCTCGGCCATCTGTCGGAAGCGCCGTTCGCGTTCGCGGAGATCCTCCTCCATGCGAACCCGATCCGAGATGTCCCGAAGCACGCCGACGAACCGGATCTCGTCGTCCTCTTCGAACTCGTTGAACGAGACGGAGAGCGGGATCTCGTGTCCGTCTCGATGCTGGCCGTGGAACTCGACTGCTTTCCAGTCGATCGTTCGCTCACCGGTTTCCAGATACTGCTCGATCGCCTCGCGGTGGGTGTCACGGTGGCGTGGTGGGATGAGCGTGGTCAGTGGCTCACCGACGAGCGTGTCCTGCTCGTAGCCGAACAGTTCCTCCGCGGCTCGATTCACGAATCGGATGGTGCTCCCGGCGTCGATAGTGAGGATGGCGTCGTTCGAGTTCTCGGTGATCGCTTCGAGGCGCGTCCGGATTCGCTCGGCTTCCTGCTCGGTGTGCCACTTCTCGACGACGTTTCGAATCCGATTCGCCAAGACGGTGTACTGATGCGTGCCACTCCCCTTCTGGAGGTAGTCCGTGACGCCGGCGGAAATCGCCTCGCTAGCCACCTCTTCGCTTCCCTTCCCGGTGAACAGAATGAACGGCAGGTCCGGATGGTCGTCGCGGACGGTTTCGAGGAACTCGATACCGTTCTGCCCCGGCATATCGTGGTCGGAGACGATGCAGTCGAACTCGGCGTCATCGAGCCGATCGAGGCCGTCGCTGGCGTTCGACGCCAACTCGATCTCGAACCGGTCGTCCTCCCGCTGGAGATAGGTCGCGACTAAATCCGCAAACCCCGGTTCGTCATCCACGTGAAGGATGCGGATCGAGGCTGTTTGTTCACTCATTCCTGGGTCTTACCAGCCACTACGGACGCCGAGCCGAATAAGTCCCGGCATGCGAATGAAGCGGCCCACGTGCGCCAGCCACCCGGAGCATCCGTCGCACAACGCGTCTTCGGCCCGATCGGTGTTCGCACCGTCGCCGTAGCGGGTGGCGAGGAGCGTGTTCGAGCGCTCGAAGTGCTCTGACCTCGGGTCGCCGGTGTCCGAACGCATTTCGGGCCACGCACCCAACGGATAGCCATGACGCGAACCGCCGTCGTCGCCGGTGTTGGTCCGGGACTGGGTGCATCGCTCGCGCGGAAGTTCGCCGCGGAGGGCTGTCAGGTCGCGCTGTTCGCGCGCTCGACGGACTACATCGAAGACCTCGCGGACGATTTGTCCGACCCGGGTGATGGCCTCGCGGTCACGGTCGACCTCACGGACGCCGAGGCGATCCGCGAGGGCTTCGAGACCGTCCGCGAGGAATTCGGCCCCGTGGACGTGCTCGTGAATCACGCGAGCGCGGCGTCGTGGAACGGGCTGCTGGACAGCAACGTCGAAGAGTTCGAGCGCGCGTGGGACGTGAACGGGCGTGGGGCGTTCGTCTGCTCGCAGGAGGCCGTCGGCGACATGCTCGACGCCGAGGGCGCTGGTGGGACGGTCATCTTCACGGGTGCGACGTCCGCCGTTCGCTCGCGCGGTGGCGCCATCGGATTCACGGCGGCGAAGTTCGCGGCGCGCGGGATGGCAATGGACATCGCCCAAGAGTACGGTTCCGAGGGCGTACACGTCGCACACGTCGTGATCGACGGCCAGATCGGCGGCTCCGGCGCGGAAGAGCGCTACCCGGAGCGAGGTACTGAAACGTTCCTCGACCCGGACGAGATGGCTGAGACGTACTGGCACCTCGTCACCCAAGACGACGTGAGCACGCAGCCCTTCGAAGTCCACATCACGAACGGCCCACAGACGACCGAATTCCTCTAAGACGGCGTGTATCGCTTGCTTACGTAAGTCCGTGGGACTGTGGTCGCTCGGTACTTAGTCCTCGCTGGTGGGGGTGAGACGGGAGAGGCGCATCGCGTTCCCGGTGACGCCGAGCGTCATCCCGGCGTCGCCAACGAGGACGGCCGCCCAGATGGGGACGAGGCCGAACGGGACGGCGAGCGCGAGCGCGGCCTTCGCACCGAGGCTCACCCAGATGTTCTGCCGGATGACGCCGTTCGCGTCGTGTGAGAGCTCGTAGAGGTAGGGGAGCCGCGAGAGGTCGTCACTCATCAACGCGATGTCCGCCGTTTCGAGGGCGGTGTCGGTGCCGGCCGCGCCCATCGCGACACCGACCGTGGCGGTAGCGAGCGCGGGCGCGTCGTTCACGCCGTCGCCGACCATCGCCACACCCTCGTAGGCCTCGGCGAGGTCGCGGATGGCCGCGACTTTCTCGTCCGGGAGGAGTTCCGCGCGGAAATCGTCCACGCCGACTTCGTCTGCGATGGCACGTGCGGTCCGCTCGTTGTCGCCGGTGAGCATCACGACGTGTTCGACGCCGAGGTCGTGCAGACGGCTGACCGCCGTTTTCGCCTCGGGGCGCACCTCGTCAGCGACGGCGATGACTCCCTCAAGTTCGTCCTCGGTGCCGACGAGGACGACCGTCTTTCCCTCGGACTGGAGGTCGGGGATGACGTCCTGCAGGAGGTCGAGACAGCCGTTTCGCTCACAGAGCTGCCGGGACGTCTGCGTCACGACACCGCCGTCGGTGACGGCGTGGACGTGCGAGAGATCGAAGTCGAGCTCCTCGAAGAACCCGGGCTTGCCGGCGTAATGTGCCTCGCCGTTGAGGTCCGCGCGCACGCCCTTGCCGGTGATGCTCTCGAACTCGTCTATCGAACGCTTCCCGACGTCGTTCTCGCTGGCGTGCTCGACGATCGCCTCGCCGATCGGGTGCTCGGAGCGGGCTTCGAGGCCGCGCGAACAGCGCAACACGTCATCTTCGCTGTTCCCGTTGAGCGCGACGACGTCGGTGACGGTGAGTTCCCCCTTCGTGAGCGTCCCGGTCTTATCGAGGGCGACGGCGTCGATTTCGCCCATCGCCTCGAGGTGGTTCCCGCCCTTGATGAGGACACCGTTCTTCGCGGCGCTCGTGATTCCCGACACGACGGAGACGGGCGTCGAGATGACGAACGCACACGGACACGCGAGCACGAGGAGCGTCAGACCGTAGACGATGGCTTGCTCCCATGCGACGCCGAGCACAAACGGGGTGCCGAGGGTGACGAGGACGGCGAACGCGACGACAGCGGGCGTGTAGTAGCCGGCGAAGCGCTCGACGAACTGCTCGCGCTCAGTCTTGTTCGCTTGGGCGTCCTCGACCATTTCGACGATCCGCGAGAGGGTGTTGTCACCGGCCTCGGAGGTGACGCGGACTTCGAGGTAGCCCTCCTCGTTGATCGTCCCGGCGTACACCTCGTCGCCGCCGGTCTTGTCGACGGGGACGGACTCGCCCGTGATGGGCGCCTGATTGACCGCGCTCTCGCCGTCGACGACCTCGCCGTCCATCGGGATCTTTTCACCCGGCCTGACGACGACGACATCGCCGACGCGAACCTCGTTGACGGGCACAGTGACCTCCCCGCCGTTACGTTTGACAGTGGCCTCGTCGGGGGAGAGGTCCATCAGCTCTTGGAGGGAGTTCCGGGCCTTGTCCATCGAGTAACGCTCTAAGAGCTCGGCGACGCTGAAGAGGACGGCGAGCGTCGCGGCCTCCATGTAGAGGCCCTCGCCGAAGACGAGACTCACGACGATCGCTCCCGAGATGGCGATCGTCATCAGGAGGTCGATGTCGAGGTTCCGGTTCCGCAGCGAATAGTAGCCGTTCCGGGCGATCTCCTGACCGCCGATCGCGACGGCGAACAGGAAGAGGACGTCCGCGAGCGTGAACGTGATCGGTCCGGAGAGGACGCTCGCGTTCAGGCCGGTAAGGGGGAATTCGAGGAGGAGCCCCAGCGCAGCGATCCCGCCGCTGAGCCAGGTCTTCTTCGCGCGCGTGCTCCGCCAGACGCTCTCCGTCTCCACGACGTCGGTCCCGCCGGTGTCGCCGGACGCCGTGGTCTCGGTGACCTCGTACCCGGCGTTCTCGATGGCGCGCGTGAGCTCGTCGGTCGTGGCGTCGGACTGGTCGTAGGTGACGACGACCGATCCCGTCGTCGGCTGCGTCTGGTACGTGACGACGCCGTCGACGGCGTCGAGAGCGTTCTCGACCTTCCCCGCACACGACGCGCAGTCCATACCGGGAACGGTGAACGTCTCCGTCGTCTCCCCCACGCCGGACGCGACGGTGTAGCCGGCGCTCTCGACGCGTTCGGCGACGTCCGCGGGGGTGGCGCCGTCCGCGTCGTAGGTGACCGTGAGCGTCCCCGTCGTTACCTGCGGATCGACCGATTTCACGGCGTCGAGCGACTGCACACTGTTCCGGACCTTCCCCGCACACGACGCACAGTCCATCTCCGGCACCGACAACTGGAGCGTCGTCCCCGAATCGAGGTCGGCCGCGGACGCGCCCGACCGACCGTGGTCGTGACCGTGGTCGTCACTGTGGGCGGTGCCACGGTCGTCGTCAGAGGGGCGCGACTGATTCGTCATTATCTCCTCGAAGCACTCGTAGAGTTATTAATCCAGCTGTTACGATACGCCGACGAAATGGTGTCTATTGCCAACTTTATCCTATTAGTTATTAACTCGCCTGTCATGACGGAGCGAACGATCCGTGATACGCGTCGTGGCCGGCGCGCCTCACGAGACGTGTCGTGGTGGTCGTTCTCGCCCCGACTGTGTCGAGTCCGCGGTGGATCGGGACCCGACGGGCTCTTTGTCAAGCCACCGAAACCGCCGAGCATGGAAACCGTGACTGTCGCCCGTGACGTTTCGGCGTCGCCCGAGCGAGTCCACGAGGCCATCTCCGACGTCGAGTCGTTCATGTTGGCCGCCGGCTTCGACGAGGTCGACGTCGAGGGCGACGCCCTCCGGATCGTCAATCACGTCGGGCTGTTCGAGATCGAACTCGAGCTCGTCATCGAGGACCGTCCGAACGCCGCGCTCGCGTACCACCAGCGCGACGGCATCTTCCGCGAGATGGAAACCGTCTATACGGTCGAGGAGACGGCGGACGGCACACACGTCGAGGCGACGACCGAGTACGCGCTCGCCGCGAAACTCGTCGGCCCGGTCTTCGACAGTACTGTCGTGAAACGCCAACGCCGCGCGGAGCTGAACGCACAGTTCGACTTCCTCGATACCCTTTGAGGAGGAGCCATCACGTCCCGGGGCGACGCGCCGCGTTCTCGACGACCGGGGGTCAGTCCGCGAGCAGGTCGGCGCGCTCCGCGAACTCGGCGACCACCGTGGCTTCCGCGCGATGGAGCGTCTCGCTGCACGTCGATTTTGCGATGCCGAGTTCGTCGGCGACGTCGGTGAGCGTCGCGTCGCGCGGCGTCTCGTAGTAGCCGATGGCGACGGCGGTCGCGAGGACGTCACGTTGACGTTCGGTGAGCGTCGCGTCGCGTTCGTACTGTTCGTCACCGATGCGTTCGAGCGTGAAGTCGATGCCGAACGCGCTGAACTGATCGCGGAGCGCACCGAGGCGCTCGCTCGGGGCGCGTAGCGTCCACGTCGCCGCGCCGTCCCGGATCTCGAAGGGGAACTCGAGGGGGACGCCGGACTCTCGGAGCGGGAGCAAGAGAACCGGGTCCGCGGTCTCGAACTGCAACAACACGTCCTCGTCGCCGTCGTAGAGCGTCGTGACGTTCTGAATCGTCTCGTGGGTGGTCATCGCGTCGCGGATCGCGTCCGTGTCGCCACCGTCGTCGAGTTCGAGGAGGCCGACGCCCGTCTCCTCGTCCGCGAACGCGGTGAGCACGCGGAACGTGTCCGCGGCGAATCGACGCGAGACGTCGCCGATCCAGATGCCCTCGGGAACGGTGACGGTGAGCTCTGCGCGCGGCATACCGCCCGATTCGTGAGCGGACCGTAAGTGGCTAGCGCTCGCTCCCACACGCTGAGAGTACTCACGGGCCGCGCGCCATTGTGAGGCTCTCGGCGGTCTTCGCGGCGAAGAACGCGACGGTCCCGGAGACGGCACCGGCGTCGAGGCCGGCGAGCGCACAGGCGACTGCGAACGCGGCGATACCAACGACGATCGGGAGGCGGTTGCGGGCGACGCGGCGGACGCGAGTGGGGGGGATTGGCATTGACGTCGACTCGGCGCGCCGTGCGGAGAGGGGTTTCCCCGAACGCGTTCGGGACGGCGCGTAGGTGACCGGCACTCGAAGATCCGGGTATGCTTCCCGGGAACCTCGACGTCGACACCGACGTCCAACCGCCGATGCGACTGCCGCTCGGCCACTTCGTCGTCGCGCTCGGCGCGCTCTGCGTCGCGGTCCTCATCGGCCTGACGCGCGGTACGGCGCTATTCTCGCCCGCTGCCGGCCTCGCACACGTCCACCTCGTGCTCGTCGGCTGGGTCTGTCTCACAATCGCGGGCGCGATGACGCAGTTCGTCCCCGTCTGGTCGGGCGTCCGCCTCCACTCGACCAGACTCGCCGGCATCCAACTCGCCCTGCTCGCGGGCGGACTCGCGGGGCTCGCGGGCTCGCTCCTCACGGGCGCGTTCGCGCTCCTCCCGGCGTTCGCCGCGGCGATGCTCCTCGGGTTCTGGGTCTTCGTCTACAATGTCGCCCGGACGCTCGCCCGCGCCCGTCCATTCGACGTCACCGAACGCCACTTCGCGTACGCGCTCGCGTGCTTTCTCGCCGTCTCCGCGCTGGGTGCGTCGCTCGCCATCGGCTTCGCCCGCCCCGACTTTCTCCCCGTGAACCGCATGGCGCTCCGGGGTGCGCACGTCGCGCTCGCGCTCTTCGGCGCCGTCCTCTGCACCGTGTTCGGCGCGCTCTACCAGCTCGTCCCGATGTTCGCCCAGTCGGACCTCGACACACTCGACCAGCGCCTCCAGCGCCTCGAAGAGGTCGTCTACCCCCTTGGGGTCGCTCTGCTCGCGGCAGGTCGCCTCGTCGAAAGCGCGTCGCTCGCCCGCTTTGGCGGCCTGCTCGTCGTCTGTGGTGTGCTCGTCGTCGCCGTCGTGCTCGTGCGCCGCCTCGCGGACGCCACCGTCGCGTGGGGGCCGATGCTCCGCCGGTACGCCGTCCTCCCGGTCGCGATGGGCGCGTGGGCGGCGTGGACGCTCCCCGTCTGGCTCGCCCGCCCGCTCGCCCCCGACGCCGCCGCCGGCGCACCGGGGTCGTTCCCCCTGCTCGTCCTCGGTATCGTCGGATTCGTCGTCCTCGGGACTCTCTACCACGTCATCCCGTTCATCGTCTGGGTGCATCGCTACAGCGACCGTCTCGGCTTCGAGGCCGTCCCGACCATCGACGACCTCTACGTCGCGCGCGTCGCCCACGCCGATTTCGCGCTCCTCCTCGCCGGCACGCTACTGCTCGTCCTCGTCACGGGCGGCGTCGCGCTCCCTGCACCCCTCGCCCGAGCGGGCAACGCCCTTGTCGCGGCCGGCGTCGCACTCGCGGCCACGAACCTCCTACTCGTCGTCTGGCGACACGCCGTCGCGCCCGCCGTGGACGCCCGTCTCGGGCCGATCACGAGCGAATGATGGCCGCACTCCACCGAAACGACCACTCGCGGCACCGACGTCGTGCTCATCGTCCGTCCGCCGCCCGGGACGCCGGCAGGATGACACCGATACTGACTCGGAGAGAAGGGGGACGGATTCTCAGCACGTTGGAACCGGCGGAAATAATTTGTTAAATGAAAGGAGACTAACTGCCTATGACGGACGAATCACCGATCGATCGCGTCGCACTCGGCGGTGCAATCGCGCTCGTCTGGGCTGGCTACGTCGGCCTCGTGGGGGTATTGGCCCGCCTCGGATGGGGTGAACGATGGCGCTCGCTCCTGTCGGACGTCTACATCGGATTCGATGAGACGACCCGCGGTATCGGAGTCGGGATCGGATGGGCCGCACTTGACGGACTCCTCGCCGGCTGGACAGTCGCGACCGTCTATAACGCCCTCTCCTCCGACAGTACACCCGCTGATGAGCGTGGAGCGTGACACTCGACGCACTACCCGAGTGACTCCGACTCGCCGGCGGGATGGTGGGAGAGACGTGGTGGGCGCCCGTCCTCGGATTCACCACCGCGGCTTTCCAGTTCCCTTGACACATGTCGCTTGATACTGTCGACTACACGCGTGACGCCGGCATCACTGATGACCCACGGAACCACATTGACGAGCGATGACGGGGGGCACTCGACAGCGAACACATGACAGAATCCAAACTCGGCGTTCGGGAGGCCGTCTCGTTCGCCCTTGGGGGCATCATCGGCGGGGGTATCTTCGCCGTTCTCGGCGTCGTCGCCGCCGTCGCCGGGACGACAGCGTGGATCGCCTACCTGCTCGCCGGAATCGTCGTGATGGCGACCGGCTACTCCTACGTCAAACTCAACGCCCTCAGCTCGCGAACCGACGGCTCGGGTGGAGCGGTCTCCTTCATCGACGAATTTCTCGACCGGCCGAAAATTGCGGGAATGGTCGGCTGGACGTTGCTCGTCGGATACGTGGGGACGATCGCGATGTACGCCTACGCGTTCGGCACTTACTTCGGTGCCATCTTCGGACTCTCCGAACTACCCGTCGTCGGACTGCCGGCGCGTCCCGTGATTTCGACGCTCATCGTCGTCGGTTTCATCGCGCTCAATCTCGTCGGCGTCCGCGAATCCGGCCTCGTTGAAGACGCGCTGGTCGGCCTCAAACTCCTCATCATCGTCCTGTTCAGCGTGCTCGGCATCTGGTATGGACACTCACACGACATGCTCTCCTTTGGCATCGCACAGTCACTCGCAGATCCCGTCGGGCCGTTCATCGCGGCGGGGGTCGCGTTCGTCTCCTTTGAAGGGTGGCAACTCCTCTTCTACGACCAGGGAAGCATCACGAACCCCGTTCACACGCTCCGGAAGGCCGTCTACGTGTCGATTCCGGTGTCGACGCTCGCCTACGTGCTGGTCGCGTTCGTCACGCTCAGTCTGGTCAGCCAGCAAGAGGTCGCCGCCCACCCCGATCTCGCGCTCGCCATCGCGGCCGACCAGTTCGCCGGGACGGTCGGGTACGTCGCCATCGGGGTGGCGGCCGTCGCGTCGACCGCGAGCGCGATCAACGCGACGCTGTTCAGCGCGGCCCTGTTCGCCAAGGGATTGCGCTCCGATGCGTTGATCCCCGACCAGATCGCCTCAGCACGCGAACGGGGAGCGCCCACGAACGCCCTGCTTCTGATCGGTGGCTTCACCATCGTGTTCACCGTCTACGGCGATCTGGCAGCGATTACCGAGTTCGCCTCGATGTCGTTCATCGTCGTGTTCGGAATAGTCAACGCAGTCGCACTCATGCAAGACTCCGTCCCGAACCGGTGGATTTCGCTCGTCGGGCTCGTCGGGACGCTCCTGTTTCTGCCGCTCTTCGCATGGCACCTCTACACGGCGGAGTTCCACGTGTTCGTGCTTGTCGTCGCAATCGCCACCGCACTGCTCCTCGTCGAAGGGGTGTACTTTGAGCGGGAGGAAATCGAGTCGGGGTTCAGATCGGTGGAGAAACGTCTCTGACAGTAGTTGAGACTGGTCGTCTCAATGCATATGGTTCTCGAACCACTTCGTAGGCAGCAGTATCTCTCATTCAATGTTTTCGTGGCTTTCACTCCTAACACTCTTTACAGCGGATGACGTATATCCGTTCAACGATGTCCATCGACCGAGACACCTTCGAGAATACGAGCGAGGACGAACTTGAGGAACTATCCGTCCCCGATCAAGTCCTCGGGTTCCTCGCCGCCAATGAGGATCGGGCGTTCAAGGCCCGTGAAATCGCCTCCCAGATTGGCGTCGACGAGGGTGCAGTCAGCACTGCGCTCTCGCGGCTGAAGGATCGTGGTCTGGTCGAACACAAGGCGACGTACTGGGCGATAACCGACGACGCCGAGCGACTCGACGGATACAGCGGCTACGAACGAGCAACGGCGCTGTTCAACGACCAACTGGGTGCGGAGGACAAGGATTCCTGGCGCGAGCACACACCGCAGGAATCACACCCGAGCGTTGAGAAAGAACAGTGAGCGACGAAGAGACACCGATCTTCGAGCGGGGCGACGTCGTATACGGTGGTGATCCATTCAACGGTGAGGAAGACGCTCGGCCGTGGCTTATCCTCTCGAATCACGAGGGACGGCCGTTCCACGGCGAGCAGTATATCGCGCTGACGTTGACGTCGAAATCCTGGATGGACGGTCTCATCGACATTCCCGGGGAGAGTTGGCTTCGTGGTGGGACACCCGATGAGAGTCGGATCGTCCCGTGGGGCGTCCAATCGATCGATCCCGAGGACATCGACTTCTGGCAGGGCCGTCTTGACAGTGCCCTCGTTGACGAAGCGGTTGCTGCTCTCGTTGAAGAACTACAGTAGCGGGCCCCACTGTGATCGGAAGCCGCAGTAGTTGAGACGCATCGCCTCGACAACAACAGATTCGCAGAAGTTGAGACCGGCACTCTCGATGCATACGTCCTGAGCGAGAGTTTTTCTTCCCGCGCCGCAGGGTCGACATCTACATTCGGTTCAGTCTCAACTCTCCTCTCTGACGGCCGCTGGGAGGCTGGAGTAGCGTCAAAGAGAGCAGCTGCCGCGTTAACCCCGCGTGTCGGTGTGACGCATCGTCTCCACCCCGCTGTCGCGAGCGCACGCGTCGTACCGGAACTACTCGAATCGCGGAGTCAATCCCTACTCTTCAGTTTCGAGGAAGGCACGCATCCGCTCGACGTCGGCATCATCGGCCTCCGCGATGGCGCGTTCGGGCGCCTTGAGCAGGCTCTGAACGAGGCGGTCGGCGAGGTCGTCGAGGACGCGCGCTCGTTCGGGCGTGAGAGCGTCCCGGGCCTCCAGTCGCGAGTAGGCGCGCTCGAGCTGTTCGCTCCGCACCGTCTCCGCGCGCACTTCGAGCGCACGGCGCGCCGCCTCGCGCTCATCGATCGTCCCCGCGTTACCGCCGTCGCGCGACGCCGCCTCGCTCATAGCTCCACCCCCACCGGTGACTGATCCGGCATCGCGCCGTCGTACCCCTCGGGTTCGTACGCGCAGAGCGGGTCGCTCGCGAGCGGGTCGCCAGCCGTCGCGTAGGCGCGCGAGCGACTGCCACCGCAGACGTGGCGGAACTCGCAGGCTCCGCATTTCCCCGTGAGTGCGTCGGGATCGCGCAGCGACGCAAAGAGCTCCGACTCCCGATAGACGTCGACGAGTGACTCCTCGCGGACGTTGCCCGCGGACTCGGGGAGGAAGCCCGAGGGGTAGACGTCGCCGACGTGGCTGACGAACGCGAAGCCGTCGCCGGCCGTGATGCCGGTCCGCCGGCCAATGCCGTCTCGCGCGGGCGAGGCAGTGCCGCCCTCAGCGCGTTTCTGCTCGAGGGCGACCCGCCGATAGTGCGGGGCTTCGGTCGTCTTCACGCCGAACGGCGCGTCGTCGGCCACCTCGACGAGCCACTCCATGACGCCTTCAGCGCGCTCGGGGTCGATGGGGTCGAGGACGCGCCCCCGGCCCACGGGAACGAGGAAGAAGACCGACCAGAGCACCGCGCCAAGGTCGGCGACGAGGTCGCGAATCGCGGGGAGGTCTCCGACCGTCTGCGCGCACACGGTGGTGTTGATCTGGAGGGGGAGACCGGCGTCGCGTGCGGCTCGCGCGGCCTCGACGGTGGAGTCGA
>Ga0207754_100200_pt1 | contig 31937 bp, 28 predicted proteins | sample A23E1SouthBayCA_FD_187728 | JGI IMG/M metagenome (GOLD analysis project Ga0207754, IMG submission 187728) | Aerobic enrichment media microbial communities from Eden Landing Ponds, California, USA - A23 E1 (SPAdes) | ecosystem: Environmental > Aquatic > Marine > Unclassified | place: Emeryville...
GGGAGCGGCCAGCCGTATCCGGAATCGACGGTGCGTGGGTGGTTCGCCGACGCCGGTCTCGAGGCGGTGGCGACGAGCGAGGTACCGGACACGCCGTATCAGGCGATCGCCGGACGGCAGCCGGACGACACGTCGAGCGTCTGACGCACCGCCGAGTTCAAATAGCCCCATCACCGACTCGCGGGTATGGACCCCGCGGTGCTCCGGGACGACATGGTCGACGGGCTGGAACACGCTCTCGGTCGCCCGCTTCCGGAGGAACTCGGGCTCGCGATGCGGACGGTGCCGCGTCGCGAGTTCGTCGACGACGCTCCCTACGACAACCGCCCGTCGACCGTCGACGGCGCCGTCACGCTCGCCCCCGGGACGGTCGCTCGCCTCCTGACCGCGCTCGACCCCCGTGGGGACGACGACGCGCTGGTGGTCGGCGCCGGCGCCGGCTACACCGCCGCCGTGCTCGCCGAGATACTCGGCGATCGCCACGTTCACGCGCTCGACATCGCGCGACCACAGGTGTACCGCGCCCGATCGAACCTCGAAGCCGCCGGCTACGGCGGGGTGCTCGTCGACTGCCGCGAGGGCTCGGCCGGCCTCCCGGAGTACGCCCCCTACGACCGGATTCTGGTCGAAGCCGCGGCTGTCGAACCGCCGAAAGAGCTACTCGAACAGCTGGCCGACGGCGGTCGGCTGGTGTTCCCGAAGGGGAACACCGAGCAGACACTGGTCGCCGTGACGCGGGACGACAACGCCCCGGACGGCTACCGACGCGTCGACGAGCGTGGACCGGTCCGGTTCGCACCGCTGCTGGTCGACGGCGAACAGCCCGGCGTCACACGGAACCGGACCCGTCGCGAGGACCGCGAGCACGCCGAGCGCGGCGCCTCTCCCGGCTGGGAGCACGAGTGGCTGGACTGGGACGAGCGGCTCTCGGGACGGGAGCGAAGCGATGGCGCGCCCAACTGGGGCGACTACGGCGATCGCCGGTAAGGCGACGCGCAGATCACTTCTCGGGGCGGTGTGCCGCGCAACGCCGGACCGACGAGCAGGTACCGCGGCAGCGGCTCCGGCCCCAGCCCCCGCTTACCCGCCGGTCGTTCGGGCCGACTCACGCCTGAATCACCAGCACGTAGCTGTTCTCGCGGCGATCGACGTACGACCCTCCGGCCGGCGGCTTCACGTCGAGTACCAGTGTCCCCTCGGCCTGGTTCGCACCGAGTGCGGGGTCGATCGAGACGGTCGCGTTGCCGTCCGCGCCGGTTCGTGCCGTGGCGACGCCGTCGAGGCTCGCGGTGCCGCCGTCGACGATCACCGTCGCCCCCGACACTGGGTCACCATCGGCGTCGACGACCCGCAGCGTCAGTTCCTGCGGCCCGGTCTCCACCACCTCCGGCGTCGGGCGCACGTCGACCTCGGCGGCCGCGAGCCCCCCGACGCCGTTGACGAGGTTCAGCATCACGCTCAGACAGGCGGCGCCGACGACCAGCGAGACGACGAGGCGGACCGGGAGCCCCTCGATCGCCCGCTCGTCCTCGCGGAACGTGACGAGTCGGTCGGCGACGGTCTCTCGAACACAGCTCGGATCGAGCATGGGGTGGCTGGTCCCGTCATCGTACTTGAATCGCCGGGCGAGCACTCAAGCGGGATGGGGCGACCACCCCCGGTATGCACGTCGTCGGGCGCGACCGGGAGCGACAGGGGAACGGCGAATCGCCGCCGATGGCCGGCCACCTCGGGCGCTATCTCGCACGGGACGGGAGCGTCGGCGCCACCGTGGGAGTCGACCTCGACCGGCCACACGCCGGGCTCGTCGTGGGGAAACGCGGCGCCGGAAAGTCACACACGCTCGGCGTGCTCGCGGAGGCGGCAGCGCGCGCTCGCGGCGTCGCGCCGGTCGTCGTCGACCCGATGGGGGCGTTCGGGGGGCTGGCGAGCGATTCGGCCGACGATGCCGAGGCAGTCCCGACACGGGTGATCGACGCGCCGCGGATCCGTGCGGGCGCGATTCCGGCGTCGCAGTGGCCGGCGCTGATCGGCCTCGACCCTGCAGGCGGCCCGGGCGCGTTGGTCTGGGAAGCCGCCGCGTCCGCGTCGACGCTCGCGGGGATGCTCGAACACGTGAACGCGGCCGACAGCCAGCGAGCGGTCCGTCGGGCAGCGACGAATCACCTCGGCCGGGCGCGGGAGTGGAGGGTCTTCGATCCGGATGGGATCGGACGGGACGAGCTGTTCGATCCCGCGGCGACCGTGCTCTCCCTCAACGGTGTCGACGACGCGCCGACGAGCGCCGTCGTTGCCGCCGTGGCGCGCTTGCTGTACGACGCTCGGGCGGGCGACGAGCCGCCGCCACGGCTGCCGTGGCTACTCGTCGACGAGGCTCACGTCGCCGTCGACGGCGTCGCCGGACCGGCGCTCCGGACGCTCCTGACGCGGGGGCGAGCGCCGGGCGTCTCGCTGGTGCTGGCGACGCAGCGTCCAGCCGCGCTCCCGTCCGTCGCGGCCTCACAGGCCGATCTGCTGTTCGCCCACCGACTCACGAGCGAGGCCGACATCGACGCGCTGGAGCGGGCGAGCCCGACGTATCTGTCGGGCACCGTCAGGGAGCGCCTGCCGAGCGGCCGGGGCGAAGCGCTGCTCGTCGACGACGGGACGGAGTCGACGCACACGATCCAGGTTCGGGCGCGGCACACCCCTCACGGTGGCCACACGCCGCGGGCGAGCGAGGTGGCGACGGCAGTCGACGACGAAAGGGAAAGCGACAGGTACGAGCGGCCGAAGGATGACGTGTGAGTAGCTCTGACGACCGACCCGGGCGGGCGTGGGACGACGGCACGCCGACGCTCCGCGAGCGGTTCAGGCTGGCAGTCCGACAGAACCCGATCCGCGGCCTCGGGATCTTGCTGCTGCTCCTGCTCGCGTTGGTGTTCTTCGTCGCCACGATTCTCACGTTCCAGTTGGGCGAGTGGCTGGTGATCCTCAGCGTCGGCTTGCTGGTCCTCGCCGTCGTGCTCGGTGGGATCGGCGCCGCGACGCTGTTGACCCGGCAGTAGAAACGAGCGGCGGTGATCAGGCGAGGCGCTCGCGGGCGAGCGTTCTGCGGATCTGTCCGACGAGCGCTTCGAGCCCGTCGACCTCGGCGAGATCGGACAGCGCCGCCTCGAACGAGGAGGCAGCGCCCGCGACGAACGTTCCCTCGCTCGCGGGGCTGTCGCCGCGGCCGCCAGCGACGCTCTCGGGCGACGGCCGCTCCTCGCCGCCCGCAGCGACGAGGACGTCGTGGTCCGAGCCGATCGCCGCGAGTCGCTCCCGGGTCGATTCGTCGAGGCCCGTCGTGCGGAACGAGAGCGTCGCCGCCGCTCCCGGGGCGACGCCGTTGTGGCCGCGGAGGCCAACGTTGCGCTCGATCTCTCGCGGAACGACCCCCGGAAGTTCCCCGACGCCGGCGGCGCTGGCGGCCGCATCGGCGTCGCCGGCGGGGCCGCGGTCACCGTCGCCGAGGAACTCGGCAACGGCGACCACGTCGGCCGTCTCGGGGACGTCGTGAGTCCGGACGATGTCGGCGCCGCGTTCGACCTCCATCGTCGCCGCCGCGAGGCTGACGGCGAGTTGGTCCGCCGTCTCCGGCCGGCCGGCGATGACGCCGAGGAAGTCCTCGCGGTTGGTCGCGGTCAGCATCGGCCGGCCGAACGCACGGAACTCCCGAAGCCGGCGGAACATCTCCCAGTTGTCCTCGTGGGTCTTCTCGTCGTACCAGCCGCCGAACGCCGGGTCGATGATCGTCTTCTCGGTGAAGCCGCCGCGTTCGAGCGCGGCAAAGCAGTCGTCGATCGACTTCAGGTGGCCCGGCGACTGGATATCCGGCGGCGACGCCATCTTCACGACCGCGGCGCCGTGCTTTTCACACACGTCGGGCATGTCGGGGTCGGCGAACCCGCACACGTCGTTCACCATGTCGAACCCACCCTCGAGCGCGGCATCGGCGACCTCGGCGTATCGCGTCTCGATCGACCAGACCGCCTCGCAGTCGGCGCGGTCGACGACCTCGAGTGCGCGTTCGAGCCGTTCGAGTTCGGTTTCGACGGCCTGCCAGGGGTTCTTCGGGTTCGAGGACTGGAGCCCCACGTCGATGATGTCGGCGCCCGCGGCGACCATCTGCTCGGCGTGCTCGACGGCGCCGTCCACGTCGCCCCAGGTGCTGGGGTCGTAGTTGGACTCGACGCTCATGTTCAGCACGCCCATGATCCGGGGCGGGTGACCGTCTCCGACCGGGAGGCCGGCGATGTCGACGGGGTTCATAGTTCAGCGTCCGGCGGCGCGGGCTAAAGCGTGCTGGAACCGGCCCCCGCCCCACACCACGTCGGTGCCACTCCCGATGGGTTCAACACCGGCCAGCGACCATCACAACACGTGATCGACGACGCGTTCGGCGACCAGTCGCTCGTGGTTGTCTCGAACCGCGAGCCGTACGTCCACGAGTACGCTGACGGCGAGCCGACGGTCGAGCGACCGGCGGGTGGGCTCGTCAGTGCGCTGGACGGCGTCGTCACCGAGACGGGCGGAACGTGGGTCGCGTGGGGGAGCGGCGACGCCGACTTCGACCCCGCGGTGGCGCCCGACGGCGAGATCGAACTGCCGCCCGAGGTCGGCAAGGACACGGCGGCCGACGACAGGCCGGGCTACACGCTCTCCCGGGTCGACCTCCCGCGACGACTGGTCGAGAACTACTACTACGGCTACAGCAACCAAGTGCTCTGGCCGATCTGTCACCTCGAAGCCGACCCCGTGACCGTCGACCCCGAGTTCGCCCCCGCGTACCGCGAGGCCAACCGCCTGTTCGCCGAGCACGTCGTCGCGTCGGACCCCGATGTGGTCTGGTTCCAGGACTACCACCTCGCGCTGGCGCCGGGGTACGTCCGCGAGGAGCGCCCCGACGCGCGCCTGGTGCAGTTCTGGCACGTCCCCTGGCCGACGCCGGAGTTCTTCGAGATCTGTCCGCAGGCCACCGAACTGCTCCGCGGGCTGTTGGGCAACGACGCAGTGGGCTTTCACCTCGAGCGCTACACGGCGAACTTCCGGGACTGCGTGGCCCGGTTCGTCCCCGAAGCCGAGGTGATGGAGTCGGGCGAAGTGCGCTACGACGGCCGAACGGTCGAAACGTACGCCTCCCCTATCGGCGTCGACACTGACCGCGTCGCCGAGAACGCCCGGAGCGACGCCGCGAGACGCTACTGGGACCGCGTCGTCGACCGGTACGACCTCGATCCGAACCGCTCGGTCGTGCTGGGCGTCGACCGCCTCGACTACACGAAGGGGATCGTCGAGCGACTCGACGCGCTCGCACACTTGCTGGAGACAGCCCCCGACCTCGCGGGCGAGTTCACCTACGTCCAGAAGGGGACCCGGACGCGCGAGGGCATCCCGGCCTACCGGCGCTACTACGACGAGGTGCGCGACCGGATCGCGGAGCTGGACCGGGTCCACGGGACGGCGGACTGGACGCCCGCGGTGTACATCGAGGACGACATCGACGACCGGGAGCTCGCGGGGCTGTACCGCAACGCCGACGTTGCGGTGGTAAGCTCCCGCCGCGACGGGATGAATCTCGTGGCGAAGGAGTTCGTCGCGGCCCAAGGGCGACCGTTCCCGAACGCCGGCCTCGCCCAGGCGCGGGGGCTCGGGACGCCGACCCGTGAGCGGGTGCCGGGCGCGCTCGTGCTCAGCCAGTTCGTCGGCGCCGCCGAGTCGCTCTGTCCGGCAGCGCTGTCGGTCAACCCCTACGACGTGGCGACGTTCGCCGGGACGATCCGGGAGGCACTGGCGATGGGCGAGAACGAGCGGCGCGACCGGATGGACTCGCTCCGGAGTTCGGTTCGGGAGGCGGACATCGACGCGTGGCTCTCGACACAGCTAGGGGTGTTAGCCGACGACGAGCAGGCGGTGGCGACGAATGACGGCTGACGAGCCCAGTACGGAGACGGGGCTACCAGATCGTAGGCCGCCGACGAGAATCCGACTCGAAGCGTTTCGCTCACAGTCGAATCCAGTAGAAAGCGCCGGGGCCGCGGTTCAAACCCCTCCGACAGTCGGTCGCGGATCACGATCCACTCGTCGTGCTGCTGCTCGTTGAGTTGCGATCCGAAGAAACGCCCGGAGCAGGATTTGAACCACGAGGACTCGCTGCACTCGTCCTCTGGGTTCAGAACCCCTCGTGGTCGTTCTCCGCTCACGATTCGTTCGTCGCTGTCGCTCTTCACTCACTTGTTCGCGGAAGAAACGCCCGGAGCGGGATTTGAACCCGCGTCACGACCGTGACAGGGTCGTATGATGGGCCACTACACCATCCGGGCACGCTGCCTCGCTGCACTCAATCGTACCGCCGTGTTGTAAATAAGGCTTGCCATCCATCGGCGCCGTGGGACGCTCACCCGTGGCGTCCCCGCGTCGTCGCGTCGCCGGCGACGGGTGCCAACGCCTCGCGCACGCGCAACCTACATTAGCAAGCGTTATGTGCCGGCGGCTAAAATACAGCCGTAGTATCTCGTGACCGATTCTCTGAACGCCCAACACCTATGGTAGACGTAAGCCAACACGAACTGGTTCCGGAGCACACGCTCCTCGACGAGCCCGAGGTCGAGGAGGTGCTGGAGGAGTACCAAGTGAAGAAGACGAACCTACCCAAAATCAAGCGCAGGGATCCCGCCCTGCCGAAGGAGGCAGAGCCCGGCGACGTCGTCCGCATCGAGCGCGACTCGCGCACCACAGACACTGCGGTCGTCTACAGGCTGGTGGTCGAATAATGGACCGAGAGAGTCGCCGCGCAGTCTCCCGGGAGTACTTCTCCCAGGAGCGACTGGCGGAGCACCACTTCCGGTCGTTCAACAACTTCCTCGACCGCGGCATGCAGGACGTCGTCGACGAGAAGGAGACCATCGGCACCGACATCGGCGACAAGGAGGGCCAGGAGCCCGTCTGGGTCGAACTCGGCGACGTTCGCATCCTGACGCCGCGAGTGCGCGAGGCCGACGGCTCCGAGGAGCTGCTCTACCCCCAGGAGGCCCGCCTGCGGAACATCACCTACGCCGCACCCGTGTTCATGGAGATGTCCATCGTTCGGGGCGGCGAGGACGAGCCCGAGGAGGTCGTCGACCAGACCGAGACCAAGGTCGGCCGGATGCCGATCATGGTCGGCTCGAACAAGTGTAACATCGACGGCTTCTCCGACGACGAACTGATCGATATCGGCGAGGACCCCGTCGACCCCGGCGGCTACTTCATCGTCAACGGCTCCGAGCGCGTGCTGATGACCAGCGAGGACCTGGCGCCGAACAAGATCCTCGCGGAGCACGACACGAAGTACGGCGACGACATCCAGGTGGCCAAGACGTTCTCCCAGCGCCGTGGCTACCGCGCGCTCGTGCTCTGTGAGCGCAACCGCGAGGGGCTGCTCGAGGTCAGCTTCCCCTCCGTCTCCGGCTCCGTGCCGTTCGTGACGCTGGTCCGTGCGCTCGGGCTGGAGTCCGACGAGGAGATCGTCCACCGCGTCTCGGAGGACCCCGAGATCGTGAAGTTCATGCTGGAGAACCTGGAGGAGGCCGACGTTCAGACCGAGGAGGAGGCGATCGAAACCCTCGGGAAGCGCGTCGCCTCCGGCCAGGGGAAGAACTACCAGCTCAAACGAGCGAACTACGTCATCGATCGCTACCTGCTCCCGCATCTCCACGAGGAGGGCGTCGAGGAGGAGGACGTGCGCATCAACAAGGCGTACTACCTCTGTCGGATGGCCGAGGCCTGCTTCGAGCTCGCGCTCGGGCGCCGCGACTCCGACGACAAGGACCACTACTCCAACAAGCGGCTCAAGGTCAGCGGCGACCTGATGAAGGACCTGTTCCGGACTGCGCTGAACAAGCTCTCCCGGGACGTGAAGTACCAGCTCGAACGCGCCAACATGCGGAACCGCGACCTCAGCGTCAACACGGTCGTGCGCTCGGACGTGCTCACCGAACGGCTGGAGCACCCGATCGCGACCGGGAACTGGGTCGGCGGCCGCTCGGGCGTCTCCCAGCTGGTCGACCGCACCGACTACATGGGCGTGCTCAGCCACCTGCGACGGCTGCGCTCGCCGCTGAGTCGATCCCAGCCCCACTTCGACGCGCGTGACCTGCACGCTACCCAGTGGGGGCGTATCTGTCCCTCCGAGACCCCCGAGGGGCCGAACTGTGGGCTGGTGAAGAACTTCGCCCAGGCGATGGAGCTCTCCCAGCACGTCGACGACGAGCGCGAACTGAAGCGCGAACTCGACGATATGGGCGTCGAGGGCATCCCCGGTATCGAGGGCGTCGAACGAGCAACACCCGCGGACGACTGAGATGGCAGGAAAACAACAACGGCCTGCGAAGGTCTACGTCAACGGCAGCCTCGTGGGGACCCACCCGGACCCCGAGGAACTGGCAGCACAGATCCGAGAGTCTCGCCGCAACGGCGAGGTCAGCGAGATGGTCAACGTCGCGGTCAAAGACCGTACTCGCGAGGTCATCGTCAACGCCGACTCCGGTCGCGCGCGGCGCCCGCTGATCGTCGTCGACGACGGCGAGCCGCGACTGACCGACGAGCACATCGAAGCCGTCGAGAACGACGAACTCGAGTTCGAGGATCTCGTCGATCGCGGCATCGTCGAGTTCATTGACGCCGAGGAGGAGGAGGACATCCTCGTCGCCGTCGACGAGGACGACCTCACCGAGAAGCACACCCACCTCGAGGTCGACCCGCAGCTCATCTTCGGCATCGGCGCCGGGATGATCCCCTACCCCGAGCACAACGCGTCGCCGCGTATTACGATGGGGGCAGGGATGATGAAGCAGTCCCTCGGGCTGCCGAGCGCGAACTACCGGATCCGGCCGGACACGCGCCAGCACCTCCTGCACTACCCGCAGCTGTCGATGGTCAAAACGCAGACCACCGAACAGATCGGGTTCGACGAGCGCCCCGCGGCCCAGAACTTCACGGTCGCGGTCATGTCCTACGAGGGGTTCAACATCGAGGACGCGCTGGTCATGAACCAGGGGTCGGTCGAGCGTGGCCTCGCCCGCTCGCACTTCTTCCGTACCTACGAGGGTGAGGAGCGACGCTACCCCGGCGGCCAGGAGGACCGCTTCGAGGTCCCCTCCCAGGACGTGCGCGGCGCACGCGGGGAGGACGCCTACACCCACCTCGACGAGGACGGCCTCGTCAACCCCGAGACGAAAGTCGACGAGAACTCGGTGCTGCTGGGCAAGACCTCGCCGCCCCGATTCCTCGAGGAGCAGGAGGATCTCGGCGGGCTCTCGCCCCAGAAGCGCCGCGAGACATCGGTCACGATGCGCTCGGGCGAGGACGGGATCGTCGACACGGTCACGCTGATGGAAGGCGAGGACGGCTCGAAGCTCTCGAAGGTCTCGGTCCGGGACGAACGGATCCCCGAACTCGGGGACAAGTTCGCGTCCCGCCACGGCCAGAAGGGCGTTGTCGGCCACCTCGCACCGCAGGAAGACATGCCGTTCACCGAGGAGGGCCTGATCCCCGACCTCGTGATGAACCCCCACGCGCTCCCGTCGCGGATGACCGTGGGCCACGTCCTGGAGATGCTCGGCGGCAAGGTCGGCTCGCTCGAGGGCCGCCGCGTCGACGGCACGGCGTTCCAGGGCGAGGGCGAGGACGAACTCCGTGGCACGCTCGAGGAGCACGGCTTCAAGTCCTCCGGGAAGGAGGTCATGTACTCCGGCGTCACCGGTGAGAAGATCGAGGCCGAGATCTTCGTCGGCACCATCTTCTACCACAAGCTGTACCACATGGTGAGCAACAAGCTGCACGCCCGCTCCCGCGGGCCGGTGCAGGTGCTCACCCGCCAGCCCACCGAAGGCCGGGCCCGCGAGGGTGGCCTCCGCGTGGGGGAGATGGAGCGTGAGGTGCTCATCGGGCACGGCGCCGCGATGGCGCTGAAAGAACGCCTGCTCGACTCCTCGGACCGCGAAACGGTGTACATCTCGGAGGACACCGGGATGGTCGCGGTCGAGGACGTGGAGCAGCGCCGGGTGTACGACCCGATCACGAAGGACGAGGACAACATCCACGAGCTGGAGGTCAGCTACGCGTTCAAGCTCCTGCTCGACGAGATGAAAGCGCTCGGCATCCGACCGAAACTCGAACTGGAGGACGCAGTATAAATGTCAATCTCAGGCTCACCCAAGGAGATCGGCAAGATCAGCTTCGGCCTGATGGACCCGGAGACGTACCGGGACATGAGTGCGACGAAGGTGATCACCGCCGACACGTACGACGACGACGGCTACCCCATCGACATGGGGCTGATGGACCCCCGGCTGGGGGTCATCGACCCCGGGCTGGAGTGTCGAACCTGCGGACAGCACTCCGGCTCGTGTAACGGCCACTTCGGGCACATCGAACTCGCGGCGCCAGTGATCCACGTCGGCTTCGCGAAGCTGATCCGTCGCCTGCTCCGTGGCACCTGTCGGGAGTGCGGCCGGCTCTCGCTCACCGAGGACGAGCAGGCCGAGTTCGCCGACCGACTCGAGCGCGCCAAGGAGCTCGGCGACGACCCCGACGACGTGCTGAAGGCCGCGATCCGGCAGGCACGGAAGACCTCGCGATGTCCGTACTGCGGCGAGACCCAGTACGACATCAAACACGAGAAGCCGACCACCTACTACGAGGTCCAGGACGTGCTCGCCGGCGAGTACTCCGAGATCATCGCCGAGGCGATGCAGCCCGACGACGAGGACGACGAGGGGATGGCCCCGACCGAACTCGCCGACGAGACCGGCATCGCGCTCGACCGGATCAACGACATCCTCGGCGGCGAGTTCCGCCCGCGCGAGGAGGACCGCAAGGCGCTGGAGAAGGCGCTGGACATCGACCTCACCGAGGAGGACGAGAACAAGCTGATGCCCAGCGACATCCGGGACTGGTTCGAGGACATCCCGGACGAGGACCTGGCGAACATCGGCGTCAACCCCGAGACCTCCCGTCCCGAGTGGATGATCATGACGGTGCTGCCGGTGCCGCCGGTCACCACCCGCCCCTCGATCACGCTGGACAACGGCCAGCGGTCCGAGGACGACCTCACCCACAAGCTGGTCGACATCATCCGCATCAACCAGCGGTTCATGGAGAACCGCGAGGCGGGGGCGCCCCAGCTGATCATCGAGGACCTCTGGGAGCTGCTCCAGTACCACGTTACCACGTTCGTCGACAACGAGATCTCCGGGACGCCGCCGGCCCGCCACCGTTCCGGCCGGCCGCTGAAGACGCTCTCCCAGCGACTCAAGGGGAAGGAGGGTCGCTTCCGTGGCTCGCTGTCCGGGAAGCGTGTGAACTTCTCCGCGCGGACCGTCATCTCGCCGGACCCGACGCTGTCGCTGAACGAGGTCGGCGTTCCCGAGCGTGTGGCGCGGGAGATGACCCAGACGATGAACGTCTCCGAGCGCAACATCGAGGAGGCGCGGACGTACGTCCGGAACGGCCCCGAGGGCCATCCCGGCGCCAACTACGTCAAGCGCCCCGACGGGCGCCGGCTGAAGGTGACTGAGAAGAACTGTGAGGAGCTCGCCGAGAAGGTCGAGCCCGACTGGGAGGTCTCCCGACACCTGACCGACGGCGACATCATCGTGTTCAACCGACAGCCGTCGCTGCACCGGATGTCGATCATGGCCCACGAGGTGGTCGTGATGCCGTACAAGACGTTCCGGCTGAACACGACGGTCTGTACGCCGTACAACGCCGACTTCGACGGCGACGAGATGAACATGCACGCCCTCCAGAACGAGGAGGCGCGTGCCGAGGCCCGCGTGCTGATGCGGGTCCAGGAACAGATGCTCAGCCCGCGCTTCGGTGAGAACATCATCGGCGCGATCCAGGACCACATCTCGGGGACGTACCTGCTGACCCGGAACAACCCGACGTTCACCGAGAACCAGGCGCTGGACCTGCTGCGGGCGACCAGCGTCGACGAGCTCCCCGACCCCGACAGTGAGGAGGACGGCGAGCCGGTCTGGGAAGGCCGCACCGTGTTCTCGGAGCTGCTGCCCGACGACCTCAACCTCGAGTTCCGTTCCGAGGCCGACGACGAGGTCGTCATCGAGGACGGCCAGCTCGTGCAGGGGACGATCGACGAGGGCGCCATCGGCGCCTTCGGCGGCGACATCGTCGACACCATCACGAAGGAGTACTCGAAGACTCGCGCCCGCGTGTTCGTCAACGAGGTGGCGACGCTCGCGATGCGTTCGATCATGCACTTCGGGTTCTCGATCGGGATCGACGACGAGTCGATCCCGCCGGAGGCGAGCGAGCAGGTCGACGAGGCGATCGAGGACGCCCACGAGCGCATCGACGAGCTCATCGAGACGTACCGAGCGGGCGATCTGAACTCGATCCCCGGCCGGACCGTCGACGAGACGCTCGAGCTCAAGATCATGCAGACGCTGGGCAAGGCGCGTGACTCCGCCGGGGAGATCGCCGACGACCACTTCGCCGACGACAACCCGGCCGTGGTCATGGCCCAGTCCGGCGCGCGTGGGTCGATGCTGAACCTGACCCAGATGGCCGGCTCCGTCGGCCAGCAGACCGTCAGTGGCGAGCGCATCAACCGCGGCTACGAGGGCCGCACGCTCAGCCACTTCGAGCCCGGCGACCTCTCGGCGAAACCCCACGGCTTCGTCGAGAACTCCTACCGCTCCGGACTCACCCCGCGGGAGTTCTTCTTCCACGCGATGGGTGGCCGCGAGGGGCTGGTGGACACCGCAGTCCGGACCTCCAAGTCCGGCTACCTCCAGCGCCGGCTCATCAACGCGCTCTCGGAACTGGAAGCGCAGTACGACGGCACCGTCCGGGACACCTCCGGCACCGTCGTCCAGTTCGAGTTCGGCGAGGACGGCACCTCGCCGGTCAAAGTCTCTTCCGACGAGGACGACCCCGTCGACGTGGAGGCGATCACCCAGCGCGTGCTGGACGCCGAGTTCAGCAGCGACGAGCAGAAGGCCCGCTTCCTCGGCGAACAGGTCGAGGAGACCAACCTCTCGGAGTTCGCCGGTCCCGGCCTGAACAAGGCGGGACAGGGGGTGAGCGATGACTGACGCCGAGGCGCTCCCCGAGAGCTTCGAACACATCGACGAGGCGACCGAGGCGCTGGTCGAGGACACCGAGCTCCCGCGCCGGCTGAAAGACCGCATCTACGGCGCTATCGAGGAGAACGAGGGGGCGACCGCCGAGGAGATCGAAGAGATCGTCACGGCCGTCGTCGCCCGGTACGAGGACACCCGCGTCGACGCGCTCGACCCCGTGGGGACGGTGTCGGCCCAGTCGATCGGGGAGCCGGGGACGCAGCTCACCATGAACACGTTCCACTTCGCGGGCGTCGCGGAGATCGACGTGACACAGGGGCTGCCCCGGCTGATCGAGCTCGTCGACGCCCGGAAGACGCCGGACACGCCGACGATGACGGTCCACCTCGACGAGGAGTACGCGACCGACCGCGACAAGGCCCGCGAGGTCGTCTGGCAGATCGAGGCGACGAAGATCCTCGCACTCGGGAACGTCTCGACCAACGTCGCGGACATGCAGGTCACCATCGACCTGAACGAGGAGACCCTGCAGAAGCGCTGGCCCACCTACGACGACGTGGGCGAGATCGCCGAGGAGATCCAGGACACCATCGAGAGCGAGCTCAAAGTCGCGACCAAGCGTAAGGGGACGAAGATCGCGTTCGGCCCCGAGCAGCCCAGCTACCGCGAGCTGCTCCAGCTGGTCGAGGAGCTCCGCGAGGTCGTGTTCAAAGGGATCGAGGAGGTCTCCCGCGTCGTGATCCGCAAGGAGGAGCTCGACGACCGCGAGGAGGAGGAGTTCGTCCTCTACACCGAGGGGTCGGCCTTCGGCGACGTGCTCGAGATCGAGGGCGTCGACACCACGCGCTCGACGTGTAACAACATCCACGAGATCCACGAGGAGCTCGGGATCGAGGCCGCCCGCGAGACGATCATCAACGAGACCCACGAGACGCTGGCCGAACAGGGGCTCGACGACGTGAACGTCCGGCACCTGATGCTGGTGGCGGACATCATGACCAACCGCGGGACGATCGAATCGATCGGCCGCCACGGCATCTCGGGCTCGAAGGAGTCCGTGCTCGCCCGCGCGGCGTTCGAGGTCACGGTGAACCACCTGCTCGACGCCGCCGTCCACGGCGAGGTCGACGATCTCGACGGCGTCATCGAGAACGTCATCGTCGGGAAGCCGGTCTCGATCGGCACCGGCGACGTGGACCTCCGCATGGGCTCGGGCAGCGCAATGAAGTCTGCCGACGACTGATGGGGCGGCGCCGCCCACCGACGCAGCCGCCAGCCCGGAGGTGGCGTCGATGACGCTGACGCTGTCGGACGAGGCCCGGCAGTACATCGGCGCCTTCGACGAGGCCACCGGCGTGACGCCGGTCGACTGCCTCGTCGACGACGACCGCGCGGTGTTCCTCATCCCGGCCGGCGAGATGGGGGCGGCGATCGGCCCCGACGGCCGGACCGTCGACGCAGTCGAGGCGGAGTTGGGCACGAGAGTCGATCTCGTCGAGAACGCCGAGGAGCCCGCCGCGTTCGTCGCGAACTGCCTCGCGCCCGCGGCCGTGCGCAACGTCACCCTGTCGACGCAGGGCGGCAGCACCGTCGCCTACGTCGAGGTGGCCCAGGCCGACCGCGGCGTCGCCATCGGCGCTGACGGCGAGTCGATCGAGACCGCCCGACGGCTGGCGGCGCGGCATTTCGATCTCGACGACGTGCAGTTGGCGTAGGACGCGACCGGCACAGATCGGAGTAGCGGTACCTCTAACGCGTTCTCCGAGCGTTTCTCTTCGCCGAAAGGGGACGCTTAAGTGGCTCCGTCGAGGAGTTGGGGTATGGCGAACGGCAAATACGCCGCGCGCAAACTCAAGAAGGACCGCCAGAAGCGGCGGTGGTCCGACTCCGAGTACGCGCGCCGAGAACGCGGACTCAAAGAGAAGTCCGACCCGCTCGAGGGAGCGCCCCAGGGTCGAGGGATCGTGCTGGAGAAGGTCGGCATCGAGGCGAAGCAGCCGAACTCGGCCATCCGGAAATGTGTCCGGGTCCAGCTCATCAAGAACGGGAAGCAGGTCACCGCGTTCTGTCCCGGTGACGGCGCCATCTCGTTCATCGACGAGCACGACGAGGTCACGATCGCCGGGATCGGTGGCTCGAAGGGTCGTGCGATGGGTGACATCTCCGGTGTCAACTACAAGGTCGAGAAGGTCAACGGCGTGTCGCTGATCGAACTGGTTCGCGGGAACGCGGAGAAACCCGTCCGATGAGCGAGGAAGAAGCCGCCGAAGCCGAGACCGAGGAGGTCGACGCCGAGGCCGAAGCGGAGTCGCCCACCACGGGCGCGAAGCTGTTCGGCGAGTGGGACGTGAGCGAGATCGAGTACTCCGATCCCTCCACCCAGCGCTACCTCAACGTGACGCCCGTCGCACACACGATGGGTCGCCACGCGAGCAAGCAGTTCGAGAAGTCCGAGATCAGCGTCGTCGAGCGCCTGATCAACCGACTGATGCAGACCGAGGACAACACGGGCCACAAACAGAAGACGACGCGCATCGTGCGCGACGCCTTCCGGAAAGTCCACGAGCAGACGGACGAGAACCCGGCACAGGTGCTCGTCACCGCGGTCGAGAACGCCGCGCCGCGTGAGGAGACCGTCCGCCTGAAGTACGGCGGAATCTCGGTGCCGAAAGCCGTCGACGTGGCGCCCCAGCGCCGCGTCGACCAGGGCCTGAAGTTCATCGCGCAGGGCACGCTCAACGGCTCGCGCAACACGGCCACCCCCGTCGAGGAGGCGCTGGCCCAGCAGCTGATCGGTGCCGCCGACTACGACGTGCAGGTCTACCCGATCTCCCAGAAGGAGGAGACCGAGCGCGTCGCCGCCGCGGCCCGCTAAGCGGTTCTCTCCCTCTCTTTCGTTCTCCAGCCCGAGAGCGGCGGCGCCGTCGATCCGTCGGGCCCCGACGGCGCCGAGCGTCGACAGCGACAGAAGGCATTTACTCCCGGCTCGTGGATACCCGGGCAATGGACCCCGACGTGCTCTCCCGCCGGACGATGATGGCCCTCTCGACGATCGGCCTCGCGGGCTGTAGCAGCCCCGACGAGCCGAACGACTCGCCGACGGACTCACCGGGACCCGGAACGCCGTACGACCCCAGCCTCGACCACGACGAGACGGCCTGGGACGGCTACGACCCCGAGTGGTCGGCGCCGACCGACGCCGCCGAGCCCGACCTCGATATCGAGGTGCTGGCCGAGACCCTCGAGATCCCGTGGGATCTCTCCTTCGCCGACACCGGCGAGCTGTTTCTCACCCAGCGCACGGGGCAGGTGCTGCGGTACGCCGACGGCGAGGTGACGCCGCTGTTCGAGCCGGCGAACGTCATCGACGCCGGCTCCGTCGAGCCCGGGAGCGACGAGGCCAGCTGGTTCGTCGACGGCGGCGAGGGCGGCACGATGGGCGTCGAAGCCCACCCGAACTACCCCGACGTGCCGCTGCTGTACGTCTGTTACACCGCCGACATCGGGACGGACGACCGGGAGCTCGTGGTCCGAGTCGCCGCCTTCGACCCCGAGAGCGACCAGCCGTCGGAGCCGGCGAACGTGTTGCTCGAAGCGCCCGCACGGGAGGGGACCAGAGCGAACATCCACAACGGCGGCCGAGTGCGGTTCGGCCCGGCCAACTACCTCTGGGTGACGACCGGCGACGCCGGCGACGGCGAGCTCGCGGCCGACCCTGCGTCGCTGGCGGGGAAGATCCACCGGCTCACCCCCACCGGGGAGGGCGCGCCGGAGAACGAGAGCGGCGGCGACCCGCGGGTGTTCACGCTGGGTCATCGCAACCCCCAGGGGATCAGTTGGCTCCCGGACGCGACGCCGGTCGAGAACGAACACGGCGTCGGCCCCGACGAGCTGAACGCGCTCGACGTCGGCACGAACTACGGCTGGCCCGAGGCGGCAAGCGAGAGCGAGTACGCCGACACCGACTACCGCCCGCCGGTCGCGAGCTCACAGGTCGAGGGCGTAACGTGGGCGCCGTCGGGCTCGACGTTCTACCGCGGCGACGCGGCGCCGACGCTCTCGAATCGCCTGCTCGTCGGCTGTCTGGTCCACCAACGGCTGAAGGCGTTCACGCTGACGCCGCCGGACGGCGAGCCGCCGGCGCTGGGCGAGACCGGCGTGCGCCAGGACGCCGGCTGGCTCGACGACGCCTACACCGTCACCAGTCACGACCTGCTCGTGAACGAACTCGGGCGGATCCGCCACGTCGAGGAGGGGCCCGACGGCGCACTGTACGCGATCACGTCCAACCGCGACGGGCGGGCGAAGGATCCGTTCCCGCGGGAGCGTGACGACGTGCTGGTGCGGATCAGCGAGAACTAGTCCGCACCCACGTACGCGCGGGTCACGTCGACCAGCGCCTTCCGGTACTCGCTCTCGGAGGGGTCGTCCGCCAGCGAGCGGAACGTCTCGGCGAAGCGCTCGACGCCGATTTCGGGCGCGTCGTCCGCGGCCGCGTGCGCGAGGTCGTAGATACGGTGGCTCTCGTCGACGAGGTCGTGACGCTCGACCAGCGCGAGCGCGAAGGCGGCGTTGACGGCGGTGATCTCCGGGTCCGAGCCGGGGGTCGCGAGCTGCCAGCCGGTCGGCACCGCGGGCGGGCGATCGGCGACGGCGTCGGCGAGTCGGGACTCGAGGAACGTCACCAGCTTCCCGCCCGGCGCGACAGAGAGGGTGATGTCGTCGGCGTAGATATCCTTCATGTGGTTGGCGAGCTGGTGGACGTGGGTCAGCTTGCGGCGTTCGACGCTCTTCCCGGCCAGCGCGAGGAAGATGGCCTCCCGGGTCGACTGGTGGTGGGAGGGGTGCTGCTGCTCGTAGCGCGCCATGTGTGAGAGCTCGTGTAACGCCAGCTCCCGGGCCATCGCGCTCGTGGCGGCCTGCCGGGAGATGTTGAGCACGTGGCGATCCTCGTAGTGGCCGGCCCAGGTCCGCTCGTCGGGATCGTCGCGGACGCGGACGTGGACGGGGTCGGCGATGTCGCTCTCTGTCTCCAGCAGGTCTGCTGCACCGAGAAACGGCTCTGCGGGACCGTTGTCGGGGAGTCGTATATCCATGTGTACTCTTACCACGGGGTAGAGTGGGAAGACGGTTTCGGGGCGATCGGTGTGGGGGCGGGCCGGAACCACCCGCACGAACGGCCAAACCGCCGTGTGGCGGTGGCACACCCGCCTACGCGAAACACTACCCTTTTGACCCCGCCACGGGTACTCGACAGTAATGGGCCGACGCAAGAAAATTGTCCAAGAGTGTGAGCGGCTGATGGACACGCCGGAGAACATCCGGAACATCGCCATCGCCGCCCACGTCGACCACGGGAAGACGACCCTTTCGGACAACCTCCTCGCCGGTGCGGGGATGATCTCCGAAGGGACCGCGGGCGAGCAGTTGGCAATGGACACGAAGGAGGACGAACAGGAGCGTGGGATCACCATCGACGCGGCGAACGTCTCGATGACCCACGAGTACGAGGACACCAACCACCTCATCAACCTGATCGACACCCCGGGCCACGTCGACTTCGGTGGCGACGTGACCCGCGCGATGCGTGCCGTCGACGGCGCGCTGGTGGTCGTCGACGCCGTCGAGGGCGCGATGCCCCAGACGGAGACGGTGCTTCGGCAGGCGCTCCGCGAGGGCGTGAAGCCGACGCTGTTCATCAACAAGGTCGACCGCCTGATCTCCGAGCTCCAGGAAGGCGAGGAGGAGATGCAGGAGCGTCTCCTCGGCGTCATCGCCGACGTGAACGAGCTCATCCGCGGGATGATCGAGGAGATGGACGACATCGACGACGACTGGACGGTGTCCGTCGAGGACGGCACCGTCGGGTTCGGCTCGGCGCTCTACAAGTGGGGCGTCTCGATGCCGTCGATGCAGCGCACCGGGATCTCCTTCGAGGACATCATCGAACTGGAGCGCAACGACAAGCGCGACGAGCTGCACGAGCGCTCACCGCTGTCGGACGTGGTGCTCGACATGGTCTGTGAGCACTTCCCGAACCCCGTCGACGCCCAGCCCCGTCGTGTCCCGCGCATCTGGCGTGGCGACGCGGAGTCCGAGCTCGCCGAGGACATGCGGCTGGTCAACGAGGAGGGTGACGTCGTGTTCATGGTGACCGACATCTCGATGGACCCCCACGCCGGCGAGATCGCGACTGGTCGTGTCTTCTCCGGCACGCTGGAGAAGGGTCAGGACCTCTACGTCTCCGGGACGGCCGGGAAGAACCGGATCCAGTCCGTCGGGCTGTTCATGGGGAGCGAACGTGAGGAAGTGGAGCGCGTGCCCGCGGGGAACATCGCCTCCGTCACGGGCCTGCGCGACGCCATCGCGGGCTCGACGGTCTCCTCCGCGGAGATGACGCCGTTCGAGTCGATCGAGCACATCTCGGAGCCGGTGATCACGAAGTCCGTCGAGGCACAGACGATGGACGACCTGCCGAAGCTGATCGAGACGCTCCAGCAGGTCGCCAAGGAGGACCCGACGATCCAGATCGAGATCAACGAGGACACGGGCGAACACCTCATCTCCGGGCAGGGCGAGCTCCACCTCGAAGTGATCACCCAGCGTATCGAGAAAGAGCAGGGCATCCCGGTCAACACCGGTGAGCCGATCGTGGTGTACCGCGAGCAGCCCCAGGAGGAGTCCCGCGAGGTCGAGGGGGTCTCGCCCAACCGCCACAACAAGTTCTACATCTCCATCCACCCGATGGGCCAGGAGATCGTGGAAGCGATCCAGCGCGGCGAGGTCTCCATGGACATGCCCGAACTGGAGCGCCGCGAGGCGCTGCAGGACGCCGGCATGGACAAGGACACCTCCCAGAACGTGGAGACGATCCACGGCACCAACATCCTCATCGACGACACGAAGGGGATCCAGCACCTGAACGAGACGATGGAGCTGGTGGTGGAAGGCCTGAGTGAGGCGCTCGACGACGGTCCGCTGGCGGCCGAGCCCGTCCAGGGGACGCTGCTGCGACTGCACGACGCGCGCCTCCACGAGGACACCATCCACCGTGGTCCCGCACAGGTCATCCCGGCCGTTCGTGAAGCCGTCCACCACGCCCTGATCGACGGCGAGATTCGACTGCTGGAGCCGATCCAGGACGTCCGGATCGACGTGCCGAGCGAGCACATGGGTGCCGCCTCCGGCGAGATTCAGGGTCGCCGTGGCCGCGTCGACGATATGTACCAGGAGGGCGGCCTCATGGTCGTCGAGGGCATCGCGCCCGTCGGCGAGATGATCGGCTTCTCCAGCGACATCCGGAGCGCGACCGAGGGGCGTGCCTCGTGGAACACCGAGAACGCCGGCTTCCGCGTGATGGCGGACAACCTCCAGCGCGAGAAGATCATGGAAATCCGCGAGCGCAAGGGGATGAAGCTCGAGCTCCCCGAATCGATCGACTACCTCTAACTCGGCTCCCTCTGCGAGATCTCTTCGCTCTTTTTTCACCCGACGAGCGACGGCTCACACACCCCGGGAAGGCTTTTACCGACCCAGAAGCTCCGTTCGAACGTGCTTCCCCCGTATCCGTTCGACCGAGGTGCCGTCACGCAATGAGCCGGCAGGACAGCGTCACCACCCACACGCTCCGGCTCGAACTCACCGACGAGCCGGGCGAGCTCAGAGCCGCGCTCGAACCGATCGCCGAGCACGGCGGGAACCTGCTGTCGGTGTTCCACGAGCGGGGGAACCTCACCCCCGGCGGGCGCATCCCCGTCGAGGTGGCCATCGACTGTCCGGCCAGTCGGTTCGGCGACGTGATCGATGGGCTGCGCGAGGAGGGGGTGACCGTCGTCGCCGCCGACGAGGAGTACTACGGTGAGGCGTTCCGCGTGCTGTTGACCGGCCATCTAGTGGACACCGACCTCTCGGCGACGCTGCGGGAGATCGAGCGCACCTCGGCGGTCTCCGTCGAGGAGTTATCGCTGTCGGCGCCCGACGGCGTCGAGGCGGTGTCGAGCGCGTACCTGCGGCTGGGTGCGCGTTCGGGCGAGCGCGGGATCGCGCTGGATCGCGTCCGCGAGATCGCCGACGAGAAGGGACTGACCGTCGTCGAGCCGCTGGAGGCGAACACATGAGGCTCGCGATCGTCGGCGCCGGCGCCGTCGGCCGATCCGTCGCCGAACTGGCCGGCGACGCCGGCCACGACGTGATCGGCATCGCGGACTCGACGGGGGCGGCGCTGGCGGACCCACTCGACGTGGCTGCGGCGCTCGAACGCAAATCCGAGACCGGCGTCGTCGGCGACGCCGACCACGCCGACCTCCTCGCGGCAGATTACGACGTGCTAGTCGAGGCGACGCCGACGACGCTCGGCGACGCCGAACCCGGCTTCTCCAACGCCGTCGCCGCACTCAAGCGGGACCGCCACGTCGTGCTGGCGAACAAGGGCCCCGTCGCGGAACGGTACGACGAGATCCGGGCCGCGGCCCGCGAGAGCGCGGGTGCCCTCCGGTTCGAGGCCACCGTCGGCGGCGCGATCCCCGCGATCAGGACCGTCGAGGACTTCGGGCCGAGCCGGGTCCAGCGCGTCCGGGGCGTGCTCAACGGCACCGCGAACTTCGTGCTCTCCCGGATGGCCGCCGAGGGGCTGAGCTACGACCACGTGCTCGCGGAGGCCCAGGAGTTAGGCGTCGCGGAGGCCGACCCGACGTTCGACGTGGACGGGACCGACGCGGCGCTGAAGGGCGTGATCGTCGCGAACGTGCTCCGGGAGGCCCGCGGCGAGGATGCACTCTCGCTGTCGGACGCCGAGGTCGACGGGATCGAGGCGCTCCCGGTGAGCGCGCTCTCGCTGGCCGGCGATGACGGCCGGACGGTGCGGCTGATCGCGGAGGCGTCGGCCGACGGCGTCCGCGTCGGCCCGCGGCTGGTGACCCAGAACGGCACGCTCGCGGTGACCGGCACCCAGAACATCGTCCAGATCGAGACGGCCCACGCCGGCCGACTCAACCTCTCGGGACACGGCGCCGGCGGCCCCGAGACGGCGTCGGCGGTGCTGTCCGACGTGGGGCGATTGCCCCCCCGCTGAGGCCAGAACTACGGTACGGTGGCACAAACCGCCGTACGCGGCCGGTTTCCGGTGGTACGTATCGAAATGGTTTTACGGCGTTCTGCCGAACGTTTCCCCACAGCGCCTCTAGCGCGTGAATCCACCATGAGCGAAGACATACCGCACCAGAACTTGGCCATCATCGGCCACGTTGACCACGGGAAGAGTACGCTCGTGGGCCGGCTCCTGTACGAGACAGGGAGCGTCCCCGAGCACGTCATCGAGCAGCACAAAGAGGAGGCCGAGGAGAAGGGCAAGGGCGGCTTCGAGTTCGCCTACGTCATGGACAACCTCGCCGAGGAGCGAGAGCGAGGGGTCACCATCGACATCGCCCACCAAGAGTTCGACACCGACGACTACAACTTCACCATCGTCGACTGTCCGGGCCACCGTGACTTCGTGAAGAACATGATCACGGGCGCCTCGCAGGCCGACAACGCGGTGCTCGTCGTCGCCGCCGACGACGGCGTCGCGCCCCAGACCCGAGAGCACGTGTTCCTGGCTCGCACGCTGGGTATCAACGAGCTCATCATCGGGATCAACAAGATGGACCTCGTCGACTACAGCGAGGACTCCTACAAGAGCGTCATCGACGAAGTGACGGACCTGCTGAACCAGGTCCAGTTCGCGACGGACGACACGACGTTCATCCCGATCTCGGCGTTCGAGGGCGACAACATCGCCGAGGAGTCCGACGAGACGTCCTGGTACGACGGCCCGACGCTGCTCCAGGCCCTCAACGACCTGCCGGAGCCGGAGCCGCCGACGGACGCGCCGCTCCGACTGCCGATCCAGGACGTGTACACCATCTCCGGTATCGGGACGGTCCCGGTCGGACGGATCGAGACGGGGACGCTCAACATGGGCGACAACGTCTCCTTCCAGCCCAGCGACGTGGGCGGCGAGGTGAAGACGATCGAGATGCACCACGAAGAGGTGCCCAGCGCTGCGCCCGGTGACAACGTCGGGTTCAACGTCCGTGGCATCGGCAAGGACGACATCCGCCGTGGCGACGTCTGTGGCCCGGCCGACGACCCGCCCAGCGTCGCGGAGACGTTCCAGGCGCAGGTCGTCGTCATGCAGCACCCGAGCGTAATCACCGCCGGCTACACGCCGGTGTTCCACGCCCACACCGCACAGGTCGCGTGTACGATCGAGTCGATCGACCAGAAGATCGACCCGTCGACCGGCGAGGTCGCCGAGGAGGACCCGGACTTCATCAAGTCCGGCGACGCCGCGGTCGTCACTGTCCGCCCCCAGAAGCCGCTCTCGATCGAGCCGTCGAGCGAGATCCCGGAGCTGGGGAGCTTCGCCATCCGCGACATGGGTCAGACCATCGCGGCTGGCAAGGTCCTGAGCGTCGAAGATCGATAGATGCCCGAACAACAGGCCCGCGTCCGACTGACGGGGACGAGCCCGGAGGATCTGGACGAGATCTGCGACGACGTCCGCGAGATCGCGGAGAAGACGGGCGTCTCGCTCTCGGGCCCCATCCCGCTCCCGACGACGGAGCTCAACGTGCCCGCGCGGAAGTCCCCTGACGGCGAGGGGACCGCCACGTGGGAGCACTGGGAGATGCGGGTCCACAAGCGGCTGATCGACATCGACGCGGACGAGCGCGCGCTCCGCCAGCTGATGCGGATTCAGGTCCCGAACGACGTCTCGATCGAGATCGTCCTCGAGGACTGAGCGACCTTCCGTTCTCACGTTTTCTCACCCGGGGAGCGGCCGCGCCGTCGACGGCGCGCGTCGTCGACGCGACGAGGAAGCGCAACGTTCAAACCGCTCCCCCGCATCGATTCGGATGCGGGCTCGTAGATCAGTGGTAGATCGCTTCCTTCGCAAGGAAGAGGCCCTGGGTTCAAATCCCAGCGAGTCCATCTTTTGCGTCGCGAGCAACGATCGCGAGCGGCGCATAACTCACACGAGCGATATTTGAACCCCTGGAAGACGCAGCGGTGAGCGAAGCGAACCGACCGTCTTCCTCCGGGTTCCAAATCCCAGCGAGTCCACTTCTTCACTCACTTCGTTCGTTCAGTCGTGAACTCGCTCTAGTCCCACCCGTCCACGCCGATCACTCGCGGGGCTCCCAGCGAGTCCACCGTTAGGACCGATCGAGCAGCGAGAAGCGGCGAGAATCAGCGCCCGGACTCAGTCGAACGTCACGTCGATAGTGAACCGAACGAGTTGGACCCGATCGACGTTCTCGGCCTTACAGGTGAGCCGGGTGCCGTCGTCGCCGTCCGGGCGGTTGCAGTCCATCTCTTCCCCCTCGAAGTACGTCTGCCACGCACCCGCCGCCGGCGTGGTGAGGTTGACGGTCAGTCGATCGACGCCGGCCTGGTCGGTCTCCACGTCGTTGAGGGTGCGGTCAGCGCGGACGAGCACGGTCCGCGATCCGGCGATCGTCTGCTCCTAGACGGTGAGCTCCACGATCGGGATGATCACGCTGTCGTTCGCGAGACGGTAGTTGGGGTCGCCCAGCAGCGTCGAGCCGTCGGACTGGACCCGCGTCACCGCACCGCCCGTGTAGCGGATCTTCGTCCCGTCGGCCTCGTACTCGATGGTGTCGAGCGTGTTGTTCCCAGTCGAGAACTGGCGGGAGCCGTCGGCTGCGAACCCCGAGATGTTCATCGTCACCGGCGCACCGGGGCCGATGCTCGCCTCCGCCAGCCGGATCTCGGTCCCGCGAATGGGGGCGCCGCGGGCGGTGATGTCCTCGATGTTGTTCGCGAGCACGTCGAAGGCGCGCTCGGCGTCGCGGGCGTCCTGCAGGCCGGCGTAGCCGACAGTGAGAACGGTGCCGACCGTGAGCATCACGAGCGAGAACACCAGCACGAACCCGACGGTCTCGCTCACCCCGCGGCGGTCACGGAACACGCCTTAGCCTCGGCCAGCGACGGCATAAGCGTTCGCCACGCTACTCCCCCTCCAGCAGCCCGAGGTCTTCGACGACGAGGTCCTGAAACGCCGCTGCGAGTTCGGGATCGACCCGGGCGAGCTCCTCGCCGTCGTGGACCGACTCGTTGTGGCGGTCGATGCGCTCGGCGAGGTCGTCGAGCGGCACCCGAGTGGTGGTCTCACACGCGGGACAGTGGATCGGCACCTCAGGGGCGTCGTCGTCGCTCATACTCGATGCTCGCCAGCCGGAACCATAAGCGTCCGGATGGGTTCGGGCGCCTACTCGCCGTCGAGGTCCGCTGGGTCGGCGTCGGCGGACTGGCCAAGACTGGCTGCCGAGCCGTGTCCGTCGATACCGTAGCGCTCCGCGGCGGCCGCGGGCGTCAGCTTCCCCAGACGGAGGTCGCGCTCGATCGCTGCCGCCGCGCGGTCGTCGGGGTCGCCGTAGCCGCCCGCCCCGGGCGTACGGATGCTGACGACGCTCCCCGCCGGGAGGTCGTGAACCGACTTCTGGGGGAGTTTCTCGCCCCCGGCGTCGGCCGTGGCTGCGGTGTCGGCGTCGGCGTCGTCGTACAGGTACGCGGCGCCACGCTCGCCCTCCTCGCCGCCTTCCAGACCGTACGGCGCGTGGCGCTGCCGGTCGGCGAGCAGGCTAAACCGGGCCTCGTGACCCCGGACCTCGATATCCCGCCGGAGGCCGAGGCCGCCACGGAACTCGCCGGCGCCACCGGAGTCGGGGCGGAGCGAGTAGCGCAGGATCCGCAGCGGGTAGGCCGTCTCCAGCACCTCCGCGGGCGTGTTCATCGTGTTGCTCATGTGGACGTGGACGCCGTCCATCCCGTCTTTGCCTGCGCGGCCGCCGAAGCCCCCGCCCTGGGTCTCGTAGAAGGCGTACGGTTTCCCCTCGGCGTTGGCAACCGCGTCGCCGTCCGGCCCCGCCGACGACTCGCTGTCGACGCCGCGGGGGTCCGTCCCGCCGAAGGTGACGTTGTTCATCGTCCCCTGGCACGCCGCGAGCACGCGCTCGGGCGCCTCGGTCGCGAACGCACCGAGCACCACGTCGGTCACGCGCTGACTCGTTTCGAGGTTACCGCCGACGACCGCCGCCGGCGGTTCGGGGTTGACGAGGCTGCGCTCGGGGGCGTCGATCGTTATCGGGCGGTAACAGCCGTGGTTCGGCGGTATCGCCGGGTCGGTCACGCACCGAACCGCGTAGTACGTCGCCGAGGAGGTGACCGCCAGCACGGCGTTGATCGGCCCCTCGGTCTGGGCAGCGGTGCCGGCGAAGTCGACGCCCACCTCGTCGCCGTCGACGGTGACTTCGACCGCGACGGGCAGGTTCTCGTTGCCGCGGCCGTCGTCATCGAGCAGGTCCGAAAACTCGTAGGTGCCGTCGGGGAACGCCTCGATCTCACTGCGCATCCGGCGCTCGGAGTAGTCTTTCACCGCCTCGAAGGCAGCTTCGAGCGTGTCGGCGCCGTACTCGTCGACCATCCCGTGGACGCGCTCGCGGGCGGTCTCGTTTGCGGCCTCCTGGGCGCGCACGTCGCCGCGGCGCTCGTCGGGCGTGCGCACGTTCGCGAGGATCATGTCGAACACGTCGTCGTCGATCTCGCCGCCCTCGATCAGTTTGACCGGCGGGATCCGGAGCCCCTCCTGGTAGATCTCGGTGGAGTCGGCCGCCACGGAGCCCGCAGTCGAGCCGCCGATGTCGGCGTGGTGGGCGCGGTTGGCGGCGTAGGCGATGAGGCGCGGCTCGTCGTCGTCGACGGTCTCGGGGGCAAACACCGGCGAGACGAGCGTGAGGTCGGGCAGGTGGGCGCCGCCGCGGAACGGGTCGTTGAGCAGCACCGCGTCGCCGGGATTCAGGTCGCCCTCGAAGGCGTCGACGGCCGCGGCGACGGAGAACGGCATCGCGCCGAGGTGGACCGGCATGTTCTCGGCCTGGCTCACCATCTCGCCGTCGGCGTCGAACAGCGCACACGAGCAGTCTCGGCGCTCCTTGATGTTCGGCGAGTAGCCCGTCCGGACAAGGTTGGCGTTCATCTCCTCGGCGACCGCGACGCAGCCGTTCCGGACGACTTCGAGCGTGACCGGATCGACCTCGTGGTCGTCGCTCCCGGCGTCGGTACTCATTGTTCCACCCCCGTATCCACGACCAGCGTCCCGTCCGGGTCCACCTCGGCCGACTGGCCGGGACGGAGGACGACCGTGCTCTCGGGCCCCTCGACGACCGCTGGGCCGTCGATCGCGCCGCCTGCAGGGAGCAGGTCACGGTCGTAAATCGGCGCGTCGTAGGCGTCGCCGGCGAAGCGGACCTCGCGGCGCTCGGCGACGGCGTCCGCGACGGTTCCCTCGGCGCCGACCGTCGCCGTCTCCGGCGAGTCGACGACGCCGCGGGCGTGCAGGCGCAGCGTAACCAGTTCGACCGGTTCCTCGGGGTCGGCGTGGCCGTAGCGGGACTCGTGGCGCTCGTGGAAGCGTCGCTCGATCGTCTCGAGCATCGCGGCGTCGACCTCGCCGTCGGGCAGCGGGACGGACACGTCGAAGGACTGTCCCTCGTAGCGGAGATCGGCGACGCGCTCGAACTCGCGGCGGGCGGGCGGCACGTCCTCGGCGGCGAGTTCACTGTCGCCCTCGGCCCGGAGCTCCGCAAAGGCGGTGGCGACGGTGTCGGCGTCGACACCGGCCCACGGCCGGACCATCGACTGGCTGTAGTCGTAGCCCACGTCGCTGATGAGGAGTCCGAGTGCGGAGAGCGCGCCCGCGGTTCGGGGGACGAGCACGGTCGGCACGTCGAGTTCGGCCGCGAGCGTCGGCGCGTGGAGCGGCCCCGCCCCGCCGAAGGCGACCAGCGCGAACTCCCGGGGGTCGTGGCCGCGTTCGACCGACACCACCCGGAGCGCGCGACCCATGTTGGCGTTCGCGACGTCGAGGACGCCCTGGGCGGTCTCCTCGGGCCCCATCCCGAGTTCGTCGCCCAGTGCCGCGAACGCGGCGCGCACGTCGTCGACGCCCACGTCGCGGTCCTCGGGCAGGAACCCCTCGGGGTCGATCCGGCCGAGGAGGAGGTGTGCGTCGGTCGTCGTCGGGCGCTCGCCGCCGCGGCCGTAGCAGATCGGGCCCGGGTCCGCGCCCGCCGAGCGCGGGCCGACGCGGAGCGCGCCGCCAGCGTCGACCCACGCGACCGAGCCGCCGCCGGAGCCGACGGTGTGCACGTCGATCATCGGGACGCCGACGGTGTAGTCGCCGACGGCCACGTCGGTCGAGACGACCGGCTCGCCGTCCTGCACGAGCGACACGTCACAGGAGGTGCCGCCCATGTCCATCGTGATGAGGTCGGAGTAGCCCGCGCGGCCGGCGACGTGGGTCGCCCCCTGGACCCCTGCCGCGGGGCCGGAGAGCAATGTGTTGACCGGGCGCTCGCGGGCGGCGCCGGCGTCGATGAGGCCGCCGTTGGACTGCATGAGCTTCACCGCGGCGTCGACGCCGCGATCCCGAACCTCCCGCTCCAGCTCCCCGACGTAGTCGGACATCACGGGCTTGAGTGCGGCGTTGAGGGCCGTGGTGACGGTGCGCTCGTACTCCCGGATCTCGGGGAGCACGGTGCTCGACTGCGAGACCGAGACCCCGGGCAGTTCCTCGCGCAGGATCTCGGTGACGCGCTGTTCGTGGTCGGGGTTCTCGAAGGCGAACAGCAGGCATACCGCGACCGCGGAGACGCCAGTGTCGTCGATGGCGGCGGCGACCGCCCGGACCGCGTCCTCGTCGAGTTCGCGCAGGACGTTCCCGCGCTCGTCGAGGCGTTCCGGGACCGTGAAGCGACGGTCCCGCGGCACCACCGGCTCGGCCTTCTCGGCGTCGAAGTCGTAGATGTCCGGGCGGTCCTGGCGGCCGATCTCCAGCGCGTCGCGGAACCCCTCGGTCGTCACCAGGGCGGTGTCGGCCCACGTTCCCTCCAGCACGGCGTTGGTGGCGACGGTGGTGCCGTGGCTGAAAAAGTCGACCGTCTCGGGCGTGTAGCCCGCCGCGGACTCGCTCTCGTCGAGGCCGTTCATCACGCCGCGTTCGGGCTGATCGGGCGTCGAGGGCGTCTTCGTGACGGTGATCTCGCCGTCGCTGACGGCGACCACGTCGGTGAACGTGCCGCCGATGTCGACGCCGACGCGTGTCTCGTCTGTGTCGGTCACGGTGTGCCTCCGGTGGTCGGGGTCGTACGCATTATTCGTGGGGAGTGGGTCGTGGTACGTGGGTGTTTCCCTCTCGGCGACCTGGACACCTCTGGGCGGGTCCGAGCATACTCAGTTTGGGACAAACCGACTGGGCCGGAAGATGGCTGGCGAAAAGGCGCCACGGCTACCGCCGCTTACACGTCGTAATCTGCGTCATCGGCGTCGACGACCTCGACGCCGCGGTTGTTGACGGCGTGGGGGTCGAGCCCCTGTTCCTGCATGAACTGCTTGTACAGTCGCTCGGCGGTCTCGCCGTCCTTCTGCTTGTCAGAGGCCCGGTCACAGAGTTCGATCAGGTCCTCGGGCACCTCGTTGGTGTGGACGATCCAGTGGTTGATCAGGTCCGACAGCCGCCGGATCGGCGAGGTGAAGTGGCCGTAGATGTCGAAGTTGAGCGCGTGGTGGCCACCGAAGGGGTCGTTCATGTACTTCGCGCGGGGCATCACCTTCAACACGGCGCGCTGGATCTTGTCCAGCGAGCGCCCGGGCGACTCCTCGAGTGCGGCGTTGACCGCCTTGCGCGGGTCGTCCCACGCCTCGCCCGGGATGGAGACGCCGTCGAGCTCCTGAATCTCCTTGAGCGCCTCGTTCCACTGCTCCGGGGTGGGCTGGGGGTGGACACGGTACATCGCCTCGACGCCCCGGTCCCACATCAGCGTGTGCGTCACCGCCTTGTTCGCCTTCAGCATCGACTCCTCGATCATCGTGTGCGCCCGGTCCCGGCGGGGGTTGAGCACGAGCGAGCCGTCGGCCTTGCGCTGTTCGTGCATCCGGTCGGCGAGGTCGAACGCCAGCGTGTTCTCCTCGTGCAGCGGCGCGTCCTCGTCGTCGAGGCGGTGCTCACACTGCGTGTACGTCAGGCGCTCGTTCGAGTTGATGACCGATTTGTAGATGTCGATCTCTTCGAAGGAGAGGTTCTCCTTGTCGAGATGCATCTCGACGGTGTGAGCGAGGCGGTCCTCCTCGGGGACGAGCGAGCAGACCGTCTCCGCGAGCGAGGGCGGGAGCATGTGGGTGGTGTACCCTGGCAGATACACCGTGTTACAGCGCTCGACGGCCTCCTCCCACATCAGCGAGTCCGGGTGGACGTAGTGGCTCACGTCGGCGATGTGAACGTACAGCACGTACTCGTCGTCGTGCTCCTCGACCGACAGCGCGTCGTCGAAGTCCTGTGCGTCGGCGGGGTCGGTCGTCCACGCCGTCAGGTCCCGAAGGTCCTCGCGGTCGTCGATCTCCTCTTGGATCTCGTCTTCGACGTTCTCGATGCGGCGCTCGGCCTCCCGGAGCACGGCGGGCGGGAACTCGTCACGGAGCTCGAACTCCTCGAACAGCCCGTCGCGTTTCTCTTCCAGCCGTTCGTCGAGGGCTTCGGAGATCAGCACGGGGCCCTGTCCCTCGGCCGTGCCGGCCTCGGCCTGGGGGTCGTCAGTTTCGCTCATGGTTCCCGTTGGCGGACCCGGCAGGTAGGCGTTTCGGGGCGACAGCGTCCACAGGGCGAGCCGGCTCAGAGCAGGCCGAAGAAGCCGGCGTACACCAGCCCACCACCCGCGAACAGCGCCACCGAGAGCAGCACCGCGGCCGGCGTGCCGACGAGGAGCCGTCGGGCGAGCCCCAGCCGGTCCGTGTCGGCCAACAGGAACGTCGAGCCGCCGTCGACAGTCGCCTGCACGGCGCCGAGTGCACCCCGCGCGTCCCGGGCAGCACCACAGACCAACACCTCGTCGCCCGGTTCGACCCGGCGCTCGACGTACCGACGGTCCGTCCCGACACCCCACTCGATCGGGCCGAGGCCGACGCTCACGTCCTCGTCGTCGACGTCGTCGTTGCTGTCGATGAACCGCCGGATCCGCTCCGGCGGCGTGTCGCCACCCTTCACGCCGATCACCGTGTCCGGTTCGAGCCGGAACGTCGCGCCGCTGGGGTCGACCCGGACCTGCCCGCTCCCGTCGTCGAGCAGGAACGGGCTGGCGACGGCGCCGCCGTCGATGGGTTCGAAGCTGGTCATGGTGCCGAACGGGAAGCCGAGCCACCACAACCCGGAGGATTCCTCCTCCAGCACTTGATACGCCATCGCGACGGCCGAGCGGCCCGAGAACGGCGCCTCGACAGTTCGGCCGTCCCTGGCCTCGACGACGGTGCCGGAGAAGCAGGCGCGGTCGGGCCGGTCGCCGAGCAGGTCCGAGACGGGACGATCGGGCGTTCGGAGCAAGCGGAGCCCGGTCAGCGGCGCGGGCGCGGCGCCGAGCCAGACGAGGACGCCGGCGAGGAGGAACGCGGCGGGCCAGAGCGGGGGCATCGGCTCGGCTCTCGGCGCCCGCGGGCAAAAGCGGTTCGGCGACGCGGCTCGGAGCGGGCGATTTATGCCCCGAGACGGTCCATCGAGAGGTATGGAGATCAGCTCCCGCCACCACCTCCGAAGCGACGCCGTAGCCGAGATCGAGAACGCGCTCAGCGAGGGGCTGGGCGTCGAACTCGACGCCGACACGTACGAACTGGTGGAGCTGGAGGACACCGAGTTCGACGTGGTGCTGGTCGACGGCGACCCGGACGTGCTGTACTACGACGGCGAGCCGTTCCTCTCGGTCCGGGGGGCCAACGCCCACC
>Ga0207754_100202_pt1 | contig 31280 bp, 31 predicted proteins | sample A23E1SouthBayCA_FD_187728 | JGI IMG/M metagenome (GOLD analysis project Ga0207754, IMG submission 187728) | Aerobic enrichment media microbial communities from Eden Landing Ponds, California, USA - A23 E1 (SPAdes) | ecosystem: Environmental > Aquatic > Marine > Unclassified | place: Emeryville...
TCACGGAAGCGAGACACGATCGCGGACTCTCGACGGAGATCGGCTACCGAACGGATGCGAACGGAAACACTCTCCCAGCAAAGAAACAGCGCCAGCTCAATCGGCTGCGTCGAGAACATTCAAGAGTCGGTGGCGATCGAAAGCCGAACGCAACCTCGCAACCGGTCTGAGCGAGGTTGCACGAATCACAGCTGATCTGGAGTTAGCAGATTCACTTCAGCAACAGGCAAGTTCGCTGTTCCGGACTGCCCAGGAGAATGACCTCCTCGTGGGGCGGTCAGTCGAATCCATCGCAGCCGCGAGCGTGTACGCGACCTGCCGGCTGAACGAAGCGACACGAACACTGAACGAAGTTGCAGCCGTCGCTTCGGTCGGCAACGAGCGTGTCGAAAACGGCTATCGAACGCTCAATGCCGAACTCGCACTGCCTGTGCCACCGCAGTCACCAGTTCCGTATCTCCCGTCGATCACTGCCGAGTTCGACCTCCCAGAAGAGGTGGAACAACAGGCCCGGGAACTCGCAGCCAGTGCTCACGAGAATGGGATCAATAGTGGCACGCATCCAGCAGGGTTCGCTGCGGCCTGTCTCACGGTTGCAGCCACATCCATGGCGGACCCACCCACGCAACTGGCAATCGCCGACGCTGCAGACGTGTCAGCGGCGACAGTCCGGAGCCATCGTGACCGACTTACCGCGCTCCTCGCTGAAAACGAATGATCCTCAGTTGGCTTCAACAGCACCTGTGGAGTAGTGAGACAATCCACCGTGAATGCCGGCGCTGTGGGACGACAGTGGCCAGCGAGACTGAGTGCTGTCCCAGTTGTGGTCACACCGAGATTGCCGTGTACGATCTCCCGTAGTCGGACGGTACTTCGTGCAGAGTTGTGGGATTTGGATACTGCGAGCGTGTCATAGAACCTCAGGAAACCCGACGGTGAGAAAGGCGGCCGTACCTAATAAAACACCTGCGGCTGACTGCCTGTATCGGTAAAGACTGAAGGCAACGGCTATGGTATGTTACACTATGTCGGAGCAGATGAACACCGTCGTCTCAGGTGACGAGTCGGATATTCACGACGAGCCCCACATTCGGGACCGGCGGATCACCGTGGGACACATTCACGCGCTGGTCGAAGAGCGCGGCCTCGACGCGCAGACGGTGGCGGACCGCTTTGACCTCACCGCTTCAGAAGTCTACCACGCACTGGCGTACTATCACGACCACCCCGAAGAGATGCGGGCGGTCGAAAAACGCCGTCGAGAGCTTCACGAAGCCGCAGAAGAAGACCCGGAAATCATCACTGGCCCCGAGGATCTGCCGGAATCGTAGCCATGCAGGTGTCGTTTCTGCTTGACGAGAATATCGCAGCTCCACTGGCTGACAAACTCGACAAAGCGGGCCATGACGTAGAGCATGTCGTTGACGTGAGCGAGCTGGGCGAAGGCGTCGACGACACCACAATTTGCCAGTATGCCCTCCAAGAAAGCCGTCTTATCGTCACCAGCGACGACGACTTCGTCCAGATGCCGGCCGACTCACACAGTGGCGTGTTCTACGTCCCCGACCAGTCGCTTCCCCCGCACGAACTCTACCACATCATCCAGCGCGTTATCGACGCGTTCCCCAATCGGGAGGCGATGGAGACAGTGACGTACATTACTACCGACTGGCTATGAGTCGCGAGCGAAGAGTGTGGGACGTGAACCTTCTGTATTAATCGCAAGGGCGGTACGAACGGTTCTTTGACACGCTGTACTGCTTCTACAGAATCGACTCAACTGCGGTCCGCGAGTGTTGTTTTGCGCCCTGAGGGGTGCGGGCGCACAGGCGTGTGCCCCGGAGTTGCTCATGCACCCACTCGCAGCACTCACGTTCTCGACCCGAGTCGCAAAGCGCGCACAGTACGAACGGTTCGACATCAGGCCAGTCGGAGGCGGGTTCCAGGTCCGCAACGAAAGTCACGCGAACCCAGCCGATCACGAGTATCTCGTCGAGATGGATGGATCGGTCCCTGAAGCGTGCACCTGTCCAGCCGACGAGCGATTCGATGGCGCGTGTAAACACCGTGTCGCAATCGCCATTCGGCGACCGGATGGGGACCAAACACAACGCAGTTCTCAGGAGACCACCCGTATCAGAGGCGACGGTGGTTCTTCGATAGGCCCGGACACTGGTGAGGCAGTTCCGTCGGATAGCACAGAGCGCCCGACTGAAAACGCCACCGCTGACGACTGTGAAGACTGTCTCCCGGAGTTCCCTTGCTGGGATTGCTATCGACAAGGTCGACGAAGTCTTTATTGAACTATAGATGGTTCTAATATTCCAATTAAAATAGTTAAATTTAAATTCTAATGTTGAACACATTGCATTAGCCACTGAAAACAGTGGATTCCGGGGGGAGTTCACTGACACAGTGGCGGTGAGATAGGAATGATGGGGGTCACATCTAGTGCCGATAGTTCGGCATCGGAACGGAATCGTATCGCACTGCTGAAACAGTACGGTCGACAGGTCTCGGTTGCAGTGATAGGACTGGCGTTGCTGTGTGTTGAGCCAGCCGCTGCACAGAGTATCGGTGAAGAATTCTGTCAGACGGATATGGCGATGACGATCAAGAACATCTTCACGTTGATCCAGTTCGGCGGCCCGCTGGTCGGCGGCACGCTCGCACTTGGTGCGGCGGTTGCGACACCGATGGTGCGACAGGCCGACACGAAGATGGAACTCAAACAGATCCGGACACAGGGGTTAGTGTGGGGCGTCATCGTTGCACCGCTTGCGACGACGATCGTCCAGTTCCTTCTGTCGTCGGTTGTCTCAGGTGGGACCAGTTGCAGTTTCTGAGCAGATGGCTCGAAACACGCTGTTCAGAATCGCCTGCCTCTGGGCCATCCTCGGCACGGCACTACCGGTCGCGGGACATCCACCGGAAACGGCCGACCATGGTGTGAACGAATCGGCATTCCAGGACCTATGGAGCGGTGACGAAGAGCGACAGACCGTTGCTACTGCCACTGCATCAGCCCCGGAGACACTCAGACACACGAGTGATGTGCCACTAGATGCGCCACCGGAAGCGGCTGAAACATGGAATCGGCGCGATATTGCCGAGATGCCCGCAACGAATGCGTCGCGAGCGATCCATCCGACTGGAGCAACTCGAACTAACGGCACGTATCTCAAAGACGTGGGTGTCGCGATCGCTGGGGTCACACCGTCGACGAAAGCCATGGTATCGGAACGCCGGCAGCCGTTGTACATCGCCCCGAACGGAACGGTCCTTGGAACAGTCGACTACCGTGTTGCCGTGCCGGCCGGGACAGATGCACCAACACGCCGGACTGAGTGGAGCGTTGCCGCTCACGCGATAGAGAACGTGACGTTACGGATGGACGGTGAGATAGTTGCGAACACGACGACGGACAACGTCGTCCGTCTCAAATACCGGAACCAACCCCGAAACGTCTCTGGGAGCCAGCCGCTTGTGCTTCAGGCAACAGCCACAGTCGAACTGACGGAAACCATCTACGACGAGAAAACCGTCTGCAAACCCGTCAATGGGACCAGAACCTGTCGCGACTACTGGACACGGCGGGTAGAGACACACACCGAGACGGTCACAGTTGAACAAACGCGGCAGGTGAGCGTCTACGATCCCACACTCTCGGGCTATCAGACGACATACCCGAATGGAGATCTGGGTGTCGTGGTCTTCCGGAGCCAGCCCTGGTATGGACTCCAGTTGCCATCCGGAGAGATTCGTGGTATCTGGCGATTCTACGTCGCCCGAGATACAGAGTGGGACAGGCTCACCGAAACGGATGGGGAGACGGCGACAACATACCACTCACCAGTCCATCCGGTCCAGGTGTATGCGTATCCGATCCGGACTGGGACGACACAGGATGCACACCGTCAGATTACAGTCCTTGATTCGTACGGACGAACGCTCAAGGCACCTGCCCTCGACTCGTCGATTGCGCTGGATACGATAAATGGAACCTACGAAGGTAGTTTCGGGATCGCTGCCAGAGCGCCACCGGACGACACTGACCAGTCGGTTCAAGCAATTGGACTCGTTCGGCGGTCACCGACACGGCTGTCACCAGAGACGACGGCGAATCTCCCGGTGAACCGGAGTGAGCTACAACTCACAGTCCAGAACACGACCGCAGACACCGTGACAGTCACGGTGACACTCAGGGACGCCACAACGGGGGCGCCTATCGAGACGGCCGCTCGTGACGGCTATATCCAGCTTGATGGGAAGCGGGTCAACACGACTGCAAACGGCACCGTCCAAACGACGATCCCACGGCAAGGGAATGCGATCACTGCGGCGTACCGGCCAGATGACTGGTGGCGGACGATCCCGGGCTACGTGGGTGACTCGGCGACCGTGTCGACCGGTGGCACGGTCTTGCGGTACGTCCAGATACTGTTCACGGTTGGGGTTCAGATCGGCGTACTCCTGCTGGCTGGCCTGTTGATCGACCGCATTACCGGATGGGGATTCTGGCCACCATGGAGGAATCTGTGATGAGTCGCCCGCTGTGGTCGGACAGGACAAGACAGAGCAGGTCGGCGCGGAACCGACGGTCACCCAACAGCACCGCGAGGAAGATATGACACAGTCACTGGGGGACGTCTTCGTCGACGCGCTGGAGCGGTTCCTGAAGAAACTGGTCGACCCCGTGTTCGGGTTCGTCGGCGACAACGTCGGCGCACTCATCGACCTGATCGTGACGACACCGCGTCCGGATGCAGTGTTCAGTCAACCGTCCAACGGTGGCTGGCCGTCGATTTACACATACTACTGGGAGACGATGGTCCCGCTGACACTCCTACTGTGGGGACTCTCGCTTGGCGTGATCATCCTTCTAGAATCGACAAGCCACCTGTTCAGCGGGTACCATCGAACGAAGCTGAAAAAGCGGGCGTTTGCCGGCCTGCTTGGCATCCTGTCGTGGTGGTGGATGGCTGCACTGTCATTGCGATTTATCGACGGCCTGGTCGACTTTATCGTGCCGAGTCTCGACAGTATCGGCCTGTTCGAGACAGTGTCATTCGGTGCGATGGGGCTTTCGGGACTGACGCTTGCTGCGACACTCGATCTGACGATCTTCCTTGTACTCGCGCTGATCTATCTCGTCCGGCAAATGGCGCTGTACCTGTATGTCCTCCTGATGCCACTGGTGATCGTGTTCTGGGTCCCTGGTATCGGGCCATTCGCACCGGTCGCACGGCTGATGTCGCGACTTGCGGGCTTTTATGTCCCGTTCCTGTTCATGACGGTTCCCATCGCGGTCCTGTTTCGCCTGGGCGAGTTGCTGGGTGATTCAGTCACGGTTTCGATCGGCGGATTCGGGCAGTGGCTGCTGGCCATCGTCACGCCGCTCATCGCAGTTATCGCCCCGTTCGTCCTCTTCTGGCAGGCCGGTGCGCTGTTCTTCATGGCTGACCGTGCGGCCCAGCACGGTTCACGCCGGCGTGCTCGCGACCGAAAAGCAACGGTCGAGACCGCAGGTGAACGCGGAACGCTGGGCCTGAAGAACCTCCGTCGTGGGCTTGCCGGACAGTCTGCGATCAGAGCCAGTGGTCAGGAAGTACTCGGGTCAGGCTCATCCAGCGCACACACTGTTGGCCGTAAAGTGGACCAGACGAAGCGAACGCTTCGTTCCAGGCTCGGTACATCGACGACCGATGACTCGGGAACAGACAGACGTAGCAATCCCGCTCAAGCTGACGAATCGAGAACCAGTGCGGATAGAACCGGCGAAAAAACGCCCGACGATGATCACGAGAACGAGTCACCCGAGTCCGATCCGTTTGACGAGTCGGGAGCCGACGCAGAGTCAGTCGAGACTGACGAGTCGGATGGCGACTCGGACGACGATGATACCCCACGTTACATCTACTAAGCATGGCTGAAAGAACTCCTTCGAAACGAATCCCGAAGTCGCTCGGTACCGAAACAAAGCTACTGGGGTCATACACCCTCGGCGACGCCGTCGTGGTACTGTTGCCCGCCGTTGCTGTCGTCTTGCTCGTCCAGCTAGTCGTCCCGTCGTCGACACGGATTGCCGGCTACACGATCCAGGCGCTCCTCCTCCCGATCGTTGCAGTCGCGATCTGTGTCGGCGCGGTGTTCGTGTACGTGACACCAGCGTACACGTCAAGCCTCGACTGGCTGGTGACGATGCTCCGATTCCACACGACCGCGACAGAGGAATCACATTCTGAGGCGCTGGACCACCATCAACTTGAACGCGTGTATCCGGACGCAAACGTAATCGAACGCCAAGATGGTGCCGTCATTGGCCTCGTCCGGGTGTCGCCACCGTCGATGGCACTGGCAACAGACGAAGAATGGGCCTCGACGGCCGATAGCTTTCAGGACTTCCTGAACACGATCGTTACGTTCCCGATACAGATCTACTCAACGACCCAGCCGTTCCCCGTCAAGACGTATCTCGACCACTATCGTGAGCGCCTGGAGGATCCTGACGTGAAGGCAAACACGCAACTCCGAACACTCATCGAGCGGTACATCGAATGGTATGAAGAGGATCTGGCAGCTCGGCAGATGACGATCCGAGACCACTACGTGATCGTCACGGTCTCGCCCGAGGAAGTCCAGTTCGAACGTGAGAGTATCCTCGCGACGCTCAGTGATGTCCCGGTACTCGGCGTGTTCGTCCGTGCGCTGACGGCCCCACCACCGGAACGACAGCGTGAGGCACTGTTCACGACACTCGAAGAGCGACTCTCTCGCGTGCAGTCCGGAATCCGCGATATCGAAGGGTGTGAGGCCATGATCTGTGACGCAAGCGACGGCGCACAGGTCATCAGCGAATTCTGGGCCGGCCAGACGCTAGAGTACGGTGACTTCGAAGAGATACTCCGGACACGCCCGCTCGTGGGGGACCGCTCATGACGTGGGACTGGCTGCCCTTCGGTGGTGACTCGGACACAGCAGCGGAATCGTCTGGAGAGGACACGCCTGCGTTCGATGTCGTCGACATAGAGAGTGACCGATCGCTGGAGACACCTGCAGATATCCATCAGTCACTCGTCGCGCCATCGGAGATTGAACGAACGCCGACGGCGATACGAACTGGTGAGCGATGGGCACGGACGTTCTGGATCGGCCAGTTCCCGGACGCACCACGGGACGGGCTCTTCGAGAACCTGTATTCGACGGCCGAGACGCGAACGACAGATATCTCGATGCACATCACACCTAGAGACACGCAGACAACGCTGGATTCGCTGGAGAACAAGATCGAGGATCTGGAAGCGGAACTGGAATATCTCTCGGAGAAGCGCCGGGCAGGCGCACGGGGAGTCAACAAGGACCTGCAGGACTACCAGGAACTGTACGATGTGCTTCGGAACACATCGATGGAGGCGTTCGACGTGTCGATGTATCTCACCGAGCGGGGGGAGACAAACGAGGATGTCACATCCGAAACGGTCGCAAACGCAGCCAGACGAGCGCCAGCAAATCTGACACCAGTGTCGCCGCGATGGGCACAGTTGGATGCACTCATCTCAGCCAGTCCAGTCGGTGTGGACAAAATGAATCTTGAACAGGACACCCAGACGCCGATGCTGGGTGGGGCACTGGGGGCGATGTTCCCGTTCGTATCGGGTGCGATGGCCGAACACGGTATCGAATACGGGACGTATGCACTCAATGAGAGCCCGTTATTGCTCGACCGCTTCGCCAGACAAACGGGGTACTGTACGATGGTGATCGGCAAACTCGGTGCGGGGAAGTCCTTCTCGACGAAACTACAGTTGCTCCGGCGCGCGATGCACGATCAGGACACTGTCTTGGTGATGCTAGATCCGCTCGAAGGGTTCGCGTCACTCAACGATGCACTCGGTGGTGAGCGTGTTACAGTTGGGGGGTCCCGGTCGTTCAATCCACTGGAGATACAGCCCACACCGACGGCCGTGTTAGATACGGTCCCGGATCTGGACCCGTGGGCCGAGCAAATCGCGTGGGTCCTCACGTTCTTCGAGACGTTCTTCGAACAGGTGGCAGGGAATCCCCTTGGTGATCGGAAGCAGACACTTCGCCGGTGTGTGCAAGAGACCTACGAGCAACAGGGCATTAGCCGTGACCCAGCAACGCACGACCAGCCATCACCGACCGTCCGTGACGTGATTGCCGTCCTCGAACAACTGCTAGACGATCCGGCGGCGTTTGGCTACGTCACAGCTGGTGAACAGGAGAACGTCCGGACGGATGCAGAATCACTGCTGATTGATTTGCGTCCATCCTTCAGGGAAGGTGGCGATCTCTCGAATCTCGCCGAACCGACGGAGTTCGATATCTCGAACGATGTCGTGTATCTCGATCTCCATCAGGAAGAGGGGACACGCGGGCGGTCCGAAACGAGTCTGATGATGCAGGTGTTGTTCAACGCGGTGTACGAACGCGCCAAACAAACAGATAAGCGGGTCGTGTTCGCTATCGACGAAGCTCACTACCTGATGAATGACGCAACATCGCTAGATTTCCTCGAGACGGCTGTCCGTCACAGTCGGCATTACGATATCTCCTTGCAGTTCATCACACAGACTGGTGGTGAGTTCGCACTCACGCCGGAGGCCCGGACGATCGCAAACCTCTGTTCGATGACGATCATCCACCGCGTTGACGAGGCGGCGCAGCAGCTAGCCGAGTGGTTTGCGCTCAGTGATCGAGAGATCGACTGGGTACAGTCGGCGAAAGCTGGGAATGGCACTGATGGCTACTCCGAAGCACTGCTTGGTGTCGACGAAGAGGGCTGGTTCCCGATTCGAGTGCGAGCGAGTGAGTACGAGGTAGATGTCCTCTGAGACTAGCGGGTCAACGACCCCACCCTTGCCTACTTCGCTCAGGAGCAATAGCCCCGCTCGCTCGTTGAGGGTAGGGCTTTCGCGATATCGGGATGCTCGGAGCCAACCTGGAACTCCCTGACCACGTCGCGACGGATGCGGCGCATTATCTGGAGGCGGCTAAAGACGAACGGCTGCCGGGCGGGTGGATGGTCTGGGAGTCGCTGGCGGCCGGTGCAGTGCTGTTAGCAGGTCGTGCAAGCGGCGTGGAGCGAACGCCGACCCAGATAGCCCAGTTCGCAAAAAGCAGCCGTGAGCGAGTGTGTGCGGCTGCACGGAAGATCCGGTTGCAGACGAACGTGGACGCACCGGTAGTTCGCGATCGGGCGGTAGATCGGGTGGTGACGGCACTCGGTGAGGCTGGTATCGACGTGGAAACAGGGATCGAACTGGTGCGCGTCAGCGAGCGGTTGTTAGAGGTGGCCGATACCGTCCCGATCGGTCCGGGCACGGCACGAATGACCGTGGCCGGGGCGGCCGTCTACGCGGCGGATCGGTTCACACTAGGGAAAGCCCTGACTCAAGTGGACGTAGTTGCGGCAGTGAGTGAGACTGTGCCGACTTCGAAATCCAAGATCGCGAGTTATTCTCGGGCGGTGTACGAGGCGGGCGAAACCCATCTCACGCCGACTGATCCAGTTGCCGGGCTAGTGGCGGGCGACTAGCGGGGGCCCTTCCCCGTTGTTTTCGACCACGGCCCCGCGACCCCTCCGCCCCACCCTCCGCTCCGTGCTCGCTTCGCTGCGCGCGCAGCCACGACCCTTACGCTTACGAGATGATCATCAAACTGGAGCTGGCGGACTTCGTAAGTTAGGAGTCTGAGACAGCGATTGTACGACGTCTGACCGTCTGGGGAATTCGGTCCCAGACGGCTGCTGGGCATCGCGTTAAGTTTGGCGTGAATTGTAGTGGACGGCGAAGGCTTCGAGCCAGTTTTGAGCTGTTTCTAGCTCGACATGGCTGAAACTATTTGCAAACGAAGATGTTCGACGTTCTATTTCCCAAAAGACACGTTCGATAGCGTTCCGATTTCCATGTGCGAGAGTCTGAAATCGTAGCCATCTTCGGCCAGAACTGGACCAAGATAATCAGCATCATCGACGAGAAACAGCACGTCTGTGAGCTGATACCGATGATGAAGCTCGGCCAGAAACCACCGTGTCGTCTGTTTCGTTGCCGTCGGAAAGAGGCTGATGTGGAGGATTTCGTTTGTTTGGAGATCGACAGCACCGTACAGCCAAAACTGCTGTCCGTGGAGGCGAATCATTTTTTCGTCGACCGCGAGTTGATTCGCGGTCGCCATCGAAATCGGCTGTAGATCGGCCTTGTGAACCCACTTATGGATCGAAACATGACTGCGTTGGACTCCCAACTCCTCAAGAAACTGACTGGCATCCCGAAGTGACATACCCGCCAGATGACATCGGATGCCCACTTGAATCGCCCACTCGGGAGTCCGTCGTCGCTCCACAAACGACAAGTCTATCCACTCGATACATCCTTTGAGGCGGTCGAATTCTGCCATGGACACTCAGAACTCGTCCGCCTCATTCTCTAACTTAACGCGACCCTGCTGGGTTGACGCAGTTTGATGAAATCCAGCAGGGATCGTCACCGCGTATGCAGGTCCGCGTACGCCATACGGCGGCGGGTTGTTTATAAAGAACTCACCGAATTTCGTGTTGATATCGTGACGCAGCACGATACGCCCGATCCCGTCTGGTGATTCGCTGGATACTCAAACTAGTGTGAGAGTGATAAATCTGGGGATTTCATTCCCAAAATCTGATAGTACCTCTGTAGAGGTACTCTACCGTCGTCTTTGCGGCACTTAACGCTAGTATATAAGAGTGTCGCAAAATTCAGAAGATTTACACCAACCTCTCCAAAATCACAGCTCGAGAAGCATTTTGCCTATTTAAAATAAATCGCATCTCTATCATCATTTTGAAATATTTTTACCAAGTCCCGTCGATGGCGCGTTGATAGGCTGTTTCTGCTTGCTCGGCAATTGCGTCCCAGTCGTACTGCCGGGCGTGGGCGACGGGCGATGTCGGTGGGCGGACACCACCTAGTGCGGCGTCGAGCCGCTCCGTGAGTGCGTCGACCGTGGGCTCGACGAGGAAGCCGGCGTCAGCGATTACTTCGTCGGCGGCCGACTCCGGGTGATCGGCCGCGATAACGGTACAGTCCGCCGCCATCGCCTCCAAGAAGGTGATCCCGAACCCCTCGCGGGTGCTCGGCGACGCGAATACGTCGGCGGCCCGCATGTGGCCGAGCACGTCCTCGTAGTCGTCGAGAAAGCCCAGCATCTCGACGCGGTCGGCGTGGGTTAGCGCGTCCGCCTGTGCGGCCAGCGCGTCGCGTTCGGGGCCGTCGCCAATGACCCCGAGCGTGGCGTCGTGGTCGGCGGCGACCGCGTCGAACGCCTCCAAGAGCACGTCGACGTTCTTGTGCTCGATCAGCCGGCCCGCGAAGAGCACGTCGTAGCCCCCATCGCCGTCGTCGCCGGGCAGCGGCGCGGTGCGAACCTGATCGACGCCAATCCCGTTCGGCACGATCTCGATATCCTCGCGGTCGGGACCGATGGAGGCGAGGCGGTCGGCCGTGATCCCCGAGATCGCGGTGGGATGCTGGGGCGTGCGCGCAGTGACGCGCTCGGTGACCTTACCGAACGGTGCGAGGTGACCGAGATACTCCTCCCAGTAGTCGCCCCACACCTCGTGCCACGTGGTGATGAGGGGCGTGTCCGTGCCGAGGCTCGCGAGCTTCGTCGACAGCACCGGGAAGTACGGAAAGACGCTGGCGACCACCACGTCGTGCTCGTCGTTGGTGAGGCGGCGGCGCAGCGGGGGGAGCGCCCGGGCCGCGAAGTCGATGGCTTCGGTGATCGATCGCCGCTCCTCGGCGTAGAGATCGGCCTCCGGCGCGACGGCACGGAGTGTCATTCCCTCGTGGGGAATCTCTTTGGGTCCGTCCCAGAAATGCCGGCCGTAGACGGTAACGTCATGGCCCTCGTCAGCGAGCCGGGTGCCGATTTCGTGGATGCGCTTTTCGGCGCCGCCCGTTATGTACGGATAGATCACATTGCTTATATAACAGATATTCATCGACTGATAGTCGTATGCTCGTCGGCGACGCTTGAACGCTCCGCTTCGTGTAACTGAGAGAGGAGGGTTGCGTGATCTCCTCTCAGTCGTCTATCGGGACAGGGAACTTCCGGTCGTACTGCGGGAGCGTAGTCACCCGACGGAGGTCATCGAGGAAGGTACGCGCATCGTAGTCACGGAGTCGAATGTACAGCCCTGATCCATCGTCGACCTCCTGCTGTTCAACAGCGTAGTTGTCGTAGCCCATCGCGTCGAGTTCGGACTGGAGATGTCGCACGCCCGGTTCGGCAAACCCGTGCGTCGCGAAAGACACTCGGGGGCGCCTCGGTCACGGATCGAGCAGTTCCCGTCTCCCCAGTACCAGTGGAGGAGTGCCGTGGAGTCGAGTCTGAAGTCGTCCGAGACTCGTTTGCGGTTATGCTCATCGCGGACCTCGTACCACGTGTCGTATAGTCGGTCGAGATACGGTTGCGGTCGGGAGGTGACGGTCCAGCACGTGTATTCCTCCTCTGTGAACTGGTTCGGACGCGTGACCGAGTTCGGTTGAGCGTCCGGGAAGAGTCCCGCCGGAAGTTTCGAGGCGAGGCGGTCCGCGTGGGCTTTCGTCGTGGTCGACAGCTGGAAGAAACACGATTCGGCGTGTCGACGGCGGTGGAGGCAGCCGTCGCCGAGGAGTTCGCCCTTGATCACCGAGGTCTGGAAGGGTCGCCAGTCGACATCGGTCGTTCGCGGATTCCGTTGAGGACAGTCGATCCCGGCGTTTTCGAGGTGGTACCGGACCGCCCTGACTGATGTCTCGTAACGATCAGCGATCGTTTGGATGGGACAGTCGTCCTCCACGTACTGCTTGCGTAGTTCCGAGGTGAGATCCGCCAAAGTCCGGTGGTCCGGGCCCCCGTTTCGCATCTCGACACCGTGATCTCGGAGTCGGCTGTGAATCGTCGGCGGCGTCACGTCGAAGGCGTCTGCGATCTCTCGGAGCGATTGGCCGGATTCGTAACGCTCGGCGAGTTTGTCGACCCGCTCGTCGAGCCACTCGTAGCGCTCGCTCATTGGCTTCCCCGATTGAATGCACGGCAGTCGTGATTCAGAATGCGTTCTGGGAGACCGACAGCGCCACAGACTAAACACTCTGCTAGCGGTGGTCCCAAACAATCGTCTGGCTGTTCGACAGGCTCTTGCCGCTCGTCTTTGGAGTTAGTCATGCTTCGTCGTGGTGGCGAAGCTCGGGCGTCGGTGTTCCAGCACCGGCCCCACTTCTGAGGCGGCCCGCGCTTCTCAACGAGTCTTGGGACGATACGAACTTAGTAGTTACTTTGTAACTTCTAAAAGAACAAATCGCCGATCGTGCACCCTCCAGAATTCGTAAATATCCCCGCCGGGTACCTCCGGACAAGATGGTCAACGAGGAGTTCGAGCCCGATGACCGACAAGAAGCGATCCTCGACGTACTCAAAGAGGGTCGAGCGGAGGGGAACCCGTGGGGGTATGCGAACCCGAAACGGCTGGAGCAGCGGCTCGACATCCGACGGCAGTACATCAACCGATCATTACAGGGACTCGTCGATGCGGGGTGGATCGAGAAGGTTAATCGCGGGTTGTATCGATTCGTGACAGATCCGCGGGACACTTAGGCCATTCATCTCCAAGGCGGAACTGCCAATTCGATCGCCGTTCTCTCCACTCACGTAACACCTTTATCAGTTCACGTGTTGTGTCGATTTGATGAGTGAGGATCCGAGAAATATCATTCTTCTCTCCGCCGACGCGCTCCGTGCGGACCACCTCTCCTCGTACGGCTATCACCGCGAGACCTCGCCTGTTCTCGACGACTTGGCGCAGGAGTCAATCCGCTTCGAGAACGCGTACAGCGCGAGCTCGCACACCCGGGAAGCGGTGCCTGCGCTGTTGACGGGCGAGTACCCGGATGTCGCGATCGACGACGGGTATCGGCTCGCGACGGAGACGGTGGCGTCGACGCTCTCGGAGGCGGGCTTCGCGACCGCGGGCTTTCACTCGAACCCGTTCGTCTCGCGGGCCTACGGGTTCGACGAGGGGTTCGATCACTTCGACGACGATCTGCATCTCGGCCAGCACAAGCTGGTCGCCCTCGCCCAGCGGGCGCTCGACAAGCTGCGAAACCGGCACTACGCGCGGGCCGAGGAGATCAACGAGCGGTCGCTGTCGTGGCTGGACTCGTTGGACGACGAGCCGTTCTTCCTGTGGAACCACTACATGGACACCCACGGGCCGTACGAGCCGCCGGGCGAGTACGCGATGCGCTACGCCGACCGGGAGCTGTCCGGCCGGGAGGCCCAAAAGCTGTATCAGCGCGCGATAGACGATCCCGAGTCGATCACCGACGAGGAACGACAGTTGCTGATCGACTTGTACGACGCCGAGATCCGGTACAACGACGCGCGGATCGGGGAGTTCCTGGAAGCGTTGCGGGAGCGCGGGCTACTGGAGGAATCGATGCTGATCGTCACCGCGGACCACGGTGACGCCTTCGGCGAGCACGGGTACTACGAACACCCGCGGTATCTCCACGACGAGATCACGCACGTGCCTCTGATCGTGCGCCCGCCCGGTGGACGTGCCGAGGAGGTCGAGACGCCCGCGAGCACGCTGGACGTGGGCGCGACGATCGAGGCGGCGGTCGGCGCGGGAGAGACGGCTGATGGCGTGTCGCTGCTCAAGGATCTCGCGGACGATCGGGTGGTCTTCTGTCAGTCGCGCGGCGAGGACGAGCACAGCCATCTCCGGCGGTACGCGTCTCGGAGTGCGGGGGGAGCGTGTTTCTGTGAGCGCGATCGGGAGTCGGGGACGATCGATTTCGGGGAGTGCTCGGGGCCCCCGTTGCGTGAGGAGTTAGAGGCCCACGTCGACGAGCGGGTCCGCGTCGAGAACGGGGAGTCGGTCGAAGAGGATGGGGAGGTCGACGAAGAGATCGAACGGCGGCTCGATGCGTTGGGGTATAAATGAGCGAGTCGAGGGATTTTGCGAGCACAGAGGTAGACGGGAAGACACGCAGAATGGTCACCTGGAATATATATACGAGCGGATCACTCGAACAAACGAGTACGACCATCACAAATGACTGACCTTACCCTTTCTGATGATCTCGTAAATCGTATCGAAAAACGTGTCGAGCAGACAGAGTTCGAAACCGCCGACGAGTATGCGGAGTTCGTCCTCTCGGGAGTGGTGACGCGCGTCGAGCGGGAAGCGGAGCGGTCCTCAGAGTCCTCGACTTCTCGAGAAGGTGTTCAGGAGCGGCTCGAGTCGCTCGGCTACTTGGAGGAGTAACGTGACGGGAGATAAGCGGAACCTCGTCATGGTCACGGTGGACAGCCTTCGCGCGGACCACTGTGGTTTCGTGAACGGTGGGTCGGATCTGACGCCGGCGATCGATCGGCTCGCCGACGAAGGAGTGTCTTACACGCAAGCAGTTGCTCCCGGCCCTCGGACGCCCTCGTCGGTGCCAGTGTTCTTCACCGGGGAGTTCATGACCGACGACGAGTCGTGGACGATGGCGGACTGGCAGGGTCGACAGGCGCGGATCGGCGAGCACATGCAGCGGTTCACCCATCTGAGCGAGCAGCTTCAGCGTCAGGGATACGAGACCGCGGCGTTCACCGCAAACCCGTGGACGACCAGAGAGAGCAGCTTCGATCTCGGGTTCGACGAGTTCACCGAGATCAGCGCGGACAGCCCGGACGTCTCGGCGAAACATCTCTCGGACTCGACGCTGTTCAAACTCGCCGATACGGGGATTGTGACCCTTCCCGGAGACCCCTTCGGGTGGAGCTCGAAGAAGGAGTGGTTCACCCAGTGGCCCGGCTCGTTCGATCTGGTCGAAGAGGCTATTTCCGAGCTTCCCGAGCCGTTCTTCCTATGGGTGTTCATTCTCGACTCCCACCAGCCGTACATCACGCCGCGACGGTACCGCGAGGAGTCCGCGGCATGGGAGATGTACTACGCAATCTTACGCTACTGGCACGGTGAATCTTCGGACGATCAACTCTCGGACCGTGCAGAAGGACTGATCAGTCAGGCGTATCGTGACGCGGTTCGATCGGTAGATGGGTTTGTAGACAGGCTAAGTGAGGCCATATCTCCGTATGAGCCGATAACGGTATTTCATTCAGACCACGGAGAAGCGCTCGGCGAACACGGAAACTTCGGGCACGAACAGACCCTATATGAAGAGAACCTTCGTGTTCCGATGTTCGTCCATAACGCGGGGATAGAGGAACAGGTACATGAGCAGGTCTCACTACGTTCGTTACCCGAGATGTTGATAGACTTGACCCAACCAGTAGAACTCGATCCAATGTCATACACACAACCAGTTACGATCTCAAAAACTGAGAATAATAACAAAATATCCGTGAGAACCGACAGTTGGAAATACATTTATACTGAAGACGAGGAACTACTCATATCTCTAGATAGCGACGGTGAAAATCACAATATTATAGTGGAATATCCGGATGTAGCTAAATTATTATCGCAAGTAGCCAAACAACACCGAGTAACTCAGACTGAAAAGGACATAATAAGTACTGCGGTAATCGAACTCATTTCGGAAGAGGCCCAGTTGTGATATATCATGATTAAAATTGGTGTCGACGGTCGAACGCTCTCGGTTCCAAATCCTGGTGGCGCAGTGCGAACAGGCATCGAATTAACTAGAGAGTTAGGGAGACAACATTCAGATGTGACTGTATTCGGCCACTCAAACATTTCAGCTCGATTGGATAGTCTCACTATTGACTCATATGGCTACCGTCGCAATTCGAAAGCTCTCGGGATGATCTGGGAGCAAACTACTCTTCCCAAACGAGCAACCGATCGGGAAATCGATGTTCTATACTCGCCTGTTGCGTACTGTCCATTAGTTCCAACTCCATTTCCATGCGCAATTACCATCCACGATGTGTCGTCGCTCAGCGGCCACTCTGCGGGTTGGTATAATAGATTTGAGCGTATTATGCTACCCCAGATGGCATCACGAGCGGATCTCATTTTTACGGTTTCAGAATTCTCAAAATCGAAGATTTGCTCGAAATTAAATATTCCTGAATCAAAGGTACAGGTTGTTTATAACGGAGTGAATGAATTGTTCTTTTCAGAAGATACCCCAACCACAAATCTAAACCTTCCGGGCTCGTACTTTCTTTATGTAGGTGCCCTGAGCACACGAAAAAATATTTCCGGCCTCTTGGAAGCATTTCGAATATTACATGAGGACTATAATATCGATCATAAACTAGTTCTGATTGGTCCAGAAGACGACCCCACAAATGAGTCCGACATTGACTCCAAAATGATTGAACCAATTGGTGAAGATATTATCCAACTGGGATATGTTACTGATGAACAACTAAAAGAGGCTTACTCCAATGCAGAAGCCCTCGTATTTCCATCGTATTATGAAGGGTTTGGTATGCCACCACTCGAGTCGATGGCGTGTGGCACTCCAGTCATTGCATCGAATCGAACTGCTATCCCTGAGATACTAGACGAGGCACCAATTTATATTAACCCTTCAAATATTGATTCAATTGTCGATGCAATGTCTAATATTCTGTCAAGTCCCAGTTTACGACAGGAGCATGTAAATAAAGGTTACAAACAAGCAAGCCAATACCGGTGGGATCACTCTGCCGATGATCTCATTAAAAAACTACTTAATATTGCTCAAAAATAATACCGAAACATTTCTAAAAATTTGGAGGTCGATCATTACGGCCCATAGTAATATCACCACCAAATCAGAAGCTATTTAACCAAAAATGTACTACGATGAGTAAGTGAGTAGATATGACTTGTTTTTTGTCGTCAGCATTCCCTAGTGGGACTAGATGGTAAGTGATATGACACTCAGTACTGTTGCACGTAAAGCTTCTGCTTGGTTTCCATTGTCACTGTCGTCAATCTCAATACAGTCTACTGGATTATTCCCCTCGAATTATAGTGTGTTCCGAACTTGTACCACCGACGTGAGAAAGTTCTGATCGATGCAAGATCAGATACCGATGGGCCTTGGATAATTAGCAAAGATTCAAATCGGGAAACAGTCAAAGTATCAGCATGAGAAACACTAAGAGAAGGTTAGGAGAATTAGGACACATCAACGAATAGAACCTGAACTAGCTCTCCAGTATGAAATATCTCAGAAGTAAAAACAGTAGCCCGTCAACGGGTCGGCGAACCGTCCAGAAATTACTCTTTACTACTTGGATTCTATTGATCCCTATCACAACATTTGCTATTAAATATAATTTACTCCCGCAGGTTGATGTATATTTAGGGCTATTCACACTATTGCTAATATTGTTGTTCATTATTTTAATTTATCCTAAATACTTAGATAATAAATATGCCATGCTCCTGTCTATTATATTACTATTCCTCACACTTACTCTGCCTACAATTCTAAACGGAGTTATTGCTGGATATGACAGCTGGTGGTATATTGGTAGTGCTGAAAGTATAATTGCTGATAACAGATGGGATCCCAATGGTGGAAAAACGGGTTCACATCAATTTCCCGGGATCCAACTACTCACGATCTTTGTATCAGAAACTACCTCAATGAGCATTGTATTATCTGCTAAATACATAACTCCGCTAATCAAAATTCTGCCTATACTCACAGCCTTTCTGTTCGGATATAAGTACCACTCAAAAAAGAGTGGCGGAGCTGTAACTGCAATAACACTAGTTGGGTTCGGTCCATTTTATTACTGGTTCCCTTATCATCATATGTTGATGGGGGTAGTCCTGAAATTACTATTTATATATCTTTTAATTCGTTGGCATACTTCTCCATCTTTGGAACGATGGCCAACGCTAGTGCTAATAACTTTCATATCTATTCTTGTAACCCATCAGTTGTCCACATTCCATTCCGTCATAATCTTGCTAGTGTTTTCTACATTATTAATTGTCTTTGAGATGACCGGTTATTCCGATCTGGATCATTCCTTGTCGAAATCAAAAGTTGTTATACTGTCCATTTTGTCAATGTCCATACTCTTAGTATATTATATTTGGGTGACTCCTGAATTCTTTAGGCTGGCAATATTAATACAATTTAATAATATTGAACCCGATAAACTATTTGCTATTAGCTTCTTGAGCAGCGGAGATCAAACTGTGGAGGTAATCGCTGGGTTAGAAGTAGTACAACGAAAAAATTACTTTGAATCCGGATTTCCAACAAGATATGGTCTAGAAACAATCAGCATGGCTCTTCTGCTGTTGATTTCAGCTACGCTCGCCACATTCTTAGCTACTAGTCATGTATTAAAGAGGCGTACGCTGTTGCGTAAAGAATTATTCCTTCCTGTCATTTGCTTTGCTTGGGTCGGTCTTTTTGGAATATTTCGCCTATCAACGGCGTTTAATTTGGGTTTCTTCATTGGTACTCGTAGATTAATGGTAACAATACTACCTGTGGCCACAATCGGTATACTACTTACCGCATCAGATCGGCTTAAGAAATTACTTTCAGTTATTTTAGTAGTGTTTATAATACTGAATGGGCTGCTGTACCCCGCTTACTACTTTGACTCGCAACCTTCTAGTGATTCATCGGAACCGATACTGTTTATATCCGAAGACCAAGCGAGTGCACTAGAATGGGCTAGTAGTAAACCCATGGTTGGAGGTGTATTGGCAGATACCTATGTTGAAAGTAGGTACGAGAACGGGGAAGTATATCAAACCCCACGAGTGTATACAAAAAACTCATCTGCAACTCCTAAAGATGTGAATATATACGTTGACAAGGAATATAAAAGATTGTTGTTCATGCGTGGGACAGACGTGCACTACAGAATTCCCACAGAGTTATATGACTCATATAATTCCCATTCCGAGTGGAATAAGATATACTCTAACAGAAACACAACCATCTATCAGCCAATATAGCCCACCAGACTGCGTAACGGATTGTATCAGTTGGATAAATATTAATGATTCCGTAACAATATGACTGCCGGTACGTTTGACGTTAAAATGTAACATTCCAATCTCAACACGGGAATTAGAATTCGCACGCCTCATGCACAAGTCATCTCACAGCAGTGGGTGTGTTAATTAAATCTCCCAGTTTTTCGTATAAAGTGAATGCACTCAATGATTATCATCAAATGGCCTGTCAGCACAGATCTGACTGCTCACTACATATATCCTAAATTAGATAACTGGTCCTTTGTACTTTGTTGTATATCATTTTCTGTACGTCGATCGCTACTCTCATCTAGTTCTGAAAGCACCTCTTTTTCTACCATTCGAAGTCTTGAATCCCGGGTGGACTCGTCTAATTCGTCGCTGTGAACTGTCCGGACAGAGTATTCATCAGTCTCAATATTGTGGACTCCATTGAAATTGTCGACATATATTGCTCGGTATCCATCCCTCGAATATTTATTACAACCAACATCCACATTTTGATGTTTCCCTTTAGACTCTGCGTAAGCAAAAGGTGAGCCATCTTCAAGCTCACTATATGACTGGTCGGGGTCAAATTGCCCTACAGACAAGTCAAGTACGTAATTATATACCTCAGATAATGACGTAATTCGATCTATTTGCCTAGGATCCTCAGCTCCGCTGGGTGGATAAACGATCAGTGGAATATGTAAAAGTTCATCATATAGGTAAGTACCATGCCCCCAATATCCATGTTCACCGAAACACTGTCCGTGGTCACCAATAATAATAATAGCAGTGTCTTCTAGTAATCCCAGTGAATCAACCTGGTCAACGAGGTTACCAACCGTCTCGTCAAGATATTTAAGAGAAGAATCATAAGCGTCGATCAGAACCTCTTTATTTTTGGGTGGATCTTTGAGAGAATTTAAATTCCATCCAAAGTCCATGTCCATCTCCTCGGTGTTCCTTTTGAATGCTGTATAAGGTTCTTCTAGTGAGTAAGGCTCATGTGCGTCCATGTAGTTCGCGAATAAAAAGAACGGGCGGCTACTTTCGCGTTCACTTAACCATTTTACAATCTCCTTGTTTAATAAGGAGCCATCCAAAATTGGACCTGTATTTTCACTCCTGATATGTAGAAGGTTTCTCAGTCTCTTATATGGTTGGCCACTTATTATCCAGTTCCCTCCCTGATATAACTTATGATAAATATTATCGGACCAGTCAAGGTCACGGGGGTCACCAGCCTTTTCAAAAGGTATTTCGGACCTAATAAATTCGGCTCTCTCAAATTCTGAGTCAAAACCGAATTCACTGCTTAGCCAGGGATTTCCAGAGAAACATGCCGTTTCGTATCCCTCTGATTTTAGTACTTCCGTTATTGTATTTGTAGATTCAAAATGAAAGAACGTATTATTTTCGTGTGCACCGTGCTCAGAAGGGTATTGCCCTGTTAGCAAGGATCCATGTGCCGGCACTGTCCATGAACCGGTTGAGTATGCTTGGTTAAACTTATACGACTCTTTTGCTAGCCGCGACAACCTTGGTGTTGTCTCCCTATTATAACCGAAAGCAGAGCAATGGTCCTCACGAACAGAGTCCAGTACCAGCAATATAATATTATTCTTCTGCTCCATATGAAGTGGTTGCTGGTTTGTTATATAAAATTTACTCTACTTTTCTTTGGAGTCCCGATCTATGATCACCTCAAGGAAGGGAATTGTAATACCAAAACGGTCCTCAATGCGTCTGAACAAAATTATATCAGAACTATCTAGACTATTTGTGAGAAGCACCGAACTGACATGAGTAATCGAAAGAAGTAGACCCACTAATATTAAGGCAAGCAGTCCAAATTGTTCCTCCGCCGAGAATACTATTATAGTTGCGACTATTGTGGTTAGAACCATGGGCTTTATTATATCTACAGAAAATGGATGGGCTTCGACCGATCGGTATATAACGAAGAGTTCAATTGTATTATATACCAAATATCCACAAGCAGTTGCGACAGCTGCACCAGCGATACCATATGTTGGTATAAGAACTATATTTAGAATGATGTTGACAAATATACCACAAACTGCTGAAATCATGTCCACTTTGGTTCTGTCGATAGCTTTTATCATTGCCCCATTTGGGCCAACAATTACACGCAAGTATGCACCTATTGATAATATGGCAAATGCCAACGCCCCTGCTCGGTAGCTTGTTCCATAAAAAGCAATTATAACGTCTTCTGAGAATAAAGTAAAGACGGCTACCAAGGGAAATGTTATCAAAGATACGAACTTTGATGTTGACGTGAACAAATCTTGAACTTTTTCTATCTTACCAGATTTATAATTTTTCGAAACGGTGGGCATAAATAAAAATACGAAAGACGTCAATAACATTAGTATTAGCATCGCTATTGGCTGAATAGCGCGATAGATTCCAACCTGCTCGGATTCTAGATAGTAACCGATTAGCAATATATCAACATTTCCCATTAATGTTAAAAACCCACCACTAATTGCCAGAGGCCAAGAGTAATTAAACATTTGAGAAATATCCTCTTTGGTTGGAAACCAACGGTTTCCACCAAACTCGATCATGTTATTATATATGATATAAACTGCGATCAGACCAATGAAAAGTTGGGTCGCAACATAGTATCCGATCGCACCTATCAACTCTACCCCGATCAGTATTGAACCGCCAAGCACGATTAACCCAATTACTTTACCACCATTACGGGCAAAAACAGTGCTCTTACTGTGTTCTATACCCCTAAGGCCCCCGACACTGACGTTAGCTAACGGATATACTATTAGATACAGTGCTATAAGTGGCAAAATATTCCCCAAATTTGGGTTCTGGAATAATCCTACAAATAATGGGGTGAACAGCACCAACGATGTAAATAGAACAATTCCTGCGGACATGGAGATTAAGTAGCCTGAAAATAGGAAACGCTGTCTTTGAATCTGAGATACGTCCCCTGAGATCATCTGTGTCACTCCCTTGGCAGTCCCCAAGGTTGCGACGGTCCCCACCATCGTCACAATAGTGTACGCGAGCGCAACGTCACCAAATCGGGCTGGCTGAAGCCACCGGGCCATAAGCACTTGTCCAGCCATTCCGAGCCCCTGGCCAACAATTGTTCCTGAAAAAATTATCACCGCTCCACGAATAATATTCAAAAAGCCGTCGTCTGAACTTCGCATAGTGTTTGGTATCAATTATCTCTTGGTTCACAATAAAAAGGACTGGGTTCTATCGTGGAATACACAATTCATATCATACCACTCTGAGAACAAAAGGGAATCGAATAAGCAATCTGAGCAAATACGCCACACCGTTTCCGAGGAATCAAATCGTAGTGAACTGGACTATGGATATGGTCCACGACCATCACGAGAGGATAGCCCATCAATGATACCTCGTAACAGAGCTTTCAATCCTTGGAGCTGTAGATGTATAATTCGGTTACCGATCAGAAGTGATGCCCAAGATATATATTTTAACATAAATTTGATGTTTTTTATATCATTATTAAACTCTTTCTGAAACAGAAGTCTATTTCTTGCTGCGTAATATGAATTGAGTGGACCTAGATTATCCCCGGTGGATTGAGATATTTTGTGTGCGACTTTCACATCGATTACGGTGATGAATTTGAATCCTTGGTTTCTTGCTCTTCTCGCATAGTCAATATCCTCATAGTAGAGAAAATATTGCTCATTTAGAAGTCCAACATTCTCCAGCATATCCACATCGACCATGGCAGCACAGAGTGGGATATAGTCCGTTTCTACTATCGACTGATTATTAGTAAGATCTTCTACTACCTTCCCTTCCCCAATGTGCTTCGGATTTATTGTCTGTTGATTAGTTTCTGCCTGGACAAACCAGATTCGATCTGTATTGTATTCTGTAATTAAAGGGGACGTCATACCTATATTCGAATTTTCAATCAAAGGCTGTATTAACTGCTGTACTAAATTTTGACCGTCTGGTATAACCGTGTCGTTGTTCAATAAAAAAAGATAGTCTGCTCCTGAGTTGATGGCATGACGGATACCAGTATTCATGCCACCCGCAAATCCCGCATTTTCTCCATTGAACAAAACTTTAATATTCGAATATTCATCGGCTATCTGCTTACCTGAATCATCATCAGACCCATTATCCACTACAATAGTCTCAAATCGGTCATAATTGATTTTTTTGAGAGAATTCAGACATGATGATGTATCGTTATAGCTGTTCCAATTGAGAACAATCGTATATACCAGCGGAGTTTCCTGCATATTAGTATTACGTTCTACACGACCAGTCAATAATTGTCTTTTCGATTGATGCCATATCTGTAAGAGAGCGTGTCATAGAAAGCCTCCCAGGGGAGGTCGCAGAGTTTGGAAACTGTGTCCAGCAGTACCAACGCCCTGCAAGACGTAGCTTCGGTAGACGACTTTTTGAATCAGCGGCTACCGAGACAGTACCGCTGTTCGAACACCTTGAGTTCGAGTTTCTCCTGGAGTACGACGTGTTCGCCCCCTCGAAGCGGGGGCGAACACGAGTTCACCAGCTGTCAGATCTCTTTCGCGGCTCTCCACTGCTACTACGAAAACGTCTACAGCACACGCCCGGTGGCGCGAGAGCTCAAGCACAGCCTCGTCTGGTACTACTGTGGACCGACAAACCGCCATCCAGAGACACTGTTGATCGCTTTCTCACCGACCTCGAACACGTTATCCACGATGTCTTTGACAGACTCGTCGAGCAGGCCGTCGCCCGCGGCCTGCTCGACTCCACGGACTCCATCGATTCGACCCACATCGGGGCGATCCAGTACAACGACGCAGTATCGTGGAACTACGACCCAACAGCCGAGGAGTACTACTACGGCTTCGGCTGTACAATTGTCTCAACCGGCGTAAAATCCCGATAGCAGCGGAATTCACACAAGCGAAACAAGCGGATCAGGAGACAGCGATGCGCATCACAGAGTGGTCTGCGAAAGAGTTGACCCCTCTGGAAGCGTATAGTTCTCGATGAATACCAGTCAACATGGTCACTTAACGCGGCATTTGTCGGAAAGCGAGCTTGACCAAGCGATCTAGGAAGCACAAAAGGCGGACGAGATCCGTCTCGTCCGGCGACTCTGTTTCATCAAGAATCTCTATCATGGCGATACGCGCAAGCAGGAAGGTCGACGCGTCGGGATCTCTCGATCCACGACGCGTCGGTGGCACGCGCATGGAATGAGAGTGGGGTCGAGGGGTCACGCCCATGCTTCGGCGGCGGCCGGCCGCCGAAGCTCTCATCCGAACAGTTCGAGGAACTCTGTGCAATCCTTGAAGACGGCCAACCCTAGACACCACAGGCGATTCGTGCACTCATCGAAGACCGCTACGACGTCACCTACCACCCGGCGCATCTCAGCCGAAAGCTGCGTGAAGCGGGGATGAACTATTCAAACCACATCCAATGGATTCACGTCGTCCAGACGACGCTGAGGGGATTTTCGCCGAGCGCCTGTCCGAGGCGCTCGGCGAAGACACAAATGAAGAGGAGGAAGACGATCCGGTCGTCTTCGGATTTTTTCGATGAGGCTGGCCTCAGCTGTTCGAGAATTCTCAGCGGATGTGGTCGTTTGATCGGACGGTTCAGATAGAGAAGCCGTTGGTAACGTTCCCATGGCGGTCGATTGGCTTCTACGCGTTGACTGGCAAGAGCGTAATCACGTACAAAAAAAGGCTGGTCAAGGAGACGATTGTCGAGGCGCTCGAAGAGATACGCGAGCAGAATCCGCAAGGCCGGATTCTGCTCGTGGCCGACAACTACGGTTCTCATCACGCGAAACTCACGCAACGACGGGCCGACGAACTCGGGATCGAGTTCGTCTTCATCCCACCGTACTCACCGACACTAAACGCAATCGAACCGCTGTGGAAAGACCTCAAACGAGAGATCTCGCCAGAGATCTTCGAGAGCAAAAACCACTTCCGCGAGTTTCTCACCGAGACATTTCTTCGGTTGAGTCATCAGCTGAGTTTCGCTGTCGACTGGATCGAGACGTTCCTTCCTAATGTTCAGAAGTTACGCTGATCACTCACGCGTGATCCCGTCGTGCTGTTTGCGATCATGCTCGTCGCGGCACTGCTGGAGAACCTGTGGCTCGTTCTGAGATGGGCGGGCGCGACTTGCCCGAGGAGTTCACGTTCAAGACGTTCTGTGACTGGATTTGTCACGAGCTGGAAGAGGAGTTACGCCGGCAGTGGAAGATCAAAGTGAACGGGGTTGGTGTGCCGGCGTCACAGGCAACGGCCGCGTGCTGACCGGGGTCAGCCCACGGCCTGCCCACTGGGCGGTGAGCGACAGCTTTCGGCAGATACCGCCAAGATCCGGTCAATCACGCTTGTTCGGAGCGGTGAATCGGAACTACCTTGATCTACGCCGCGGTAGCAGCCGAAACTGACAGTAAATATATACATATAAAGTGATATTTTTATGGCGTTCAGGTAGCGCTCTCTCGGCTCGTTCGGGAAGTAACGACAATGCCGACCACACCCCGCTAGAATTTAGATACGATGAGGATATTGGGCGTGTCCAGTCTCCACGACTCCCGCTGGATTTGGAGAGGGACAGACCTTGTCATCTGGGTTCCCTGTACTTGATGATGCTGGTAATGGAGAGCACAATCAGCATTTTACAGCATGGGTCCAGACGAACACGTCCGCATCACGGGAGATCAGACTCATTGATTGATCGAGCTTCCAAACGCCGTACCTGAGTTTCAGCGACAAATGATGATAACAATGGATCAGCCAAACCACTCAACACAAATTCGTAGCGAACCCGTGAAGATCGACGGCAGCCGAGAGCGCGAAGGCCTAGAAATCGGGGACTACTGAGACACCATCCAGAGTCGCTAAGTTATTTGTAATTGGGCGAATTTTTGGATGTATGAATATCAACAACATCTTTCTATTCGTCAGTGACAGTCTCCGGTGGGATTACCTCCCTGCAGAAATTTGTGGGGAAGGAGTTGTTTTCAAAACTGTAGCCCAATCGCTCTCGTCTCCTGCTTCCTTCGCCACACTCACCACGGGGCTTTATCCTCCGGAACATGGCGTAACGGGCTGGCGAACGCCCATCCCTGAGGAAATCTCGCGAATTTTCGATATAGATGGGGTGGATGGGGGGTTCTTTGATCAAGGAGAACCTGGAGAAGTGGGGATTTATTCCGTCCTCCGAACAGACAAATCATCGTTCGAATCGCTTGATGAACCCTTTATCCACCTCTATCGAGACCCTGGCCCACACCAGCCGCTTGGTGATGCCGAGACATCTGAGGAGTACCATCAGAGAAACGCGGGCGATTGGGCGCAATATCAAGCGGATTATTCAAATGCTGTCGGAGAGAGCATGGATCGGTTCCAATCCTGTCTCAATGAGCTTCAGAATCAGGGAAAATTAGAGTCAACGCTTGTGATCCTAACGAGTGACCACGGCGAACTGTTAGGAGAACATGGCGGTATCGAGCATAATTCACCAGCTACTCCCCAATTAGCATATGTACCAACAGTCTTCTTCCACCCCGATGTTAAAAAGGAATCCTTCCAAGTCGATTCCGATGACAGCATTATCGAACACGTGGACGTGATCGAGACGTGTCTCCAAGCGGCAGGCCATACGTCTTTTCAAACAAGTGGGGTGGACCTCCTGACAACCGACCGTCCGAGAGAGTGGGGGTATAACCGGATGGAATCGACTCGAAACGGCAGGACGATCTACCATTCTGAGGGAATCTGGTGGTACGACAGTGGATACGCATTCCACCAGAATAAGCCGACAAATAGGGTCCTCCATCTCGCAGCCCAGTTTCTAATAAGCAAGCAACGCCACAGCCTTCGTCGTCAGCCACTCAAGCTCTCACGCTCACTGTTACGCGATTCAAACTCCTTTCAGTCACCGCCGATTTCCGAAGAGGCGGCGGAGAATGCCATTCATAATTTCCTCGCCGGTTTAACTAAAATTGAAGCACGTGAAACGTCTGTCAGTGAGGAGGCTACAGAACGGTTAGAGGAGCTCGGATACATCGATACGTAGTGTAGACGAGACACATCAGTGCGATCTCGCGGAACTCGCGGTACCATTCACACGCTTAGACGATCGAGCCGTACGAGCACTTGACTGAGAAATTGGCAGGTTCGGTCATGGAGCGCTAGTTGTAGTGGTTGTAGTCAAGACAGACGTTGTGTGCATGGTAGGGTGCAAAGACGCGATGTTTGACCAGTGGGCGTATCCTCATGTCACGGAGTGTCTCGCGTAAGGGCTGACTGTCGTAGCCCTTGTCGGCGGCAAGTGAGTGCAACTCGCCCGGGTAGCGCCGGGCGAGTTGCGCACAGACTCGGCGTCGCTGCCCTCTCTGGTGGTTGTACAGTGAACGTTGAGGATGGCTTGAGTGTCTGTATCGACGAGTTTCATCGCTTCGATGTTATAGACGCGGTAGTTCGTGCGGCCGCAGTAGTATTTGCTCGCCGGAGAGCGTTCGTAGTAGGTGGCGTCAACAGCGGCGTGTGGCGATGGGTCGTGCACCTATGGAAACGCTGCTACTTAAACAAACCACCGTAGACGACAAAATGATTACGCCGTCTCGGAGTCTGCTACTGCTACAGCCGACAGGCGGTCCACATCGTGATGCGGTGCGGTCGCTGTCTGGCGATAGCAGTTGCTCTTGGAGGACCTCGGCCGGCCACTGAGGGCCGCCCGCTCAGCGGCCCTCAGTTCCCTCGTCTACGCGCTCACACCTGGTGGATCGTAGACTTCACCTCGATCAAGCATGTGGTAGATCGATACCAACATCTTCCGCGCTGTCGCTACGATGGCTTTCTGTGAGTTCTTCCGACTTGCTAACCGCTCGTAGAACCGGCTCAGATACTCGTCGTTACAGACATGTACCGCGTTATGGGCAGCTTGAACGAGCAACCACCGGACTCTCCCTGAACCACGTTTCGAGATGCTCCCTTCGATCCGCGAGTCGCCTGACTCGCGGATCACCGGATTCAATCCGACGTAACTGACGACCGATTTATCGTCGACAAACCGCTCTATTTCGCCTAACTCCGCGTAGATCGTCAACGCCGTGTAGTAGCTCACGCCAGGAATCGTCATTAGCAGCTGGGTCTCCTTCAGAGACCCAGCGCGTTCCTCGATCGTTTCTTCGAGGTTCTGAATCTCCTCGGTGAGTGTCTCGATCACCTCAAGATACGACTCCAGCAACGCGTCCCACGGCGTCGGGAGCGAGAGTTCCCGCAGGAACTCTCGTCCCTCCTTGTTCAACGGCTTCACGTCTTCAGTGATACCGTGATCAGAGAGAAGTCCGTGAATCTTGTTGGCGTACTCGGTACGATTTTCGACCAATGTCTGTCGCCCGCGCACGAGTGCGCGGGCTTCCCTGACCTCGTCGGTTGGAACGTAGCTTTCCGGCACTGAGTTCAACCGCACCATCCGTCCGAGCTCTTTGGCATCTACGCGATCAGTTTTCTTGTCGGACTGAGCGATTTGGTTCAGTTCTTCTGGGTGAGCAACAGTCACATCCAAATGCTCCGACAGCGTATCGTGGATGTGGTAGTAATTGCTGGTCGCTTCAAGCGCGGCTTCAGCGCCAGCGTACCGCTGAGCGAGATCGTCGAGGTTCGCGTTTTCGACGCGAACCTCTTCGACGATCTCACCAGCCTCATCCATTACTGCCACCTGTGCGTACCGTTTGTGGACATCAATTCCGAGGTACATGGTTCGTTCACCCGGGACGCCAGTGCGTGAAGCAGAGATGCACCTATTCGGGCTTTCCCGACTGCCGCTCCCGGCGGCAGTCGGGCTGTAACGCCCATGACTCGGCTTCTTTCGCACACGGACCAGTCAGCTGCACGTGCTCTGTGGCACGGCACGACCGTCGGTCTCTTGCGCCCCATGCTTTGTTTCACGCTCTCATGGAGTAGCAGCGTTTCCATCGAGTCAGCTGCGCCGAGTGGCACAGCAGCACTCGCCAGACGTGCATCTCGATGTTGTCGTGCCACTTATTAAACGTCGGAGGATACGGAATATCGTCCGGTTCAAGGCCCACAACGTCCAAATTTTTCGTCATCGTCTCCAGTAGGTCGATCGTTATCATATAGGACTTGTCAAAGGAGATCCGCAAGCTGTGTAGCGAAATCATCGCCCACGCTGCGAAGCTGCCGCCGCCTTCCGGGGCGGCAGCTTCATCAACGTCAGCGGAATAACTTTTGGCGAGCGAGACTAATTCTTTTATCAGGCGGGTGGTGATGTTGATTCCAAACACCGCCTACCTGCCTCAACTCCTTTGATTCACTGACTTGTTACTGCGTCGTCTGGCGATTCAATGGAGTCGGCTGCTCAGATACCGCACTATAATTTTTTATAATTGGCTTTCCGATCACAATCTCTAGTTGTCTAGATATCTATGTGATAGTATCTTATGGAATTTCTAACGGCATTATATAATATTTGCTTCCGCCATTTTTGACGGGAAACATTTGAGAGTGGACCCTCAAACCTTCTGAGAAACGATATGGTCGGTACTTTGTAATAGCGAGGGTGTCATAGAACGAGTAGCACACCAAAGAGCAGGGTGAACGCTGAGGTGGATGAGTCCAGCGACCCTGCAAGATGATCCTTCGATAGAGTCGTTCTTCAATGTCGCGGAGACCGAGACGTTAGCATTGTTTGAGCACCTCTCCTTCGATTTTCTCGCAGAGTTCGACGTGTTCGCCCCGGCGGAGACGGGGCGAACACGAGAGCACGAGCCACCAGAGATGATGCGCGGCTTCCTCCATTGCTACTACGACGATGTCTACGGAATCCGTCCGATTGAGCGAGAGCTTCGGAACACGGTCGTTTGGCTGACCTGTGGGTTCGATCGACCGCCGTCGAGAGACGCGGTCGATCGCTTTCTCACCGACCTCGAACACGTCGTTGACGAAGTCTTTGACCGACTCGTCGAGCAGGCCGCCCGCCGCGGCCTGCTCGACTTGACCTACTGCATCGATTCAACGGACGTGAGGGCGATGCCCGCTGATCAAGACGCGTCGAAGTGCTACGATCCAACCGACGACGAGTACTACTACGGCTACGGTTGCACGATCGTCTCGACCGGGCAAAAGATCCCGATTGCAGCCGAGTTCACCGAGAGTAAGCAAGCGCCAGAGGAGACGGCGATGCGCGTCACGCGTGACGCGCTCGCCGTCGCCAAGCCGATCTGGATGGTCGGTGACAGCGCCTACGACACGCTCGACTGGCACGACCATCTGCTGGC
>Ga0207754_100204_pt1 | contig 31001 bp, 24 predicted proteins | sample A23E1SouthBayCA_FD_187728 | JGI IMG/M metagenome (GOLD analysis project Ga0207754, IMG submission 187728) | Aerobic enrichment media microbial communities from Eden Landing Ponds, California, USA - A23 E1 (SPAdes) | ecosystem: Environmental > Aquatic > Marine > Unclassified | place: Emeryville...
CGGCGAGCAGGTCCGGCTCCTCGGGATGGAGCCAGCAGAATCGCCGCCGATCGGGGACGGCACCGGCGGCAGCGAGCGGGGACACGTCGATTCGTCGGGACGCGGAGACGTACGTTTCGGCACCGACCGAAGCCGGCTCGGTCTCGGCCGCATCCTGTCTACTCATCAGCTAAGATTAGGAGTGGCAACTTATATTTCGCTCGTTCCAGCGAAGGCCAGCGAGGGCGAGAGCGGGCACGGAACCGGTAAGATCGTGTTACCGGTCGTCCGTCCGACCCGTCTCGCCGACCGGGTGGCGACGGTTCCACGACAGTGTGCCGCCCGTATCACTCCGAGTAGCCTTCTTGCAGGAACGCGCCCTCGGTCTCGTACACGGAGACGAGTTCCTCGATGAACGCCTCGTGTGACTCGTCGTCTTCCTTGTGAGCCTCGATGCGCTCGCTGAGTTCGTCGCTGAGTTCGATCGTGTGAGTCATACCTGGAGCACCGCCACCACACACGTCGAGGTCGGCGGTGAAATAACCCGCAGTCGGTCCAGACTATTGGCTGTCACCGTCGCGAGCTATTCGCGACCAGCGTCACGGGAGACTGCACAGACGGACAGCTGGCGGTATCGAGACGGCTCTACTCGACGGCGTCCAGCCGGCGGAGCCTGACAGAGCGAGACTGGTAGTCTTCGATGAACGACCCCTTGCCGCCGACGCTGACGATCCCGTCGCCGGTGTCGATGAAGAAGCTGTTTTCCAGCGTGAAGTCGTTGCTCGTGGGCTCGATGAACGCCTGTCTGATTTCGGTGATCGGGCCGGCCACCGTCGTCCCCGACTCGGTCTCGACTTCGGCGTGCAGGTCGACGCCGGCCTGTTCGTGTAAGGTCGCGTGCAGCGTCGCCTGCCGGAACCAGTCGTAGCTCCTGGGCAGTGGGTCCGGATCGGTGACGTACAGCTCCGTCGCGGCTGGCCAGTAGGCGCTGAAGTACATCCCGAGAATCGAACCAGACAGCTGGGGTTCCGAGACCGTCACGGCGACGTCGTCCGTGTGTGTGCCCGAGACGATCGTGGAGTCGCCGATCATCGCCGCCGCGTCGTCGACCGTGTAGACCAGCGGGAGACTCTCCCCCCAGTACCGGACCACGTCTGCGATCCCGGCGAACTCGCTGCCGTCGCCGTCGACCTCGTCCATCCCACCGATCAAGAGGAAGACGACCACGTCGCTGTCGACGGCGGTGCGCAGCTCCGACTCGATCTCCGGGAAGACGTGCTCCGGAACCGCCAACAGCAGCTCCTGTGTCGCCGCCGAGATCGCGCTCTCGATGCGTTTGAGCGCCGTCTCGCGGGACTTGATCATCTGTATCTCCGGGGTCTCCGGCGTCGTCTCGTTGAAGCGCGCTTCGAGCGACGGCCTGATCGAGTCGAGGCGGTTCGAGAGATTCTCGATCGCCTCTGCGGGCGGCAGCGCCCGAATCGTCGTCGGAGAAGCGTGGTCGTTGACCCGCACGAGCCCCTTGCCTTCGAGGCGCTCGGCGATGTTGTACACCGCCCGCTGGGTCACGTCCGTCGTCTCAGAGACGGTACTGGTCGAGGCCTCCCCACATGCGAGCAACGCGAGATACGTATCGATTTCCGTATCGGAAAGTCCGAAGACGCTCAGCTCCTCTCGGAGCTGTTCGTCGTCGTGTTCGTCTGAAGTCCCCATTACCAGTGCGGTAGAACGGCTCCGGCAATGTACGTGTTCATCTCGGAACCACCGCGGGTTCCGGTGAGCCCGCCGGGGCTCTCGTGAAGCAGGGATAGCCGGCGGTGTTAGTCCATGGCGACGGTGACGTAGCCGCCGAAGTCGAGGATGACTCGCTGTGTTCGGTCGCCAAAGACCGCCTTGCCGGTCGGCGAACGACGCTGCCCAGGCAGGAAGATGTGATCGCAGTCCGTCTCGTCGGCGAGTGTGATGATCCGGTCGGCCTGGTCCTCGTCGGCGACCTCGACGCGCACGTCGTAGGCGATATCCTCGCCCAGGACCTCCTTTGCCAGGTCCGAGACGTCGCTCGCGAGTCCGTCGAGGATCGATCCCTCGTCGTAGGTGGTGTGTTCGACCTGCCCGATGGCGTCGAGCGTCTCCGCGACCTCCTCGTACTCGTCGGTCGTCACGAGCGAGAGGACGACGAGGTCGCTGTCCGAGCCGGCGGCGAACGAACGCGCGCGGTCCAGCAGTTGGCGGTCACGATCGATATCTTCGACGACGACGAGCGCATCTGACATTGTACTGGCTGTCACGTCAGCGTAGAACATTAAAACAGTGTCGCAGTCAGAGCGGGTCGTCGTCGTCGCCCAGAACCGCCACGACGCCGCCCAGAACGGCCGATCGTTTACTGTAAGCTAACCCACGGCTAAAGCCGTGGGCTTTCAGCGTGGACTCCCGCTCTGGCCGAATCTTCGGCAGGAGGGGCAAACTCTCCGTTCGCGTTCAGCGTCCCGCTGTTCAAGCGCACGCCTACGGGTGCGCCTCCACCGGAGCCAGTTTGGTTCCGGCGGAGATACCGCAAACCGATGTTCTTCGCCGCGTTGTAGTCGGCGTGGTTCTCGTAGCCGCACTTCTGACACTCGAAGTCCTCACCGTCGCGGTTGTCCGGGTGCGTGAAGCCACATTCAGAACACCGGCGCGACGTGTTCTCCGGGTCTACCTGTTCCACGGAGATGCCATACTCTGCGGCTTTGTACTCGACGTACTCGTACAATCGATTGAACGCCCATTTGTGTCCCCACGACGCTCCGGTTCGGTCACGAATCCCGTTCAGGTCTTCAAACGCGATTACGGAGCAGTCGTGGTCACGGGCTTCAGCCACCAACTCGTTGCTGATCCGATGGAGGGTTAGCTTGAACCGACCCTCCTCTTTCCGACCGACCGACTGGATGTTCTCGTGCGTCCACCGCGTCCCGCACGATTGGAGATCACCACGACGACGTTCGTACTCACGTCGCCAGTGGTCGAACTCATCACCAGTCCAGAAAGAGCCGGTCGAGACGACGGCGAGGTTGTTCACGCCGAGGTCAACCCCGAGAACCGTTCCGTTCTCGGTGGTCGCCTGTTCCGACGTGTCAGGCTCCACTTCCTTCTTGCAGTGGATGTGGAGCATCCAGTTGCCGTTCGTGTAGTGCAGCTCTGCCCCCGTGGTTTCGTACTCGTCGGAAAAATAGTACTCTGCGTGGGGCGTGCCTCGATCGCCGTCGGGGAGGACGTAATCAGCTTCGATCCGACCGTCCGTGGTGGCGAGGCTCACGTAGTCGTCGTAGAACGTGGCAGTGCGGTGGTCGTAGACGAGGTGTGGACTGGTGAAATAGGGCTTCGACGCTTTCTCGCCCTGTTTCCACTTCTTGACAACACTCTTGCAGGCTTCAGCGGCCTTGTTCCGAGCGGCTTGGACGTGGTTGCTGTGCAACGCCGTCTGTTCGCGCACATCGTCGTAAGTGTCGTTGTTGAGCGTGGTCTTGCTGGTCGTGACGTAGTCGTCGCGGAAGGCGTGGTCAGTCACGTAGTTGGCGGCCCAGAGGAACTCGTCGATGGTGTCTCGGAGAACCGCAGTGTCGGCACTGTCCACGTCGAGTTTGACGGGGACAGTTCGCCGCTTCTCCATGCTTCATATGTAGGTCGGATACTTCAAAGGCATTGGGGAGTTGGTCCTGTCGTAGTGGGTGGATTGTTGCGTGGGGTTTACGCGCTTCCTCCCACCCCTGAAGGGGTGGGTTTCCGCGCTGTGTCCGCTGTGAAGAGATGGGCCGAGCGGGACGGTCGACAGTATCAGCCGAGCAGTTCCTCGAAGGGGTCCCAGTCGGCGTAGATGCACGCCGCCGAGCCGAGGAAGACGGCTCCGAGCATCGCGCCGCTGAGCACCGAGATCACGAACGTCCCCGTTCCGGGTTCGATCGTCGGCGTCGCCAGTCCGAGCAAGGCGAGCAACACCGCACTCGACACGAAGAAGCCACGCAGGACGATCGTCATCGGTGGGTACGCTCCGGTAGGGCCGCGTCGATAATCGGGCTTTCGTTCGTCGCGTGGGTGTCGAGTGTGGTCGCGCCCATGCTCAGTCGTTCAGTGTCGGCGACTCGGCGGCTTCGACGCCGTCCAGCGGTTCGCTCTCCCAGTAGTCGTGGTCGGGATCGGTGCGGTGACAGGCGGCACAGCGTTCGTTCGCCGTCGCCGCCTCCTCGCCCAGTTCCGGGGCCGTGGTGGTACAGGCTTCCCGAGCCTCCGGACAGCGGGTGTGGAACCGACAGCCCGACGGCGGATTCACCGGGTCCGGGATGTCGATCGAGCGGACCGGCGGATCGGTCATCTCCTGTGCGGTCGGGTCCAGATCGGCGGTCGCCCAGCGCAGCACCTTCGTGTAGGGGTGCTGGGGGTCGTTCAGGACCTCGTCGGGCGGGCCGATCTCGACGATCTCCCCGAGGTACATGATGCCGATGCGTCCGCCAGCCTCCTGTGCCAGATAGCGCGCGTTCGAGAGGTTGTGACTGATGAACACGAACGAGGTGTTGAACTGTTCTTGCAGCTCCAGGAGGAGGTTCATCGTCTCGACGCGCAGCGACACGTCCAGCGCCGAGACGGCCTCGTCGGCGAGGATCACGTCCGGATTCATCAGCAGGGCACGGACCAGCGCGATCCGCTGCTGTTCGCCCCCCGAGAGCTGGTGGGGGAACCGATGCGCGTAGTCTTCGGGTGGCTCCATGCCCACCCGGTCCAGCAGCGCGAAGATCCGCGCCCGGCGGTCCTCGGTGGACATCTCGGGGTCCCACTTCTTCAGGGGCGCTTCCAGCGTCGTCAGGACCTTCCGGTTGGGGTTGAGCGCCGCGCCGGGATCCTGGTGGATCATCTGGAGGGAGCGCCGGATGTCGTCGAAGGGAACGGTCACGTCCCCGCGGCCGTCCTTGGCGTCCCACACGTCTTGCCCCCGGTAGGAGACGGTCCCATCGGTGGGGCGCTGGACGCCGATGATCGTCTTGCCCAGCGTCGTCTTCCCGCAGCCAGACTCCCCGACGAGTGCGAGCACGTCGTTCTCGGGGATGTCGATCGACACGTCACTGACCGCCTGAACGGTCTCTGGCTCGTCGAACAGCGACTCGACGACGCCCTGCTCTTTCTCGAAGTCGACCGAGACGTTCTCCAGCGACATCACGATATCGTCGTCGTCCCGGGTGGTCCCCGTCGTCGTGGCGCGGTCGCTCACGCGTCGGACACCTCCGAGAGGTCGAACGGAACGGCGTCCTCGGCCTCGTCGTAGTGGAAGCAGGCCGAGCGGTGGTCGTCCTCGACGTCGACCCACGGCGGCGTCTCCTCGTGACACTCCCTGGTCGCGAGCGGACACCGCGGCGCGTAGTGACAGCCCTCGGGGACGTGGGCCGGGTTCGGCGCGGTCCCCTCGATCGGTCGCATCGAGTCGGTCGGTGCGTCGAGGTTCGGCACGGCCTGCAACAGCGCCCGCGTGTAGGGGTGCTTCGAGTCGTGGGCGATCTGCGTTGCGGTGCCGACCTCCGCGAGTTCGAAGGCATAGAGGATCGCCAGTCGGTCGGCCAGTCCCGCGACCAGCGGGAGGTCGTGGGTGATAAAGAGGATCGTCAGATCGTACTTCTCCTTGATGTCGGCCAGCAAGGAGAGGATCGAGCGCTGCATCAGCAAGTCCAGCGCCGCCGTCGGCTCGTCCATCAGGAGTACCTGCGGTTCGAGGATCAGGCTGAGTGCGATCAGCGCCCGCTGGCTCATCCCGCCCGAGAGTTCGTGGGCGTACGAGTCGAGCACGCGGTCGGGATCGAGATACAGGTCCGACAGCAACTGCCGGGCCCGGTCCATCCCCGCCTCGACGTCGTAGTCGTGGGCCGCCAGCGTCTCCTCGAAGTGCCCGCGGATCGACATCGTGGGGTTGAACGACGACAGCGCGCCCTGGAACACCATCGACACTTCCTCCCAGCGGAACTCTTTGAGCTTCTCGGTCGAGAGGTCGAGAACGTCGACCGGTTCGCCGCCGTCCTCGGGGTGGTAGGTCACCTCTCCGGTCGTGATCCCTGGTTCCTCGACGGCGTCCATCATGGCGTTTGCCAGCATCGACTTGCCGCTGCCGGACTCGCCGACGACGCCGAGGATCTCGCCCCGGCGGAGGTCGATCGACACGTCGTCCAGTACCATCGCGTCTCGGTGCTCCAGGTCGTAGGTGACACAGACGTTGCGGGCCTCGATGATCGGGTCCGCGCTGTCGGGGCCACCCTGCGTTCGTTGTCCTTGCATTCAGATCCCTCCCTCGTCGTCGTCGCTCGCGACGGTCTCGGCGTGGCGGGCACGGACCCGCGGATTGAAGATCCGGTCGGCCCCCTGGGCAAGCAACGTCAGGCCCAGCGCGAGGCCGATGACCGCGACCATCGGGACCAGCAGCCAGTGGAACGCGGCGGGCGAGGAGATCGCGCCAGCACGGTTGACGGCGGCGTTCATCATGACGCCCCAGTTGCTGCTGTTGTACGGCAAGACGCCGAGGAAGTACAGGCCGACGACGCCGAAGATGACCGCACGAGCCTGCTGGACGAAGTTCATCGTGATGTAGGGCATCAGGTTCGGGACGATGTCCCCGGAGATGATGACCGAGGTCTCCATCCCCATGATGCGGGAGGCTTCGACGTACTCGGCGTCGCGCAGCGTCAACACCTGCGAGCGGATGGCGCGTGCCAGCCCCGCCCAGGCGTTGATCGTCACGAGGATCCCGATGACGACCGGGTTGCCCTCGATCTGGAGCGCCGAGGCCAGCACGATCGTCAGCGGAAGCCCCGGAATAGTCATCATGACGTCGGTGACGACCATCAGCACCCGGTCGGCGGTGCCGCCCTTGTAGCCGGCGATAGTCCCGAAGACCGTCCCGAGACAGACCGTAAAGACCGCGCCCGAGGCGACCATGGTCAGCATCGACGGCGTAGCGTGGACCACCTGCGAGAGGAGACTCACGCCGGACTGGGTCGTTCCCAGCGGGTACTCGAGCGTCCGGAAGGCCCCGATCAGATAGCCGCCCTGGTTGGGCGACGGTTCCGTGACGAGCAGGAGTCCGACCGTCCCCACGAACAGGTACGAGAGGACGACGAGCACGCCCGTGCGCGCGCGCCAGTCGCTCCAGACGATCCGGGCCGGCGCGAGAATCTTCTCGTCGATCCACTGTCGCCGCCGTTCGGCGTCGGTCATCGACACGTCGGCCATCTGCTGGAACTCCGAGACCGACGAGGAGCCCCCGTCGGCCGCGACGCGGCCGTTGCGAGCGTGGCCCGAGATGGCGCTGCGCTCGGGCGTGCGGTCCTCGTCGGTAAAGCGGTCGGGATCGTCGGCCAGCGTGTCGCTGACGGCGGCGAAGTCGCTCTCGTCCACGTCGTCCGCATCGTGACGATCAGTAGGACTCACGAGAGCCACCTCCCTTGGCTCGCGGATCGAGCACGCCGTAGGTCAGGTCCGCGACGGTGATGCCGATGACCATCGCGATCGTGATGATGATGAACCCGCCCATCATCAGCGGGTAGTCCCGCGCGTTGATCCCCTGGATGAGGTAGAAACCGACGCCGGGGTACGCGAAGATGTTCTCGATGATGACCGCACCGCCGAAGACGGTGCCGATGGCGATCATCAGCCCGGTGTACATCGGCAGGATAGCGTTGCGAGCGACGTAGCGCATCGCGATCCGCCGGGTCGAGAGGCCCCGCAGGCGTGCGACCCGGAGGTAGTCCTCCCCGAGCACGCGGATCGAGTTGCCCCGCATCGACAGCGCCCAGCCGCCGAACCCGACCAGCGCCATCGAGGCGATCGGCAGGGCACCGTGATAGAGGACGCTACCCAGGAACGAGGCGTTGAAGCCGACGGTCAGCTCCGACGCGTACCGCCCGCCCGTCGGGAACAGCTGCATGCGGTAGCCCAGATACGAGACGAACAGCAGTGCGAGGACGTAGCCCGGCGTCGAGTTCAGCACGAGCCCGACGCCCGTACTGGCCACGTCGAATCTCGATCCCTCTCTGTAGGCCATGAACGCGCCCAGCGAGACGCCGATGGTGAACGCCAGGAACAGCGCCGTCGCCGTCAGGAACACCGTCCACGGGATGGCCGGCCCGATGATCGACATCACGGGATCACCGTAGCGCGTCGAGACGCCGAAGTCGCCCTGCAACATCGCGGCCATGTACTCGTAGTACTGGACGTACATGGGCTCGTTCACGGCGATGTTGGTCTGGGCCGCGATGCGAGCGTTGATCTCGGACATCGAGAGGTCACTCCCGCCCTGCTGGACGGCCTGGGCCCGCAGGTAATCGAGCGGGCCGCCCGGCAGCAGTCGGACCAGTCCGAAGCTGGCCGAGATCACCACGTAGACGGTGAGCACCGATTGCGCGATGCGTTTCAGTACGTAGCTCATGGCTCTCCTACTGGTTGGCTGTCGACAGCTCGTCGACGATGTCGACGGGTGTGACGGTCTCGCTGTCGCGTTCCTCGTCGTGGAGGATCGGCGATTCGAACTCGCCTGGGAGGTTCCAGGCGTTCTTGGCGTCCCAGCTGTTGAAGATCCAGTCGAAGTGGAAGTACGGGTACGAGTGGTCGTAGGAGGCCCATCCCTGGAGTCCGACGACGAAGTCGCCGTTGGAGTAGTCACTCCCCCAGTACGTGGAGTTGTCGAGCATGATGGACTCGGCCTTGATACCGAAGTCCTTGAGGTTCGAGACGATCGTCTCGACGCCGGTCACCCAGTCCGAGAAGCCCGACGGCCCCTTGATCGGCAGTTCGAGGGGCTCGCCGTCCTTCTGCCAGGTGCCGTTCTGTTTCTCGTAGCCGGCGTCGCGAAGCAGTGACGCGGCCGCTTCGGTCTGGGACTCGCCCGGACCGTAGGTCTCGAACTCGTCGACGACGCCCTCGAGCCAGCCGCCCTCGATCTGGTTGTTGAACTCGCCTGTCAGTCCGCTGGGGTAGGTGACCGCGAGCTTGGACTTGGTGCCCGCACCGGAGTTGAGCGCCGCGTTCTCGCGGTTGACGACGTGGGCGATCGCCTTGCGGACCCGGACATCGTCGACGGGCTCTTCCTCGAAGTTGAACATCAGCCCCATCCCCCAGTGACGCGGGATGAGACTGACCTGCATCGAGTCGGGCAGCTGGTTCAGCCGGTTCTGGGGCATGAACAGCGTCGCGGACCCGTCGGTCTCGTTGTTGATCAGCGAGTTCCAGCGCCCCTGGTTCTGTGGCTTGTAGAGATACTCGGCCTCGGGGACGTTGATGTTGTCCGCGTCCGGGTGGTCCTCGTACTTGGACACCAGCGTGCGCTGGCTGTCGGCGTCCTCGAACTGGAAGGGGCCACAGCCGACCGGTTCGGGGGTCGTGTCGTTGGTGAGGTCGCTGAGCGCCGACGCGCGCTCGTCCTCGTCGGCGGCCTCGTCGAGTGCGGTGACGAACTCCCCGTAGGAGTCGTCGTGGGCGGTGAGGCGCTTGGGCTGGAGGTACGCGAGCAGGATCGTCTCGCTCGCGGGTTCGGCCAGCGTGATCTCGACTGTCGACTCGTCGACCGTCGTGACCCGGTCCGACACCGCGCCCATGTCCTCGGGCGCGACGAAGTTACCCAGGGAACCGCCGTTGTAGATGTCGAGCTTGACCTGGTTGGCCACGTCCGTCGCGGTGACGTCGTCGCCGTTGTGCCAGGTCAGCCCCTCGCGGACGGTGAGCGATACCGTCTCCTCGCCGACTTCCCAGTCCTGGATGGCGTAGCCAGTGTACTCCTGGGTCGCGAGGTTGTACTTCATGAACCGATCGAACATCAGCCGACGGGCTTCGCCGTAGTTTTGCCCGTTCCAGGGGTTGTACTGCGAGTCCTGGGGGACTGCCCACTGTGCGAAGGTCAGGCGGTCGTCGTCGGAGTCGTCCGTCGCCGTCCACTGACCCTCCCGCGGGAGCCACTCTGTGGGCCAGTACGTCTGGACCGCGTCGCTGTCGGCACCGGGCACGTTCCAGTCGTCGGTCGACTGGAACGACTGGGCGAGTTTCTCCATGACCGGCAACACCGGGAGTGTCTGGTTCGTGATGTAGGCCAGCTCCTGAATCTTGCGCTGGGCCTCGCTGGTGGCCTGGACCGCCGTTGCGGTCTCGGTGTCGGTGTCGCCCGCGTCGGTCTCGTCGCCGCCGTCACCGGACGCCTCGGTCGCCGTCTGCTGGGCCTGCTGTCCGCCACAGCCCGCGAGGCCGGCGATGCCGGCCAGGCTGACGCCGCTGACGAAACGGCGACGGGAGAGTATCGACTGGTGCTCGTGATCGGTATGATTATTCGCCATGTTCGTCTACTGCTGTGGGACACCCCCACAATAAAAATTCCGGTAGAATAGGTTCTTCGCGATTCTCGCAGAACTTAAGTAGGAGTCTTGCTTCGTCGTTCGTGAACGAAAGCAGGCGAGCCGCCTGCACGTCGTCGAACACCGACCCACGATGACACAGCACAGCGCGCACCGGCCGAGAACGGCCACGAGATCGCCCGACGCGGCGACGATACCGACTCGACCGGTTCAGCGACGAGGCACGACCGAGCGACCAACTGGACGGGGCCACACGGACGAACCTCGCGTTCGTCCCCCCGTCGAGGCTGTCGAACGAACGCTTCGTTCGAGACGCACAGACAGCCCCGTCCCACGGACTGGCCGCCGCGCCGGTGAGTGGCGGTGAGCGAGACAGCCAAGCGGGTGCGAGCCGACCGCCAGTGGTGGAAAGAGGCGGTCGTCTACCAGATCTACCCGAAGAGCTTCTTCGACAGCGACGGCGACGGGATCGGTGACCTCGCTGGCATCACCGAGCAGGTCGACTACCTCGACGCGCTCGGGGTCGACGCGGTCTGGCTCTGTCCCGTCTACGACTCGCCACAGGCCGACAACGGCTACGACATCAGCGACTACCGGTCGATCTTCGACACGTACGGCGACCTGGCCGACTGGGAGCGCCTCCTGTCCGAACTCCACGACAGGGACATCCGGCTGGTCATGGATCTCGTCGTCAACCACACGTCCAGCGAACACGAGTGGTTCCAGCGCTCGCGCCGTGGCGAGGGCGAGTACGCCGACTACTACCACTGGCGCGACGGTCGCCCGGCCGCGGAGGCCGACTACGACACCGACGACGGCCCCGCCGACGAGGTCGCCCCCAACAACTGGGAGTCGATCTTCGGCGGCCCCGCGTGGGCCTACGACGAGGAACGCGAGCAGTGGTACCTCCACCTCTTCGACGAGAGCCAGCCGGACCTCAACTGGGAGCACGAGGCCGTCCGCGAGGACGTGTACGAGATGATGGGCTGGTGGCTCGACCGCGGGATCGACGGGTTCCGCATGGACGTGATCAACCTCGTCTCGAAGACGCCGGGGCTTCCTGACGGCGATCCCGACGGCGGCCTCGTCGGCGCAGAGCACTTCATGAACGGGCCCAAGGTCCACGACTACCTCTCGGAGCTGGTCGCCGAAGCCATCCCGGACGACGAGATCCTCACCGTCGGCGAGACGCCGGGGGCGAGCGTCGAGGACGCCCAGCGGTTCGTCGGCGAGGACGGTCTCTCGATGGTGTTCCAGTTCGAGCACGTCAACGTCGGCCACGAGGGCGACAAGTGGTCGCTGGAGGACTACTCGCTGGTCGAACTCAAAGAGAGTCTGGCACGCTGGCAGAACGGACTGGCCGACGAGGGGTGGAACAGCCTCTACCTGAGCAACCACGACCAGCCCCGGACCGTCTCTCGGTTCGGCGACGACGGGCGGTATCGCGACCGTTCGGCGAAGCTGCTCGGGACGCTGCTGTACACGCTCCAGGGGACGCCGTTCGTCTACCAGGGCCAGGAGATCGGCATGACCAACGCCCCCTTCGAGTCGAAGTCCGAGCTGCGAGACGTGGAGTCGATCAACTTCGTCGAGGAGGCCATCGAGAGCGGCGCGGCCGAGAGCTACGAGGACGTACGCGACGCCGTCGAGACCGTCGGCCGCGACAACGCCCGGACGCCGATGCAGTGGTCCGACGACGAGAACGCCGGCTTCACCGACGGCGAACCGTGGCTCAAGGTCAACCCCAACTACGACGCGATCAACGTCGAGCAGGCACGCGCCGACCCGGACTCGGTGTGGCACTACTACCGCGAGCTCGGCGACCTCCGCGCGGACCGGGACCTGCTCGTCTACGGCACGTTCGACTTGCTCGCGCCCGACGACGAACAGGTGTTTGCCTACACCCGGACGCTGGCCGACGAGCGCGCGCTCGTCGTCCTCAACGTCTCGGCGCAGGCGGCCACGTTCGCGGTCCCCGACGACGCTGGCGACGACCTCGAACTCGCGATTGCGAACGTGAACGCTCCCGAAACGCCCGGCGACACCGTCGAACTCGATCCCTACGAGGCGCGCGTCTATCTGACGCCCGCGGATAGCACCGACCGACCGACGACCACGAACTCCGATTCGACATGAGCACGAACACACTCACGACGCTGGAGCACATCGACCGCGAATGGTGGAAAGAGGCCGTCGTCTACCAGATCTACCCCCGAAGCTTCAACGACACCGACGGGGACGGCGTGGGCGACTTACAGGGGATCGTCGACAAGGTCGACTACATCGACTCGCTGGGCGTCGACCTCGTCTGGCTGTGCCCGGTCTATGGCTCGCCCAACGAGGACAACGGCTACGACATCAGCGACTACCACTCGATCATGGACGAGTTCGGCGACATGGCCGACTGGGAGCGCCTGCTGGCCGAACTCCACGATCGGGACATCCGGCTGATCATGGACCTCGTGCTGAATCACACGTCCAGCGAACACGAGTGGTTCCAGCGCTCGCGCCGTGGCGAGGGCGAGTACGCCGACTACTACTACTGGCGCGACGGTCGCCCGGCCGAGGATGCCGACTACGACACCGACGACGGTCCCGCCGACGAGGTCGCCCCCAACAACTGGGAGTCGATCTTCGGCGGCCCCGCCTGGAGCTACGTCCCAGAGCGCGAGCAGTGGTACCTCCACCTCTTCGACGAGAATCAGCCGGACCTCAACTGGCGGAATCCGACCGTCCGTCAGGCGATGAAAGACGTGGTCTCGTGGTGGCTCGACCGCGGGATCGACGGCTTCCGCATGGACGCGGTGTCTCACATGTCCAAGACCGACGGCCTCCCGGACGGCGACCCCGATGGCACGCCCACCGGGATCGAACACTTCAGCCACGGCCCCCGGCTGGAGGAGTACCTGACCGAGCTGTCGGCGGACGTGCTCTCGAATCACGACATCACGACCGTCGCGGAGATGGGCCACACCTCGATCGAGCAGGCCGCAAGCTACCTCGAAGACGACGCCGTGGGGCTGGACATGATCTTCCAGTTCAGCCACATGGGCGTCGACGGCGGCTGGGACCCCGAGACCGTCGGCGAGTGGGACCTCACCGAGTTCAAACGGATCATGTCCGAGCGCCAGGACGCGCTCGCGGACCGTGGCTGGGACGCCCTCTTCCTGGGCAACCACGACCAGCCCCGGATCGTCTCCCGGTTCGGCGACGAGGCCGCCCACCGCGAGTCGGCCTCGCTGATCGCGACCTTCCTGCTGACGATGCGAGGGACCCCCTACGTCTACCAGGGCGAGGAGATCGGCATGACCAACGCGGACTTCGAGAGCCTCGACGAGATCGACGACCCGCAGACGGTCGGTCGCGTCGAGCAGTACATCGCCGACGGCGTCGCGGACTCCTACGAGGAGCTTCGCGAGGTCGTCAACGCCCAGAGCCGCGACCACGCCCGGACGCCGATGCAGTGGTCCGACGAGGCGGGCACGGGCTTTACCGACGGCGAACCGTGGCTCAAGTGCAACGCCGACTACACCGAGATCAACGTCGCCGCCCAGCGAGACGACCCGGCGTCGGTACTGAACCAGTACCGGACGCTGATCGACCTCCGCCAGTCGACGGACGCGCTGGTCTACGGCGACTACGAGCTACTCACGCCCGAGGACGACCAGCTCTACGCCTACACGCGGACGCTCGACGACGAACGGGTGCTCGTGGTGCTCAACTGGTCGAGCGAGTCGGCGACGTTCGAGGGCAGCGAGATCGATGCCGGCGATGCGACGGTGCTGTACGGGAATCGCGACGACCCGCCGACCGATCCCACCGGAGCGTCGCTCCGGCCGTGGGAAGCCGTCGTCTACCGGCTGTAGGGCACTGTCCCTCGTCGCTCGGCGACGCCGACTTCGCAGGCCGTCACCGGTCAGACGGTTCGAGTACTCTGTCACCAACGGTACTGTGAACGGCGAACAGCCAGTTCACACGATCGTTACAGAGACGTGTCTCCCAACGAACACCAGGCGCACTGACCGAACTGACCGGATACGTTCGGTGTGTTACTATAGCTGTCTGGAACAGTGGCGGAAGATCTAGACGCTCCGTCGCAAAGCGAACACTGTACCGGGAGCAAAATGGGTAGCAAACGCCGGTCTGGACGTCACCGAGCAGCGTCGTCCACAATCAGAACCACAGTGCTATCTCCAAAATATATCCAAAGGAAGTAAGCTAACGGTATAGTGCGTTCAGACATTCTCAGAGTCATGCGATAAAACGACATTCTCATACAGAAAACAGCCATATATCCCGATCTGGCAGAGACGTGCTCATTTATAACAAAACACTCGTGTGCCAATATTATAAACCCTTATGCTACACATAGATGAGAAAATCTTGAAGTGATGGCAAAAATAGAGATTTGGAGATATATACGGAGATGTAGTAGCAGATAAATCAGAGTGTTCGTGGATATCCTATTGGTATCTCGTACTACCGTCAGCCAGGTGTGGGTTGCCCCGGGAAAGCGGTAATTCCAGTGCCCAAATCCATAACGACAGTACATCTGTTATATTCCTCAAGAGAGGTAGGATACGCACGAAGAGAGACGGACTGGCGTGCTGCTCAGCCACTTCGATGCCCTCTCTGCGAGGGAAATATTCGACAGCAGATCGGTCGCTCAGATCGTCACCGAAAGCAAATATAATAAGATATATTTATTTAGGTGATACACATCGACTTAGAACCCATCAATAATATTATAGCTTGTTCCTACATTACATGAAGAAGACACCGATAGCGTCTGGGAACAGAGATACTGCTACTTTCACGACTCAAAATAAAAAGACATTTGCCGTATAATTATTGATCTACTCCAAGCTTCTAAATACATACGTGCAAATACATGCGTCGCGGAGTCGTGCGATAGACATTCATGCGAAGGACACAATGGACCGTGCATGGATCGAGAAACGCTCAAGCAAGCGCTGGAAAATGCAGATCTCACGGCCTACGAGGCCGAAGCGTACTTGACGCTCGTCAACTACGGTCGTCTGCCTGCTGTGGACGTCGCAAAGAAGTCCGACGTGCCAACGTCCCAGGTGTACGATACGCTCCGCTCGCTGGAGTCGAAGGGGTTCGTCGAGACGATCGACCAGGATCAGTTGCACGCTGAACCGTCGGATCCCGTCGAAATCCTCAGACACCTGCGTGAACGCGGAGAGTTGTTCACGGACGCCGCCGAGGAACTGGAAGACCGCTGGGAGCAACCAGACCTCAACGACCATCGGGTCGGCGTCGTCAAGCACGCCGAGACGGTGCTCGAACACGTCCGGACGCAGGTACGGGACGCGAACACCGCCGTGGAAGTCGCGCTGACCGCCGATCAGTTCGAATCACTGCGAGGAGAGCTGAAGTCGGCCGCCAAACGCGGTGTGATCGTTCACGTTGCGATCTATTACGAGTCCGATCTCGACGAGCGGAGCACGTCGTGGGACGTCTCGATGACGAACCTCGAAATCCGCGTCGTGAAGATACCCGGTCCTTTCCTCGCAGTGCTCGATCGGAGTCGGTCGTACTTTGCTCCGAACTCGCGGGCGACGGAGAACTACGGCATCCTCATCAACGACAACATTCTCTCCTTTATCAACCACTGGTACTTCCAGACCTGTCTCTGGTACTCGTGGGACCCGTTAGTGCCGAACCACGAACTGCCGAAACCCTACGTCAGCCTCAAGGAATTTATCCGAGAGATCGCGCCGCTGTACCACGACGGCGCGAATATCGCCGTGACCGTCTCGGGCATCGATATAGAGACCGAAGAGTTCAGGACGGTCACCGGTGCAGTCACAGACATCGACTACCCCAACGAGGTCCGTGATGGCTCGCCGTCGCTCGAACAGCTCTCGACGTACGCAGTGGTGACGCTCACGACGGGTGAAGAGGTGGTCTCCATCGGTGGATGGGGCGCGGTGTACGAGGATCTCGAAGCCCAGAAGATCACCCTGGAAGCGATCTCGTTCGACTATCCCGGTCAGTCGTAAGTCGTCTCGACGGCGAGTTCGACCGTGTGCTCACCGACGTGAACTGAATACGCACCGGCGTCGGACTGTCTGAGGCCGTCGCGGTCTATCCGACCCAGTTCGGTCGCCGAGAGTTCGATCTCGACCGTGGCCGCCTCACCGCCGTCGAGCGAGACGCGCTCGAAACCGCGCAGTTCGCGGACCGGTGTGATACGAGAGCTCGCGTGGTCGGTGACGTACGCCTGTACGACATCGGTTCCCGGTCGATCGCTGACGTTTGCAACGGGCACTCGAACCGTCGTCGTCTCGTGTGGCCCGATGGTCGGTTTCGTCAGCGTCACGTCACCGTACTCGAAGTCGGCGTAACTGATTCCGTGACCGAACTCGAACAGCGGGTCGTACGAGGAGGGATGTTCGTCCTGACCGATTGGGGTCGGATGTGGGAAGTGGTTGAACCGCGTCTGGAGGTGCCCCTCGGACTTCGGAACGGAGATGGGGAGCCGGCCGCCGGGATCGTTCGCTCCGAAGAGCGTCTCGGCGACGGCCCGTCCGCCCATCGTCCCGGGGTAGTAGGCCATGAGAATCGCGGGGACGTGCTCGGCCATCCAGTCGACGACGAGCGGTCGGCCCGTGACCAGCACGCCGACGACGGGCGTTCCCGTCTCGTGAATCGCCTCGACGAGATCTCGCTGGGCGTCGGGGAGGTGAAGCGTCTGTCTGTTCGGGAACTCGTCTGGTTCGGTGCCGGTGTCGACGCTCGGACCGAACTCGTGGAGGTACCACGGTTCACCGACGGCGACGACGGCCACGTCCGCGGCTGCAGCTGCTTCGGCGGCCGCGTTCACGTCGAGCGTGTCGTTCATCGTTGCCCCCTGTTCGTAGACGACGGACCCGGACGACAGCGTCTCGATGCCGTCACGTATCGTCACGACGTCGGTCCCCTCGGGGTCTGGAACGCTCCAGCCGCCGAGCTGGTGGACCACGTCGTCGGCGTTCGGACCAGCGACGAGTACGTCCGCATCGTCGTCGAGGGGCAGGACGGCGTCGTTTTGCAGCAGCGTCATCGAATCGCGCGCCACGTCGAGAGAGGCCTGGCGGTGAGCGTCGGCACCGACGACCTCGCGCGCCTCGTCCGGGTCGACGAAGGGATCCTCGAAGAGACCCAGTCGGAACTTCTGTTCGAGAACCCGCTCGACGCTCTCGTCGACGACGCTCTCGGCGACGTGCCCGTCCTCCACCAGGGAGACGAGGTGTTCGGCGTGGGCGACACTGTCGACGGATGCGATGTCCAGTCCCGCTTCGCGGGTCTGGCGGACTGACTCGCGGTGGTCCGAAGTGATCTTGTGGTCCTCGTCGAGCATCGTCACGCCGCCCCAGTCGGAGACCACCGTTCCCTCAAAGCCCAGTTTTCCGCGGAGCAAATCCGTCAGGTACCGTCGTGATCCGTGTGCAGGCTCGCCGTCGATACCGTTGTAGGAGGGCATCACGGACTCGACATCTTCGTCCAGCGCGTCGAGGAACGAGGGCAAGAAGACGTTTCGAAGCAGATACTCGGACACTTCGACCGGAGCAGCGTCTTCGCCGCGGGCGGGTTCGCTGTAGGCGGGGAAGTGTTTCGCCGTCGCGATGACCGACGACGGGTCTTCGATGCCGTCGCCCTGATAGCCACGGACCTTCGCGGCCGCCAGCTTCCCACACAGATACGGGCTCTCGCCGAACGTCTCGAACGTGCGGCCCCAGCGGGGATCACGGGCTACGTCACAGGTCGGAGAGTAGTTCTGGTGTGCGCCACTTCGCCGCACCTCTGTCGCTGTGATACTGGCACCTCGTTCGACCGCCGCCGTGTCCCACGTGGCAGCGGCACCGAGCCCGTTGGGGAACGCCGTTCCCTCGGCGACGTAGGCGTGGCCGTGGACGGCGTCGACGTTGAACAGCAGTGGGATCCCGAGGCGCGTCTCGGAGAGCGCAACGTCTTGCAACCGGTTGACGTTCTCGACGATGTCGTCCAGACGCATATCGACGGCTCCACCCCAGCCAAACGACGCGACGGCACCGATACCGTGCTCCGTGATTTCCTCGGCCACGTCGTCGACGTCTTTGAACTCGTCAAGGTGGCCTGCCCACGTCCCGACCAGTTGGCCGACCTTCTCTTCGAGAGTCATGCGGTCCAAGAGGTCAGCGACACGTTTCGCGGTCGGGACGGTCGCATCCCTAAACAGGGGTTGCTTGTCACTTGACTGCATCACCCGAAGGATTTCATTAGGAGGATTTATATTTTTGGATGTTTGTGGAACCTGACGGCCGACAGCTCGGGAGTCCTCACGGAGAAGGCGCTATCTGTCGTCGTCCCGACTGCTGGCGAGCCTGGGCATTCGATCCTAAAACGGGTAGAGAACTCGATTGCCCGAGAACTGGCAGGCCAGTAGCTATCGAGAAACGCACGCTCCAGATATACCCAATGATCTTCCAAAATACTTATTGTGGGTGGGCAAACTCATCAGGGTGTACGCAATGTCCAACGCTACTGACGACTATAGCGACTTGATTAGCCGACGGCAGTTCGTCGAACTGACGGGAGTCTCCGGCGTCGCAGCCCTCGCCGGCTGTGGCGCGAATAGCAGTGATTCGGCCACCGAAAGCGGCGACAGCTCGACCACCGACGGCGACGACTCGCCCACCGACAGCACCGGCGGAACGAACGTGACCGACGCCACACTGACCGGCGCGACGAACAACGGCGTGCCGTCGAATCTGCACCTGAACCCGATGGCGACCCAGAATTACGACTGGACGGCCGGCAACCACCTCTTCGAGCGCTTTGCCGCCTACAATTTCACCACACAGGAGTTCGAGATGGCGGGGCTGGAGAGTTGGTCGTTCGAGGGCGAGACGGTCACTCTCACGCTGCGTGAGGGACTCACGTGGGACACCGGCGAGCCCGTCACCGCCGGTGACGTGATCACACAGTTCCGCTTGATGAAGAAGACCGAGGAGACACTGTGGGACTTCGCCGAGAGCGTCGAAGAAGGCGAGGACGACAAGACAGTCGTCATCACGCTCCAGGAGCCGTCGAATCCGGAAATCATCAAACACACGCTGGCGAACGGCGACCTCCGTATTCACGGGTACCAGCCAGTCTTCGACGAGTTCCTCGATCAGGACGCAGCGGCTATCCAGCAGTTCGAGTGGGAGGAAGACATCCACGGAAACGGTCCGTTCAGTCTGGAGTCGAAGAACGATCAGGCCTGGACGCTCTCGCGTAACGATAGTTTCCACGCCGCCGAGAACATCAACTTCAGCACGTACGAGCTCCTGAGCCGGCAAGACAACACCGCCCTCCAGCAGGGACTCATGGGCGGCGAGCTCGACGTGGTCACGAGCCTGTTCGCGCCGCCAACGATCGTCGCGAACTTCCCGGATCACGTCGAAGAGGTCACACTCCCGGCGAAGTGGGGATACGGGATCGTCTTCAACCACGACGATCCGGACTTCGGCAAGCGACCGGTTCGACAGGCAGTGGCACACGTCATCAATCGCCAGCAGATCGCCGACAACGCGGGTCCACGCACCAAGAACCCCGCACCGAAGGTCACCGGTATCGCACCGAGCGACCAGGAGTCGTGGCTCGGTGACGCTTACGACAGCTTCGAGAGCTACGGGATGGATGCCACGCAGTCCGAGGCGGCCGCCACGCTGCTCCGGGATGCCGGCTACTCGAAGTCAGACGGGACCTGGCGCGACGAGGACGGCAACACCCTCGGTGGAAGCTACGTGACGCCGGCCGGGTGGACCGACTGGACGACTGCGACCAACACCGTCGTCGACCAACTGAACTCCTTTGGCTTCGACTTCGAAGTCAACTCGCTGCCCAACAGCGACTACTTCAGCACGTACATCAACTCCGACTTCACGATGGGCGCACTCTACTGGATGCCCGGCGGTGCTCGGTCCGCGTTCCCGTACTTCCCGCTGCGTTGGCAGCTGAACATCCCCGACATCGACGGTGGGCACAACTTCGACGACGGCGAACACACCGTTCCCGCGATGGACGGCTCCGGCGAGATGACGTTGAACCCGCTCGAAGAGATCAGCAGTGTCGCGACGATGCAAGATCAAGCACAGGTCGACGAAGCGATCAAGCGTGTCGCGTGGCACCACAACCAGAATCTCCCAGTGCTCGGCCTCGTCGAGAAGTTGGATCAGTCGTGGCTCACCGACGCCGAGTGGAACGTGGTGTCGAGGAGCGACGATGCCCGCGGCGTCAAGTGGCCGTCACACTGGCTCCCCAAGCAGGGCAAGCTGAGTGCGACAGAGCAGTAATACTACCGAAGGAACGCAATGGTCAACTACTACGTGCGCCGAACGGCCAGAGTGTTCGTCACCGTCTTCATGGTGGCATCACTGACGTTCGGCCTGATCCGGTTACTCCCGGGCGGTCCGTTCACGCTGCTGCGCGCGCAGTTACTCAGACAGGGCGTGCCCGCCGACGAGGTCGACAGCAGGATCGCGAATCTCCAGAACATCCGCCCCGACGCACCCCTCTGGCAGCAGTACATCGACTACATGCTCGCGCTCGTTCAGGGGAACCTCGGAGAGTCGATCTCGCTCAACGAGCCGGTCGTGTCAGTCCTCGCCAGTTCGGCCCCGTGGACCGTCTTCGTCGTGCTCGTTTCGACGATCCTCGTGTTCGCCGTCGGCATCTTCCTCGGTGCGCTGCAGGCCTACTGGGAAGGCTCTCGGTTCGATCAGCTGTTTTCGGGCGTCTCGATCACGCTGATGTCGATCCCGTTCTACGTCGTCGCCGTCATGGCGCTGTACGTCTTCTCGTACCAGCTCGGCTGGCTTCCCACGGCGGGCACGGTCGGAAACGGGGTCGAACGACAACTCAGCGTCCCGTTCGTCGTCAGCGCGCTGGAACACAGCGTGCTGCCGATCTTCTCGTACACGCTGGGTGCCATCGGCGGCCAGGCCCTCGCAATGCGCGGGAACAGCATCCAGGTGCTGGGCAACGACTACGTACAGGTGGCTCGCCTGCGCGGTCTGTCGGATCGCCGTATCGCGACCCGATACGTCGCGCGAAACGCCATCCTGCCGATGTACACGGGCTTTCTGCTCTTGTTGGGCTTTCGCCTCGGCGGGACCGTCATCCTGGAGCAGATATTCTCCTACACCGGGCTGGGGTACTACCTGATTTCCGCGCTGAACGCCAACGATTACCCGCTGATGATGGGGACGTTCCTCGTCATCACGGTGGCGCTCATCCTCGGCGTGTACGTCGCGGACCTGACCTACAGCAAGATCGATCCACGGATTAGCGCAGGTGATTCAGATGAAGCATACTGAGACGGACAGCACCGACTGGCGAAGCGAGAGTGCATCAGCGTCCGACGTGACGACGAGCGAACGCGCCCGTGAGGTGTACGAAGAACGGATCCGAACCCCGCTCCTCGTCGCGTGGGCCGACTGGCGAACGCGAATCGGCAGCATCATCATCGGAGTGTACCTCCTGATGACCGGCGTCGCAGTGCTGGGTCTCTGGCGAGAGCCGGCAACGAGCCAAGCACCGCGCTATCTCATGCTGTTCGAGAACCTAAACTATCCGCTCGGGACGACCGCGTCCGGGACGGACCTGGCCGCACTCATCATTCACTCGACGCCGGACATCCTGCTGATGATCACCGCCGGTGCGGTGTGGGCGACGGTCGTCGCCGTCGCCATCGGCACCGTCGCCGGCTACAAGGGCGGTCGTGTCGACCGGCTGCTCATGTCGTTCTCGGACCTCGTGATGGCGATTCCGGGCCTGCCACTCGTGATCATTCTCGCGGTGACGCTCAATCCCGAGAACCCCATCCTGCTGGGCGTCATCATCAACATCAGCTACTGGGCCGGTCTCGGCCGGTCGCTGCGCTCGCAGGTGCTCACGATCCGCGAAAACGACTACGTCGAGGCCTCGCGTACCATGGGCGTCAGCACGCCACAGATCATCCTGAAAGACATCATTCCGAACCTGATGCCGTACGTGACGGTCAATTTCGTGTTCGCCGCACGGTACGTCATGTTCGCATCGGTGGGGCTGTACTTCCTCGGTGTGTTACCCTACTCGACGCAGAACTGGGGCGTCACCCTCAACTTCGCGTACAGCGGTGGCGCGCTCTTTTCGTTGAGTGCGGCCCACTGGCTGCTGGCACCGATGGCCGCGATCATGGGACTCTCGCTGGGTCTGATCCTCCTCGGACAGGGGCTGGATCGGGTCTTCAACCCACGCGTCCGCACTCGGATGGCCGGCGAATCGAACTCGACGGCGTCGGACGACGACGCCGACGTGACGGAGGTGCTCTAGCGTGACACCGGACATGGCAACGCGACGGCAGGGCGATCCAACGGCAGCGAATGACCCGGTCATCGAGATGCACAACGCCAGGGTCACGTACGACGACGGCGAGACGTTCGTGTTGGACGACGTGAGTATGGCCATCGAGCGCAGCGAAGTGGTCGGTGTCGTCGGCGAGAGCGGGAGCGGGAAGTCGATGTTCGCGTCGGCGATGCTCGACGCGATTCCCGACCCCGGGCGACTCTCCGGCGACATCCGATATCACAAGGCCGACGGGACGACCATCGACGTCTTAGAGCTCGATCAGGAGGAACTCCGACAGTTCCGCTGGGAGGAGGTCGCGATGGTGTTCCAGGGTGCGATGAGTTCGTTCAACCCGACGATGAAAGTCGAGGGCCACTTCCGCGAGACGCTGAAGGCCCACGACACACACGTGACCGAGGGGATGGAGTTCGCTCGCGAACTGCTGACGGATCTGTATCTCGATCCCGAGCGAGTCCTCGACTCGTACCCCCACGAACTCTCGGGCGGGATGCAACAGCGCGCACTCATCGCGCTCTCGCTCGTCCTCGAACCGAACGTCCTCGTGATGGACGAGCCGACGGCCGCCCTGGACCTGCTGATGCAGCGGTCGATCCTGATGCTCCTCCAGGAGCTACAGGAGAAGTACGATCTCACGATGGTGTTCATCACGCACGACCTGCCGCTGGTCGCGGCACTGGCCGACCGGATGGCCGTGATGTACGCCTTCAGCCTCATCGAGGTCGCACCGCGTGATCAGCTCGTCGGCAACTCCGGACACCCGTATACGCGCGCGTTGCTCAACTCGACACCGAACCTCGACGCTCCGCTCGAAGAGATGCGCGCGATCGAAGGGCAGAGCCCGGCACCGGTCAACGTGCCGTCTGGCTGTTCGTACGCACCGCGCTGTCCGCTCGCGACCGACGAGTGTCGCGCCGACGACCCCGGCTTCTACGACAGCGGCTCCGAACACAGCACAGCCTGTCACCACTGGGAACAGGCGCGTGAAACCATCGACCTGAACTTCGAGGCCGGCGACGGCGATTCGACCGGAAGCGACACGGAGACCGAATCATGAGCCAGACCGACCACGTTGCCGACACGGCAACACAGACAGATTCCGACGAACCGCTGATCGCACTGGAGAACGCCGAAGTCCACTTCGAGAAAGAACAGGGGATGCTCGACTTCTTCGAGGACCCCGAGATCGTCAAAGCGGTCGACGGCATCTCGCTGGACATCGAAGAGAACGACGTGCTCGCGCTCGTCGGCGAGAGCGGGTGTGGGAAATCCACACTCGGGAAGGCCACCATCGGGCTGCAGCGTCCGACCGCCGGGACCGTCCGCTATCGTGGACAGGACATCTGGGCGGCGAAGGACGGCCGCGGCGACGTCGAGATCCCGTTCGACGAGATTCGCTCGTCGCTCCAGATCATCCATCAGGATCCGGGCAGTTCGCTGAACCCGAACCAGCGCATCCTCGAGATACTGTCACGGCCGATCAGTCTGACCCATCCAAACGCCGGTCGAGCCGAACGACGCGAGCGGATCTACTCGCTGCTCGAACGCGTCGGGATGAACCCGGCTCCGGACTTCGCCGACCGCTATCCCCACCAGCTCAGCGGCGGGGAGCAACAGCGCGTGGCACTCTCGCGTGCGCTCCTGATGAATCCGGACCTGATCCTCGCCGACGAGGCCATCAGCGCGCTGGACGTGTCGCTTCGCGTCGAGATGATGGACCTGATGCTGGATCTGCAAGACGACTTCGACACGTCGTTCGTGTTCATCTCACACGACCTCTCGAACGCCCGCTACTTCGCGGAACACGGGAACGGACGGATCGGCGTGATGTATCTCGGTGAAATCGTCGAACTCGGACCGGCCGAACAGCTGATAGCGGAGCCAGCCCACCCCTACACGAACGTCCTGCGCTGGGCGACGCCGGACCTCTCGCTCGACGCCGCTGGCGCGAGCGAACCGCCGATGCGGAAGATCGACATCCCGGACCCGGTGAATCCGCCGAGCGGCTGCCGGTTTCACACGCGCTGTCCGGAAGCACGAGAGGCGTGTCGCGAGTCACAGCCGGCACTCACGGGAGAGCCAGCGGCACACCGCACCGCGTGTTTCCGCAGCCAACCGGACCACGAGTACTGGGACAGCGCTCCGCTGGAAGACTGACCGCTCGACGGTTCGGATTCCGATTACCGTCCGTCGGTCGCGGGACAGGGTGATCGATACGACAGCACCCGGAACGGTCGCCACCGATCGCGACGTGGTGGCGTCGTCGCTCGGCGACGCTGACCGAGACGTTAATGAACGTTCGGCCAGATGCGGACCGTATGGCATTCAGAGAAGTCGTCATGGACGCCGCCTGCGAGCAGCGGAACCAGATCCCGCTGTTGCTCGCGGTCGTCATCGTGGTGGGACTGCTACTGGCGTTCTCGTTTCTGTTTCTCCAGCCAGGTAGCGCGGCGTACGTCATCGCGCTCGTAGATCTGCTACTCGTGGTCGGCTGTCTTGTCGTCTTCGGTGGCACGTACTGGTACTGTACGAAGCGAGCGATGGAGAACTGACCGAGCTACGCATCGAGAAACGCGGCCGTCTCCTCGGCGAACGCTGCGATGTCGTCGTCAGTTTCGCTCGCCGCGGTGTCCCTGAGCACGTCGACGTACCGAGGATCGTCGAGGAACCCCAGCGTTCGGATGGCCCGTGCTCTGATGGTCGGCACTTCCGCGTCGAGACACGCCACCACTGCGTCACCGACTGGTTCGACCGACGACGGAATCTCTCGCCCGAGTGAGCCGAGGACGTCGAGTGCTGCCCCGCGCACGACGAGGTCCTCGGCAGTCGTGAGGTCGGCGACGACTTCGACGTGCGCAGCAATCGCCGAGGGCGCTTCGTCGGCCACCGCGACGGTGACGTTGGCGAGAATCTGGCGGGCGACTCGCTCGTGTTGCTGTTCGTCCCGTTCGTGCTGTCGGATCGTTCTGCTGGTGATCTGGTCGGAGACAGTGCCCGCGATCGAGTGATCGCCGTCGCCGTGGGCGGGTGGCCTATCGAGAGCATCGAGCAGGGCTCCGACGATCGGTGTACAGTGAGCCGGCTGCTGTGTCGCGACTGTCGCGAGCAGCTGTGCGCCCGCCAGCCGGACACCGCCGAGATCAGCGTCGGCAAGGGTCGCTACGACATCGAGCACGTCGGTGACCGCGTCCGCGTCGGTCGTCGCGATCTCGGCGAGCGCGGATGTAGCAGTCTGGACGACACCGGGGTTCTCGTCGGTCAGTGCCTGCCCGAGATCGTCGACGAGCGGTCGAACGGCGTCGATGTCGTCTGCTGCGAGCATCTCGCAGACGCGCGCACCACGCTGGCGGACGGCCGCAGCGTCGGCGTCGAGTGCATCACGAATCGCGACCCGCTCGACCGAGTCGAGGGAGCCATCGCCCAGTACCACCGCTTCCAGAGAGCTTCGACCGGTACCGCTCATACTGAAAACCTTTCGACCCGATGACGCAAATACGTACCGGTACGACGCGATGGCACGCGGCTGTCGCCACGAGACAGAACGTCGGCGATGGTTCGACCGGGTCCGGAAACGTCTCGACGTGAAACGTCCCGCCGACGGCATGACGAGCGGACAGCTCCGCCGATCGCTCTCTTTGCCGCCACTGATCTCGGTCGTGATCGCCTCGTCGTCGACAAGATCTGAGTTGGTCGATAACGTGTGTCTCCGAACAATCATACAGTATCATACAGGACATTATTTCATCCACTAAAATATTCAAAGGCAGTACGTGGCACTTCCGAAGAGGTAATTATACTGTAATGTATCCGTAGTAATAACAGATTTCGATGATGAGTTCTCACAGTCGCGGATCGAGTGTCCGACAGACGGAGAGAATAACAGAAGTACAGTAGTTAGTCTATGGGGAACGGGAGTGACACAGATCGATGTTTCTCATTCACAACTGCTGATCGGGGGAGGGATGTCCCAGCAGCTGGTACGTTCGAGGTCACCAGGCGTTTCCAGAAGGCGTATATCACCAGCAGAAAACGAATTTCGCCATTATTTTCCACATTCTCTATACAGATATAGCTACCTGTGTATAATATATCTCAGATAGACGATCTAGTACACAAAATGCGCCAAATTCTCGCATATTTGTATTCGCTTCTCTATATCTTTTCATAGATTAGCCAGCTAGCCTGTTTGGTGTGTATATTTAGCACTCAAGACGAAAATATAAATCGATTGCGACCTATTTGAGAGCAGATGTCGTCCAGTTCGGTGACAGCCAGTGGTCGTTCAGAGATTGCAAACAGTACCGCAAGTCCATCGACCGTGGTCACTGTGTGAGTCTCCCAGCGGTGAGTCGAACGATGAACTCCCGAGAAGGAGACAGTATCACGAGACTAGTTCGTGTCTGTCCCCAATCCAGTGATCGGTTTGAAATTCGAAATCGAGATCTCTGGTAGGCGTCTCTCGCTGAATGTTTCTCATCCTGAAATGCCCGTCTCAGTTGGAAGACATCGGAAACCGTCACCTATTCAACGTCCCGTGTTGTTACCCGACTACTATGGGTCTGTCACCAGACGGGAGAGTCGAACAGACGGATATCTATCGCGAGCTCGGGGTCCGGGAGGTCGTCAACGCCGCCGGGACGAAGACACGGATCGGGGGCAGCCTGATTCGGGAAGAAGCACTCGAAGCGATGAACAGCGCGGCCGAGGGGTTCGTCGAACTCGGCGACCTGCAGGCGCGAGCCAGCGAACTGATCCGCGATGTCACCGGGGCCGAAGCGGGATACGTCACCTCGGGTGCCGACGCGGGCCTGCTGCTCGGCGCAGCGGCCGCCATCGCCGGCTCGGACGTACAGGCGATGGATCGCCTCCCAGACACCGACGGGCTGGCCGACGAGATCGTCATGCCCCGGACCCACCGGACGGGCTACGACCACGCGCTCCGGGCCGCGGGCGCGACGATCGTCGACGTGGGGACCAACGACTTCCACCTCGGGACTGGCGCGACCAACGTCGAGCCGTGGGAGATCGAGCGCGCCATCGGCGAGGACACCGCCGCCGTCGGCTACGTCCAGAAGAGCTACACTCAGCCCGACCTCGAAACGGTCGTCGAGATCGCCCACGACCACGACGTGCCGGTGATCGTCGACGCCGCCGCGGAGGTCCCGCCGATCGACAACCTCGAACGGTTCGTCGAGACCGGCGCGGACCTCGTCGTGTTCAGCGGCGGGAAGGCCATCCGCGGCCCCCAGACCACCGGGATCGTTGCCGGCCGACAGGATCTCATCCAGTCGATCGCGCTCCAGCACCTCGACATGCACGTCGCTCGCGAGGCGTGGGAGCCGCCCCGCGAGCTGATCGATCCCGACAGCGTCGACGGCGTCCCGCGCCAGGGGATCGGTCGTCCGATGAAAGTCGGGAAAGAGGAGCTGGCCGGACTGATCCGCGCGCTGGAAGTGTTCGTCGACCTCGACTACCAGGCGCTCAGCGACGAGTGGCAGCGCCAGGCCGAACGCGCTGCCGACGGGCTCGCCGACGAAGAGCACCTGACGGCGAACGTCACCGGCGGCGAAGGCGAGAACGTCTCGCCGGTCGTCGAGGTCACCCTCGACGAGACGCTGTCGGCGGTCGAACTCGTCCGGGCGCTCCGAGACGAGAACCCGCGCGTCTACGTCGGCGCGGACGGGATGGGCGACAACGAGATCGCGATCAACCCGATGTGTCTCGACGACGAGGAACTCGACTACGTCGTCGAACGGATCCGCGACAATCTGTAGGCGGCCGTCCGCCACGCTCGCGATCACCCGCACTTATTGTCGAGCCACACGAGCAGTCCCACATGGAAATCACGGACTACGAGCTGTACGGGGTGCCGCCGCGGTGGCTGTTCCTGCGTCTGGAGACGGACGAGGGGGTCACCGGCTGGGGCGAGCCCGTCGTCGAGGGCCGAGCCGAGACCGTCAGGGCAGCCGTCGAGGAGATCATGGACTCGTACCTGCTGGGGAAAGACCCACGCCGCATCGAGGACCACTGGCAGGCGATGTATCGGGGGAGCTTCTACCGGGGCGGTCCGATCCTGATGAGCGCCATCGCCGGGATCGATCAGGCGCTGTGGGACATCAAGGGCAAGCAGTACGGGCTGCCGGTCCACGAACTGCTGGGCGGGCGCAGCCGAGACAAGATCAGAGTGTACCAGTGGGTCGGCGGCAACCGACCCGAGGAGCTGGCCGACGAGGCCGACCAGCTGGTCGACGCCGGCTACACGGCGCTGAAGATGGACGCGACCCACCAGATGCGCCACATCGAGTCACGGGAGACGATCGAGGAGATCGTCGATCGCGTCGAGCACGTCCGCGAGGCGGTCGGCGATCACATCGACATCGGCGTCGACTTCCGCGGGCGCGTCTCGAAGTCGATGGCGAAGACGCTGACCCACCGTCTCAGCGATCTCGGTCTGATGTTCATCGAGGAGCCGGTGTTGCCCGAGAACGTCGAGCACCTGCCGGCGATCGCCGCACAGACCCGCGCCCCGATCGCCGCGGGCGAACGGCTCTACTCCCGGTGGGACTTCAAGCGGCTGTTCGACACGGGAGCCATCGACGTGATCCAGCCGGACGTGTCCCACGCAGGCGGGATCTCCGAGATGGTCAAGATCGCCAACACCGCCGAGACCCACGACGTGGCCGTCGCACCAAACTGCCCGCTGGGCCCGATCGCGCTGGCGGCCTCGCTACAGGTCGACACCTACGTCCCGAACTTCTTCGTGCAGGACCACGGCTTCGACATCCACCTCCCCGCGTCCGATCGGACCCACCAGTACGTCACGGACGATCCGTTCGTGTTCGACGACGGCTACGTCGAGGTGTTGGACGATCCTGGACTGGGGGTCAACATCGATCGATCGCTCGTCGAGGAGCGTGCCGAGGCCAACGTCGACTGGCACAATCCAATATGGCGACACGAAGACGGGAGTATCGCCGACTGGTAACGTGAACACTTATCACGCTTAGGCAGTAATGGGTCCGTATGGCTACGGGGGACACCGGAGGGACATTGACCGCGCTAGGCAAGACGTTCAGGATTGTCGAATACATGACCGAGACGGACGGGAGCGTCCGCATCACCGAACTGGCGACGGAACTGGACATCTCGAAGAGTACGGTCTACAAACACTTGAACACGCTCAGGTCGGAGGGGTACGTCGACAAAGACGACGTGGCGTACCGACTGAGCCCGCGCTTTATCGACGTGGGTGAGCACGTCAAAGACTCGTTCGATCCCTACGCCCAGGCGAAGCCGGCGATCGACAGCCTCGCCGAGACCACCGACGAGACGGCGGGGCTGGTCCTCGAACACGACCGACAGGCCGTCGACATCTACTCGACGGTGGGCACTCACCCGGAGGCGTGTTCGATGACGACGACGCGCCATCTCCACTGCAGCGCCCCTGGGAAGGCGATCCTCTCGACGCTGTCGGACGAGAGCGTCGACGAGATCCTCGAAGAACCGCTCGTGTCGCTGACGCCGGACACGATCACCGACACCGACCGCCTCCGGAGCGAGCTCCGACGGATCGGAGAGCGAGGGATCGCCTTCGCGCGGGGCGAACAGCGTGCCGACGTCAACAGCGTCGCGGTGCCCATCGAGTTCGCGGACTACCAGGGTGCCGTCTACGTCGCCGGCACCGCGAGCCGACTGTCGAGCAAACGGCTCGAAGAGGACGTACCGGGGATGGTGCTGAGTACGGTGCGAGAGATCGAAGCCAAAATCGCCTGATACTGCCGGCTATCACTGTTTCAAGATATTCGCGACCACGGGGTCGCAACATTCTTTACAGACGGACAGCCGGAAGTATGAGCCGGAGCATCGTCGTCACGCACCGTCGATGCGTCCCGACGCGCCCACCGAGACAGCACGACACGCGTGTTTCACAATGAGGGACAGACAGCGATCTGCCGTGAGCGGGTCGATCGACAGCCCGTCCCAGCGAGTGCGAGGACCAGCGTCGGTAGCCGCTCCGGACGAATCTCACGCGAACGGCACTGGACTGTCCACGTGCGTGTCGTCGTGACCAGTTCGTCGTCCCCGCCCACGGGGCGACACTCAGGACAGATGTCCCAACAGTACGACCGGCCGATCTCTCCCAGACTGTTTCACATTGTAGAACGTCGGCGACGACGCCGCCGCGGACCGGCGGCGTGTGAGAGGTTCCGGTCGAAACCAGCACCGAGGGACATTCCGAGAGCAGACGCTGACGGCTCGCTCGTACTGTCTGTTCGTCTGTATCGTGTCTCGTCG
>Ga0207754_100205_pt1 | contig 30953 bp, 29 predicted proteins | sample A23E1SouthBayCA_FD_187728 | JGI IMG/M metagenome (GOLD analysis project Ga0207754, IMG submission 187728) | Aerobic enrichment media microbial communities from Eden Landing Ponds, California, USA - A23 E1 (SPAdes) | ecosystem: Environmental > Aquatic > Marine > Unclassified | place: Emeryville...
GAGGAGATGACCGATGCTCATCCACGGTTCGACACCGGGGACGAGCGACTTCGTGGCCGCTATCTCTTCGCGACGCTGCTCGCGAACGTCGACGAACTCACGATCACCACACCTGAGACAGGCGACGACGAATCCGCCATCGTCCGGTCGCCCGTCATCGACGAACTCCAGCGTGTGACCGACATCGAACCCGAAGACGGCGTCGACGACCGCGTAGGATCCCGCGAAGACCTCCATCGCCACGTCGCTGCAACGACCGACCGGCGTGCGGCAGTCAGCCGCGCCGGCGACCGAGGTGACCTCTCCCCCGAGCAGACCAAGCGCACGGATCGGGGACTCCACTGTGCGGACAACAGGGGAACGGCTGGCCTCTCCGAATACGACGGCGTCTTGGAACCCGAGACAGTCGATGAGGTATACCCCCCGTCAGAGCGGGAACCCTACAGCGCGAGTCGAATCGAGCGATACGTCGAGTGTGGGTTCAAGTTCTACGCTGACGAAGTGCTCGGAATCGAGGATCCCGACGATGTTGAGGTCGTCCCTACGCCCCTCGAAACCGGGTCGTACGTTCACGACGTCCTCGAACGGTTTTTCAGGGGTTTGCAGGACGAGACCGAGGATGGTGTCGATCTCACGGAGTTTAACCGGGACGACCTAGCGACGCACCTTCGCGAGATTGCCGTCGATGAACTCCGGGATGCTGACTTCGAGTACGACGGCCTGTTCTATGAGCGGTGGAAAGCAGAGCTGTTCGCGGGCCTCGGTGAAGACGAGAGCGTCCCGTACGAGGTCGGGAGCAAACCCCACGGCGCACCGGAACAGGGGTTGTTCGCCACGTTCCTCGACAACGAACTCTCGCGGGACGGCGCCGGCCGCCCACACCTGTTCGAAGCCCCGTTCGGCGAGGGGCTTCCCGACTCGGATGCTGGGCCGTTCACAGTTGAGCGACCGGACGGCTCGACTGTCTCGATTCGGGGATACATCGACCGCGTTGACGTGAGTCGGGATGGCGAACAACCGACGCTCACGCTGTACGACTACAAGACTGGTCGAGCACCGTATATGACGAAGACGACCGGCGGCACGAAGTTCCAGCTCCCCATCTATCTGCTCGCTGCGGCCAACGTCGTCGACGGGGATCTGTTCGAGCGGGGATCGCTTTCAGCGACGTACTATCAGGTGCGACCCCCCAACGACCTCAAGGTTCCACGCGGGGTCGAGTCGAAGTTCGATTCAGAGGTCGAACTTCGCCGTTTCCTGAACGATATCGTTCCGGAGTGGTTAGGCCAGATCGACGAGGCAATCGGCAACGGACGGTTCCATACGACGCTCCTGTCCGCCCGCGGTGCGAACTGCCGGTACTGTGACTACCGACGGGCGTGTGATGTCCGCCATCACCGCAAGCGGGAGTTCGTCGACGAGGTCCACGAGGCTGATGCTGCGTACGTTCCGCTCCGTGTTCGCGACGACGAGGGTATTGAGGGGGTCATGAGCGATAAGACCGATGCCCAGGTCTGACCTGTCTTCTTGTTGGCCTTGGGAGTACAGGCCTGTCGCGCAGCTCATGAGGAAACCCCTGGAAACAAGATTTATATGATGGAAATGCTAACTCATCGGTAGAGAGCTATATGTCTAAATCGATCGACTCACTCGGTGAGACTGTCCGGGCAGCTGAAGAAGTGACCGAAGAGTCGATCGAAGGTCCTGTGGTTTCGGCTATTCACGCCAGTATGGACGATTCTGATCGTGCACGTATCTTGGATCTCTACGATGAGGGCGTTATCGCAGAGCAGACTGCTAGACGCCTCCTGGGAGACGAGCGGTTTGAAGACGCCGTAGAGATGACGCAGGGTGCGGAAATGATGCTTTCGGGCGACTCGGATCGGTACATCATCGACTGACCGCTTTCACAACTCTCGAGACGTACGTTTATACGGAATACTAGGAGGTCCGATTATTCATCGAATCGTTGCAGACACTGACGCCTTGATCGCATATGCGCGATTAGACTGTTGGCCCGCAATTCGAGAAAATCTCGGTATCACGACGACGACGACTTGTTATCGGGAATTAAATCAACACTCTCACGATATAGATGATTTCGATGAAGGAAAGAGAGAGAAGGCTGAGGCTGCCCAGCGAGTGTTAGACGCACTTGGTGACGATTCTACGCTGGACTACGAATTTTGTGGAGCTGTTCAAGAGGTTGGGGAGTGGAGCATCGTCGAGTTGGTAAAGCAAAATCCGGACGCGGTTGAGGTCATTCTAATGATGGATAGCGGCGACACTGAGATGGCAGAAGGTGGTCGATCCTACGTTCGTCGCCAGCTTGATCTGCAAGACATCGGGGTTGGTATGCCCTCCCTCGGAGTTCCAATCGGACTTCTGGCCCAACAGGAGATCCTCTCCGAAGATGAGGCCTGTGCCAACATCAACGAGATCGCCGAGCGTGAAGGGTGGACCAGTCGTAACGCTCTGAAAAGAATCTGGGAGGATATCCCATTGGATTGCGACGAGGAACCAGATTTCATCTCTTGACATCGTTCTTCGCCTAAACGCAGAGGAATCCCGAGCGTTGGGATAATAACTGGACTCTGGTTTATTTTCTCGACGAGCCCTGAACCCGCCGCCCCCTCCTGACCACGAGAACACGTAGCCGACAGTATTATCACTCCACTCATCACAAGACATAGAACTCAGGGGTAAACAGTGGATGACATGAAAGCCGACCGTCCGCCACGCAGTGGTTCAACCGATGACTGAGGAGAGCGAGGATATCCAGCTTACCGAGGAGCAGGAAGATGCCCTCGTTCAGGGTCGGAACGTCGCGATCACTGCCGGCGCCGGGACCGGGAAAACGACGACACTCACTGAGCGATACGTGACGATTCTGGCCGAGAACCCGTCGCTCACGCCGGAGAATATCGTCACGATCACCTTCACGCGAAAGGCTGCTGCCGAACTGACCGAGCGCGTTCGCGAAGAGGTCTACGACCGACTCGAGGCCGCTGACTCGCCGGCGGCGTATCAGCGCTGGCGAAACGTCCTCGACGATCTGGAGGACGGTTACGTCCACACTATTCACGCGTTCTGTACCCGGCTCTTGCGAGAACGGGCTGTCGAGGCTTCAGTCCCACTTGGGTTCGACGTGCTCGATGAAGATGGTGCCGCGACACTCCAACGCGAGGTCGTAACCGAGTTCCTCGAACGAAACCAGGACGATGACGACGTCGCACTCCTCGCGCAGCTCTGGGGCCGTGACCAGCTCGTCGATGTACTCGCTGGACTACTCGATGAGCGCCCACAGAGCGAAGCCGTCCTCGAGGCGTGGCGTGAGGCCGAGGTCGACGACTACGTTGATATCTGCTGGGAGGTCGTCTGTGATCTCGACGTCGCCGACGCTCGGCAGACGCTGTATGCGGACGGACTCCTTGAGCAGCTACGCTCGGTCGCGGGCCGTGTCGACCACGAGGGCGCTATCGCCGACGCGGACGGCCTTCGGTCCTACCGGGCCTTCTCCAAGGTCGCGACGACACTCCCTGACGACCCCCAGGAAAGCGATCCCCGCGACTGTCAGCGCGCAATCCTCGAGCTGTACGAGGCCTGTGAGAAGAAGAACGGCGGCCTGTACAGCAGTTCGGGATACGTTGTCGGTGACCGGGACGACTGGGGCGAGTACGGAGATGTCTATGACGACCTGAAGGACGCCATCGACGCGACCATCGCAGCCGTCGAACCGCACGAAGACGCCGTCGAGACGACGCCCGGGGAACTGGAAGCGAATAGCGCTCACTACGCGCTCGCCTTGATGCGGGTCTTCGACGACATCCTCGCAGCCTACACGGTAGAGAAGGACCGTCGTGATACGCTCGACTTCCCCGACGTGATCGAGATGACACTGGAGTTCCTGCGAGCCAACGCCCCGGTCACGGAGCGGCTTCGAGAGCAGTTCGCAGCGGTGATGGTCGACGAATTCCAGGACACGGACCCGCGCCAGTGGGAGTTAGTCAAGCTCCTCACGGGCGTCGACGAACAAGAGGCATCGAACGTCTTCTTGGTCGGCGACGAGAAACAGAGTATCTACGGGTTCCGCGGCGCCGACGTGACGACGTTTGGTGAGGCGCGGGCGGAACTCCAGGCCGTCAACGAGGTTCGTGGGTTCGACGATGTTCTCGACAGCGACGCTGAGAGTCCAACTGCGCTCGAGCTTTCGGGGAACTTCCGGACGCTAGACGAGCCGCTATCGTTCCTGAACGTACTCTTCGACCATCTGTTCCAGCCGGAAGGCGACGACCACCTCCCCTTCGAAGCGCCACCACAGGACCTGACCACTGAGCGCGACCAGGTAGAGGACATCGAGGGACTGACCGGGAGAGTCGAGTATCTCGCTGTACCCGACGATGCCGATACGGCAGCAGAGCTCTTCGGCGACGACCATCCGGTCGCCGAGGGTGCCCTAGATCACACTATTGAGGCCGAGGCGCAAGCACTGGCCGCTCGACTGACTCTCCTGTTCGACGACCCGCCGACGGTCCAAGACCCCGACACGGGTGTTCATCGCGACGCTACGCCGGACGATACGGCGATCCTCCTTCGCCGGCGAACCCACTTGGATCGGTATCAACGGGCCCTCGAGGAGTACGACATTCCCTATACGGTCGTCGGTGGCGTCGGGTTCTACGATACGCCCGAAGTCCAGGCGCTCACGAATCTGTTCCGGGTACTTGGCGACCCGAAAGATGACGTCTCTCTCTACGGTGTCCTCCGATCGCCGCTGTTCGGATTCGCGGATGATCGTCTCGCATCGGCTGTCGCAGAGGCTGATTCAGTATGGGATGCGCTCGCCGAGACCGACGATCCACAGCTCACGGACGCGTTTGACCTGCTCACGACGTGGCGGACCCTCAGTGGTTGCGCGACGCCGTCCGACGATGGCGTGCTTCCGTGGAACCGGCTGCTGTCCCGAGTAATCGACGATACTGGGTATCTCGCGAGTGTGAGTGCTGACGAACGTGGTCGGCAGGCCGTTGCGAACGTCGAGAAGTTCCGTGATCAGGTCCGCACTTGGAGCGAGAACGGCGTTCACACCGCTGCTGGACTACTCCATCGTATCGACCGACAGACCGAGACCGACCCCCGAGAGGGGGAAGCCGACATCCCAGGGGATGCTGAGGGCGTTCGGATTATGACGATCCACTCCGCGAAAGGACTCGAGTTCCCGATCGTCACCGTTCCTGATCTCGGAAGCGATCTCAACTTTGGGCGGTCGGTCGACGACCATGGATACGTTCAGCTCGTAGACGGGACTGGTGACGCGCCGCCGCTGCCGGCGGTTGGTGGGCCGAATCCGAATGATGCCTTCTCGATTGAGAAGACGGCAGTCCACGAGTACGCAAACCGACAGTCACTTCGGCAGGAGCGAGCGGAGGCAAAACGACTCCTCTACGTTGCGTGTACACGAACGCGAGATCATCTGCTGCTCTGTGGGACACTCGAGATCGACGTTGCCGATGACGGCGCCATCGAACTCGGCGAGCCCGCTGCGTTCGACGATGCAACTCGGTGGCGAGACTGGGTTCAGCCAGCTCTTCTGGACGATGATCTCATCGGTCAGGCGATGCGAGACGGACTGGCTCGTGGAGAGATCGACAGCGCCAGCTATATGATTCGCAAGCCACCCCGTCCAGTCGACTGGGATAGAGACGACACCACCGGGGAGTCGGACCCAAAGATTTCGATTCCTTCACCGCCGACACAGACGCCTGCGAAACGTATTGCGGCGACGACGCTGGTAAATTCGGTTGCAGATGCAACTGGGGACAGACAAAGATACACGGGAACCGACGAGTCAGCTGGTCTAAGTCCGACAACATTTGGGACGGTCGTACACAGAATCAACGAACTCCGTCCTCCGAGAGACGAGTGGCCAACGCTCGTTCGGCGTCTGAGCCGAATGGCCGGGGAAGAGCCGACGGAGAGTGACCTCAACGATGCAGTTACTCACGCTGCAGATGCGGTCGAATTTGTCGACCACATTGAGGCCAATACCCAGCTCCAAGCAACCTATGATGAGTACTCCGTTGTTGCCCGACTTGATGGGTCACGAATTGTTGGGGATATTGACCGCTTGCTCGTGGCTCCCGACAGCTACCATATCATCGACTACAAGACGAATGATCTCTCGTCAACCTCAACTGGCGAGTTGGCTGACCGTTATCGGCCCCAAATGCTGGCGTATGCGTTGGCCCTCCTCCAGCACGATCCTGCCCGAAATGTACGTGCCTCTCTTCGGTTCACTGACGCCGGCGTCGAAGAACAATTCGAGTGGGATGTCAGCGAGTTCTCTGTGATCGAATCTGAACTTAGTTCGATGATTGACTTGGTGTCGGAAACCTGACTGTCCACAGCAGGACCCAAAGCTAGTTTTTTCTAGGAGTTTGAAAATCCGATCCTTATTCCAAGGAGTACCCGCAGAGTTTACGCTATACTACGCTTGGGAAGTTACGAAGTGTAGATATAACAGAATATTTATTTGACTGACTTCGGCCGCAATCACGCGATCTTTGGGTATTTTTCACTTCCACTACGCTGCCGGTAAGTATAATGGTAGTAATTTAAAATACATGGGTAGATGGTGGAGGTCAGATCCGAGAAACTGCAGCGGTCGGAGAGTAAAATCAGAGAGGATAGCAAAGATTTGCATATTTCCGGGGAGCCTGGTATGGGCAAGTCCGAGTTTTTATGTCATTTACAGAGACGGCTAGAACCAGAATATACTATCGTAGAGAAGGTGGTTCGGAGACAACATAATATCAATAGTATTGCTCGTGACATCCTGCACAGCGTTCGTCGAAAAGCGCCAGAACGGGATTCCAAGCCTAATCAAGTCACCAACATTTCTGCTGGAATTGGGCCGGTAAGTGGCGGTGGCACTGTTGACGACCGTGTTCGGGATATACACAAATTAGAAGACCTCACTACAGATTGGTCCGGGACACCATTGATTGTCTGCCTCGATGACATCCACAAAATCGCTGACGATGAACAGACAGTCTGTGATTTCATTGGGGAAGCCGCATCTGTACTAGGTGATCAAGTTCACCTAATCACTGCAGGTCGAATAACTGTCTCAGGGATTTCTGAAGTGCAACAAACACACCTCGGCTACTTTACAGTGAATCAGACCCGGAGATTTCTTCAGGGAGAATCCAGATCCCTTTCAGAGGAAACTGTCCGCAGTGTCCATTCTAAGGTAGACGGCCACCCACTCTATCTTGACCTATTGACAGCGAGTTCTGAGTCTGAAGAAGACTTTAGACTACCAGAAGAGAAGGTCTACAGTACGATTGAGCAACGGTATATAGAATCTCTTCCCCTGGAAACAGAGGAATTCCTTCGAGATATCGCGCCCCTTCCAGAGTTGGATGAAAAGAAAGTCAGCAACATTCTAGAGGGCAAATCTCAAACGGAGGTCAGTAGGAGCCTTCGATCTCTCGAACAACGCGTCATTGTCCAAGAGGTCAATAGGACTGATGAAGGTGATAAGTTATATAAAATAAATGAGCACTTTCGAGAATTCTTAGTCCAGAAACATCCAAACTCCGAAGATATTCATAGATCAGCTTTTGATTACCACGTAAAAAAGCTGCGGGAGATATTCAATGAGGACTCAGATGAGGTTTGGAGGCTCTTGCTCCCCCATGCATTCAATGTCAAACACCACTTGGAGGGGATCTATGGAGAAGGGAATCCAGAAGACTATCGCCAAGAAATTGACCGGCTCGGACTCAAGTATCCAGAAAGGGCACCAGTAATTATCCATACTGGTCTCTCACTGTTCAACACTGAGGTCATCTCTCTGTTTAGAGCCGAACAAGAGCGATTCAGTGACTGGCTGCTTGAAGAAGCAGAAAATGAGCCGGTTGCAGAGCTGTTAGCCCAACTGATTGAATTGATGCTAAGTCAATTCGATAGTGAGGACTCGATGGGACTATCGGATGTTCAGGTAGACGCCAGTGTTGATGATCTGCCGATGGAATCCGAGCCTTTCAGCGATGTGGATTTAACTGACGAACAAGTCAAGCATTTACGTCAGTCAGTTATCTATACATTTAGCTTCTTCTTTGAGGAAGAACCATATCAAAGTGAAGAGCACCGTCAGCATGCTATCAAGAGTTTCGATAGGTACGGCATCTCTCCAGAAGTTCTTAGCGAGTTTAAAGAGCAAGTTGAGGCTGTATTACTTAACAGCGAGCTTGGGGACCAAGCGGGAGAGATTATTGAGGAATACTTTGAGTCAATGGAAACCGAATTGGAAAAAGCTGTTATGAGTAGTTTGGACATGTATGAGATGCGCTCGCAAACTCTAAAATTCGGCATGGATATGTTTGATAGTGTCCATAGAGAGGCTTTTCTAGAATCTGGCTTGATCGCAGATATTGCACTTGACTGTGGTGAGGCCCTTGAGCAGGCAGATAATCCGGCGTTTTCCTTGTTATGGTATACCCTGTTTCTATCCTACTTCCGGCAACATCAGGGAGAGGCAGACTGCTTTGAGGAACTTGTGGACCGATTTGAGGAACAGTTAGCAGAGAGAAGGTCTTATCAGGAGGGCATAGAGAACCCAATATTCTCTGCAGATAATACCGAAGAGACAGTTGAGTTAGAGTCGATAAAGAAGGACTGAATCTGTATGCTTTGACATCAAAATATTCTCAATAAATATAGTTGGCGCCCATATATGTGGGCAGTTCGCCGTATTTGTAGATCGGTGAGTGAGGTTCCATTCCTGTTTGTATCTCTGGAGGGATGCTTCTTCAAAAAAGTGTGAAAGGTAGTGCTTCTTGTGCTCCGCTCAAAAGGTGGATAACTTATACGCTCGGTCGAGGCCGCAGAAAGTATGCCCGAGATTGGCATCTACGCCCGTGTCTCGACGACCGACCAAAACCCACAACGACAGCTCGACGAACTTCGAGAGTTTGCCGAAAACACGTACGACGAGCCAGCGATTCACAACTACGCAGACATCATAAGCGGGACCGAAACTGTCCGCGGTGAGGAGTACCAGCGTCTCCGCTCAGATGTTGAAGACGGGTCTCTGGATGTGGTCATTGTCCACGAACTCTCCCGTCTTTCGCGACTCGGTGCCGGCGAAATCCACGAATTTCTCGAATTCTGTCTCAGCTACGAAACCGGTATCCAAGATCTGGAAGTCGGCCTCGAAATCAGTCTTGAAGACGACCTCGTCGACAGAGCGGTGAGTCAGCTTATTGCCGGTGTGATGGGTGACCTTGCCCGGGTTGAGCACAAACAAAAGCTCCGCCGGATTCAATCCGGTATCGACGCTGCGAAAGAGGCCGGCCGATGGACTGGACGGCCGCCAGCCGGATTCGATGTCGAAGATAGCTATCTCCAGGTCAACGCCGATGAGTTCCTGACTATTCGGCGGGCGCTCGAACACGTCGAACAAGGCTACACATACGCTGAAGCAGCTGATGGAACCCCCGTCGCCGAGTCGACGTTGCGGGCCCTCTATGACGACCGTCGTGACCTCTATTTCTACGCCGAAGCTGCAGATGAGCGGCTCCAAGCCGCCGCACAGGAGCTTGAACCACTTACGGAACCGGACATCCCGGCTGATACCGGTCTCCCTGAGAGGGAGATTAGGGCTATCATTCGCGATGAGATCCGCCGTCATCAGCGTTAGTCCGGTCAATGGTGGCCGCACTCACTGTGAATCGTTTTGGCGTCAAGTGGTTCGAGACGCAAAGCGTCTTGTCATCACGGAAGACAAAGTCTTCCGTACGACCTCGAGGAACTCGTCTGGTTTTCGTCTGTAGATCCCCGCCAAAACTGGGAACATCGGCAGCTCGTTGATTCAGGTTCTAGCCGCTCACGAGAGCGGTGAAGCCGGTTGATTGGTTCGCACCGACCCGTTTACTCGCAGGCAACTGGTGGCCATGGGCCCTCTGCAAGCTTGCCGCCGTGTTACCAGCGACCGTGTGGAACCGTTCTATGCCTGCCGTTCGCTGATTTCGTCAGCGATTCGGTCACCGGGCTCACGAAGCTCGCCCGATTCAACCTCGTAAACGTACCCGGAGACAGTGATATCATCGGAGATAAGTTCCGACTGTCGCAGATACTCGACCTGTGTGGCACAGGCCTCGTCGATGTCGTCAGTCATTTTGACCCAGTCCATTATATCTGCGTCACCGATATTTAGTTCGGGGAGTGACGGATCAAGGTCAACCTCGGATAGATCACCAGCCTGTGCTTCGAGTCCCTCGTGGACAGCCTCGTCCGGTGCACTCATCATCCCACAGTCCGTGTGATTTATGACGATAATTTCGTCCGTGTCGAAAAAATTCGTTGTCAGTGCGGCTGACCGGATGACGTCATCGGTGACCTTTCCGCCGGCGTTCCGGAAGATCTGTGCGTCGCCCAACTCAAGGCCGAGAACGTCCTCTACCGGAATCCGCTCATCCATGCAGGCGACAACGAGGAGGTTCTTGTTCGTTGGGATACCCTCACGCCGTCGTCGAGCCCAGTCAGAACGGTCCGTCACTGTCTCGTCGACGTGTTCGTGATGATGCTTGTGGTTGTCTGTCATCAGGTCCCCTAGCCGCTGGGTTAGCAGACCAGTTTGGGTATGATGCAGCTTTGCCGCGGTCTGTGACGCAGTTCTCAACCCTGTATATTGCGGGGACAGCAATGCAGAACGCTTAGATGGTCTCACCGCGACCTCTTGTGAGGGGTGCGGTTGATGACACCGTAGACAACAAATAATTGACGAGCAGTCTGACCTGCTCAGAGTGGTTCTGTTAATGATCGGTAGTGGCAGCTTTGTGCGTTCAAAATGCACACTCGCCTAAAGATAATCAGTATAGACAAAATTGGCAGAAATAGACTAATGGCCGTCCCCGTACTCCAATCGACCATCTCCTTTGGCGGGATTTCTTTCGACCCTCTTGTGTGGTCGGAGCCGCTGATGTGGGTGGTACTCGCTGCGTTTCTGGGCAGTGCTCTTATAAATCAGTACGATAGAGAACTGGCGCGCCGGGTGGCTGTAGCGGGCTGGGTAGCTTTTGCAGCGTTCTGGCTGGTTCTGGTTCCCCATTTCATATTGACACAAAAGAGCTTGATTGAGGGTGTCGGCAGCTTCGCGGCGGTCCCACTGTCAGTGTGGGCAGGCTACAAGTTGTGGCTGGGTCGCGACTCGCTGTTCGTTCTCACGCGAGCGGTAGGGGTCATGGGGCTTGTATATGTCCCGTTCCTTACTATCGACCCGGTAAGACAAGTCATCGTTGAATCGGTCACGGACCAGACGGCGTTCCTGCTGTCGCTGGTCGGGGTTGATCCGCTCCTTGTCGGCGGACTTTCGCATAACGGGCTTCCGATTGCAGAAAAAGTGTACCCTCACGAGAGTACGTTCTGGTTTGAGGGGAACTCGCAACCGATTACATACACTATCATACTGGCCTGTACTGGCATCGGCAGTATCGCTATCTTTGCCGGCGGTATCTTGGCCGTGTCGGCGCCATGGCGTCGGAAACTCCGTGCGCTGGCGCTGACGGTATCGGTCATCTACGTATTGAATCTGTTCCGGAACGTGTTCATCGCGATTTCCTTCGGTGAGCAACGCATGCAGATCCTCCCGGGACTTGTGATGACGCTATTCGGAACTGAGGACCCACAGATGGTGTCGTACTACGTAGCGGACCGCATCCTCGCACAGACAGGGTCGGTCATCGCCCTCGTAGTGATAACGTACTTCCTAGTTCGAGAACTCCCCGAAATAACGACGCTGGTCGATGATCTCCTATTTTTACTGACTGGCAACGAGTACGACTTGGCGACGGCGTTTGACAGGAACATTGAGACAGAAAGCGTTGCGACACCAAGCGACGATTAGTATTAGTTCAGCGGCTAGTCCTCAATAACCTCTACTACTGCGACCTCGGAAAGTTGGATATCCAGTTCAAGAAATTCTCTGGCAGTTATTGTCGGGCGATAGCCTTCAGCTGTCTCGGCCACAAATTCGGTTCGTCGAAGTGACTTTAGGATCGGCCGAACCTGTCTCGGTGTTGTCCCAACAGCAGTTGCTATTTGTGTGGGGCCGACCGGTTCATCGACGGTGTCGTATTTTTCACAAATCGCAACTAACACCGCGTGGGGTGAAGCATCCATTGATAACGTGTTGCAGTCTTCCGAGTAGACCTACCCGGAATTGCTGTAAATAGATTGCTTACGTCGGTTTCACTCCGTTACCGAGGCTTACCCGCGGCACAGATGGCAGTCGCTCAGTATTTTCTTTTTGATAAAACCTTCTTGTCTTCTCTCGCCTTCACCGCACGCCGAGGACTTTCCCACAGTCCTTACATCGCCAGAGGTCGCGCTGGCCCGTGCCGATACGGATCTTCGGTGGTCCGTCGTCGACATCTTCAGTTTCGAATTCATCCATTTGTTCGTGTTCCAGTTCGTCCGCCCGCTCAAAGCTGGCGTCGCAATTGTCACAGTGCGGCATGTTCTAACACTCCCCGAGTGGATGTATAAATCGCTGGTAACGTTGGACTCACCAAGTTGTTCTGTTAGCTATCGTCTGTTTTTTCGCCAAACCGCTCCCAAAACACCTCACCGAGCCCCTCATCGTATTCGGCATCCCGGTAGTCCTCTTTCGTGAGATTGGCCTCTTCAATGAGTGACGCCGCTTCACCAGCCCATGCGTAGAACGCAATCAGCGTCTCTTCACGCATCTCTTTCAGATCGATGGAATGATACACATTGACGAACCCGCCTGATTCCCGGTTTAGCTGTGATTTCTGTATTAATCCGAACTCGACTAGCTCGTTGAGATAGTTTCTGACGGTCCCTTCAGCGTAGCCCAGTCGGTCTGCTAGTTCGGCGGGTGACAACGGTCCCTCGCCGATAACACAGAGGCAGATATCTAATCCGGGCTTCGGAAGTCCGAATGCATCGAGGAGAACCTGCCGAATGTCTGGGGGACGAATCCCCAGTTTTGATTCTTTCACACGTTCCATGGTTTCGCCGTGGCAAGTCATACCCCCGTCACAGTCTTGCATCGTGAGGACGACGTTATCGCAATCTGTACAGCGGTAGATCGAGTATTCACTGTCACCCAAATCTACCTGCTGTCTTTCGTCCGAGTCCATCTGTAAGTTCTCCGCAGGGGTTTCATTTTCCGTCATATCAGAACCAGTAGCGGGTGTTACGGTAATAGAACGTAAACAACGCTGTCTCTTGAATCTTGTACCTCGTTGACCCTTGAAATATCAATAAAATTCCATTGATCGCTATGGTTTTATGAAACAGTCTGTTCGACAGTCACTCGGTGAGAAATGCGACTAATTCGTCGCGGTATGTCTCTGGCTGGTCTTGCATGACCCAATGAGATGCATTTTCAACTGGGGTCAACGTTGCGCCATCGATATCTTCTGCAAGGCGCTCTCCGTATGTGATTGGCTGAGCTTGATCGTTGGCCCCCCAGAGGAGGAGTGTATCAGCCGCTATCTCAGCCGGATCGATTTCTGTCGTGTGATTCGTGTTCGTAGCAATCGCATTCCGGCTCAGCGACAAAACCCCTTGTTCAGAGTCCCACGGGGCTATCATCGCATCAATGAAGGTCTGGTCGGGGGTGTCACTGACGAGCGTTTGTCGGAAGACGCCGTCAAGGAATGTGCGCACCTCAGACACGCTCATTGACTGGATATTCGCCGGGATACCGAGATCAGCGATAGCCTCTACTGGCCACGAATTATAGCTGACTGCATCCGATAACACGAGTTGGTCAACGGTTTCGGGGTTGTGAACCGCATATCTTAGTCCGACACCTCCACCAAGGTCGTGACCGACATACGATATCGTTTCGGCCTCGAATTCAGTACGGAGTCCTTCGACAACCTGTTCCTGTGCACGAATAGAGCGGTCGAACCCATCTCGCATAGTCGAATTTCCGTAGCCCACCATATCCGGAATGACGACCCGATAGGACTCTGAGAGTGGATCAACGACGTTTCGCCAGATGTACGAAGATGTCGGGATGCCGTGTAGTAAGACGAGGAGTGGTCCGGATCCCGCCTCTAAATAGCTCACTTCCAAGCTATGACGGTCAACCTCAACAGTCGCCGATGACTGTGCGCTTGTCCACTCCTCATAGCTCATTTCCGCAGCTGGTTGGCTGAGCGTCGCAGGGGTTGGTGTGGTAGACTCGGAATCGCTTGAACAGCCTGCCAGTGTAGCTAATGCTGCAATCCCACTCGCTTCTAACATCCGTCTGCGATCAAATTCCATAGATAGGAGGTCTAACGCTGGTCTCAAAATGCTACTCGTACAATGTACCAGGACTGCACAACCAATTATAACCGATAACTGGGCGTGAAGTGTAAACAACCAATCACCCCCGGCACATCAGTATAAATATGCGTTCTACTGGTGGGTGTAGCGCGCACATTTTTGCCACGGCGATTTAAATAGGCGACCCGTCGGATCGAGCGTAATGATCGTAATTCAGGCGACGTTCCCGATAGATCCAGACCATCACGAGCAGGCGGCAGAACTGATGCAGACGCTGGCAACGGAATCCCGCAACGAAGACGGTATTCTTGACTACCGGGTGACGACGGATATCGAGGAGCCTCACACGTTCCGATTTTTCGAACTGTATGAAAATGAAGCAGCGTTCGGTGCCCACGGAGAAACGGATCACTTCGAAGAATTCGAAGCCGCCCTGCCGGAGATGCTCGCCGGCGAGCCATCGGTCACCCGGTACGATGTGGACGCCGCGACTGACCTCGAATTGTAACGGTCGAACCGCTCTCTTTGTTTCAGAACCCCAGGCTGAACAGCACGAGATTGTGGACCGCCGGAGCGAATCCAACGCCTGCTGTCACGACGAGAAATCCGGCTGTTTCGGCATCCAGCTCTGAGTCACTGCCAAAGACAAACTGGACGACGAGTAGTGCCACAGCAATTTTAATTCCTAAGAACAACACAACTCCTGGAACGCCCCGAAAAATGGCATCGCCGGCGGAAATTATCGCTGCGGAGATCGGGTTCCGTTCTATCGCACCAAAGACCTCCAAACCGATTGCCGTCGTCATCGCATCGAGAATATGGGCGAAAATGACGGTCGTGCCGAGCCATCCGCTACCAACGCTAGGACTGATTTGGTTTTGCATGATTCCGATGGCGCCGGTCAAGACGACTGCGAGAGCGATTGCGATCGCGTTCCATCGAAGGATACCGGCCTGATGCGGTGCGACGTGTACTGCGACCGCAGTGCCGATTGTCAGCAAACATAGTATCCCGAGCGCCGCGGTCATCACGTTCTCTCTACCAGGTAGAGTCCTGTCAACGACGAGCCACACCGCTAGCACGAGCACGCCCACCGTCACGTACGCTGTAGGGGTTCTAATGAAGAGCGTCGCTGCTGGAAACCCGGTGACTGCTTCTTCAAATGCATAGAGACTTCCGACCAGACCGAACCAGGGCAGGAGCGCGAGCAGCAGCGATGGTGTGATTGGGATTTGTCTGGCTTCGAATGCGGCGAGCAAACTCATGAACACGGTACTAATGATAACGAACGCGACGATCCCATCCATTAGCGTATATCGATATTCGATTTGGGGGGTTCATGCGTAGGTCCGCTCAAGATAATCGACTATATCATCGCTTTCTGCCATGCCGGTAACATCGTGTTCGGGGTCAACGAGCACTGGCACGCCCGACTGTCCACTCACCTTTTTGACTTCTCGACGGAGGAACCGAAACGGCATGACGTTGTGCTGTTCGTACTCCAACCCCAGTTCGTCCAGCTTGCTCTCGACTTTCGCGCAATACGGACACCCAGACAGCCGATACAGTTCGATCACGTATGTGACGTAGCGAGCCTGATTTCAATAAATACCAGTAGAGGTCCGAGTAACCGCGTTACCTCCGACTCACCCGGCCGGTATGTTGCGAAAAAACGGAGAACGGACTGACCGCCGGGAGTCGAGTAGTCAGAACGTGATGATCTCGTAGTCGTCGTCGACGAGCGACCGAATACTGGGGTGGCCGTCGTGGTCGTCGAGGGTTACGACACCCGAATCCGCGACGGCGTCTTCGACCCCGAACGCTCCGGCACAGAAGTCACAGACAGCGGACTGGTCTTTGACAGCCTGATACAGTTCGTGGTAGTCGTTGTCTTCGTCTTCGAGCTCGGGAATCCACTGGGTTCCTGCTCCGTCGAAGATGAGTTCGACGTTGTCGCCGTCGGCCTCAGCGAACTCCTTGGCGGCTTCGAGTCCGTTGACCAGACGACCAGCGTTTTCGTACCCTTCTGTTCCTGCGAGGATGACGATTGCTGCGTTTGCCATTGCAAACCCGGGTAAGGCGTTAGGCCGGAAAAGCAGACGCGAACATTCCGGTAACGGAGTTACACAGATGTGACCGCTACAACCTCAGTGCTTGTGGTGGTCTGTCCCGCCGCGGCTAAACTTACCAGAGAACGCGCGTTGTACGACCTCTGGGAGCGCGGGGTGGATATACACTGACTCCTTGATATCCGCAACTGTCCCTGAGCCGACCGTCATCGCGACGACGACCTCTTGGATGAGCGTCGATGCGTCTGGACCGATAATGTGACAACCGAGTATCTCCCCCTCGGGATCGATGAGTACTTTCACGAACCCATCGGCTTTCATTGCGTCGCCACGTGCGGTGTCGGCGTACCGATGTGTATTCTTCGCGTATTCTCGGTCTCCTTCCCGTAGGTCCTGTTCGCGTGCGCCAACCCCGGCTACCTCTGGTGCGGCAAAGACAGCATACGGCATCGCGTCGTAGTCCATGGGTTCGAGCGACTCGCCGAATATATTCAACGTGACACGGCGGGCTTCCCGGTTCGCGTTGTGCTTCAGCAGATACTCGCCGATGATGTCACCGAGCGCCCAGATGCCGTCGGCGTCAGTTCGGAGATATTCGTCGGTCTCGATGAATCCCCGGTCGTCGGTTTCGACGCCGGTCGCACTCAGATTGAGAGTATCTGAATTCGGTGTGCGGCCCGCGGCGACGAGCAGTTCGTCCCCCGTGACAGTCACGCCGTCGCTATCCTCACGAATCCCGCCGTCGTCGCCGTATTCATACGGCTTCGCTTCTACAGTTATTTGTCCGTCTTTTTGACTCACTGCCGTCGCCGCATGACCGGTATGAACCGAAAAACGCTCTGCATATTGGTCTGTGAACGTCTCCGCGAGTTCTTCATCAGTGTTGGGAAGGAGTCGTGGTCGTCGACCGATAATCGTCACGTCGGATCCGAAGGTACCAAAGAACTGTCCCAATTCGGCGGCGATGTATCCCCCACCGACGATGACTAGGTGGTCCGGTGGGTCCGTCAGTTGTAGCGCCTCGGTGCTGGTCAGATAGTCTACCTCGGCGATACCTTCGATATCAGGAATCGCTGGTCGTGAGCCTGCGGCGATGAGAACGGTCTCTGCCCGCAGTTGCGCTCCGTCGTCTTCGCCGCCGCGAATCTCGACGGTTCGTTCGCCCACGAACGTCGCTTCCCCGTCGTAGAGGTCATGGTCGGACGAGGAACTGAGACCGCGCCGAATAGACTCCGCATCTTCCTGTACCTCCTCGTTCACGCTACGAACGATTTCCTCGAAGTCGATACTATCGACCGAGACATCGATGTGGAACTCGTCGGCTCGTTCGACTGTTTCAAGCACATCTGCGTGATATAACAGGTGCTTCGACGGGATGCAACCTCTGTTCAGACACGTCCCACCCAACGGACCCTTTTCGACGACGGCGACAGACTGGCCCTGATTTGCGGCGACGTTTGCGACAGACAGGCCGGAGCCCGACCCGATTACCAAAAAATCGTATTCTTCCATACCACTGGCTCAGTTACCGAAACTAATGAACTCCCAGTTACCCGCCAGTAATCCGCTGGTCGCCACGCTCGATATTACGCGGAATATTTTTCACTCGATATCGAACGCATTGGGGCCGTGTGCGTCTTGCCACGCGAACGCGAACAGTCGTCGCGCCGGGAGTCGGTCCAGCTGTCGACCATCTGCAGCGACACCTGAGACACCGTCCCACGTGGTCCGATCTCCATGGAGCACTCCGTCGTCCAACTTCACTTCGAACCCCGGGTGTACGAACACTGATGCTCCGTTGCCTGTTGGAACTACGATGATGTCCGTGTCGCCCAGACTGGTCTCAACGAGGCCTTCCGATGCTTCAAGCCTGGCAATGGGGACGGCGGTTGCGACACCGCCGTGTTCCACGCCAATGACGACTTCTTTTGCGGAAATATCCTCGCGCTCCCAGGAACGTCGAGGCCCTTCCCCACGCATTCCGTACAGGCCGAACTCGTCACCGTTCCTGTAGCGTTCATACGGTTCCATGTCGTAGCTATCTCGCAGGTCCCGACCACTGGACTCGTCGGTCCCACGCGGTGGCTGGAGAACCACACCGTCAGGATTTTTTTACTGAATTGCTCCCAAGTGAGCGTTGGGCTCTGTAGCAACGAGAGACGCTCGCCGTCCAGTTGACCAGCGATAGCTGTCCCGGTCGATTGTTGCCACTCCGACTCTGTTTCGCGGTCGTACATGACAAGGACATCATCGGCGAGTTTCCCCGATGTGCCAAACGTCAGCGTCTGTCCGTCGACACGGCCATCGTAGATCGCTGCGCTCCAGCAGATGGGACACCACGTGACTGCGATGGGTCGGCCGTCAACGACGTCGTTGACGATCTCGTGGTAGCTGAGGATACGGATCGGATAGGCTCGGGGTGGATCGCCGTCAATGACGAGCACCTCGTCGTCTGCGGCACCAAAGTACTCCGGTCCGAACGTCGGGTGATCGAGACTCGGAATTGCATCCCGTGGGAGGACGTTCTGGACGTTCACGTAGAGGTCTATCGCGTGAATCGGTAATATGGGTTCGTTGGTAGTGCGTCCTCACTAATCGCTCGGTACTGGCCCCGCTGTCACGGGGCAAGGATAACTTGGCCAGTCAGCAGGGCAACGACAATGAGATAGAAGACTGTTCCTGTCGCCGCACTGAGTGAGACGACCGTATCGGGGTCACGACGCGGCAATGCGTACTGTAGGAGTGGAATGTCAGTGAGCTCTGGCCGCGTCAGCAAGTGGTTCATGAACACAGCGAACAGGCCGACGAGCACTGGGCCAGCGAGGAAGCTGTTGACGACCCGTAGCAGGGACGCAGTGGCCCCGTAAGAGAGCGATAGTGTCGCGATCGGTCCCAAGACTGCCGCCGGATCGGGAAGAACTGTACTCGCGCCACCGTAGGTCGCGTATAGAAAGACAGCGCTACCGAGACCGATAGCGGAGAGTTTGACCTGCCCAGCGCGGTTGTCGGGGAGATACCTCGGAGCGAGGAACACGCCGAATAAAAAGAGGGCGTTCATCCCCACCCACGGACCGAGGTTCTGGAGGGCGAGCGGGAGCCCCGTCGCCAGAATGCCCATGCTGAACCAGTCGAGACTCACCAGCTGCACGTTCGGACACGACCCCGAAAGTACCTGTCGACGATGTGTCGGATGGAGCAGGTGCACGCTGACGCGGATGAGCAGAAACACCGGGATGAGCAAAAGATACGCGAGTAACCGAATCTGCAGTCCGGCGGGTGTCGCGACGGCGCCGATAGCGACAGCGGTCGAAAAATCCAGAACACCGTTGACGAACCAGAACGTCAGCAGCGAGGGAGCGAAGAGACAGGTGTTTAGTACGGCAGCGATGTGCCCCGTCGAGTAGGAGAACTCCTGTCGAAGCAGGTCCCGTGACGCCCGCTGTAACTGCGTCCGGACCGCGTCAAGTCTGGTCAATCGCTCGCGAACGCGAACCGAGGGAAGGTTCACGGGGATATCACAGATGCCGGTGGGTTTCGCTACTGCGGATGGTTGCCAGCCGTTCCATACCAGATTGTAGATTCTCAGTAGCAAATAATCGTAACTCACCGCCAGGTAACATCCTATCTGGGCCGACCCGCCATCCGAATTCGTAAAGCTGGACTAGAGTAGTCTCCTCCACACGGTCTGACTTGCTCACAGGAACTGCGGGAACGTTAGCTCGACGGAGCGAGGCCGTATGGCTCACCGCGTCGATGGCTCTCGACGAGGAGGACGTACGTCGCCTGACTCCACTGGAGGTTGGAGTTCCAGCTCACAGTGCCATCGCCGTCGACACGCTCTGGTAGGAGATTCGCAGTCGTCGTCCACTCAGCCGCGTGTGTAGTAACATGGTCCTCGACAGCATCGGGATCAACCCCGGACTGCCACCGGACCACGTCGGCGTACGCTTCACAGAGCGGCCAACCACCGTCCTCGGCGGTACCACTCGGCGTGTAGACGTCGCCCGGATAGCGACCGAGACACGGCGTCTCGTCGGCGCGCCACTGTGAGTCGTCAGCCAGTTCTACTGTCGATACCATCTCGGGCGAATCAGCCGCAACGACGTTCCACGGCCAGTAGGCCATGAAAGCCGCCGCGTCCGGGCGCTGATCCGGAGCCGGATGCCCGTATTCCGGACTGTCGGCTGTGACGAAGTGGTCGCCGTATGGCGTGTTCGTCTTGTAACAGTAGGTCTCCATATTGCTGGCCCAGATGTCTGCTCTTTCGCGACACTGTGCCGCAAAATTCTCGTCACCGATGGCGTCGGCCATCTCGGCCATGCAGCGTAGTCCCGCGATGGCCGCAGCGCTGCCCTCCGTGGAGTGGCCCCACACCTCTTCCCACGGGTCCTGATGGGCTTTCGGGAACCCCCAGTCGTTGTCCCAGGAAAGTAGGAACTCGGCGCCTCGTTCACTCATCGCGTAGTGTTTCTCTAGCAGATCGTCGTCGTCGGTCTCGCGCCAGAGTAGCCAGTGGGCATAGATCGGGCCGCCCACCTGGTCGAGTTGCAGGGCCCGCCAGTGGGCCTCACCCGTGGTGTAGTAGTTCTGCCACCACGTCCCCCGACGGTCGATATTTCGGTCGTCCGTCACGGCATCCTCACCTCGGATCTGCACCTCTTCGAGCCACTCCAGCGCGTCTCGTGCCTCATCCAACGCTCCGGCCGCGGCCAGCGCCTGAACAATGATTACCTGATCGCGCGGCCAGATGAATTTGTACGTCATGTCCGTCGGCTTGAAGGCGCCGGCAATCATCGCTTGACAGTGGTCCTCGACGCACTTCAGACTCGTTAACGACCGTTCGTAGCGGTCGTCGACCGCCGAGTCTCCCGTCGGGGAGGTTGTGACGCCGTCGTGCCAGTCTTCCCAGGCCTCGGTGAAGGCCTTCCGCTCGTTTTCGTAACCAGCATCGAGCGCATCGATAGCGTGGTCGATTGCTTTCTGTTCGCTCTGGGTAGCGAAGCCGACGGCGGTGAGCCACTCTTCGCTTTCGGCGTCGTCAACGTAGAGTCCCACGCCGACGTCAAGGTCGCCGCTATCGCTTTCAGTGTCGTCTATCCAGCCGTCCGACTCCTCATAAATATCTGCCCACGCACTCCGATCTACACCCTCGTGCTTGCCGATACGGCCGATGCGGTGGCCGTCGAATTTACGATAGCCATCGTGGGCCTGTGCGAAGGCGACGTGCCGGTTTCCGTCAGTCGCTGTCACTACGTCGTAGTCGCCCTCGTGTACGACGTGCGCGGCGTGTACCGCGTTCGGGTCTTCGTGACTGTGCCCCTTGATACCGAGATTGAACAGAGTGTACAACGTCCGCTCCCGGGCGGTGTCGAACGAGGCCCGGTTACGAACCAGGATAGAGCACTGGTTTGTGCTGGCGACCACGTCCTGCTTCAGCTGGCCGGTCGTCCCATCTTTGAATTCGAACTCGTTGGTGATCTGAATCTCGGGGACTGTCGACGCCGACCAGTCGATATCACTTCTGACGGCGTCGTCGCGGATATCGTAGCTCGTACCTAGTTCGGGGTCCCAGACGACCGTGTGCAGGTCGTAAAACAATTCTACGTCCGATCGGAACGCCGAGGTCTCTTCGATGAGAGCCCCGTTGTAGGATTGGCGAGGTGAGTCGTTGTAGCAGTTCGCCGTGACGAGGATGTGCTGGCTTTGTCCCGCCGGCGTGCTTAGGATGGCATCTTTATCGCTCGGAACATTGAATTCGTTCGGTGGCTCTGTCATGATACTGGTAGTTGATAACTAGTCACAAAAGCGTAGTGCAAACGAGCGTAACGGGATTACCAGGCCGTTACCACCACGACAGATTTTGTTTCGGGGCCACCAGCTCGTCACCTCCGCGGCGGACAGATGGCTTGCCAGTGGGACTTCGCAATAGCGTTCGTGCGGGGACCCTGCCATCCCAGCGTGCATATATTTATCTCGCCGGACAAAAAGAGCACGCGACGGAGTCCTGGGAGTTTACACGGTCTATGCCCACGCCTGCAGGTATCGAGTCCACACCGAACCCTGCCCGTTCCTGCACCGGCGCGCGACCGCTCCTGACATAGGAATTCTCCTACTCCGCGCTCCCTTTCTTCTGGGTGATGTGCGTCCGACATGCAACCGTGCAGAACTGATATTAAACGTTACTCCGAGATGTTGGTATGTGTCCTTCTCGGCCGGACGATATGCTGTTTCCCAATTCAGACAGTTCTGGAGATGCTGATTCTAGACTCTCGCGCCGTCGGATGTTGGCAGGCGGCTTGACAGCAGGTGTTGCGGCATCGGCCGGATGTGTCGGGAGCGACGAGTCCCCTAATCCGGACGACTCCCCGACGGTCTTCGTGTTCAACACCGGTGACGGAACGGTGAGTCTCATCGACCCGACGGAAGACAGCGTCGTCGGGACTCGCGATATCGGTCGCTCGGCTTCGTTTCCATCGAATCAATTCACCCCCACACTCACTGACCAAGTGACAGACTCGCTGTGGCTCAACGTCGGGCGGGGTGTCCAAGCGCTTGAAGTCGACTCGCTGTCGGAACAGCGTCGCATCGAGACCGGCTCCGGGGCGAATTGGCTCGAACAGACGCCTGACGGGGCACACGTCATCGTCAGTGCTCGCGAGCCCGCCCACCGTCAGTTTCGCATCGACGCCGATGCCGACTCCGAGACGTTTGGTGAGGTGACTGCCGAGCTAGACCGGCGGACGGAGGGCGGCCGCGGGGACCGGTCGGGCCCCGGCCCGTGTGACATCACTGTCCATCCCGATGGGGAGTACGCGTACGTCCCGGACATCTACAGCGACACGCTGACCGTTCTCTCGGTGGATCCCTTCGAGATCACGGCCCAGATCGACGTGGACCCTGTCGGCACCGGCCCGGCACGACCTTGGATGGGGACGGTCGCACCTGACGGCGAGACGCTGCTCGTCGAGCACAACGAGGGGAGCACCGGGACAGAGAGTATCTGGGACCTCAGCGATCCGGCGATGCCCGTCGAGCGAGTTCGACTGACCGCAGACGACGGGCTCGGCAGTCGCCCGTTGACGAACGAAATCGACGCGGACTCTGAACGCGGATTCGTGTTCACTCCCGGGTCGAACGATGTAACGGTCATTGACCTTGACGGAGGGACGGTCCAAACCCGTCTCGACCTCGGCGGCTCCGCGTTCGTCGGGACGTGGGACCCGAGCCACTCGAAGCTATACGTCCCTGTTCAGACCAACGACGAAGTAGCTGTCATCAACCCCGAGACTACCGAAATTGTCGAGCGAATCTCGGTCGGAGCGAATCCGTACGGGGCCACCTCGGCACAGGTCCGTCCAGCAGCGGATTCCACGTCGACGATGCAGGTCGCTATCGCCCGGTTGGGCCTCCGAGCGGAACCGGCAGAGACGACGTACTGTATCGGCAATTGTGCATGCAATCATCAACTCCAACAGTAGCTGATGATATCGCGTCGGCCACCAGCGATGGTTACGCCGACGAAACCCGGTAATTGAGGGGTTACAGCCAGTTTATTACTTACCATTGGGTATGTGGTTACTAGAGGTAATCGCACGGCGTCGGATGCGTCGGATTCACTACCTATGGTAAGCATACTCAGCGGTTTGGTTGGCGGATTGCTCGCAACGATCGTCATGACGATGTTCATGATGGCACTCGGAGACGACTCGCCCCCGCCGACGGCGGCACTGTGGGCGAAGTACGTCGGTGACGAGGGCCCCGAATCGTACATGATGCAGGGGATGGCGCTCCACATGATGTACGGTATCATCGCTGGTGGCGCGTTCGCCGTCGGTGTGACCGCATTCGGCCTCGGGGTCGGTGCGGGTGCACTCACGACTAGTCTGCTCTGGGCCGTCGTCTACGGTCTCGTGCTGACTGTCGTCGGGGCGGCCTTCTGGATGCGGGTCGTGCTCGCGATGGAGCCGAAGCCAGCGATGGTCGGTATGTTCGCCCTGTTCCACGTCATCTACGGTCTGGTTCTGGGAGCCGTCGTGACGTATCTACCGTTGTAGAATCCGACGTTGATTATTGGACGAATGAACAATGGACGATACCAGAATCGACGAGCGTATCGAGGCGAATACCCAGCGACTCGTCGAGACAACGCTGGACCTGCTGGCGTTCGATACCCAGAACCCGCCCGGGGAGACGACTGCAATCGTTGAGTACATCCACTCAGAGCTGACCGACTTAGAGCTGGAGACTGCCCGCGTCGGTGAAGACACTGTTCCCGGTATCGTCGGCTGGTTCCCCAGCCATCCGGACCCAGACCTCGTGTTTCTCGGGCATTTGGACACGGTTCCTTTCGATCCCGAACAGTGGTCTGTCGACCCGCTGGGCGAGCGCGACGGGGACGTTATCTACGGTCGCGGCGCCACGGACATGAAAGGCGCCGTCGCTGCAATGCTCTCCGTCGCCAACGTGTTCACCGAGACAACGGGGGCACCCCCGGACGTGGGATTCATTTTCACGAGTGACGAGGAAACCGGCGGCGAGGCTACGCTCTCTGAGGCGCTCGACACGTTCGAGACGCAACCGACAGCCTGTCTCATCGGGGAGATGACGGGCACAACCGACCGACCGTCGGTCGCTATCGCGGACAAAGGCAGTATCTGGCTGACGCTCAAGTCCACCGGCGACCCGGCCCACGGGTCTCGACCGATGCTCGGCACCAACGCCATCGACACCCTTTACGACACTGTCGACCACCTTCGAGAGGAACTTCGAGAGTACCGATTCGACCTCCATCCCGATGTCGACCGAATTCTCACACAGTCGGTGGCCCACTACGCGCCTACGATTGGCGAGCAGGCCGCCTGGGAGCTGTTCGAGTCCCCGACGGTCAATCTGGGGACGTTTTCCGGCGGGACGGCAATCAACAGTGTTCCCGTCTCGGCGACTGCACAGATCGACATTCGCCTGACTGCGAGCGTCACGATCGACCCGCTGATACAGCGACTACGGAGCTACATCGCGGGTACAGACGGCGTAGAGATAGTCTCTCTCGAAACGAGTGAAGGCACATACGAACGGACAGATGCACCCCTCGTGAGAGCAGTCCAGACGGCAGGCGAAGACGTGGGTGGCAAGCGGCTGTTCGCTCGAAGTGCCACGGGCGGTGGGGACGCGAAGATGCTTCGACAGCAGGGTATCACCACTGTCGAGTTCGCGCTTGGGACCCAGACGGCGCATTCCGTAGACGAACGGACGACAGTCACTGCGCTTTCCCAGACGGCGAAAATCTACAGTCTAATTCCGATATCATGGACGGAGTTGTAGGAGGTATCTGCAGTGTTAATTTTGGCTCTTTCCTCGGCTCGTAGCCTGTTACCCTGACGTTATCTGTGATTGATGTACAAGCACCGTGATTGTACGACCATGCTCACTGAAGGTGCCACGGCGCCGGAGTTTTCGCTACCAGGCGTTCCAGCGGACCAGTCAGAAGGCATCGAGCAATACGAATTGGCGGAAGCGCGTAAGACCAGCCCAGTGCTAATAAACTTCTATTTGTTCGATTTCAATCCACAGTGCCGACGCAACGTGTGTGACCTCCACGACATGTCCTGGTTCGATCTGGACTCTGATCTTCAGGTGTTCGGGATATCGACCGATAGCACGTTCAGCCACCGAGAATTCGCCAAACAAGAAGGATTAGATTTCCCACTCTTATCCGATAACGACGGGTCTGTCGCCGAGGCGTACGGGGTCCTCATCGACGAACTTCAAGGTCACAAGCGTATCGCTCGACGGGCCATCTATCTAATCGACGAAACCGGGACAGTCCGGTATAGTTGGATTGCTGATTCGCCAGACACCCAACCCGATTGGGAACGTGTCAAAGCCGTTGTCGAAGCGGTCAAAACGTAGCGAGAGGGCTTTCGAACACTCATTTTCGGAAGTCGTCCTCGGAGACGGAATACGAGCGGCTGACGTGGACTTATTTTGATATGCTTCAGTAAGTTAGTAACTATACGTAACTATATATTGCTACGTTCTCAACTATGAACATGAGCGAGTCGACAGATGCTATCCAGGTCTGGTGTGCCGGCGAAGACTGGTGCCCGGTCACCTCTACGGCGACGCTGATCTGTCGGAAGTGGCACCCGGTGATAGTCCATCGGTTGCTGAATGCTGGACCGATGGGATTCACCGAACTCAAAGAGGAGGTAGACGGCGTTTCAAATAAAGTCCTCTCGGATAGTCTGGAGGACCTACAGGACAAGAACCTCGTCAACCGCGCGATTGTGAGTGAAAAGCCGTTTCGTGTGGAGTACTCACTCACTGCCCAAGGTACGGAGCTAGAGCCGGTCATCCGAGCGATGGAGGAGTGGGGCAAAGCGAACCTGCAGACACCGTCAGATTCGAGTGCTGGCCGATTCTGAGGCCGTTGGAGGCGACTTCTGACGAACCCCGAGATGTGCCGTTCTGTGACTACACCTTGTTACATTTAGGTGAGCTACGGTTATTCAACGGGATGCCCTCTCATATTGTGTGACCAGACTCGACCTTCTCGACATCGACGACATCCCTGAATCGTACCACCATCTGTTTACCGACGACTATCTCGGCGACCGCCACATCTTCCGGGTGTGGGCGCACAATCCCGAGATACTGGAAGCCACGCTCGAGTACCTGAACACGCTTTACGACCAGTTGACCCCCCGGACCAAGGAACTGGTCATTCTTACCGTCGCCCACGCTCGCGGGGCGCGTTACGAGTGGCACCAGCACGTCGACATCGCCCGTGACAAGGGAGTCGAAACTGAGGAGATGCGAGCAATCGGCGGCGGTGATTTCTCCGGGTTCGACGACGAGGAGTTCGTCCTCCTCCAGTACGCAGAGGCCGTCGCCACTGGCGAGGTGACCGACCAGATTCACGCGGCACTGGAGACGGCGTACTCGCCGGCCGAAATCGTCGCTATCGGACTGTTGGTGGACTTCTATGTTGGCCTGTGTAACTACGTTGCCGCGGTTGACCTTCCGTTCGAAGGCGGCGAGTTCGTGGGTTGGACGCCCGCCGACGAAACGATCCAGTCACTGTTCGCCTGACGTATGGAGGTTCCAGTGCCCGGTAATCGGTTTGTGTTGCTCGGTAGCTTGGGTGCCGGAGCGATGGCTGTCGTGTCGGGGCAGATATCAGCGCTCACCGCCTTTCCGATGGACCAGTTCCTCGCCCACTGGTGGGTCTTTCCGGCCTCGATACTGTTTTCCACGGTTGCCCTGTCCTCGGGCGTCTCCGGCGCATTGTTTTTCAGCCCGTTCTTCATGCTCGTCGTCGGACTGACGCCGTCACAGGCCATTGGGGCCGGTCTCTTGACGGAGGTGTTCGGCATGGGGAACGGTCTCCGGTCGTACGTCAAACAGCGCGTCGTCGATTTCCAGACCGCCAAATGGCTCCTGTTGGGTTCGGTTCCCGCCATCGTCGTGGGTGCGTTCGCAGCCCACTACGTCGACCCGGGGATACTGAAACTCATCTTCGGTGCCGGACTGCTCCTCTTAGGCGGGTTTCTGGTATACTACGAGGCCCCGGACAAGTGTGAGCCCGGCGAATGCGAGGGTGAGTATCTAAAAAAGAAGAATTCTGGTCGTGGGACGACGACAGTAGAATCCACAGACGGGGAGAAATTCACGTACGACACCTGCTGGCGAGCTCCGGGAGTGGCGCTCTCGACTGTCGGTGGGTTCATTACGGGCCTCATCAGCGCCGGACTGCCAGAAATCGTGACGACGCAGCTCATCGTCCGCTGCCGTATCCCACCCAGAGTCGCCGTCGCGACGAGCGTCTTCGTTTTGGGTGTGACGGCTGTCGCCGGCGCTGTCGTTCACGCACTCACTGCAACACCTGTGTGGTATGTCGTCGCTTGGTCGATACCGGGCGTGCTCGTCGGCGGGACCATCGGAACGCGAGTGGGCAAGTTCCTCCCGAGTGAACTGATGGAGACCGGCCTCGGAGTGGTGTTCGGCATCGTGGGTGTCATCGTACTCGGGGTCGAACTATTCGCTGGATGAGGATGCAACCGCGGGACCTCCCACAACCATACCGGAGTCAGTTCGAGAGCTACCCGCCCAGTGCCAAACTCGTTTATCTCGCTCTCGTGGCCGATGGCCCGATGACGCAGGGACAACTTGCCGAAGAAACGATGCTTCCTCCGCGGACAGTTCGGAGCGCGCTTGACAGACTGGAGCGTGACGAGTTCGTCACATCTGAGCTCTACATCCCAGATGCTCGAAGGAAGCTGTTCGACATTGCCCTTAGCGAAACTCCCGATACGTCGTAGCCGTACCGGCTTATCGCCACGCCTCGAGGTCCATAGCGTCGCTGGCTTGAATCCAAGCCTCTTCCCGCTCCTCGTCGTAGATGAGTGCGTCACCCTCTGTCTGGATATACTGATAGCGCTCGTACTCGTCAGCAACCGGACCAGTAGTTGGACGTTCGTCAGGCTTTCTGCTGGACTCAGTGGGCATCGTGTTGGTTCTCTCCTATATTTTGTTCTACTCCGTGGTTACGCATAGTACCTCGCTTACCACAAAGTAACGCTGTTTCACCGATTTCTGAGGAGGAAGCCCACGGCTTTAGCTGTGGGAGGAATCCGTCCACGACACACACCAACTACGGTCGATAGCACTCTGACTCCCCACGCCGTCGATAGATTTTATAAAGAGATAGCTTAACATGTGAAATACAGATGGGGGACGTGATTCGCACCGTCAAAGTCAAACTCGATGTACCCGACGAGCGGTGCGACGACCTCCATCAAACCAAAGACCAGTTCCTCCACTGTGCGAATACAACCGCAGAATGGGCGTGGAGACATCCACACGACTACTGTGTAACCTCGAAGGAGAAAGCCGAGAACGCCCTCTACGACCGACTCCGAAACGAAACGGAGTTGACCGCGAACCTCGTCCAGAAAGGGATTAGACGGGCTATCGAGGCCACGAAAAGCGGTGTAGCCCGACTCAAGAACGGTGACAACACCAGCCAACCATACTTCGATGCGTGGAGCGTCGTCTACGACAAGCGTTCAGCGACGTTCCACTGTGACCATGTTTCCCTCTCAACAGTAAACGGTCGCGTCGAGTGCGATTACGTGATTCCCGACACTCCAGAGGGAACACCGATTGGTGGGTACCTGCTGAACGAGGACTACGAGTTCCGTATGTCCACACTCCAGTACGACCGACCCACGGAGTCGTTCTACCTCCACGCTCGACTGCGCCAAATCAAAAGCGAGCAAGAACAATCCACAACTTCTTCTGAAGACGCCAAGCACAGAACAGTCCTTGGTGTTGACCTGAATGTGGACGGCTCGCTTGCCGTGACTTCCACAGGCGTGTTCATCGGGAACGCCGACGAGATGAACCATCGACGCCGAGAGTTCGAGAAAACGCGCGGGTCGATGCAACAGGCGGGAACGCGGTCGGCACACCTGTCGATTCAGTCGATGAACGACCGCGAATACCGCTGGATGCAGGACGAACTACACCGCGCCTCAAACCAGATTCTCAAAGAAACCCGCGAACACGACTGTACGCATATCGCGTTCGAGAATCTGACCGATATTCGCAATCGGATGGCTGGTGCAAAGCGATTCCACGCATGGGCGTTCCGACGCCTCTACCAGTACGTCGAATACAAAGCCGAGTTGTTCGGCATCGGGGTTGAACAGGTCAGTCCTGCGTATACCAGTCAGCGTTGCTCAAGGTGCGGATTCACTCAGAAGAACAACAGGCGGTCAAAGCACCAGTTCGTGTGTCAGAAGTGTGAATATGAACTGAACGCGGATTATAACGCGAGCAAGAATATCGCTCGCAAACTTCTCAAACGTCTCCACTCGGGGCAGAAGTCTTCGAGTGGAGGCGCACCCTGTCAGTGTGCGCTAACGTCAGGGACGCTGAACCTGAATGGTGAGTTCCACGCCTCCGTCGAATCGACGGCAGAAGGGGAGTCCACTGACAAGCCCACGACTTCAGTCGTGGGTAACTGACGAGCGAAATCAGCACTCTCCCGCTGTACCGCGTTACCCCAATGTGAGATGCAGTTATGACCCCTTGCTGAGTTGTTTCGACAAGAGCAAACGATGACTGATTCCGATATGGACCTCACTGCCCCTGAACTGTCTCCGGACGACTTCCTTCGAATCGACGACCCACATTTCGGGCCCGACAACGTCGCCATCGTGACCGGCGCCGCGTCGGGTATCGGGCGGGCGACCGCGACTGCACTCGCCTCGAACGGTCTCACTGTCGTCGGGGCAGATATCGACACTGAAGGCCTTGCGGAAACCGGAGACCTCGTCGAAGAATTCGATGCCTCTGGAACCTTCCACGGAGTTGAGACGGACCTCACGAACGACGCCGACGTCGAGGCGGTCGTCGACGCGGCGGCCGAAGAAGGCAATCTCAGATACGTCGCCAATATCGCCGGGATGCAACACATCGCCTCCATCGCGGAGTTCCCGATGGACCGGTACGACCTGCTGCTCGACATCATGCTTCGGTCGCCGTTCAAGATGGCGCAGGCGGCGATAC
>Ga0207754_100206_pt1 | contig 30845 bp, 29 predicted proteins | sample A23E1SouthBayCA_FD_187728 | JGI IMG/M metagenome (GOLD analysis project Ga0207754, IMG submission 187728) | Aerobic enrichment media microbial communities from Eden Landing Ponds, California, USA - A23 E1 (SPAdes) | ecosystem: Environmental > Aquatic > Marine > Unclassified | place: Emeryville...
GGCCCGCGCCGGTGCGGCTCTCGCGGCGGAACTGTTTCGCACCGGACTCGACGTCGAGACGAAGGACTCGGCGACCGACTTCGTCACCGAGGCCGATAGGCGCACCCAAGAACGCATTGTCGAGTTCCTCGCCGAGGAGTATCCCGACGACCCCGTCGTCGGCGAGGAGGGCGACGGCCGCAAGCGCCTGCAGGCGGACGAGACGGCGTGGATCGTCGACCCGATCGACGGCACGACGAACTACGTTCGGGACATCCCGCTGTGGGCAACGAGCGTCGCGGTCGTGGTGGACGGAGACCCCGTCGCGGCCGCCAACTGCCTCCCGGTGCTCGGCGACGAGTACCACGCCGGAACTGACGACGTGATTCGGACCACGTACCAGCCGGACGGCCCGGTCGACGACGGCGACTCGGTAACGGTCAGCGACGCGTCGAGTCTCGATGAGAGCATCGTCGCCCCGACGCTTCGGTACACGGGAGACGGGGCGTACGGCTCGCTCCTCGGCGCGCTCTCCCCGCACGTGGGCGATGTCCGCCGCTTCGGATCGGCGCAGACGACGCTCTCGCTCGTCGCTGGCGGCCACCTCGATGCCGCCGTCGGCGTCACCGAGGCCCATCCGTGGGACACCGTCGCTGGCGTCCATCTGATCGAGCGCGCCGGCGGGACGGTGACGGACCTCGACGGCGACCCGTGGACGCCACGGAGCGAGGGCCTCGTCGCCTCGAACGGCCGGATTCACGACGCCCTGCTCGCGGTGTTGTGATCGGCGGGTCGCCGTCGGCGAAGTTCGACACGAACATCTATTAGCGTCCGGCGTGCCAGTTCGGGGCATGGCTCCGGAACGCGAAACGCGGACGGACGGGGTGGTTCATCGACCCTCCCGGGAGTTCGTCGAATCGACCAACGTCCACGAGTTCATGCGGGCGTACGACATCGACGACTACGAGGCGCTGATCGAGCGAACCACCTCGGACGTCCCGGGTGAGCCACGGTCCGGCGTCGACTGGTTCTGGGACGAACTCGTCGACTACCTCGGGATCGAGTTCGACGAAGGGTACGACGCGGTCCGCAACGACGCCGCGGGCCCGCAGTTCTCCGAGTGGTTCCCCGGTGCCCGTCTCAACGCCGCCCACAACGTTCTCGACCGGCACGCCGCGCCCGACGCCGAGACCCGCAACACGGTCGCCTGCATCTGGGAGGGGGAACCGGGCGACGTGCGGGAACTCACCTATCACGAACTCCACCGCGAGGCCAACCGCGTGGCGAACTACCTAGAATCCCGGGAGGTTGGCACGGGTGATACCGTCGCGCTCTACATGCCTATGGTGCCGGAGGTGATCGCCATCCTCTATGGCTGTTTCAAGGTGGGTGCCGTCGCCGTCCCGGTGTTCTCGGGGTTCGGTGTCGACGCCACGGCCACCCGTATCGACGACGCCGAAGCCAGCGTCCTGTTCACGGGCGACGGCTTCTACCGCCGGGGCGACCACGTCCGACTGAAGGCGACGGCCGACGAGGCCATCGACAAAGCGGGCCACGTCGAACACGTCGTCGTCTACGACCGACTCGGCCTCGCGAGCGACGGGTCGATCCCGTGGCACGACCGGGACGAACACTGGAGCGAGGCGGTCGGCGAGGCCAGCGACGACTACGAGACGAAATCCCTCGACGCGAACCAAGAGTCGATGCTGCTGTACTCCTCGGGGACGACCGGGCGGCCGAAAGGCATCGTCCACACCCACGCCGGCGCGCTTCTCCAAGCGGCCAAGGAGGTGTACTTCGGGATGGATCTCAAGCCCGCCGACCGCTTTTTCTGGGTCAGCGATATCGGCTGGATGATGGGGCCGTGGACCCTACTGGGCACCCACGCCCACGGCGGCACGGTCGTCATGTACGAGGGGGCACCGGACCACCCGGAGCCGGATCGATTCTGGCGGATGATCGACGACCACGGCATCACGCAGTTTGGCATCTCACCCACGGCGATTCGGGCGCTCCGCAAGCAGGGCGACGAGTGGGTCGAGGGCCACGACCTCTCGACGCTTCGTGTCTTGGGGTCGACCGGCGAGCCTTGGGACCCCGAATCGTGGCTCTGGTTCTACGAGGAGGTGGGCGGCGGCGATACGCCGATCATCAACATCTCCGGGGGCACCGAGATCATGGGCTGTTTCCTCATGCCCATGCCGATCAATCCGCTCAAGCCCTGCACCCTCGGCGGGCCGGGGCTGGGGATGGACATCGACATCGTCGACCGTGAGGGGGAGTCCATCGCCGACGCTCACGAGCGAGGCTTTCTCGTCGCCCGCGACTCCTGTCCGAGCATGACGAAGTCACTGTGGAGCGGCGACGAGCGCTATCTGGAGGAGTACTGGAGTACGTGGGAAGGCCTGTGGGACCACGGCGACTGGGCCCAGAAGGACGAAGACGGCTTCTGGTTCCTGCACGGCCGCGCCGACGACGCCCTCAACGTCGCGGGCCGGAAGGTCGGGCCGGCGGAAGTCGAGGGCGCCGCGATGGAACACCCGGCGGTCAACCAAGCCGCCGCCATCGGCGCCGACGACGACACGACCGGGACAGCAGTCGTCCTCTACACCGTCCTCGAAGCCGGTGAGACGGAGAGCGACGACCTCCGCGGAGCGATCCGGGAGACGGTCGGCGCGGAACTCGGCAAACCGTTCCGCCCCCGCGAGGTCCGATTCGTCGACGCCTTCCCCAAGACCCAGAGCGGGAAGATCATCCGCCGGGCCATCGAGGCCGTCCACCGGGGCGAGGAACTCGGCGACATGAGCAGTATCGAGAACCCCGACGCGCTGGCGGAGATCGAGAACGCGCGGTAGCTACCGCGGCCCGAAGCTCTCGGCCCGAAGGTCGTCGACGCCGACGGCCTCGGCAACCGCCTTTGCGTCCCTGACGAACGACTCGAAGCCGAAGACGTACACCGTCGCGTCGGCGGCGGCCGCGAGTGCGTCCGTCGCCTCGTCGAGCGCCTCGACGAGCATGACCGTCGCGCCGTCGGCCTCGAGGGCGTCCAGCCGGTCTCGGTGGGGCGGGTTCTGTCCCCAGAAGACGATAGTGGCGTCGTGGCCGTTCTCTCGGGCGCGTTCGGCGATGCCAACCGCCGGGCCGATACCCGGTCCCTCGGCGAGGACGACTGCCGGCCCCTCTCCGGTGTAGCGAACGTCACCGAAGGGACCCTCGATCTCGACCGTATCGCCGGGGGTTCGTTCGGCGAGCCACGGGGCGAGCGTTCCTTCGGGGACGTACTCGACGGTCACCTCCATCGGCCCTTCGGTCTCCGGCGAGGAGAGCGTGTAGTATCCGGACTCTTCGACCCCGTCGACGGTCGCACGGACCAAGAGGAACTGTCCGGGGGCGGCGTCGAACCCGTCGGGTGTCCGCAGTTCCAGCGCGACCGTCCGCTCGCCGACCGACTCGACGGCTTCGACCGTGACCTGTGGCATACTCGTGGAACCGCGGTCGGCGTGGATAAACCTTGGCCGACATGGTCAGTACCGTGACTCCGACACTGAGACACTGGGCAGGAGTTATCAGCCTCCTGAACGCGTATGCCGACAAGGTGTCCTCGATGAAGACCGAATTCACACACCGACCGTCGTACACACATCTGACAGTCGAACTCGACGCGGGCGAGTCCGTCGTCGCGGAACCCGGAGCGATGGTCGGCCACTCGTCGAACGTCGCCGTCGAGACGTCGACCAGCCGTGACGGCCTGCTCAGTTCCGCGAAGTCGATGCTGGGCGGCGAGTCCATGTTCGCAAACGAGTTCGTCGCCGAGGGCGGCCCGGGGACGGTGACGCTTGCCCCGTCGACGCCCGGCGACGTGATGGAACACGAACTCGACGACGAGACGCTGTACACCACCGACGGGGCCTTTCTCGCCGCGACGCCAGGGGTAGACATCGACAGCGAACTCGGCGGGCTGAAGTCGGTGCTCGGCGAGGCCAGCCTGACCCCTCTCGCGCTGAAAGGGACGGGCACGGCCTTCATCGACGCCTACGGCGGCCTCGAACGCCTCGACCTCGACGCCGGGGAGTCGTACGTACTCGACAACGAACACCTCGTGGCGTGGGACGACAGCGTCGACTTCGAGACGCGGAGCGTCGGGAGTCTGAAATCGGCGGTACTCGGCGGCGAGGGACTCGTCTTCGAGTTCACCGGCCCCGGGACCGCGTGGTACCAAACCCGCGACCTAGACGCCTTCGTCTCGGTCCTCCAGCCACGCCTGCCGAGCAACTGATCGCCCGCGACACCCCCTCCCGACCCCGAGGTATAAGACCGCTAGGGCCGACTGTGGGTGTGCCATGCACGATACGGTACTCGCAAGCGAGACGCGGACGGTCGTCTCGCCCGGCCGGATCGAACTCGGTTCTGGAGCGGTCGAAGCCCTCGGCGGGCACGCCGCGCGGTACGGCAACACCGCTCTCGTCGTCGCCACCGAACAGATCTTCGAGTTCCACGGCGACAGCGTGATCGATCAACTGGAGGCGGTGGGCGTCGATCCGGTGGTGTACACGGACGTCCGCCCCGATCCAACCGTCGAGAACATCGAGAGCGCCCACGCGCTCTACGAACGCGAGGACTGTGACATGATCGTCACCCTCGGCGGCGGCTCCTCCATCGACACGGGCAAGGGAGTCGGCATCCTCGCGACCAACGAGGGGCCGATCCGCGAGTTCGGTGTCGACCGTGCCGGCTACGAGGGCGTCCCCAACCCCACCCCGCCGCTCGTCGCCGTCAACACCACCGCCGGCACGGGGAGTGAGGCGACCCGCTCGGTCGTCGTCAGCGACGAGTCCACGTCGACGAAGTTCCTCATCGTCTCCGCGAACGTCGTCCCGGACGTGGCCATCGAAGACCCCGTCCTCACGCAGTCACTTCCCAAGAGCCACACGGCCTTTACTGGCATCGACGCCTTGACCCACGCTATCGAAGCCTACGTCTCGGTGAAATCCTACAGCGTGCCCGACGGCTACGCCGAGGAGGCCATGGAGCGCATCGCCCGCTCTCTGCCGGTTGCGTGGGCCAACGGTGACAATCTCGACGCCCGCGCCGACGTGATGGTCGGGCAACTCCAAGCCGGCCAAGCGTTTACCAACGCCTCTGTGGCGCTGGTTCACGGGCTCGCTCGTCCTCTCGGCGCACAACTCCACATCCCTCACGGGCTCGCGAACGGGCTTATTCTCCCCTACGTCGTCGACTTCTCTGCGATGGCCGCCCCCGAGAAGTACGCCGAAATCGCGCGCATCCTCGACGCCGCCGACGCGGACGACTCGACCCGCACGGCCGCCGACGCCGCCGCCGACGGCGTACTCGACCTCTGTGCCGACTTGGATCTCACCGGCTATCTCGACGACTTCGGCGAGGTGCCCACCCGCGAGGAGTATCTCGACGTGGTCGACGAAATGACACAGGACGCCATCGACTCCGGATCGCCCGAGAACAACCCCCGGAAACCCACCAGGGACGAGATTGCCGACCTCTATCTCACCATCTACGACGACGCGCTCGCTCCCGACAGCCCGCGCCGTTCCTGATCCTCTCTTCCCTCTATGCCCATCGATGTCCCCGCTTCCTCCGTGTTCGGACTCGTAATGCTCGCTATCGGTCTGCTGATCACGCTCGTTAGCCTGCGGTACGTCTGGCGGTCGAGCGCTCTCCTGCGTGCGACGACGGTGTCACGGATCGACGACGCGGAAGGCTCGCTCGTCCGCCTCACGGGCACCGTCGAGGCCGACGGCGACCTGATCGAGGCGCCGTTCAGTGGCGTCGACTGCGTCACCCTCCGGGCGTCGGTCGAGGAGCGACGCCTCGGCTCGTTTCTCTTCCCCACCGACGTGACGATTCACGATCCGTCTCGGAGCCGTCCGTTCGTCCTGCGGACGCCCCACGCGCCCGTCCCGGTCGACGCGCCGACCCGGACCGTCGTCCTCGATCCGACTGTCGTCGCCACGGTCGGCCCGGCGGACGCGCCGCCGGATCGGATCGCCCGCTACGAGCGTCGCACCGACGGGCTGGCGTCCGACTCGGGGTACCGGTCGCCGCCGGCGGCGCTTGCCCCGCTCGCCCGCGCGCTCTCGCTCGGCAGGCGCCGGTACGCCGAACACCGCCTCTCGCCCGGCGAGACGGTGACCGTCGTCGGGCGCGTTGCCGACGGCCGCGTCGACCCGCTGGTCGCCGTCGACGGCTCACCGGGGCGAGCGCTCTTCCGACTGTCGAAGACGTCGGTCGCCGGACTGCTCGTCGGCCTGTTCGCCGTTGCCCTCGGCGCCCTCGTGCTCGCCGGTTAGGCGTCGTTCTCGTCCCCGTCCGGCGGATCGGCGGCGACCGGTCCCGAAAGGGGTTCGTCGCGGCGCTCCCGGAGCGCCGTCTTCGCGAACTTGCCGGTCGCGGTCTTGGGAACTGACTCGACGAAGCTGAATTGGTCGGGCACCCACCAGTCGGGGAACCGCCGGCGGACGCGGTCGGCGGCCGCGGCGATCAGGTCGTCGCGGTCAGCGTCGGCGACGACGTAGGCGACCGGCCGCTCTCCCCACCGCTCGTGGGGAACGCCTACGACAGCCGCCTCGCTCACCGCCTCGTGGCTCATGATGGCGTTCTCGACCGCCTGCGAGGAGATCCACTCCCCGCCGGACTTGATCACGTCCGCGGCCCGGTCGACCAGTTCGACGTAGCCGTCGGGGTCGACGGTGACGACGTCGCCGGTGCGGAGCCACGACCCGTCGAAGGCGCCGTCGTCGCCGTCGACGTACCCATCGGCGACCCAAGGGCCGCGCACCCGGAGTTCGCCCATCGTCTCGCCGTCGTGGGGCACGGGGTCACCGTCGTCGTCTACCACCTCGAACTCCAGTCCCGGGAGGATCAGCCCTTGCTTCTTGCGCTTCGCCAACTGTGTCTCGTAGTCCGCGTCCCGGAGGGCGGGTTTGAGATGGGAGACGGCGCCGACGGGCGCCGTCTCGGTCATGCCCCACCCGTGGACCACCTCGATATCCCGGTCGTCGAACGCGCGGATCAGCCGTTCCGGCGGCGCCGCCCCTCCGACGACGACCCTAGAGAGCGTCGAAAGGTCGGCGTCGTGGTCCTGTAGGTACTCGAGGACGCCGAGCCACACGGTGGGGACTCCCGCGGTGAGGGTGACGCCCTCGCGTTCGATCAGGCCGACCAAGTCCGCGGGGTCGGGCGCGGGGCCGGGGTAGACCTGCTTTGCCCCCGCCGCCGTCGCCGCGTAGGGGAGTCCCCAAGCGTTGATGTGAAACATCGGGACGACGGGCATGACGACATCGGTGTCGGCGATGTCCAGTCCCATGGGCGTCATGATCGCCATGGTGTGACTCCAGAGCATCCGCTGAGTGTACGCGACCCCTTTCGGATCCCCGGTGGTCCCCGAGGAGTAACACAGGCCGGCGGGGTCGTCACCGTCGAGGGTCGGCGGGGTGTAGTCGCCGCCGTGGTCGGCGACGAAGTCGGTGAGACTCGTCGTCGGGAGCGGGAGGTCCGGAGCGTCCGCGCCGACGACGACCACCCGTTCGACGCTCGCGAAGGCGTCGGGGGCGTAGGCGTCTCTGAGCGTGTCGACCAGCGAGGGATCGACGAACAGCAGGCGATCCCCCGCCTCCGCGACGATGCGCCGCACGTCGTCGGCCGGGAGCAACGGGTTGATCGTGTGGAGTTGTGCGCCGAGGTCGGGCACCGCGAAGTAGGCCGTGAAGTGACTATCGTGGTTCCAACAGAGCGTCGCGACGCGATCACCGCGGTCGATTCCCGCCGCCCGGAGGGCGCCCGCCAGTCGCTGCACCCGGTCGGCGTAGCCCGTGTACGTATCCCGGTCGATGCCATCGCCCGTCCGTGCGACGACCGCTCGATCCGGATACAGCGTCGCCGCCCGCGTCAGGAACGGACGGAGCGTCTGTCCAGTCATACAAGAACGTCCGCCACGGCACCGATAAATCCTGTCGCCCCGCGCTCTCCACCCCGGCACGGAGCCTCGGTGTCGGTCACTGGCTCGAGGGACGAGTCGAACGCGCCGTCGGATCGACTCAGCAAGGGGCGGCGTCGACCAACCGTTCGCCGCGATCAGTTTGCGGGACGACCGCCGGCACGTCGACCGGATCGCCGTCCTCGTCGACGGCGACCATGGTGAAACACGCCGACGTGGTCTGTGTGGTCTCCTCCTCGCGTGGGTCGCGACTCTCCACGTCGACCCGGACTTCGAGACTGCTGCTGCCGGTTTCGTAGACGTACGCGGACAGGACCGCGACGTGGCCGACCGGAATCGGGGTTCGGAAGTCGACGCTCCCGATGTGGGCCGTGACGCAGGTTTCACCCGCGACGGTCATCGCCGCGATGGCAGCCAGTTCGTCCATCAGCCGAACCACCTCCCCGCCGTGTGTGTTTCCGTAGTTGTTTGCCTGATTCGGCTGGATTCGCTCGGTCGACTCGACATAGGAGTCGAGCACTGTGATCGGCATCGGAGTGGCGATACCTTGGCGCTGGACCCGCTTGGGGGTGTCGCCGTTTGAGGGGCCGGAATTAGCGGAGCCACGACAGCAGGCCGCCACCGTCGCCGTCGTCGTAGGGGTCGGGATCGACCACGCCCCGCCGTCGCCCTTCGTCGACCAGTTCGGCGTCGATATCCTCCTGTGTGAAGTCGAAAAAGCGCTCCTCGGGAAGTTCGACGTCGAGTACGTCGAGCGTGGTCGGTTCGCCTCGGTTGTCGAAGGCACGCCAGTCGTCGGGGCCGTACGGCGCCCCGACGATGATGTGGACATCGCCTTGGCCGAAGGTGGACAGGTCGGCCGAACTCGGTCGGAGAGCGCCGTTCGGGTGTGAGTGGACCGAACCCACCGACTGCACGTCGTTCGGCTTCATGCTCGTCTTCACCGTCGCGCTGACCGGGTTCGAGGTGGTGCCGGGAATGACCAACACGTCGGTGATGACCTGTCCCGACCGGTCGAGGCCGAGTTTCCGGGCGTCCTCGGCGCGGAGAAACCCCATGTACTCGTCGGGGTGGCTCTCCTCGCTGGCTTCGCGGACGAAATCCAGCGTCTCGCGGGCGATGCCGAGGAGTTCACTGGACCGGAACAGGCGCATACTTCGAATCGGGTCCGTCTCCCCCTAAGGATTCCGGGCGACGTCGGTCACCAGCATATAAACCGAGCGACTACGAGGGTGTGGACATGGCACGCGCACGGACGGTGGAACCGTGACGGTGCAGTTGCCGAGCGAGATCGTCGTCGAGCGCTTTCTGCCGACGGTGCGGTCGATGCTCGCGGCCGAACTCGCGGATCGTGGGTTCGCACAGCGCGAGATCGCCGACCGCCTCGGCGTCTCGCAGGCGGCCGTGAGTCAGTATCTCGCCGGCGAGTCGAGCGGCGAGGAGCGGTTTGTCGACCACCCGCGGATGCGGGCGACGGTCGAGCGGATCGCCGACGGCTTCGAGACGGGGCGGATGGACGACTACGAGGCGCTGGCGGAGCTCATGGAACTGGTCCGCGAGTTCGAGGATCGGGGACCGATCTGTGCGATCCACGAGGAGGAGATGCCCGCGCTGGCGGGGATGGGGTGTGATCTCTGTGTCCGCGGACGCGACCGGGCGGTCCAAGCCGAACGAGAGACCCTCTCGAACGTGCGCCGAGCGGTCAGGCGCTTTGCCAACACGCCCGAGGCGGCCGCACACGTACCGAACGTCGGGACGAACGTGACGATGGCGCTTCCAGCGGCAACCGACGAGACCGACGTCGCGGCCGTCCCCGGGCGCCTCCACGCGATGCGTGGCGGGGTCAACGTCCCCGCGAACCCGGAGTTTGGCGCCTCCAAGCACGTGGCGACGACCCTACTCGCCGCCACGGCCGCCGACCCGGCGATCCGGGGCGCGATCAACTTAGCGACGAGCGATGCCCTCCTCGCGGCCGTGCCCGACTCGGTCGAGGCCGTCGCGTTCGACGCCGCGTACGAGGACCGCCGCGCCCGACTGGACGACCTGTTCGCGGCGGGCGTTCCCCGCGTTCTCTACCACGAGGGCGCGTTCGGCATCGAACCGATCACCTACGTCCTCGGAGAGAGCGCGGTCGACGCGGTCGAAACGGCGGCCGACCTGATCGCCGCGGCCGGCGCCGAACGCGACGACGGCCCAGCCTGATTCCCGTCCGGAACGCGTGGTACAAGAGCGCCCGATGCCCGTTGTGGATCGGCGTGGACGTTCCGCTGAGAGTCACGACGCGGTCGCTGTGTGTCAGAGTTTGCCGTGTCTGGTCACCCCCCGAGTAGGTGACAGTGGGTGTGGGGCCAAACGTTCATTGACGTTCGACCCCCACCGTCGACTATGCGTACCGAGAAGAACGTGGGTGGTCGCGACAGACTCGTGCGGGCGCTTTTCGCGGCGGTGCTCACCGTCGTCGCCATCGGCGCCCTCAGAGGAGGCAAGCGAACCACCGGGGTCCTCGCCGCGGCGGGGGCGCTCGGCTTCGGCTTCAACGCCGTGACCTGCTTCTGTGGCCTGAACGCGGTCCTCGGGATCGATACGACCGACGAGTGAGACGGGTTATTGTAAGTCATTACCGGTGGCTCGCCGAGACGGTCCGGCGAACTACCGGCAACCAGTTACAGTAATCTGTATGAGGGCGACGTGGGGTGCGGTGGTCCGTTCGCCGTTCGCGGTCCCCGGGATTTAAGCCCGGTTTGGGAGTTCGTCACACTATGTACGGCGCCTACGAGAGCATCTCCGTGACCGTCGACGACGGTGTCGCGACGGTCACGTTCCACCGCCCGGAGACGTACAACGCCCTGAGCACCGAGGTATCACTGGATCTGGCACGTGCGTTCGCCGAGATCCAACTCGACCGCGACATCGACGTCGTGGTCGTCACCGGCGAAGGGACCGACGCCTTCTGTGCCGGTGCCGACATCGAGGAGTACGCGGGCAGCGCCGCCGACCACGACCCGCGACAGAAGGACCGACAGCGCTTCCTCTACGAGGACGTCTATCGGGCGCTGTACAACCTCCACCCACCGACCATCGCCAAGATCAACGGCTACTGTGTCGGTGGGGGTCTCATCCTCGCGGCCTTCTGTGACCTGCGGATCGCCGTCGACGACGCCGAGTTCGGCGTTCCGACGACCGACCTCGGGATGGTGCCGAGCGGCGGATCGACCTACCGCCTCGCACAGTTGATCGGCGAGGCCAAACTGAAGGAACTCGTCTACACGGCGGACTTGATCGACGCCGCGGCGGCCCGGGACGCCGGCTTCCTCAATCGGGTCGTCCCCCGGTCGGACCTCGACGACGCCGTCGACGATATCGTCGAGTCGATCCAGCACACGGGGCGGAGTGCGGTCAAACACTCGAAGCGGGCGATCAACCACGGCGTGAACGCGACCGACCCCGACACGGCGCGCGAACACGAGGCCGCCGTCTGGTGGGAGCAGTTCACCACGGCCGAGCGTTCCCGCCTCATCGACGAGTTCAACGAGGGGTGACCGCTGTCGCGAGTCGGCGGGTGCGACGCCCTAGACGGGCCCCCGGCGGGACGTTTATGTGGATTCCGCGACCCACGCCGAACGATGACCTACCGGATCGTCGTCACCGACTACGACTTCCCCGACCTGTCGATAGAGCGAACGGCCCTCGAGGGCGCCGACGTGGAGCTTCGGGGCGAGTACGCCCGGAGTCCCGAGGCGGTGATCGAGGCCGCCGAGGACGCTGACGCACTCCTCGTGCAGTACGCAGAGATCACCGAGGCGGTGTTCGAGGCGCTCGATCTCCAAGCCGTCGGCCGGTACGGTATCGGTGTCGACTCCGTCGACCTCGACGCCGCCACCGAGCACGGCGTCCCGGTGGTGAACGTGCCCGACTACTGTATCGAGGAGGTGCCAACTCACGCGCTCGCACTCCTGCTCGCCTGCATCCGCAAGGTTCCCAGCTACGACCGGGCGATCAAGGGTGGGGAGTGGGACTGGACCGGCGGCAAACCAATTCACCGCCTCACCGGGTCGACGCTCGGCCTCGTCGGCTTCGGCAAACTCCCACAGCGTCTGCGAGAACTCGTCGCCGGCTTCGACCTCGACGTCCTCGTCTACGACCCCTACGTCGACGCCGCGGCGGTCGAGGCCGCGGACGCCGAGAAGGTCGACCTCGACACCCTTCTGGAGCGCTCGAAGTACGTGTCGGTCCACGCGCCGCTCACCGAGGAGACCCACCACCTCATCGACGCGGCGGCCTTCGAGCGGATGCGCGAGGACGCGATCCTGATCAACACCGCCCGGGGACCGCTGGTCGATATCGACGCCCTCGGCGAGGCGGTGGAGGACGGGGAGATCGCTGGCGCCGGTCTCGACGTGTTGCCCGAGGAGCCGCCGGATCGAATCCCGCCCATCGAGCACGACTCGGTCGTCTACACGCCACACGTCGCTTGGTACTCCGAGGAGTCGATGGCGACCATGCGCCGGACGGTCACCGAAGACCTGCGAGACATCTTGCAGGGCGCCACACCCCGGAATCCGGTGAACGACGTGGCCGGGGCGGAGTGAGCGGGTCGGAGCGGCGGCCAGCCGGTGCCGTCGGAGAGACGTGGGGGGAAGAGCACCGGCCGACAGCGGGGGGCTCGTGAGACTCTTCGCCTCGAAGCAGGCGCGTCGGCGCACGCTCGCGTCCCTCCTCGTCGGCGGCCTCGCGCTCGCGACGGTGACCGTTCTGGTTCGCGACCGCCTGTGGATCGTGACCGACGCCGCGACACTCCGGGCGTTCGTCCGTGGGTTCGGTGCGCTGGCGCCCATCGTCCTAATCCTCCTCCAAGTCCTCCAAGTCGTTCTGGCGCCGATCCCCGGGCAGGTGCTTGCGGTCGTCGCCGGCTACCTCTTCGGCCCGTGGTGGGGCACGCTGTTCAACGTCGTCGGCATCGGTCTGGGCAGTGCAATCGCCTTCTGGCTGTCGCGCCGGTTCGGCCGTGCGTACGTCGAACGAGTCGTCCACGCGCCGGTTCTGGAGCGGTTCGACGGGCTGGTCGAACGGCGTGGCCTCCCTGCCCTGTTCGTCCTCTTTTTGATCCCTGGACTCCCGGACGATGCGCTCTGTTTCGTCGGCGGGTTGACCAAGATTCCTCTCCGCAAACTCGTCGTCGTCGCGGTGGTCGGCCGAGCACCCGCGTTCTTCCTCGCCAACGTCCTCGGTGGCCTCGTGGCGGCGGGCGAACTCCGTCGGGCCGCCATCCTGTTCGGCGTCGTCACCGCCCTCGCCGTCGTCGCCTCGCTGTGGCGGGATCGGATCGCGGACGCGCTCGACGACCTGCTCCCTTGAGACGCGCCGTCCGTCGCCGTCACTCCGCGGCGTCGGCGTCCGAGAGCCGACCGGGACGCCACTCGCCGTCGAACTCCTCGTGGAGGTAGGGCTTCGCGCCCTCGCCGCTGTAGGTGGCGACGAGTTGCCCGTCGCCTTCGAGGTGGTACTTGTAGGTGGTGAGGCCTTCGAGGCCGACGGGGCCGCGGGCGTGGATCTTCCCCGTGCTGATGCCCACCTCGGCGCCGAGGCCGAAGCGGTAGCCGTCCGCGAAGCGCGTCGAGGCGTTGTGGAAGACGCTGGCGGCGTCGACGCTCCGCATGAAGGTGCCCGCGCGGTCGGCGTCCGTGGTCACGATGGACTCCGTGTGCTTCGAGCCGTGGGCGTTGACGTGGTCGACGGCGGCCGCGAGAGAGTCGACGACCGTGATCGAGAGTTCGAGGTCGCCGTACTCGGTCGACCAGTCCTCGTCGGTCGCGGGGTCGATATCGACCACCTCGCGGGTCCGGGCGTCGCCACGGAGCGTGACCCCCGCCTCGCGGTAGCGCTCGACCATGCCGGGCAGGAACTCGTCGGCGACGGCCTCGTGGACCACGAGCGTCTCGACGGCGTTGCACACCGCGGGATACTGCACTTTGGCGTCGAAGGCGACGTCCTCGGCCATCTCGAGGTCGGCCGCACGGTCGACGAAGACGTGACACACGCCCTCGGTGTGGCCGAGAACGGGGATACTCGAGTTGTCTTGGATGTAGCTGACGAACTCGGAGCTTCCACGGGGCATGAGCAGGTCGACGGCGTCGTCCATCCCGAGAAGCGTCGTCACGTCCTCTCGGGCCTCGATGAGCTGTGCCCAGCCGTCGGGCAGGTCGGCCGTCGCCTCCGCGATGATCTCGTACAGCACGCGATTGGAGTGACTCGCCTCGCTCCCGCCCTTCAGGATGACGGCGTTGCCGGATTTGAGGCTGAGCGCGGCGATTTGGACGAGCGCGTCCGGCCGGGATTCGAAGACGGTACCGATGACCCCGATGGGGACGCCCACCTTGTAGAGTTCGAGGTCCTCGTCCAGCCGGCGGGAGGCCAACGTCCGACCCAAGGGGTCCTCCTGAGCGGCGACGCTCCGAACCATCTCGGCGATGTCGTCGAGTTTCGACGGCGAGAGGTCGAGACGGTCGACCAGCGCTTGGCTGTACTCGCCGGCTTCGAGCAGTTCCTCGGCCGCCTGTACGTCCTTCGCGTTGGCGTCGAGGATGCGCTCGTGGTTCGCGTCGATGGCGTCGGCGACCGCCCGGAGGGTATCGCTCCGCACGTCGTCGTCGACGTTTGCCAGTTCGAGCGCGGCGGCCTGTGCCTCGGTAACCTTCTGCTCGGTGGATTTGGCTTGCTCAGTCATCGATGACTCCGTTCACGGGGACGAATATCGTCCCCACGGATTTCCCAGTAGCGATTCGTTCGAGCACGTCCGGCTCGGCCGAGCCGGCGATGATGGCGGGCGCGCCGTGTTCGCTCACCTTGCGTGCGCCTTGGACTTTCGTCTGGATGCCGCCGAACCCGATCCCGTCGCTCGACCCGCCAGCGATGAGTTCCTGCACCTCGGCGTAGTTACGCCCGACGGCTTCGATCCGCTCTGCGTCGGCGTCGGCCTTCGGATTCCCGGTGTAGACGCCGTCGACGTCGGTGAGTGTCACCAGCAGGTCCACGTCAACGCCGACCGCGACCGAAGATGCGAGCATGTCGTTGTCGCCGATCCGGATCTCCTCGGTCGCGACGGCGTCGTTCTCGTTGATGATCGGGACGACACCCCAATCGAGGAGCGTCTCGATGGAGTTTCGGAAGTTGGTGAACCGCTCGGGATCCTCTAGGTCGTGATCCGTCAAGAGGATCTGAGCGACCGTCTGGCCGTAGCGCTCGAAGCTCTCCGTGTACCGCCGCATCAGGTGGCTCTGGCCGACCGTTGAGAGCGCCTGTGACTCCTCGACCGTCTCGGACGGATAGTCGATCCGCCCCATGCCGGCGCCGATAGCGCCCGAGGAGACGAGGATAACCTCCTTTCCGCGGGAGCGCAGATCCTCGATGTCGTCGACGAGTTTGTCGAGTTTCTCGTCGTCGACGTTCGACTCGTCGTCGGTCAGGGAGTTCGTCCCGGCCTTGACGACGACGCGCGTGGCGTCGGCCGCGAGCCCTCGTGCCCGTTCGACGGCCGCCGACTCGACGACCTCATTCATCGTCGAACCCGCTGGACAGTTCACGGGAGCGGTCGGCCGCCGCGTGTACGGCGTCGCCGACGGCGGCGTCGGCGTCGCTGTCCCACAGCACTTCCATGCCCTCGATGGTCGTGCCCCCCTCGGTCGCGACGGCGTCGATCAGGTCGTCGAGGGACTCCTCCGACCGGAGGACCGTCTCGGCGGCACCCTTGAACGTCTGAGCGGCGAGCGTCCGGGCGTCCGCGGGAGCCATTCCCTCGGCGACCGCACCCTCCTGCATCGACTTGACGAGATAGTAGACGAAGGCCGGGCCGCTCCCGTTGAGCGCCGTCGCCACGTCCATCAGGTCCTCGTCGATCACCACGAACTCGCCGAGCGCATCGAGGACCGCGCTGACGTCCGCATCGGGGGTGTCCCAACTCACCGCCGCGGCCATCGTGCCCGTCTCGGCGGCGAGGTTGGGCATGAGGCGGACGACCGTCGCGTCGGTGTGTTCGGCGACGAACGACCGCGGGACGCCGGCGGCGATGGTGACGAGCGTCTGGTCCGCAGAGAGATCGAGATCGTCGAGAACGGCGCCCACCACGTCCGGTTTCACGGCAACGAACACCACGTCCGCGTCGGCCGTCGCCGCCGCGACGTCCGACGTCGTCTCCGCACAGTACGGCTCGATGGCTTCGAGGGCGTCCGTGTCCAGATCACACGCGGTCACCCTGTGGGTGTCGGCCCGGGAGAGCCCCTTCACCAAGGCTCCGCCCATGTGGCCACACCCGATGACGCTCACGGTAGTCATGTTGTACGTCATCTAGACGCCGACCCCAATATACGGACTTTGATTCGCGCCAGCCGCCTGCTCCCTACTCGTAGGTCGTCGTGTAGCCGCCGTCGTGGAGCATGTCGCCGCCGTTGAGGTGGCGGGCGTGCGTCGAGAACCCGAACACGAAGAGGTTCGCCACCTCCGCGGGCGTCATCATCTCCGTCGTCCGCGCTTGGCCCAGCATGACGTCCTCGACGACCTCCTGTTTGGCGATGCCTCGCTCCTCGGCCGTGTCCTCGATCTGGTTCACCATCAGCGGCGTCAGGACGTAGCCGACGCTGACCGAGAAGGCCCGCAGGGTCCCCTCGCCCTCCGCGGCGATGGCGCGGGTCAGCCCGTTCAGCCCGTGTTTGGCCGTGATGTACGCGGCCTTGTCCTGCGTGGCGTAGCGGCCGTGGACCGAGGACATGTTACCGATGGCGCCGCCCCCGTCCCCCGCCCGAATGTGTGGCATCGCGAGTTTCGCGGTCAGGAACGGCGCTCGGAGCATCACGTCGAGCAGTTGGTCGTATTTCTCCATCGGGAACTCGGGGATGGCGGCGATATGTTGCATCCCCGCGACGTTGGCGACGTAGCGGAGGTCGCCCCGCTCGGCCGCGGCGTCGACCATCGCCGCGACGGCGTCGTCGTCGGTGAGGTCAGTGGGCACCGGCAGCACCTCGCCCGTGGCGCCGACGTCGACGGCGAGTTCGGCGGTGCCGTCGAGTCCCTCCGCGTCGACGTCGGCGCCGACGACGGTCAGCCCGTTCGCCGCGAGGGCGACGGCCGTCGCCCGGCCGATGCCCGACGCCGCGCCCGTGACGATAGCGACCGTCTCGGGGACGAACCGCTCGTCGTCGAGGACGAGGAGGTCCTCGGCGGTCAGTTCCGGTTCGCTGAGGTCGAACTCGGTGGACATGTGTCCCCTCCTTCGTAACGGGGGCCTAAAACGCTGGGTGGGGCGTCGCGGAGGTGGCGCGTCGGCGGAGACTGGACGCCGAGGCCGACGAATCGGGGCGCAACACCTCGACTCCGGGGGGACTCTGTGCTAGTGGTCGCAGTCGTGCGGCGGCAGGCGGCGCCGTGAGCGTTTCTTCAAATATTAATATCTCGGCCCGGAACCCCCGCTAATGACGCTGTCCGTGACCAACACGCTGACCGGCGACCGCGAGGAGTTCGAGCCAGCGGGCGAGGAAGTCCTGTTGTACGTCTGTGGGCTGACGGTCTCGGACGATGCACACCTCGGCCACGCGAGGGTGTGGACCCACGCCGACGTGATGCACCGGTGGCTCTCGCATCTGGGCTACGAGGTGCGCCACGTGGAGAACTTCACCGACGTGAACGAGAAGATCGTTGCCCGTGTCGGGGAGGACGATCTCGGTGGGTCGGAACTCGACGTCGCCGAGGGGTTCATCGCCTCGGTCATCGAGGATATGCGCGGCCTGAATCTGAAGCGGGCGACGGTGTATCCGCGGGTCTCGGAGCACGTGCCCGAGATCGTCGACCTCGTGGAGACGCTGATCGACCGCGGCTACGCCTACGAGGCCAACGGGTCGGTCTACTTCGACGTGACCGCCTTCGAGGACTACGGCAAACTGTCGAATCAGAACCTCGGCGAGATGGAGTCCCAAGGCGACCCCGACGAGCGCTCGGAGAAGCACCACCCCGCCGACTTCGCGCTCTGGAAGGCCGGCGGTGTCTCGCCGAGTGACGTGGCCGAACACCGCAAGGACGACCGACCGCTCGGCGACCACCCCCCGACGGGCGAGACGTGGGACTCTCCTTGGGGCGAAGGTCGGCCAGGGTGGCACATCGAGTGCTCGGCGATGAGCACGGCCCACCTCGACGACACCATCGACATCCACGTCGGTGGCCACGACCTCGTCTTCCCCCATCACGAGAACGAAATCGCCCAGAGCGAGGCGGCGACGGGCGAGCAGTTCGCCCGGTACTGGCTCCACACCGGCCTGCTCGAAACGGCGGGCGAGAAGATGAGTTCCAGCCTCGGCAACTACTTCTACGTCGCCGACGCACTGGCAGAGTTCGGCCCCAACGTCATCCGGACGTTCTACTGCTCGACCAACTACGGGTCGGAACAGACGTTCAGTGAGGCGTCGATGGCCGAGGCCGAAGAGCGCTGGGAGCGCCTCGAACGCGCCTACAAGACGGCGGTCGACGCCTGTGACGGCGTCGACGCCCGCACCAACGTCGAAGACGAGACACTGCGGACGGCCGTCGCGGAGACGCGCACGGAGTTCGCCACGGCGATGAACGACGACTTCGGCGTCCGCGAGGCGACGGCCGCGCTGCTCGAACTCGCAACGGCGGTCAACCGTCACGTCGACGGACGGGAGACGTACGACTACGTCGGACTGCGGCGGGCGGTCGAGGCGTTCGAGGAACTGGGCGGTGGGGTGCTCGGCCTCGACTTCGGCGGCGGAACCGAAGGCGACGCCCGTCTCGCCGACGACCTGATCGAACTCGTCCTCGACGTGCGCGCGGCCGAGCGCGAGGCCGGCAACTACGAGCGGGCGGACGAACTCCGGGACGACTTGGAGGCGCTCGGCGTCACCGTCGAGGACGGTGCCGACGGAACGACCTACCGGTACTGAGCGGGCGACGCCGACGGGAGGATCAGACGGTGAACAGCTCCGTCTCTTCGGGAACGGCAAAGAGGCCCATCCGCACGCCGGCATCGAGCCATCCGTAGCCGTAGGAGTAGGCAGCGAGGGCGTTCACGGGGTCGTCGGCCGCACGGAAGTGACGGCCATCGTCGAGATAGGAGGCGGCCATCTCGCGGCACTCCGCGGCGGCGGTGCCCAACGGGGTGTCGGCCGGCGGGCGTGTCTCGGCCTCGCCGAGCGCGTCGGCGAGCATCCGCTCGTAGCGGTCGGTCTTCTCCTGAAGGTCGGCGGGCATAGATGCGGGTGGGAGCGGCGGCGACAAGAAACCGCCGACGGTAGCGGTTTCGCGCCCACGCACCCGACAGCGCAAGGTAAATGGGTCCCACCGACCAACGATGTGTATGAGCGAGCGCGACGACGCCGAACACCGGCGTCTCATCGTCGCCGGAAGCGGCATCGCGGGACTCACGGCCGCCATCTACGCCGGCCGGTCGAACAACGATCCGCTGGTGTTCGAGGGCGACGAACCCGGCGGACAGTTGACGCTGACGACGGAGGTCGACAACTTCCCGGGCTTCCCGGAGGGAATCAGTGGCCCGGAACTGGTCAGCAACATGAAAGAGCAGGCGCGGAAGTTCGGCGCCGAAATCGAGAACGGCGTGATCGAGTCGGCCGACGTGATCGACGACCCCGGGCCGGGTCACACCTTCCGCGTCACGCTGTCGAGCGGCGAGACGTACACGGCCGACGCCGTCATCGCCGCCTCGGGGGCGAGCGCCCGCACTCTCGGCATCCCGGGCGAGGACGAACTCATGGGCTACGGGCTGTCGACGTGTGCCACCTGTGACGGCGCCTTCTTCCGCGACGAGGAGATCGTCGTCGTCGGCGGCGGCGACGCCGCCTGCGAGGAGGCCGTCTTCCTGACGAAGTTCGCGTCGACGGTCCACCTAGTCCACCGTCGCGAGGAGTTCCGCGCCGAGGACTACTGGATCGACCGCGTGATGGAACACGTCGACGACGGCGAGATCGACCTCAAGTTGAACACGGAGGTGACCGAACTCCACGGCTCCAAGGAGGACGGCGTCGACCACGTGACGATGGTCCAACACCCCGAGGGACATCCGACGGACAAACTCGACGACCCCCAGACCGACGAGTTCGCGTTCGACGCTGGCGCCGTCTTCTACGCCATTGGCCACACGCCAAACACCGACTACCTAGAGGGGTTGGACGTCGAGATGGACGACGACGGCTACCTCGAAACTGTCGGTGGCGACGGCGCCGGTCAGACGGCGACGGGCGTGCCCGGCCTGTTCGGCGCGGGCGACGTGGTCGACTATCACTACCAGCAGGCGATCACCGCGGGCGGCATGGGCTGTCAGGCCGCCATCGACGCCGACGACTACCTCGAAGACTTGGAACGCGAGCGTGCGGCCGCCGAGACGGAGGCCGCCACCCCCGCCGAGAGCGACGACTGAACGGCGACCGCGAGTCCCACACGCCCTTATACCGCCGGGTCCGAGTAGTGCCATGGTCGACACCGAGACCTACACCATCGAAGGCCCGGACGGCGATACGGACGAACTCGAACTGCCGGAAGGGTTGGTCGACACCCTCGCCGAACAGGGCGAGTCGCCCACGACCGTCGTCGCCGAAATCGCGTTGCTCTCGTTCGTCCAGCGGTCCCACGCCATCGTCCACCACGCGGAGGGCGAGGTGCCCGCCGACCTCGACGCGATCAACGAGAAAGCCGAGGCGCTCTTCGAAGAGCGGTTCGGCATGACCTTCGAGGAAGCGACGGGTCACAGCCACTAAACGAACAGGAGCGGAAGCATCGCGAGGACGCCGGCGGCGACGCCGGCGACGAGTTCGCGTCGCCCGCCACCCGGTAGGTCCGCGCCGATGGCGAGGGCCTCCGGAACGAACTCCGTGGCGACGAGGTAGATCATCGCACCGGCAGCGAAGCCGAAGCCGATCGGCAGGAACTCGCGGGCGATCCGGACGAATAGGAACGCGATCACCGCGCCGATAGGCTGCGGGAGACTGGAGAAGACGGCCCACCAGACCATCTTCCACTCCGAGATGCCGAGCGTTCGCAGCGGGATGGAGATAGCGACCCCTTCGGGGATGTTGTGGATCGAGATGGCGACGGTCATGAACACGGCGAGTACCGGCACGACGAAGCCAAAGAGGCCGAGGGTCGTCCCTGCCCCTGCCTGTAGTCCGAGGTCGGCGAAGGAGACACCCACCGCGACCCCTTCGGGAAAACTGTGGACGGTGAGCACGCCGAGGATCAGGAGTAACTTCCGGAAATCCGCCTCCGCGTAGTTCTTCGGCTGCACCTCGTACCCCTCGATCACCTCGTGGGCGACCACGACCAACACCACCCCCGCGAGCAATCCGGGCACGATCTCGACCGGCGAATCCGCGGCCGACAACCCCTCGAACACGAGGCCAAACACCGAGGCGGCGACCATAATCCCCGAGGCGAGCCCCCACAACGCAACGTTCCAGCGGTCGCTCACCTCGTTGACGAGGAAAAACGGGATCGCCCCGAGACCGGTCGCCAGCGCGGTCACTAGGCCGGCGAGAAAGACGAACACGACGTTCGCTAGTAGCGCCATCGTCCGACGACAAGCGGTCGACGAATATAAATATTATCACGATTCTGATATATTTGGCCGGCCTAAACCGGCGGGAACCGCCCCCCGCATTTATGCGGTGGCCGGTGATACCGTCGTTCGATGGGAGGATTGTCCTCGTTGTTCGCGCCGGATCGTGTCGCCGTCGTCGGAGCGACGGAGCGTCCGGGATCGGTCGGGCGCGCACTCGTCGAGAACCTCGCCGACTTCGACGGCGACGTCGTGCCCGTCAACCCGAACTACGAGACGGTGTGTGGCCTGCCGACGAAAGATAACCTTTCCGACACGAACGCCGATCTGGCCGTGGTGGTGGTGCCGGCGCCCGCGGTGCTCGATGTCGTCTGCGAGGCCGGCGAGGCGGGAATCCGGAACGTCGTCGTCATCTCGGCGGGGTTCGGCGAGGCGGGTGGCGAGGGTGCCGCCCGCGAACGCGACCTGATCGCACTGGCCGAGGAGTACGACCTGAACGTCGTCGGGCCGAACTCACTCGGGATCATCGGCACGCCGGTCGGCCTCAACGCCACGTTCGCCCCACGGTCGGCGCCCACCGGATCGATATCGTTCCTGAGTCAGTCGGGGGCCTTCGTCACCGCCGTCCTCGATTGGGCGGCCGACCACGGCGTCGGATTCAAGGACGTCGTGTCGCTCGGCAACAAGGCCGTCCTCGACGAGGCGGACTTCGTGGCTTCGTGGGGCGAGGACGAGGGGACGGACGTGATCGTCGGCTACCTCGAAAGCGTCGAGGACGGCCGCCGGTTCGTCGAGGTGGCCGGCGAGGTGACCCCCGAGACGCCCGTCGTGGTCGTCAAGTCCGGACGAACGGAGGCGGGGGCACAGGCCGCGTCCTCGCATACGGGAGCGATGGCGGGCCAAGACCGGGCGGCCGCGGCTGGCTTCCGGGAGGCGGGTGTCGTCCGCGTCGACACCGTCCAAGAACTCTTCGACGCCGCGCGCGTCCTCGCCGGACAGCCGGTGCCCGAAACCGACGGCGTGGCCGTCGTCACCAACGCCGGCGGGCCGGGCGTGATGGCGACCGACGCCGTCGGCGACGCCACTCTGTCGCTCGCGACATTCGACGACGGGACCGTCGACCGCCTCCGTGAGCACCTGCCCGAGGGAGCGAACGTCTACAATCCGGTGGACGTCATCGGCGACGCAGACACCGAGCGGATGTGTACGGCCGTCGACGCCGTCCTCGACGACGACGCCGTGGGGTCGGCGGTCGTCATCGCTGCCCCCACCGCCACACTCGACTACGACGACCTCGCCGCGGAGGTGGCCGACCTCCAAGCGCGACACGGCGTCCCCGTGACGACGTGTCTGATGGGTGGCGAGCGAGCCAGACAGGCCGAGGGCGCCCTCGATTCGGCGGGCATCCCCAACTACTTCGATCCCGCGCGGGCGGTCGGGAGTCTCGACACCCTCTCGGAGTACCGCGAGATCCGGGAGCAGGGACGCGCCGAGCCGACGACCTACGACGTGGACCGTGACGCGGCTAGGGACGTACTCGACCGGGCACGGGAGCGCGGGGCGACGCGACTCGGCGTCGAGGCCATGCCACTGCTCGACGCCTACGGCATTCCGACGCCCGCGGGCGAGGTGGTCGACTCGCCGGTCGACGCCCTCGCGGTCGCCGAACGGCTCGGCGATCCGGTCGTCATGAAGATCGTGAGCCCCGATATCCTGCACAAATCCGACATCGGCGGCGTGAAAGTTGGCGTCCCCCACGAGGAGGTGTACGACGCCTTCGAGGATCTGATCACCCGAGCGCGCAACTACCAGCCCGACGCGACGATCCTAGGCGTGCAGGTGCAAGAGATGGTGGAGACGGAGTCGGGCGTCGAAACCATCGTGGGGACGAACCGTGACCCGCAGTTCGGGCCGCTGGTGCTGTTCGGCCTCGGCGGCGTCTTCGTCGAGGTGATGGAAGACACCGCCCTCCGTCTCGCGCCGCTGGCCGAGTCGGAGGCCGAGGCGATGCTCGACGAGATTCAGGCCGCGCCGCTCCTGTCTGGTGCGCGGGGGCGCGACCCCGTCGACAGGGCGGCCGTCGCGGAGACGCTGGCCCGCCTCTCACAACTCGTCACCGACTTCCCGGCCATCCTCGAACTCGACGTGAACCCGCTGGTGGCTCGCCCCGACGGCGTGCTGGCGGTCGACCTCAGACTGACCCTCGATCCAGACACCCTATGACCACCCTACTCGTCACCGCGACCGGAGAGAGCACAGGCAAGACGGCCGTCGCCGTCGCGCTCGGCCGCCAAGCGCAGGCCCGAGGGCACAGCGTCGGCTACATGAAACCGAAGGGAACGCGCCTCCAGAGTCAGGTCGGCAAGACACTGGACCGTGATCCGATGCTGGCGCGTGAACTCCTCGACGGCGACGACGAGATGCACGAGATGGAGCCCATCGTCTACTCGCCGACGTTCGTCCGGAGCGCGATGGAGGGTCGGGAGCGGCCCGACGAACTCCGCGAGCGCGTTCGTGAGGGCTTCGACGGCGTCTCCGCGGACCGTGATCTGACGGTCGTCGAAGGCGGCGGCCGTCTGACGACCGGCGGCGTCGTCGACCTCACCGATCCAGAGGTGGCCGACCTCCTCGACGCCGACGTCGTGTTGATCGCCGAGTACGAGACGCCAGCCGACGTGGACGACGTGCTGGCGGCCGCCCGACAGATCGGCGACCGCCTCACGGGCGTCCTGTTCAACCGGGTCGCCGACGCCGTCTACGACGAGGTCGAGACCCTCGTCGCACCGTTTCTCGAAGAGCGAGGGGTGCCGGTGCTCGGCGTGTTGCCCCGCGAGCCGACCCTCGCGGGCGTCACCGTCGCCGACCTAGCGAGCGAACTCGGTGCCGAACTGCTCACCGATGTCCCGACCGACGGCGTCGTCGAGCGGTTCCTCGTCGGCGCGATGAGCGGCGAGTCGGCGCTCCGATTTTTCCGCCGAACGAAAGACGCCGCGGTCGTCACCGGCGGCGACCGCGCCGACATCCACACCGCGGCGCTCGAAGCGCCGGGGATCCGATGTCTGGTACTCACAGGGGGGCGACGACCCCCCGCGACCGTCCTCGGCACCGCGGCGGAGAAGGGCGTTCCCATCCTACTCTGTTCGGGTGATACGCTCACCACGCTCGAACGCGCCGAGGAGGTGGTCCGCGGCGGGCGGACGCGCGACGAACACACCGTCGAGGTGATGGGTGACCTGCTGACCGACCACGCCGACGTCGACGCGCTTCTCGACGCGGACTAGCACCGCCAGCCACGATCCGTCCGGTTGAGCCGCTCGACGCCGTCCGCGGTGACGACGACCAAGTCCTCGATCCGGACGCCGAAGCGATCTGGGAGGTAGACCCCGGGTTCGACGCTGAATACCATTCCCGGTTCGAGTGTCACCTCGCCGTCGGCGACGACGTCGGGCGCCTCGTGGACGTCGAGACCAGCGCCGTGACCCGTTCGGTGGACGAACCGCTCGCCGTAGCCCGCCGACTCGATCACCGACCGGGCGGCGCGGTCGACCGCGCCCGTGGAGACCCCTGGTTCGACGCGCTCGACCGCCGCGGTCTGGGCTTCTCGGACGACCGAGTGGACTTCCCCGGCGGTCGCCGGCGGGTCGCCGTCGAAGACGACCGTTCGCGTCTGGTCGCTCACGTAGCCGTCGACACAGGTCCCGAAATCGAGGACGACGGGATCGCCAGCTTCGATCACCCGGTCGCCGCTCGTGTGGTGTGGGTCGGCTCCGTTCGGCCCCGCGGCGACGATTGTCTCGAAGGCGACGCCCGTGCCGCCGTGGCTCTCCAGTCGCTCCTCGACGTACCCCGCGAGGTCGGCCTCCGTCCGCCCCACCGCGTCGGGCCCGAGGGCGCGTACGTCACGCATCGTCGCGTCCGCCGCCGCGGCGGCCGCCCGGAGGGCGTCGAGTTCCTCCTCGTCTTTCCGGCGGCGCATCGGCGTCAGCACCTCGCTCGCGAGGCCGAACGAAGCCGCCGGCAGTCGCTCGCGGAGGGTGAGTGAGACGGCCGCCCACATCCGGTCTGCGAGGAGGACGCGGGCGGGCGACAGATCCGCGAGGAGCGGATCGAGCACGGGACCCGGCCCCGTCTCGTCGCGCCACGATCTGATGTCTGTGACCCACGTTGCCGCCGCGATCCGTTCGGCCTCCAGCGCCGGCACCACGAGCGTCGGGTCGCCCTCGGCGGGCACCAAAACGAGCGTGAGTCGGTCGCTCGGATCGGCGTCGACGCCGGTCAGGTAGTACAGGCTCCGCCCTGGCGAGAGGGCCACGAGGTCGGCGCCGCTGTCGGCGAGTCGCGACTGGACCCGTCGGGTCCGGCGTTCGAACGGCGTCATGATACCTCGTTTCGCCCCCGTCGGCAAAGACGCGTCGACGTCTCCAACGCTGCAGTTGATCCCCTGTATTTTTGTCACGCGACTGCGGGGTCGTACGTATGCCCTCCTGGTACGCCTTCGCCGCCCTGTCGGCGGCCCGTAACGCGACCGAAGAGTTCCTCCGTCCCGTAGAGCGAGGGACGTGGCTCCGGCTGGCGGTGATCACGCTGTTCGTCGGCGTCGGCGGCGGGGTCCCGACCGGCGGAAACGCGGGCACGAGCGCCCCCTCCAGCGGCGGCGGTGAGATGTCGGGGTTCTCGTCGCTGTCGACGCCAGAGATCGGACCGACGGTGGCGCTGATCTTGGGGCTTCTCGCCATCGTGCTCGTCCTCCTCCTCCTGTGGAGCCTCGTCGGCGCGGTGATGGAGTTCGTCCTCGTGCGTGCCCTCCGCGACCGCTCGGTGTCGATCCGCGGCCCCTTCACCGCGGAGTTCCGCCCCGGCCTGCGACTGTTTGGCTTCCGCATCGGCGTCAGCCTCGGCGGCCTCCTGTTGGTCGCGCTGCCGATACTGCTCGTGTTCGCCGGCGGCGTCAGCCTCTCGGCGGCAGTGTTCGCCCTCGTGATCCCGCTCTTACTGGTCTTCGTCGTCGTCGGCCTCGTCTCTAGCGTGATCCTCGGTCTGACGACCGACTTCGTGGTGCCGACGATGCTGACCGAGAATCGGGGCGTCCTCGACGCTTGGCGTCGGCTCTGGCCGACGCTCCGCGCCGAGTGGAAACAGGTCGGCCTCTATCTGGTCGCCAAGTTCGTCCTCGGCATCGCCGTCAGCCTCGTCGTCTCCATCGCGATCCTCCTCGTCGCCATCGCGTTGGCCATCCCGATCGTGATCGTCGGTGGCGCCCTGTATCTCGGTATCGCCGCCGCCGGTGTCGGTCACGCCGGCGCAATCGTCGCGATCCCGCTGGGACTGCTGTTCGTCCTCACGTTGATCGTCGTCGCCTTGCTTCTCCAAGTGCCCGCGCTCGTGTTCGTCCGCTACTACTCGCTGTCGGTGCTCGGGATGTTGTTCCCCGAACTGGATTTAGTCGGCGTCGACCGGCCGGACGACGACGAGGGGGACGGAACGGACGACGATGGAGACGGAACGGACGACGATGGAGACGGAACGGGAGGCGACCAACCAAACGCGGATCTCGACGACGAATCGATCCCGTCCGGTGGGTCGACGAGCGGCGACGGCGTGGGGACCACATCTTGGATCGGCGCCGCGCCCGCGGTCACGACGACTCCCTACCGCCGCTCTTCCTGAAGCCGCTCGGTCGTCTCGATCAGCGGGTGTCGCGCGTAGTCGACGACCGAGATATCTTCGAGGGAGTCGAGCCCTTCCTTCGCGGCGGTTCGCTGCATCCCGAGTTCGAGGTCGGTGCCGCCGCCCTCGTCGACGACGATCACGTAGGCGTCCATCTCCTCGATGTCGAGGCGATTGGCAGCCATGACCCGGTGGTGGCCGTCCGCGAGCAAGAGCGTCCCGTCGTTGTCGATGACGACCAGTGGCTCGGCCAGTCCGTGTTCGAGTTCGTAGCTCCGACCCTGTAACTCGTCGGCGTACACCCGGCCCTGTGTGGGCGTCAACTCGGACAGCGCGACGCTGCGGCGTTCCTCCGTCGCCTCGATGTCGTGGATCTCCTCCAGCGTGTGGAGCAGTTTGTCCACCTTCTTGGGCGTCACCCGCTCGATCTGACTCCGGATCACGTCCGTGTTCGAGATGATGCCGACGAGCTTTCCCGCGTCGTCGACGACCGGGAGTTTCTGGATGCCCGAGCGGAGGATCACCCGTGCGGCGTCGTTGACCTTCATCTCGGGATGGGCGACCACGAGGTCCTCGGACATCACGGTGAACACCAGCGCCTCGTCGTCGGCCAACAGCAGGTCGCGGGCGCTGACGAACCCCTCGACCTGCCGGCCGTCGGTCACCGGGAAGCCGGTGTGCCCGTCGCTCTCGACGATACGCCGCGATACCTCGGAGACGGAGTCGTCGGGGTCGACGGTGGCAACGTCCTGTGTCATGTACTCCTCGACGGTCGCGTTCTCGGCCATCGATCCGTCGTACGCGGCCGACTCTCAAAAGCGTGGTCGTCCCACGGACGGGGGCGGATATCAGCTATCGTCGGCCAGCGGGAACTCGAAGGCGGCGTCGGCGACCGACGGGTCGCGATTCGGTGCGTTCGGTGGGTTCTCGAGTACCTCGAAGACTCGCTCGGCGACCACGTCGTCGACGACGTCCGCGAGCGAGTCGGTCGCGTCCTCGTCGACGGCGCTGAGGATGCCCAGCGGGATCTGTGCGCCGGCCATGTCGGCGTGCCCGCCCGCGCTCCCGATGGCTCCCAGCGCATCGCGCAGAACCTCTCCGAGGTCGACCTCCGTCCCGCGGGCGCGACCCGAGACGTACACCGTCTCGTCCATGAACCCGTAGACGACGACGATCCGGATCCCCTCCATGTCGAGGAGTTTGTCCGCCGCCTGCGCGAGGGCGTCGCGATTCCGAATCCGACCGACGCCGGTGGTGAGCACCTCGCCCCTGACGTCGCGGTTGTGGATCGCCGCGGCCAGAATCGACAACACCTCGGGGCCCATGCTCGGCGACTCCACCCGTTCGAGGATCGACCCGTCCACGTGGGGATAGAGAAACGCCGCCGCCTCGAAGTCGGCCTCGACGGCCTCGCGGGTGAACTCCCGGGTGTCGATGCGGATGCCGTACAGGAGTGCGGTCGCCACCTCGGGGCTCGGCGCACGGCCCAGACGATCCAGATACTCCGCGAGGAGTGTGCTCGTCGCCCCAACGTCGCTTCGGAGGTCGACAAAGCGCGCCGTGACGGGCCCCCGTGGCGGGTGGTGGTCGACGACGACGTCGACGGCGGTGTCGGGATCGAGGCCGTCGTTGACGCCGGGGCGGGAGTGATCTACCAGCGCCACGCCCGCGTAGTCGTCGAGGCGTTCGTCGGGGGCGAGCGTCCGCAAGTCGAGGCCGAGTAAGTTCACTAGCGCTTGGTTCTCTTGGTGTGAGATGTCCCCGTAGTAGCAGGCGTCGGTCGCGACGCCAACCGACCGAGCGATGTCGGCGAGGGCGATGGCCGACGCGATGGCGTCCGGATCGGGGTTGTCGTGCATCACGACCGCCAGCCGACCGTCGATCTGTCGGAGGGTACTCAAGAGTCGACACACTCGCTTGCCGCCGTCGTCGGCAACCGTCTCGATGAGGTGCTCGGCGAGTGTCGCCCGCGTGTCGACGACGCGGTCGGCGACGGCCGCCAGCCCCCCATTTGCGTCGCCTTCCCCCGTCGAGGCCACGATCAGCGCGTCGGGGAACGACTCGCGCGCTCGTTCCGCCGCGGCCACGTTACAGGCGGAGTCGTCGCCGAGGACGAGCACCACGTCCGCCGTCTCGGGGTACGTCTCCGGGTCCGCCGGGTCACCGTGGATCACCTCCGCGTCCGCGTCGAATCCATCGGTCGCGCCATCGTCGGACACGACAACGCGGAGGTCACCGCCCCACGTCGAGACCACGCCGGCGACCGTCCGGCCGGCGTGACCGCAGCCGAGCACCAGCCGCCTGACCATGTACGTCGCTGACGGCGGGCCCCCAAAACCCTACCGTCACGCGCCGGCGATGGAGTTAACCTTTTGTGTGACGTGATATCATGCACCATGACCGAGCACCGTGATCTCGTCGACCCGTCGCTCGGAGAACAACTGGTGAGCGCCTGTCGGACGACGGTAGGTGATAGCCTCCGGAGTATCGTCTACTTCACGCCGGACGAGTACGAACAGATCTACCTCCGCTCGGATCTGGAGGCGGACGCCGACCTCACGGGCTGGGTCGAACACGAGGCCGCGGGGTTTCGGACGCAGACGGCCTACGACGGCACCGAACTCGGCGCGTATCAGTACACGCTCCGGGTGTTCGAGAACGGCTTCGTCACGCGCGTCATCGAGGGGGACCACGGCGTGTTCGTGACGACCGACGGCATCACTGTCAGGCGTTCGAAAGAAGTGACGGAGGCTATCGGCGCGACGCTCGGCTGATCAGGCGAACAGCGCCGTGGCGGCACTCTGTGCCGTCTCGACGACGGGGCCAAACGCCGGCAACAGCAGGAGCGTCCCGACGGCGGCAACCATCACCGCGGCGTAGAGGCCGACCGGCGTCGCACCGAGGTCGAACTCGCCGGTCGGGTCTTCGATCCACATCGCCTTCACCACCCGCGAGTAGTAGAACAGCGACAGCGCGCTGTTGATCGCGCCGACGGCGGCGAGCCACCAGAAGCCACCTTGGATCGCCTCGTAGAAGAGGGCGTACTTCGAGAGGAAGCCACCGAACGGCGGCAGGCCGGCGAGCGAGAACATGAACACCGTCATCGCCAGACAGGCGGCGGGTGCCCGGGTCGCTAGGCCGTTGTAATCCTCGAAGGTGCGCCCGACCTCCCAGTGTTCGACCATGGCGATGAACAGGAACGCGCCCGTGTTCATGAAGCCGTAGACGAGCAGGTGGGCCATACTGGCGCCCATCACGTTGCCGTTGGGACCGCCACCCGAGAGGGCGGCGAGACCGATCAGGGCGTAGCCGGCGTGCCCGACCGAGGAGTACGCCAGCATCCGCTTGACGTTCTCTTGGGTCGCCGCCGCGAAGTTGCCGAGCGTCATCGTGACGACGGCGAGGATGGCAAAGAGCAGCGACCAGTCGATGCCCATCGGCACGACGGCGTCGAGTGGGAAGCCGACGGCGAACACGCGGAAGGCGACGGCGAAGCCGGCCGCCTTCGAGGCCGACGACAGGAAGGCGCTGATCGGCGCGGGCGCGCCCTCGTAGGCCTCCGGCGCCCAGAAGTGGAAGGGCACCGACGCGGTCTTGAACGCGAAGCCACCGGCGATCATCACGATGCCCACGCCGGCGATGCCGACGAGGTCACCGACC
>Ga0207754_100207_pt1 | contig 30747 bp, 29 predicted proteins | sample A23E1SouthBayCA_FD_187728 | JGI IMG/M metagenome (GOLD analysis project Ga0207754, IMG submission 187728) | Aerobic enrichment media microbial communities from Eden Landing Ponds, California, USA - A23 E1 (SPAdes) | ecosystem: Environmental > Aquatic > Marine > Unclassified | place: Emeryville...
AGGAAATCGTCGAAGACTTGCTCAACTCTGCCGAGGAACTGGTCCACGTCGATAACGTGTTGATGGATCGGGAGTTCGACAGCCAGCACATTCTAGAGATGCTTAGCCAGCGTGGACTGTCGTATGTCGTCCCGAAACGGATGCAGACGAGCGAGAAAGCCCAAGCCAAGCGATTGCTCCAGCGGGGTCAAGACCGATACGAGACCGACCGCAAGCTCCATCTCGGGAAGAACGAGTGGCACGAGACAACGCTGATCTACCGACGGAAGGAGGACTCTAAATATGATGATCACCGGCAGTACTCGGTGTTCATGTCCAATCGCGGTAGTAGCTTCCTCACTGAATACGGGTATCGGTGGGAGATCGAGAGTGGCTACAGGTCGATCAAGCGGTTCATGGCTGCCACCACGTCAAAGCATTTCGGGTTACGGTTCTTCTATTTCGCGTTCGCGTGTCTGCTGTACTCGATTTGGCGTGCGGTGGATCTACTCGTACAGGTCGAAGTGACCGGTGAATACGAACACTCGCCAATTGTGACAGCCGACAATACGCTGACGCTGCTAAAGAAGGAAACCGGAATCGGGTAGAAAGACACTCAGTCTGGGTTAGCGAGGCGTCTGAGTGGCTACACTATCCCGAGTATCGGAAATCGCTTGAATTAGTTTCCATCTCAACAAGAATGTCCGTTTGGAGAGGGATCTGAAGCAGATTCTGTTCATTGATTCGGCTGAAACCACGCATCACAGCCCCGCTAAACCCGCTGTAGTCTCAACTTCCACCGCACGTCAAAAATAGTATTGCAACATGAAGTTTATCACCTTTGTCTAAGCTCAAAAACGACCTTTGTAGGGACTCAAACGATCGAATTCGAGGATATTCCGGTAGGACACAAGTGCTTACGTTTACTCCAATAAACGTAAGCACTTTTTTCAACATGGCCGCCCTCCCCCAACGCGAACACGATGTCTCAGCCCAGAACCCGGGGCAAACCCCATCAAACCGCCCGAACACTCCTGTCGGGTCCAGTACCTTGGGACACCGCTCTTCCTGGAGTGACGTACTGATGCCATCCGAGCCAAAGACAGGCTCCGACGGCACTGAGACGGATGCCTTCGCAATCTCCTCGGTGGTCGAGAACTATCTGCTCGATAAGGGAAAAGGGCGGGACGGCGAGAGTGGGAACTATCGACGACACGCGGAGCGTGAGATCGACCGATTCCTCGAATTCCTCACCCACCGACCTGGTTCTCCTGAAACCTTCGAGGAGCTGTCTGTCGCTGACCTTCGTGAGTACGCTCGATATCTCTCCCGCCAGGGCTGGGCTGAAGGCACTATCAAGAACTACTACGCGCACGTATCGGGCTTCCTCGGATGGGCATCTCGGGAAGGGCATCTCTCAGAGAACCCAGCCCAGCGCACTCGGGCCAAGGAACCTCTGCCAGAAGACACGGGACGAAAATCGGGCGAGCAACAGGCGTGGTCCCGTGAGCACCGGGAACAGTTACTTTCATATGTCGACGAGCAAGCTCACAACGCGATTGACGCTATCAGTGATGACCCGAAAGCCGCGATCAAAGACTGCCGAAACCGAGCATTGGTCAATTTGCTCTGTTTTTCAGGTGTTCGCGGTGCCGAGATTCTAGCCGACATCGATGACGAGCGACGAGGTCGAGATGGCCTACGATGGTCCGACCTTTCGCTTGGAGATAACAGTCTCCAGGTGCTCGCGAAAAAACAGCGTTGGGATGACCGAGCACTGCCAGCACCCGCTGTACCGTCCCTGGAACGGTTGAAGCAGGTTCTGGACCCACCATCTAATGATTGGCCTGTCTTCCCTTCGCTCTCGTATTCAACGCTCGTTCAGGACTTCTCTAACAGTCTACTGGAGAGAGGGTACGATAACGAAGAAATAGAAGAAATACGCCTTGAAAAGGTCTCTGAAGGGGAACTCTCGATGATAGAACTTTGTGCTGAGTACGGGGTAGCACCCTCTGCGATGACGACGCATGGCGGTCGCGACGTCATGAAGCGTCTCACTGATCGGGCGGGAATTGAATTAGACGATGACACCCACGGATATCTGGCTCCCCATGGGGCTCGTCGAGCGGCTGGTGAAGTAATGGTCCGAAAATACGGACATGGTGAAGCTGCCCGACTGCTGGATAACTCTGAGCAGGTTGTTCGAGAGCACTACTCACATATCGAGGCCGGAGAGCTCGCTGATCTCGCTGCTGAAGCCTTCGACGAAGCCCCACAATCGGATAATCAAGATTCGACTGAGTAGATTCGGTCTTTTTGTGCCTCAAGTGGATTGTACGGATAATCCGCAGCAATCGGGATTACTGATGTTAGCTGGATTAGACGGATTATTCAGGTAATCCAAATTATCCTCGACATGTGGACTGACGGATTATCTTGATTATTTGGATTATATAGATTATCCGTATTTCACTCTGTTCCAGAGTCTCCTCAAATGCGTATTATCCGTATAATCCAGTATGGTCAAAGTTCCCTTAGAACGCTAAACACTCCGTAAATACTGTGTCTGACGTAATTTTATAAGATTGGCTGTCACAGAGAGATAATGTAGATAACACGGATGGGTCAGATAAGATGGATAATCCGGATAATACGACTAATACAAACAATCCATGACGTTTAGAGTTACAATATCAATGCAGAAGGGCGGCGTTGGAAAGTCGACGACCAGTATCAATACCGCAGGGGCGCTGAATGCCAGAGGCCACGATGTTCTCGTCGTCGACGCCGACCCACAAGGGGGTGCAACACTCAAAATGGGGCTTCGAGAGGAGTACCGGTCTGGTGAGTTTGCGTTGTTTGACGTTCTCAGCGATATGGGCGACCTCACATATGATGATTTAGACCAGTTAATTATCGACTCTGCAGAGTTCGATATCGTCCCAAGCCACCTGAAGAACTTCAACCTCGAAAAATACCTGTACTCCGAAGCTGGCGGCCACGAATCTTTGCGAAAGGCCGTAGATAGGCTGGACACAGATTACGACTTCATCGTCATTGACAGTCCGCCAAACCTCGGCCCACTTTCTGACGGGGCACTAATAGCAGCTGAAAACGTCCTGTTCCCGAGTCATCCCAACACGATTGCGCGAGACAGTCTCGAGATACTGTTCGAGGAGATAGATACAATCGAGGCGAAATTCGACCAGTACAGTATCACGACGCTTGGAGCCGTACTCAATGAAGTTCCGTCTCAAGGTAATGTCGCTCGTGAGGTCGAGGAGTGGTTTTTCGAGACTTTCGGTGAAGACCATGTCTTCGATGTTCCCGAACGCGATGTCGTAGAACACGCGATAGAATATCGGACATCGATATTCGAATACGACCCTGAAGATGCTGGATATCCCTGGGATGACGGCCCTCAGCAGGATGTAATCGCAGCATACGACCGTATCGCTGATCACCTGGAGAAATACCAATGAGTGACGATAACCCACTGATGGACCGGTTTGAGGAGCACAAGCCTGGGAGTAGCGCCGAAAAAAAAGAACCATCTACTGACGATGAAGCAGGGGCCTCGGAAAATGTGGATAATCTGGATAATACGGCCGATTCAAATACAGAAGAAGTGACGGAATCCGCATCTGTGGAAAACGAACCTGAAAGCGAGACATCAGACACATCTGACTCCTTAACTGACGATACTAGACGATCCCGGCCCCACACTGCAATCTACATTTCAGAAGACCTGGTCGAGCAGGTAAACGAGCGCTACCGGAAAATCAACGGCCAGTTGATGATCGAAGGCAAGGAAGAGATTGAGAAGCACAAGCACTTCTTCGAAGGTCTGATCAAAGCTGGTCTGGATCATGACGATCTTGAAGAAATTGTTCTACGCCAGCGTAAGAACTGAGTCCATACACTACCCACTGCATTCGATTTGGTCAGGCTCGCTGCAACAACAATCGGCAATTCTCATCCTTGTTTGCATTTTGGTACCATAAATTGAAATACGGGGACGTTATAGCACCTATAATTGCATGTGGGTCGATGAATTACGAGACGATGCCCCGGGTCAGTTGATCTCCTACGGCCGCCGATCGTACTACAAACCGGATCCATTACCACCGTCTCGCGAGCTCCACCTCAACGATGAGTTCTACCAGACGCTCTCAGAGGCGACATTCTGGCTGGGCCAGCTGAGTGGCATCAGCAGGATGGTCGATTTCCCAACGGTATTGTACACGTCCTTACTCCGGAAAGAGGCGATGGAATCGGCCGAAATCGAAGGAGCCGATATTAATTACAACGCCCTGTATAGCTTCGAGACGCAGGCCGTCGACACCGATTCGACGCCGAGCTCTGGATCTTCCGGCACGGATACGACGAAGGACATCTATGAAGTCCTCAATTACGAACGGGCCCTTGAGTATGGGATAGATACGCTCGACTCGGAAGAGGAGTTGTCCATCGATTTGCTACATAGACTCCACGAGCAATTGCTGACAGGGGTGCCAGACGACCGCGTCGATACCGATACCATTGGCGCGTTCAAGACGACACCCAACCATATCGGCGAGTATCTGCCACCGGTGCCCGATGCAGTGGATGGCGCCATGGAGGCGTTGCTCACCTACTATCGAACCGGAGGTCGCTACCACCCGCTGATCGATATCGCACTGTTTCACTATCAGTTCGAGACGATCCATCCCTACGGCGACGGCAATGGACGGTTAGGACGACTGCTCGTTACGTTGCAACTACACGACAACGGCTATCTAGAGCGGCCTACGCTCTATCTGAGCGAGTATTTCAATCGTAACAAGCAGACCTATATCGACCGGATGGTCCAAGTACGAAAGACCGGCGACTGGGAGTCGTGGCTATCGTTTTTCATTACAGGCGTGCGACACCAGGCAGAGGAATCCGTTATTCGGACAGTAGGACTCGATTCACTACGCCAGCAGTACGAGGCCGAGTACGGTGACTCTGCATACACGGCGGACCAACTGGCGTGTTGGCTCTTCGAACAGCCCTATGTGTCCGCCCGTATGGTCGCCGAACAGTTCGATGTGGAACGCTCGACAGCCTACCGGGCCATCGAGACGCTCCAAGAGCAGGGTGTTCTTGAGGAAGTGACGGGACAGCAACGCAACCGTGAGTTCCGGGCGACAGAGATATTTGAGATCCTCGAACGGCCGCCAGAGACGTACTGAGTCATGTCGACTCACCGTGTTCGGCTTCGGCTTGCCGGCCGTGTCATGTGGTGATTTTACACACCACTATTTCCGCTGAAATATCACGGGACTGCTTCTGGTAACCGTGTTGGGATCTCCAGTTGCACCACAGCCTCCGCTCGTGGTGCCGTCTGGGGTGTTATGGGTCATGGCTTGGCCTACGTCAGGTGGGGTAATGAGTTTGGATGAATGTTAACCAACACGGTGGGTTCAAGCGGCTCAATGTTGGTTAATCTGCTTCTATCCCTCTCTGACTCGGTCCAAGGACTATGTCATCGAATAATTCCCGCCAAGGTGGAGACGATCGACAGCTCGATGGTTAGGAAAATTTGAACACCGATTGAGACTCCTCTGGGCTAACTCTGAATAGCGTCCTCAAGCACATGCGCTTCAATTTCACCCGCAAGATACTGCTCCCCCAGTTCAGTGATTTCATAATACGATGACTGGGACTTCCTTACTAATCCTGCTTCCAGAAGTTTTCGAAGCCGTTTGGAAACCCAACCACGCGTGTAGTCAAGGTTTGCAGCGATGACTGCTGGCGATAACATAAGGCCACATTCCTCCAAGAGAGAGAGGATGCGGTCATCAGTCTGGTTCATCCACGATACACGGGGGCGCACAACCGCTCAGTCTATACCACATAAAAAATGAGTGCTGACTATCATCCAATCAAGCCCGGAATAGGGTTTGGTACAACCCCAAACGATGTTCTAATGCGACTCTGGGTCATACCACCAGTTTGAGGCCATGCCATGGATAACACTGAATCAGTACAAGATGCAGCGACAGAAATCGAGTCCCGATTATCGGCATTACTGCACGCACTCCGAGCCTTACGGCGACGCCGAGTTGTCCGACTTTTAGATAGCAGTCTAAGTGAAGATGTTGTCTCAACACGTTGGCTCGCACGACAAGTAGCCGGAACAGAAAATGAAACCGCGCCAGTGCATGCAACGAGCAAACAATACAAGAACGTGTATAATGCACTGTCTCAAACTCACCTGCCAACTCTCAGTGACGCAAGCATCATTGTCTATGACCCCCAGCGACAAGAGGTCAGATCAGGGCCAGCACTAAGACTTGCAGTATTACTTCTAGACATCACTGAGCCGACGATAGAAGTCTTCTATATGTAATGTAGACGGGTGAGAAGCAGCCATACATTCTCCAATCGGCCATTGACTATAGATGCACCTCTCAAATTGGAACCAGAATGGCGACCGATAATCCAGCCAAGTCGGATGCTGTGTTCACGGAATGCGAAGAGAAATACGTCAATGAACCGCTGGAGAAGATTACAGCTGAGCAGTTTGATGAGTGGTATCAGAATCGGGAGTACCGACAGAATATTCGTGACGGCAAGCCGTATTTCAATGGTCCGAACTCAATTCCACCACCAGAACGCCACAGCCCAAGTAAACTCCTCCAGTGTCACCGGAAAGTCTACTACAGACAAGAGAATGCGCCTGAAGAACAGGACGATGCAGAAGGTATTCTCTGGACTGGACGGCGCATCGAAGAAGACGTAATCCTTCCATTCTTGCAGGACGTCGTCAGTACTAACCAGACTTACGTGCGGAACTCGATGTGGATTGATTTCCACGTCGAGATGGAGGACAAGGACCTTCGGATCAAAGGCGTGACAGACCCAGTGCTCGTCGACGAAGAGAGCAACCCACTGTTGCCGACCGAAGTGAAGACCACGTCGTCGATAGAATATAAGGACTCGCCAGATAGACGTCATCGCGCTCAATTGCATGCGTATCTAGCAGGACTCTCGAAAAAGCATGACCGAAGCCTGACTGAGGGCGTTCTGATCTACGTCTCGCGTGAGACATTCGAAATGAAGGCCTTCCGCGTGGAATTCGACGCCGAATTTTGGAACGAGACGGTACTGTCGTGGGCAAATGCGCACACGGAATATCGTCTTGATGATGAACTTCCACCAGCTCAGCCAGAAGCTGACTGGGAGTGTGAGTACTGCTCATATCGTGAGCGTTGCGGAAAAGGAGACACACCATACGCGGACATGGGCTCACTGGGCCTTCTTCAGAATGTCGACTCGTATCCTCGAAACAAGGTTCGCGAGTATCTTGAAGCGCATGATGGAGCGACGTTGACACCGACACTCGCTGAAAAATTCCCGGACTTGGTAGATGAATATGGTGTCCAATCGTGGGAGTGTCCGAACTGTTTGAAATCCTTCGAGAGAAAAGAGATTCCAGGAGAACTCGGCCCAGACCGTCGCCCTCTGTGCCCACACTGCGCACAGTCAGAGACACTCACGGAGTTACGTCTGTCTGCAGGTGCTGACAGAGGGGTCTAAATGGAGAATATTGCTCCCCCTCGTACAAGTGGCGCGATTGATGGAGAAGACACACCCAAACCAGATGAAGACTTGCAGGCAGCGATTTACGCTCGAACCTCGTCGAATAGTCAGCGGTTCGGATATTCGATCGACGAACAGGTGCGGCGATGTTGGAAATTCTGCGAAAACGCCTCCTGGGACATCGTTTTCGTATTTTCTGACGAGGCAGAGTCTGGTCGTGATACCGAACGGCCCGAATTTCAGTCGATGCTTAAGCAAGCCCGGAATAGCTTCTTCGATGTCGTCGTTTTCTGGAAACTGGATCGTTTCTGTCGCTCACTCGTTGACCTCGTCAAAACCGAGGAAGAACTCGACGAGCTGGGAGTTGGTCTTCACAGCGTCACCGAATTCCTGGATACGACCAATCCGGTTGGTCGGTTCAATTTCAGGAATCTCGCATCGGCCGCCGAGCTGGAGTCCGACCTGACCAGTCAGCGAGTTAAATTGGGTATGTACGGACTCGCCCGCGAACGGAAATGGCCAAACGACCATCCTCCACTGGGGTACACAAAAAACGATGACGGGACTCTTCGCATTGACGAGAAAGAAAGAGAGTTAGTCCGTTTGATATTTGACCTATATATCCAAGAACACTCGATGCCACAGGTGGCCTTCTTGCTCAACCAACGCAATAAGACGACCAACCGCGGTGATTCGTGGTGTCGTCAATCGGTGGGCAAAGTGCTGCGGAACGAACTGTATATTGGGCATTACCAGATCGCGGACTTCGAAGCGAACGTCGAAGAGTACAGAATTCTGCCCGATAGGGTGTTCGAGGAAGCGACGAAAGCCAGATTCCGATTCAAACATGCACAGACAGAGATGGATAGTTCCCGGAAAGAGTCGAAGGCAGGCCGTATTGTCGACGAATACCGGACGTATCGGGATGGTGGTTCCTCTTGAAAGATCCAATCTCATCGACTAGGTGTCCGATTTGCGGAGCCTCGGCAGTTGAAACAATCAACGAAGACGATTTACTCTGTTCAGAATGTAGCTTCGTCGTTACCGGTCCCGAGAAGATAGTAGACGAGCGTGAGAAGGAACACTCCCGGTCCCAGTCATCTCCTGCATCTGAAACCATTACCGAAGAATGGAAGGACCATGTAGACGTTCGCGATTCGTCAGACCGTATTCTGGTTGAGATCATCGGGACCGCAGAGGATTTCGTTCGAACTCTCGGAGGGGACACCGACAGCTGTATCAAGACAGTCGAGATACTTGCCGAAGCTTGGCAAGGCCGGTACTTTCAGGGTCGCAGTGTTTCGGTTGGAATAGCGGCAGTCATCTACGCGAGCTTTCGACGACAGAAGTCTCCACGGCCTCTTGGGATCGTGGCTGAAACGTGCGAGATATCAGAACAGCAACTTCGAACGGGATATCGTGCGCTCAGAACGGACTACAACATTCACAGTGAAATTACGCCACCCGCATTATATCTCCCGTTTCTGAGATGTCAACTCGGTTTGGACGAAGCAGTGGAACAACGGGCCAGAAAGTTGCTATCATCAGAAACGGGAGTAACTGGTAGTCCGACAAGCATCGCTGCGGCCTCGATCTATCTCGCAGCCAAAGAACAGAGCCAGTCAGTTACGTTAGCCGAGACGGGGGCTGCTTGTGGAGTGTCAAAGGAGACAGTCTGGAAGAAAACTCAGGAAATTACAGATTGACAATATTACAGAGTTCAATCAATGCTACACATCGGCGATGCGGATTCGTCGTCGTCATCATCGTCATCTGTTTTGTTACTGTTAGAACGGATATCATCACCACCATCGGACATTATGCCCATCCCCCAAATAAACGCAGTATCCTCGGGATCAACCTCATCGGCGTCATCAGACTCCTGATCCTTGTTTGGATTCCACCGGAAGGCGACTTCCGGGCACTCAAATGCCCGTTGATACTTGTTTGGCGGGACATCAACCGCGAACTTGTTCTGGCAGTGGGCACAGGTATAGAGATACTCAAGCATAGACGAGGATACACGCTCTCCTGAGACATCATCAACTGAAACACAGAATGGACATGCGAGTGGAATAGTCGCATCCAGTTTATCGATCTCTTGTTGATCGAAGAGTGGACCAATGAAGTCGCATTCTTCACAGGTGTACTCAACAAGGATGCGATTCCGCACTGTTGTCGTCGAATTTGTCTCCTCTAATGCGCCATCACAACCAGACTCAGGACAAATCGTGTTCAGTGTGTCGAAGAGATTCCCGACAAATTCGGGTCCGAACCTCTTTTCAGCTCGTTCGACCGGCTCAGGCACTGCATCACCCTCGAACGAGGAACGCCGTCGATCCTCCAGAATCTCTTGTGCCCGGTTGTATGTCCCGTTTGAAACACACTGGAGTTCTTCCCTCGTGTTGACCACTTCTCCCTTTAGCGTCAGTTGTCCTAAGCAGAGCGGGCTCTCAAGAATTGTCTTTGTTTGGCTGTCTGTGAGCGGATCGTCTTCTAGCCCATGTTCATTGTTCACTTGACGTCTTGCTTTCGCCCTGTTTTCTGTTTCCACGTAGTTGTCGAACAGGTCGGGAATGACACTTTGCCCTCGCTCAGTAAGAGTGATATATTTCTCATCGTCAGTCGTGTAACCCCAATGCGGTTCCCCGAATGGGTATTTCCCCTGTTCGAGATATTTGAGTTGGCCATCCTCAGCGTTCTCTTTGATCCGGGAGTACCACTCTCTCGAGAATAACACTTCCCGGACCAGAATTTCGAAGTCTTTCCGTTCTTCCCAGTCAAAGAAGCCATGGTTGTGAGAATACAGGATGATGCCATGCTTACGGAGTTTCTGGAGGTAGTTGATACTCTCCCATGGGTCAGATCTGGTCAACCGATCTAACTTCCATATTCCCAATATATCAAACTCATCGTTCTTGCCCATTTCCAATATCTCATTCAGCGATTGACGATCCATCTGGGCACCAGATTCGGCGCGTTCTATTTCGGCAACAATTCTACCATCCAATTTCTCAGCTCGTTCCCGAAGATCAGAAAGTTGTTTGTCCGTGCTAGTATTGTCTAGTTGATCTTCACTACTCACACGTGCGAGGAGTACCCACCTCTTGTCTTTCATCGAAATAGGAGGCAGGAAACTGAAAATTATACCCCCTGTCCCGATTTCAGGCCCTATTTGAAGGGTTAGAATCAGACAGGTTGCAGCCATCGCGAAGCCAGCTACACGTGCGATATATGCACTTGATAAGTAGTGCCTGGACCACTCACCTATACCTGTATTGTCCAACCCCGATTTAAGCGGTATATTTATACTTTTTATACTATGACTGAAGAGGCTCAACATCGTGGCCAGTACCACATACGAGCGCGACTGAGAAATCCTACATGGGGTCCGAAAGAAATCAATCATATTTCGCCCCCTTTCCCATGAGCCAGCGAATCGGCTATTCGATCCTTATCCTTACCTGACTCTTTATCGTGTACTGGGTGGTCGCTCATTCTGTACTCAACTGGATTACTCTGGTCCGGTACCATGTCTGACACAGAAACGGGAGAGAGGTATATATCAATATAAAATTATAAAATTGTTATCGGTAAGAATTATTTGAGCGTTCACAATAATGTGAGCTATATGAGTGCTGATGGACTGAGGTTTTTGTACCAAGTTGAGTTGAAATCTAAGCTATATTTTCACATCCCCGAAAAAGTCCATTCATATATCCAATCTGACGATAGCAACCAGGAAGCAAAATACCACTGGAATTACGACGAAGAGTCGAGGATGATGATGATATCTGTCCATTCAGGAAGAGAAGAGCGTTCTGAATGGTTGGGTGCAACTAGATGGGACTCGTCTGGAAGTCGGATTAAAATGCCAAAGGAGGCAGCGGCGATTATGGACGTTGAACAAGGAGATTGTATCTATCTACTAACCCATGACGATATGAAAAAAGCAGGTACACCGTCTGTATTCGTGTGGGATTTTGACAGAATAGAGCGAGCGCTTCTTTCAGTGCCTTCAATGGAAGACACAGTCTTTTCCCGATTACCTAATTTTTGATGAGATTGTATCGCTTAGTCTATCAAATAAAAGGGGGTTCGGATCAGATATTACACTTATTACAAGAAGAATACGAGAAATATTCCGAGAAGGATAATTATCTAATATTTCAAGCTGAAAGTGAGGAATTCTATACTAAAAAATACAAATACGATAAGGCTGGTCAGAGGGTTATTGAGATATGCAGACCTACACAAAAGTATCTTCAGTTGTACTGTATAATAATATTCTATACAATATTCAATCTGTTCAATATAGGTCCTAGCGGGATAGTTTTGGATATTGTATCGCTCTCTGCGGGACTCGGAGGAATCGGGTTATTTCTCTACCCTCTTGTGCTGCCTCACAAAAAGCCAGAATTTTTTCAGTCGCGGAAATCTCTAAATCGGCTATTCGGAACCCCGATATTAATCCAAAGTAAATTCAGATTGACTTTCTTAAGTATATTTCTGTCAGCTATTATTTTATATAACCTTTACCCGTGGGTCATTCCGAGATTGAACATATTTTTGGGTTTTTTATGTACCATCGTTATTGGCACAATAGTCTTAGCGAGTCGAGGAGACACTGATCCGATTACTGGACGAGTCATAGTTTTATCAGGTTTGGTCGCTTCATTTATAGCTCCGTCATTTATGAACCTCTTCATCTTTACCCAGTACAATGCCTACAAGAGTCAGGACCTTGCTCTTCTCACGATGTACGAGCCCTTTTATACAAATATGGATATTACTCAAATTTATCATGTTGTGATGCCAGAACCGTTGACACTAATTATAATAGTAAACGTCCTCTTCTTATTCTTTTTATTATCAATTTCAAATTTTATCTTAGATAATATCAAAGATATATCACGATTTGAGACCCCTGAAAGTGTCTTGACTGATAGCATAGACATTAGATATGGAATGTCATTAGTCCTACTAATATATATAGCATATCACATGTATTTTCTACTGGCTTTCCTGTTTGGAGATGGCATAATTGAGAATTTAGATTATTGGGAGTTCTTGATGGCCTATCTACCGTCATTATGGATACTGGCGTGGGTGATTTTCTGGTTAGGAAGATCTATCCAGCTGCGCCAAAATTTAGTTACAAATATAGATGAAGGTCAAAAATTCGAGTCGAAGAAAAAGTTAGATCTTGTAATCGCCGATACGGGTACACATCGTGCGATTCCAGTAAATTTAGTCGGAAGAAAGCCTGTTGTATTAATAAATAGTTCTTTGGCTGACGAGTTGACGGATTCAGAAATTAAAGCTGTATACTATCATGAGGTCTATCATATAACGGAAGACCAGCAGAATCTACGGAGATTAATACGCCTACCTGTGATTGGTTATCTGATTGCCTTGTGGTTCATTAACCCGATTAATGCCTACCGAAAGGAACTAGAGGCAGACCAATACGCTGCAAAGAAAGCTGGAGTTGAAGAAACCGCTTCAGCTATAAAAACAGTTGGTCAGATGCAGGCGAAAATGTCCGAGAGTCCAAAATCAGTCTCTAGAGCGCAGGCTACTTTGTCGCTTTTTAAATTGGTTTGGTCTGTACCGGTGTTTTCGTTATACCGGCCATCAAGGGAGCAGCGTATAAAAGAACTGAGAGGGACTTGATTTTCATTAATTCTGCAGCCCACTGTACTTCGTTCGCAACAAACACATGGTCGAATATTCTCCGATAATTCTATCTTATAATTGGGGGTCAGTTCTCAGCAATTATTTTCATCGACGCTAATCTAGTCGTAATTGAGCTACTCCACTGGACGGACCGTGTTGCCATCTCGACGGATCCGGTTGAACGTTGAGAGATACGCGATCCGGTCGTGAACTTCATCGGAATCCATCTCTAGTTCGGCGGCCAGTTCCTCGACGGTCATCGGCTCGTCGAGTGCCTGGAGGACCTCAAGCCCCTGATAGTACCTATTCGTGAACTCCTGAACGCGGGCCTCGATCGGCGTGATTACCCCGTACCGCTCCTCAAGTTCGATCAGGGCCTCACTCGCGAACGTGACGAACTGGTCGTCCCCCAGGCGTTCGATCTGGGCTTCGAGTTCATCTCTGACGACATCGTAATCAAGGCCAACCTGCACGAGCATATTCATGTCCTCAATGTCATCGTCACGGCCTGCAATCAGTTTGAATAGGAAGATATCCTCGTTGCTGACCAGCCTGACCGTCAGTCGATTCGTGTCGAGGAACGGTTCGCTGCGCTCTTGCATACCGTCGGTGAGCACGAGCTTGTTCGCGACCTGCTGGTTAAAAATGTCAACGCGACACCCATCGTCGTTCTCGACACAGCTCGTCGCCCCCAGCGCCCGGTAATCAGGATCCAGCGATTGGACCTCCGCATACCCGAGATCCATCAGGACGGTCCACAGTTGGCCGTATGCGTCGCCATCCGGGACGACCAAGTCGATATCTTTCGTCGCTCCCTTGAGGTCGCGCAGCGACATCGCGCCACCACCGATCAGGTAGACCGTGAGCGGTTCAGATAGCCCATCCCCGATTATCTGGAATTCGTTCTCGATGTACTCGCGGCCGAATGTTGGTCTCATTGTGGTAGTGGCACCTCATAGTCAGCCGCCAGCGCTTGGAACTCGTCCCACTCCGGGAGCCGGTCGTCGTCGAATTCGCCGTGCGTCTCAAGATAGTGGAGCAAAGAATCGATTTCGTCTTCGAGGCCATACTTCACCGCCTGCTCTCGGATATCTTCTTCATCGACGTCAACGTGGCTGAGCAAGAGGAGACAGTACGAGCGGTGACGGCTACCATCGTCGATCAACAACGTGTGACAGCATAGCTCCGGCGGCGAGACCTTGTCAAGATTCTCCGAGTAGAGGTAGTAGCGGTGGCCAGTGAGGAGGAACTGGAGGTCGAACGCGGCAAACCGGGCAAGTCCGGTTTCGTGAAACCCTTCTGCATCGATCTCCGTCTCGGCCTGTGCGAGAAATTCGTCGTAGTCCTCCCAGAGAATCGTTCCCTTCGAGGCGACGGATTCGAGACGTTGGCGATGGAGATGATGAACGAGTTCACGGGCAAACTCATGGAGGCGGTCGAAGTCGCCATTGAACTGGTACTCGCTGTCGGTCGTCCCGACGAGGCCTCGATCGCGAAATTTCTTGAGAACACGGTTGACCGTATTGCGGTAATTGTCGCTCCGGTCGGCGATCTCGGAGACGGTTCGCGGCTGGTCGAGGTAGTACAGCACCTCGAGTGCCTTCCCGGTCAATAGCTCGGGGAACTCGATGTGGGAGTGCTGGCGGACGAGGTCCTGGTAGAGTTCGACGACGCGAGCATCCGACGGGATGACTCGTTTTCGCCGCCCGTCGGGTTCCGTGTAGACGAGTCCTTTTTTGACGAGGTCGCCGACGGTACGAGAGAGATAACTCTCGCTGTGGTCGAGCTTCATCGCGAGCTCGGAGATCGTGTCGCCGTGGTCGACCGTGGCGAGGACCTCGAGTTCGATACGCCGGAGCATATTGTAACATAGTACGAAACTAGTATATAAAGAAGTTTCGTGAAGTGTTACACACAGCAAGCACGGGAGCCGTTTGCATCATCTTAACCAACAAATCTATTGATTAGTGTGGTATGTTGGTTAACACGAGAGCAGTCGATGTCCTACGAACCCCCGACCCCACCGGCGAACCTTCCGACAGAGATTGTCAACACGCTCAACAATTCGAGCCCGGAGCGGCTCCAAGACATTGCTACATACGCCGAAGCGCTAGCCGAACACAAGGAACGAGAATCCCGTCTCGAGGAGTCTGCTGACGGGGATGAAGTGGAGGAGCGACCAGACGACCTCCCAGACGATGTCCCTGCCAAAGCGACGATCACAATCAAGGAGATTAACAACAATCGCTACTACTACTGGCAGTGGAGGGAAGGAGACAAGGTGACGTCGAAGTACAAGGGACCAGTCAAATCGGATAAGTGAAGACATGGTGGTAAGATACAGTTTTTTGCTATCGATGTACCCCCCGTCTTCGATGTGAAAACGGTGAGATACACCGCCAAGAATGGGCTACTGAATCGATTTACACTTCGATGACGGGGGGTGTGTAGCGTGGTGTTTACACTTCGATGACGGGGGGTCTTCTACTGAGTATACTTCGATGTTGGTTCTATCTATGTGTTTTCGAAAGTCGTGAATTCAGAAGGTAGACTAAGTAAAGAGGCTGAATAAACATCGATGTGGGTTAGGTTTTTAATGCTACAGCGTACAGGAGGAGTATGGTTAGTAGGGATCAGGATGGGGCGGATCAATCAATCCTGGACGAAGAGGCTAGTTCTACAGCGGATGGACAGCAGATAGAATCCGGCCGACAAAATACTGCTGGAGACACGAGTCCGAATCAAGAGAGGGAATCTACCGATGAGGGAACTCAGCGGTCGATCCGCGATATGCTCGACGATGAAGGAGGGACATCAGTCTTCGTGAACCGTGACCTTGTCGAGCCAGACACGATTATCGACGAGGAGAGAATTGTCGGTCGCGACGACCAACTCGAGTCCGTTGTCTCGTTTCTGAAGCCAACACTTCAAGGAAATCGGCCGCCGAACATGCTGCTGTACGGTCCCGCCGGAACAGGAAAGTCACTCATCATCGGAGCCGTCACTCAGCAAATTATCGAGCTCTGTCAATCCCAGGGCGAACGATTCGGAGTTGTCGATATTAACTGCCAGCCGATTAACACCCTCGATCAAGCTGTTTATGAGCTCGTCCAGACCGTCGCCCAAGACATCGGTACGGAGGTCGGGGTACCAGAAACAGGTGTGTCGACGAAGCGTAAATATCGACGTCTATACGAACTTATCAACGAGCATTACGATTCGGTTATCTTCATTCTTGACGAGATTGATCTCTTAGTTGGTCGAAACGAGAATGAGGAACCCGCATACTCAAAACTACTCTATCAACTGTCGCGAGCAAGCAATACGAATGAGATAGAAGGGCGTGTATCCGTTGCGGCACTGACGAACGATCCGAAGTTTATGGAAGATATCGACGGACGTGCCGAGAGTTCATTCAACCCCCGTGACGTCTACTTTCCAGACTACGATGCAAACCAGTTGCGTGAAATTCTCGGAAATCGACGTGATGCCTTTCGTCAAGACGCCCTGAAGGATGACGTGATTCCGCTCGTAGCGGCGTTCGCGGCGCAGAGTCACGGTGATGCCCGAAAGGCTATCGACCTGTTCCGGGGAGCCGGTGACCTCGCGGACGAACGGGGAGATGAATTAGTCACAGAGGACCACGTTCGGGAGTCCCAAGAAGAGATCGACAAAGACCGGTCACTGAAACTTGTTGAGGGGCTTACGACACAAAAGAAAATCTCGCTCTATGCGACTGCAGCCGTTGCTCACCACTCGACACGGACAGGCAGTTCCGTTCCAAGTCCGGTTGGATTCAAAGTCTATCAGTGGGTGACGGACGAACTTGATGCCGACCAAATGACCCGCGAGACGTACGTCAAATATGTCAAGGAACTCTCGACATATGGGTTGATTTCAACTGCCCGAAAGAGCCGTGGGCGAGGAGGCGGTATGTATATGGAATTTACCTTCACGGGCGATCCAGAAGCGATGATGGCTCGGATCGTTGATGACAGCCGTCTCGAGGGACTGGCCAAACAAGAGGAACTTCTCCGCTCAGTTGTGAATGCTCAGCTGAAGGAGTTTCACGAACAGTAAGCATCGGATCAAATACTTTTTCTTCGAACACACACCCCCCGTGTTCGATGTGTAAAGTCAGGAAATTGGAGGAGAAGAGCCCGAAAGAGCCTGGAACAGATTATCAGCGATATCACGATGACGAACCCCTTCACAACGGAAACGACGATTGAATCATTGTAACTCGGTCCAGATAGAGAACCTCACAACACCCACCCCCCGTCATCGAAGTGTAAACAGCGAGGAGGAGAGAGGAGACTCATAGAAGAAACAGCACAAAAATCAGTTATGAGGGTACGATAGGGCTGATAATAACCAGAAGAGAACGTGAGAAGGGAGCCCTACCGGAGCTGACTAACGCTCAATTAGTCGGAGTATCTCTCCTCCTAATATTCGCATTTGTTTCCATTACGGCTCTGGTTCTATCGCTCTACATATAAAACTTCGTCAGACAATACACGTTCCTTATGAGAATATAATTTCGACTGTTGAAAGTCTCTCTTCCGTGTGTACGGCCTCCTGGACAGTTTTCCCCTCTTCTCACCTCATAACTCCTTGCCCCTCTCACGATTTTACACATCGATTACGGGGGGAGGGGGTACGGTCGCAGCATCATCAATTAACAATCACTGATTCCCGGATAGTCGGACAGTTCCAGCGTGTGACCTTCTGAGATCTCCTGTCTGATGTCTGAGCGATCCCACCCAAGCGGGGAGAGTAGACTCTCAATCGCTCGCACTAGTTGTGTCTCGTAGTACCCCGGATCGTATGACTCATTCTCCTCGTGGGCTAACGCGACCCGTTCTCGCGAGCTCTTTTTGTCGTCGACAACTACGTACTCGATGTCCTGTCCCGGATGGACATCGAGGTCTTGTTCCCGAGCACGCTTCAGCGCCGCCACGTTTTGGGTATTCTGCGTGTAGCCCTCCAGCGGCTTGGAGACACGATTCCGTTCGACGAGTCTCTCTACTTGCACCTTCCCGGTGTGGAGTTTCTCGATTGCCTTCTGGAGATATGTAAGGACCGCCTCTGGGGACCGAGCCGCGTCAAACTGTTTGAGACAGCCTCGCTGGACGTCCTCGATGAACGGTGGAGTTGAGCGCTGCCGGGCTTCGATACCACGTATCTTGAACTCGTCGTCGCCAGCGACCTTCCCGAAGTACTTTGTCAACGCGCCGGCGTCACTCTCGCGCTGGGGCACGAACGCCACCCAGTCGTAGTGGGCTTCGTGTTCAAGCCGAATTTCGACGCGTTCCGTAATCTCGCTCGCGAGTGTTCCGAGGTCCTCCCGGTCATTGTCGTCGACGTCGGGATCCGGTGTCACCCAGATGGAGTCGACGATGCCATGGACAACGCGCCAGCCGCCGGCCTCCAGCCGCTGCTTTGCCGTCAGTAGAATCTCGCGAGCGAACGCGTTGATTGCCTCGTGGCACTCGATGCGCCCGAATTTCGCATTGCTGAAACCCTGGTAGCCGAAGCAAGCGACGAGGATCCACTTCAGTGCTCCCGACCGTCCCTTGAGTTCTGCTAGCCGGTTCTCGTCGGGGTCGTCCCGCTCTTTCTCGCGATGGATGGCGGCCTTGATTTCGTCGCGGGCATCGATGATCGGCTTGAGCACGTCGACGAGATACCCACGGTTGTCACAAATTGAGTAGCCAAGTTCGGGGACATCTTCGCGATTACTGTGGCAGTCACAGCGGATGACGTCAGGTGAGACGTTCCGGGTACAGATGATGTTCGGATACAGACTCGAAAAGTCGAGTTCGTGAACGTCCTCGTGAATTCCGACCTCGGGCGCGAAAATGAAGCCACCCCGGTCGGCGTCATGGAGCGTCCCCATCGACTTGAAGAATTCGTGACGCCAGGAGTTCCATGGCACGAGGACATCGCGGTCGTGGGCCTCACAGATCTGGATGGCAGTAAGGACGTTCCCAATCGACGCCCACGCCAGTTCTTGTACCGGTTTTTTCGAGCGCGACACAAGGTCGAGGACGCCGTCAAGATTTGTCTCCCCGTAGAAGAACGTGTTCGACTCGTCGATGATTGCCCGACCGGGCACGTTGTACCGCGCTGGTGAATGCCCGACCTGCCCGTAGCTCGCGTACGTCGATTCGCCGGCGAGTTGCTGGTAGTCGACCTCGGGCCACCGGCTCAGCGAGAAGTCGTCCACGCCGGCGTCTGTCGCCATCTCGTACAGCGTCGGAATTATCTCGCCTGTCGAGCAGACCAGGATGTCCGGGTCGTGTTTTTCGAGCGCTGCTTGCACGGCAGTCAAGAGCTCTATCGGTGAGCCAGTAACGGTGTTGCCGCCGACCGTCAGCTCCCCATAGACCTCGTTGCTCGTTTCGGTCACCGGAACGCTAAGTTGGAGCGTCGACAGTTCCGTTGCCGGCGTTGGGCTGATATCGTTTTCCAGACAGTAGCGGAATTCCCGCGAGAAGTCGACATTAAAACAGGCGAGGTCCCCGATTGGATACGACGATAGCTGCCGTGCTTGACGCGCAAGCGATGTGACACGGTCGATGTGGCCGACATCGACGGCGAGAACAGGTTCGTCCTCGCGACGAAAGCCGGGTCGTTGGGTGACGACTTCGGTTGTCACGACATCCGGGTGCCGATCGTACTGTGTCCGAAGTTCCGCAAGGTCCAGATCGTCCTCAGGAGACCGTGTCGCTACGTAGAATCGCGGCGTGTAGTCGTTGCGCTCGGTCGGTACGGCGCCAGCCGCCGTGGCTTCCCACTCTAACACACGACCATCGTCCAAGAAATCGATTGTAAACGGCATCGTTAGGGTCAGTTGGCTACCGGGTCCAGTGATTTCATTGAGAAATCTGATTTCGAACAGTACCGCTCTGCCAGTTCCATCAGCGCTCGAGTCCGGCGAATATCTGCGATATTGTGCAAAACCAGTTGCTCGAAGTTTCCGTTTTCCCAAGCGGTGACCGCTGCTGCACTGTCGGTGAAGGGGTCCACGTCGCTGAGACCGGTCCCGATAAGCTCCTCGTAGACCCCGTCCAGCGTATCCTCTGTCGTGTTGAACCGCGATTCGAATACATCCAGCACTTCGACGTACGGAAGCTCGGCGAATGGCCACCCGAGATTGTGGGTGGTGAGCCGTGTTCGGAGGAAGGGCAGATCGAAGCCACCGTTCCAAGTGTCGCCGTTGTACGCGACCAGTTTGAACTCCTGATTGGCCAGCGTCGCTTCACCAAATTCTGTCATCGCCTCAAGGAGCGCCGCTTCACTCTCATGTGTTGAGAGTGTCACCGGTGTCTGCAGTTCATCATTGAGTCGCTGTTCGAGATTGGACTGTGACGTACGATCACCAGTATTGAGAAACACGCGGGAGCTAATTGCTGCGTCGAATCCGACGACAGTCAGCCGGTCTTCCGTTTCGAATCCTGTCGTCTCGATGTCGAACGCGACAGTCTTGAGGTCCGTCATCGGTCGGTCTCCTCGCGCTGCTGGCGGTCTCGGCACATTTCTAGGGCAGCTTCCAACTCCTTGATTCGCTCCTCGTGGGTATCGAGTCTGGCCTCCTGTTCGAGATCGATACTGAACAGTGCTGGAACGAGCGGATTCTGGTGGTTCAACAGGCCACTCGCATCGGCATGCTCGCGAGCGTACTCAAACAGCTGGTCGAAATGTGGTTGGTCGCGATGGCGGAGTGCCCGGCGGAAATCCGCCCAACGATTTTCAATGGCTCGCAAGGCATCACGATAAGTTGGGTTCGTACGCCCCATCGCTATCGCCCCCCGGCGCCGGCAGCGGTCCACGCGTCAAGCAGGGGATTGCCCGCGACTGTGACAGTGTCTCCCTCCCTTGTGACGGCCGTACCGACGCCGTCGGAGGTCGTTTGGGGTGAGGTAGTCGTCGGTTCCACCCCGACTTGCGTTGCGCGGGCTTCGATTACCTGCCGCCAATACGCGAACGTCGTCTGATAGTACGCGCCGTCGTCGACAGGGTAGACGAGCGTTTCGAAGTCATCGCCCACGAATCGTGGTCCCATCCGAGTTTGCTTGCACTTCAGCTGATGGTCGGCGGCCGTCGCGACCGGCGCCGTGAATTCGTCGCACTCGCACCGAGTGACGAGGACAGGAATATCGTAGCCATCGGCGTATGTCGCTAACCGAGCGAGTGTCCGGGACTGGAGGGTTTCCGCGTGCTGGTCGCTGAGGGTGTCGTCGGCGCGATACTGGGCGTCGACCGCCGGTGCAACGATGAGCGAGGGCGTATGCGGCGACGAGTCGTCTTCCTGCCTGGATGGCTGATGGCTACTTGACTGGGTTGGTTCGGTCGATTGCTGGATGAACTGGTTCACAGCTGTTGAGAGCTCGTCGACGGCGCCGTAGTGCTGGTACGCTGTGAAGCCACGGGCGACGTGGATGCGGTCTAACAGCCGCTGACTCGGGGCTATCTGTGCGATCGAGGTCGTCGTTGCATGCCCGTTGGCGTCAACCCAGAAGGCGGGGCCGTCGTGCATGAGGAGATGATCGAGGACGAGCGACTGCAAAATCGGAACGCCGCGACTGCCGTCGACGTCCAGCAACGTGATACCGTCGTCAAGCGACGGAAGTAAGATGTCGTCAGTTGCTGGGTTGGCCCGGTCAGCAATAGACTGATTGCGATCAGCGCCACGGGTAGGCTGATCGACCGTCAACCGATCCGATTCAGAGTGGTCAGGCATATTCGACTATATGCCCATAGGTCCGATAAGCCGCGGCGTGTCGCTTCCGCGTTTCAGGGAAACCTCTGTATCAGTCTGGAACTCCCCGCTATGTCCGGGTTTCCGACTCTTTAGTCCGTTTCCGCGAACCTCTCCGGAATGGTCTGGCCGGCTGTTAACCAACAAGTATAGCCGAAGGAGCCCGTATGTTGGTTAATACAAAGATATCCCATCGAATCGTTGTTCGACCCTCACTTCGTCGGTGAACTAATCGACTCGGTGGCTAACGAATACTGTCGATCACGGCTCGTACCTTCGGCTACCAGCAGGTTGTACTGAACCATTTTTGATAGATAGGTTCGGACAGTCCGTTTCGTTCGGGGGTCATCGACGGCATCGCCGTAGCGGTCGTGAACCTTGCTGGGCCCTATTGGTCCGTGTTCGCGTACGATATCGTAGACGGCTTGCTGGTGGGGCGTGAGTGAATCGAGACTCGTCTGTCTGATTTCTGCGCGAGCATCGTCCGCTGCGTCTCGCAACATGTCCTCGGTAATGGTCTCGCGGTCCTCTCTGTCGGCTGTACTGGCTGCGATACGGAGAATTCCTATCGCGAGGCGGGCGTCGCCAGCGGCGGCGTCGGCGATGTGGTACAGCTGGTTGTCGGTGATAACATCCTCGTCGAGCCCCCATCTGGCACGAGCATTCAGAATATCGTAGAGCTGCTCGTCGTGGTATTTGTTCATCCGGACGTGTTCGCTGGAGCGGAGTCGGCTTACGAGCCGGTCGTCGACGCGGCTGAACAGCTCTTCTTCCTTGTTGGCAATACAGACTAGTGCGAACTGCTCCAAACTGTGTAGGTCGTAGAGGATGCCCGGATCTTCCAGTTGATCGACCTCGTCGAGGATGATCACCGTTCGCGGGCCGTTGTACTGCTGGAGTCGGTCGACGAGTTCGTCGTGGGGGGTGGACTGTCGGTGGATATCGATTGTTTGGTCAAGGTCGTCGAGAATCTGGTAGAGCGTTCGGAAGCGGGTGTAGTTGCGCCAGCAGTTGACGTAGGTGGTCTCGATGTCCAGCACCTCCTCGCGAAGCCGTTCGGTGACGAACTTCGAGATACACGTCTTCCCGGCGCCGCTGGGGCCAGTGACGATGGCGGTGTCGGCGGGTTCACCGCCCGTGATGGGCTCCAGAACGCTAGAGAGATGATTCACTTCGGCGTCGCGATGCTCAATTTCCTTCGGTATGAACCCTGCCCGAAGCACACGAGCATCGCGAATCATTTGATATTATCAGACCTGTTTTCCGTCGAAGCGTAAAAGGATAGCTGGGCCGTTTCCGGAAAGCCGTTGAGTTGCTGTTCCTCGTAACCGTATTTCGGCCGCAGTCTATCGATATTTTCTTCGTGAACTACGACGTTTCCGGAAACTTCCGGAATTGGTTCCATTTCAGGATAACTGATTCAGTTTGCGAATCCGTGCTGGGATTTCCAAAGTCACTCGGTTTTCCGAAGTTGATCGTTGACTTCGTAGAGCCACCCACGGTCAAGCAAGCGGTCGATGGCATACACCGCATCGGCCTCCTCTTCGATATTCTCGTCTTCGGCAAGAAGCATCTCCTCGGCGTCGGTGCGGGAGAGTTCGTTGATCCCAGCCGTGTACTCGGTTTCGAGCGTTTCGTAGGCTTCCCTGATCCACTTTGGGAGACTGGGCTTGTCTATATGTTTCATCGTTCGGTAATCCGTTGCCTGTCGTCTAGAGGTAATAGGTAGCTATTTCGTTAGCTTGGCAGGTCGGACAGTGGTTGGGCTTCGTCTGGAACGTCTGCCCGCAGTGGCGACACTCGTACCATGTGTTGGAACCAGTCCCGGAGACTACTGCTCGCAGACGTCGAAGCATATGTGGCTCTATGATACCGATTCAGAAATAGCTAGGCTGCAAATGTGGCTGAAGCAGTTTGATCGTGGCTTTGAAGCGTTCTGAGATATCCTCGGGCCAACGAGGTGGAGTCAGCTCAGATCTCTCCACCACAAGCCGGACAGAGAGGTCCGTCACTAACCGCCGACGGTCCCACACTGAACTGACAGTGGGCACATCATAATTGTCGCTCTTGGGTTCCGTTTGGTGTGTGAGTCCTAGCTCGACCTACGTTCGTTGGGATCAAGAGCCCCGATCACACCTTAACCAACAGTGTGGCCCTACCGTCCCGTTGTTGGTTAAGAGACTCTCCTCGATAAGCTATGATCCCGCTCTGGTAGAAATCGCAGATTTACTCGTCTCTATCCACCACTGTCACTGTTGTATGCATCTCGCATTTCCCACTCCCGATTGAATAATTCTTGAATCCCATTTTGGAGTAGCACCTTACCATAGATCGTGCAACGGTAGTACCGATGGAGGCCACTCTCATCGTTGCGAGCTCGCTTCTCGATTAGCTGTGCGTCGACCAATTCAGAGAGGCTAGATGCAATCGCCTCTCTGGAGGCCGGGAGTGATTCCGCAAGCTCGTCTTCTGTCTGGTCACCTTCGACGAGTTTTGCGACTATCCTGAACTTGGTTCGGTCTCCCAACGCCCTGAACATCGCGAGATATTCGTCTAGTTCGAGTAGCGAATCAGGCGGGAGCATCTCTTTTGTGTCCGTGGAATCGTCTGTCGAAGTCATATCTAATCATTATCCCCGTTTGCATTTGAACGCAATGTCGTTCTCTTAACTGCGGTCTAATCGGGAACGAAAGAATGCGGTTACATACTTTGTATTAACAATGCTTGAGACTTCACTGGTATACGGAAATTCTATTTGGGCATGGAGAGCGAAGCTTCGCTCCTGTAGCAGTCGGACGGGCAAAGAGCCAGTGTCCAACAGATGACCATCTCGTCGTAATACCGCTTGCCCCTGACACCGAAGACAGAGCCACTACCACGACGATACCAATCACTAGGCCGTATCCGTCCAGTTCAATAGGTAGTCGCCATCGGTGGAGCAAGCGTTACTAATGAGATTGATTACGGCGATAATCATGATCAAATCTCTTTGGCAGGCTCTGTTCTCTTGGCTCCGGGAGCGAATTAATATCGTACGGTCTCTGATTCAAATCCGGGAGGCGGCATATTTCTCCGATTCGTCCCGTATTGACCGTATAGCGGCGGATTTCGGCGGTATTGCCCCCGAGATTCTCGGTGAGATTTGAACCGGGAACCGGGCGCACCCTTCGCCGTCGGGCGTTCCATTACATTGTACGTGCCGTGGCCCTTTCAGTCCTTCCCTCATTTTGCTTTCAGTCCTTCCCTCATTTTGGAATGAATACGCGGGTTAGCGCCCGTGAACAGTGCGATTCGAGGGTATTCAGAAAAAGTGTGAATACTGTTAACCAACACACGACCGAGTTCCCGAGTGTCGTTGGTTAACCGCGGGCGAGCCAGATACGACGAACGTGACTGGCCTGCGACGGCCTGTGAGGTACTTGACGGCCTTCGAGGCCAGTCGTTTTCGGGGCCTATCCTAACATAGTCCACCGTCACGTCCGATTGGGACGGTCACAAGAAGGTATAGTCGAAACCCCCAACAGAATGTTTATGAATTTGTCATATGAGTCGGATAGACGGCTTTCTCTGATACCCCTAATATGAATCACCGGACGAGAACAGCCGGTATAGACGCTCCTTACGCTAATACCCCTATCACTATCTCCCATTCACGCTGATAGCCATAATGTCAATAATCCGGGGTTTTAATTTCTCGCGTCACCAAGGGGTAGTCGTGACTTGAGGAAACAACATACTCGACTGAATGAATAGGACGACGCCGCCGGGCCAGACTTGGAAGGGACAGCCCCGGTATCGGCGTCGAACGGACGAGAGCCGGATTCCCCGAACTCTCTATCTGGTTCTACCGGATAGGCGATGAAAACCGTTGGGGGCGCTCTCACCCGAGAATGTAGACAGACAATGCACCAGAGAATGGCCGTTAGGCCCATGAGACGTACAGCACAACAACGAGCGCGGTACGCAAACCCCGGACACGACCCAACCGAGGTGGCAGACGAATGAGTAGCAACAGCGTCGGCGTGCACACTCTTGTCGAGGCTGTGGGCGAAGACCCACGCCTCAAGCCGTTCGAGAAGGAAACTCAAATCGGGTGGACGAAAGACGGCTTCCCGACAGTCGCCGCGACCCAGTTCGACCAGCACGTCGCTCATGTCTTCTCTGAAGAGGCAGGAATTTCACGACGACTGATTCAGCACCCACATTTCACGGTGACTGGTATCCGAGTCAACGATTCGGTCGGAGAGGGTAGGAGTATTGAGCCAGACAACTTCTGCGGTGGCAAAGTCACCGCAGTTGGTGACTACATCCCAATTGTGGCGGTCATCTTGGGAACGTCTGTGCGGTCAACGTCTGGCCATGCTAACGTCGTCCCCTACACCGGGGCAGAGTCGAACGGTTCGGAATTGTCGCCCGACAGGTTTTCCGATAACCCATCGGTGGCGGTGGGCCAAGCGCAAACCTCGGACGGCTCTGCCGAAGTAGGCCAACCCGCAACCACCAGTCACAACGACTCGAACTCGGTCAGTACGACTGACCCATTAGACTGGTAGGCGTCTCGACTCTCTCCTATCTCGTATCTCTATGCTGTTCGTCTAACACTATACAACTACAGCAACGCTCTATCCCTTTCCGTAGGTTTTCCCTTTCTATCTTTCTGTAGTGGTCGTAGTTGTTCGTCCTACCCTCTCTATAGAACGAAGAATATCGTTCGTTGTACCCTTCGTATAGTATAGGAACAGTGGACAAACTCTGTCGTTCTATCCCATTGCTGTCCTACGTAGTGTAGGAGTTCGTTCCGGCATACCGAACTACATCTATAATATTATAGACAATACAGACAACGACCAACCACCGACACAAGGGACGAATCAACCCCGTAGTTTCCCCTCGAAGACCGCGACTGCCACCAACTACGTACGAGGGTCAGCCCGAGGTAGCACAAGCGCCGCTGTAGGTCAGACACGTTGACTGGCACTATCCTAACGAACATTCACCCACCGTCGAGAGGGAAACATCGTGTCTGTCGAGCCGACCGCGAGAACATTGAGCCAGTCAACCTCCCCCGAAAAGGTAAAATCGGGTTGGCACTCTGACCCCACACCCCCCGATTTGAATCGACCCCCGAAAACAGGGCGGAACCGATTCGTCACAACCGCCGCTGATGGTCAGACACGTTCGTCAGCACAACCCCTGTGGTGGGTGGCGTCCCGGCAGGGGGACAGGTCGTCTCACTCGGTGACTGGTAGTGGGGGTTCTGTGGCTGTACCTCCGTGGCAACTCACGGCGTCGTGAGATATGGGGGACGCCCGTAGGGGCGGGTGGACAGGTCAGTCGGGGGCCAGGCAGGGGGACAAGGGCTGTCGGAGTTGGTTGGGGTGGGCCACCCGGACGGGGGTCAGGGAGTTCGAGATATGTGAGTGGTCGCGCTCTCTGCCTCAATGTCCGTTTCAGCAAGGGTAGAATCGCCCGATTTTCACAGCGCCATGACGCCATTTAGCGGTCACCGCTGGCCCCATAGCGGGTCGTGACGGTCGCCTTCGACAGCATGGGGAACGCGTCGGCGTCGGACTTCAAGAGCGGGAGCGCAGAAGTGAGGGGCGAAAGCGGGCCGGTGACAGTCATAGAGTACCCGTTCTGGTGAACTCGTCCAACAGTGGCTTTCTTATATTTTTAGTAGCCCTGTCGTTGCTCCGAACGCTTCGGTTCCCAACGTCATTCATCTGGTCGGCTTGAAGCCAACGCACTCTTGTTGAAACTGTATTCGCAGGTAATCTCATTAGGCCGTGTCTGAAAGAGTTCCTTCCCTTCTTCCGGTTCAATATCAAACCAGCGTCCGGGAACCGTTACGGGTTCACTCTTCTCTTCACCAAATTCCGTCTCATATACCACATCAATCCAAAAACAGAACTCATACGCTTCTTGTCGCAGTGACTCACCAACTCCCGACTGAAAATTCCCGTAGCCTTGACCATTTGGGTCAGGGAATGGTGGTTCTCCTCGAAACTCGACTTTTCTTTCAGTACCCATAATGTCGCGTTCTCTCAATTTCTCTCCTTCTTCGTACCGATGTATGTTGTGTTCGACTGTGACCACCACGACGCTATCCCGATTTCGAGAATCAGAAACCATGTTCACGTCGTCTTCCGTGGGGAACTCGACCGTTGTACGAAGACGTAGATTCTTGGCTAAACCCTCACCGAAATTTGAGAGGTAAAGCGTAATCTCGTCTCCGTTCATTTCCCAATCCGAGACTTCAAGCGAGGGTGTCTGTTCTATTTTCAACAGTTCGTACTGCTGGTAATAGAGCCACACAAGTAGACCGCTCAAAATAAGCGACCCGAGCGCTCCGAGAACTTGACCCCATTTCAGTAACCAGTTGAAGAATAGAGCATATGGCGAAAGGAGTGACATGAGCGAAGCAATCGGTGCCACCGACAAGAATCCCAAGGTCGGGATAGGGACTACACGGTCACACGGAGTTGAGTTCGTCCAATCGGCCATACGACACCTCGTCGGCGTTCTCGTCGGTCAGCCCATATCGAGCGAGGTATTTCCTGACGGTCGTGGGGGAACAGTCGAACCCGTCACGGGCCGCTATTTCGTCCGCTGAAAGGCCTTTCTCGGCGTGCAAGCGGCGTAAGGTGTCTTCATGTCGCCACGGTCGAAGGACGCCGAGACGTTCCATGTGGACGGTCACGCGGCTCTTCGAGACTCCGAGTTCGTAGGCGATGGTTCGGGGGGACAGCCCGCTTTCGTGGTATGCCCAACGCAGAAACTCACGGTCGCGCCACGGCTCGGTTTCAGGGACGCGCTCGTCAGGGAGCCGGAAGGTCATAGGCGAGACTACGTGATTCGATAGATTAGAGGCTTCGACCCCTACGACTCGTTGGACAGCCTATCGCGGTGTTCCTTGATTATGGATAGAAACTCTTCGGCTTCATCCTCGCTAAACTCAAACTCTCTTTCGTCTACGTCACCCCGAGGGTCAACGTAACTGGCGGAGAATCGGTATTTCCCCTTCAATTGGTTGAATACGTCATACAGGTCGGGGTTCCCCTGTCCCATCTGAACGAGGTCGGAGTATCGTGCCTGTACATCACTATGTCCTTCAGCAGACCACCCCAAGAAAATCACGTCAATCTTCATCATGCGTTCTGCCGCATGGAACGCATTTTCTACGAATCCACGCCACAGTTCGTTCTCTTCCGCATATTCTGCCAGTTCGATGAACTGGTCGGCGGCGTTGATTAGTGGGTCAGCATACGACCGATTTCGTCTAAAATCAAAATTGAACACCCATCCGAACCCATCCATCTTTGCGACCGTTATATGTCCATAATCTTCTTCTTCGTCTTCCAATATTACTTCTTCAAACCCCTCTATTTGGTCAGCAGTCATCTCTTCTCCCTTCTCGATTGACTCGCCTTCTTTGAGCAATGCGACCATCTTCACTTCTGCGTCATCGTTCACATGAACTTCTACGTCTGTTTCGTCTTTGTCTAAATCACCAAATTGGGAGCCAGCAAACGGACTTTTCAAGAAAACCTGTCCTTTCCTGAAGTCCGACCGGCCCAACCCTTTCGCCTCAAGCGCGTCATCAAAATATAGGTCAAACATCTGTTCAAAGAAATTCTCCGTCATTTCGTCCGTGAACTCAATTTCATTAGCCATAGACCGTAGTTCATGTCTTGAACTGAAAGTTATGGCGACGACCTCAAACCGTTCTATGAGAGATGTGAAATAATGTAACCGCAGTTCAGTTTCACCACACGGCTGACTCCTATACTTCACCCACCGGATGGACAAGATATGGCAGACCCTTCAGCGGCTCTCGGCCCACTCTCGAAGTTAGTTGACGGAGCGTCAGATTACTACGAGTTTTGGAAGGATTACAAGGGCGAAGAAATCCTGATTCGGACGCATTCGGTCAACGTTGGCGGCCTTGAATCGGGTGACAGAGGGAAGGTACGACAGAACAGCCACATCATTCGAGGGACGGTTGCTGATGTTACGTCATTCCCGCCGGGATTCCTGCTCGAAGATGTAGAAGAGTACGTTGAATTGAGTGATATACACCTAATGTTCGGTGCCGGGTCGAAGAAACCACAGGGGGCGGCAGAGGGCGTGATGGGCAAACAAACGCTCCGAGAGATAGACGAGAAGTACGTCTCCTTTAGTGCGATAGACGAGTTAGAAACCGCAGAAGCCGCTGACTCGGCAACAGAGCCTTTCAGAGAAGACGAAGAAGATTAGAGCATATCGTCGGTCGTCTCTGCTGACCGAAGCGCTCCGAGAATAGTATATCGAAGACCTTGCGGGTACTTCGTTTCGTATGGAACGGGGTCGTCCAACTCATACAGACTCTCCGGTTCAAAACGAATCACCATCTTGTCATCTGCGATTTTCGCACCATCAGCGTACTCTTCGATGGGGCGAGATAATTCAGCCTCTTCGGGCGGAACAACGTCCTTGACCGTAGCGAAGTATTTCACTTGACGCACGTCGCCGGTCACGTACATCGCTACGTACTCGAACTCGCTCCCGACGCGAACGAAACCCCACGCGTTGTTCTCTTTCAAGAAGGGTAGACCGGATTCCTTCGTCGGGAACACTGCGACCTTCGCGTCGTCGTCGCCATCCATCTCGGCGCGTCTAATCCGACCGGCGATGTGATTGTCCGATGGTTCGATACCACCACCGCCACCACCTATCGGGTCGTCCGTACCCCCACCGCCGTCGGCGTCAATTTCCGA
>Ga0207754_100208_pt1 | contig 30639 bp, 26 predicted proteins | sample A23E1SouthBayCA_FD_187728 | JGI IMG/M metagenome (GOLD analysis project Ga0207754, IMG submission 187728) | Aerobic enrichment media microbial communities from Eden Landing Ponds, California, USA - A23 E1 (SPAdes) | ecosystem: Environmental > Aquatic > Marine > Unclassified | place: Emeryville...
TGGTTGAAGAGTTCCGCGAGATCGCGGAGACTCTTGCGGCGGTCGTCGTCGGCGGTCCACAGCCGTTCGAGTTCGTCACCGAACGAGTCACCGAGGTCGTACTCGTCGAGCAACTGCGCCACCTTACTCGACGTTCGTTGTGGGTTAGAGTCGTCGTTGGTCATTGCCCGTGAGTAGGACGGGCGTAGCACATAAATGCCGTGCCCGCGGGCCGTCGCGCGTGGGGACAGATGGGCTTGGGAGCCGTCTCTGCGTGGCAGAAATATCAGTTTCTGATATAGTATTGGATCTTTACAAGTAGGGAGCCAAATCGGTCAGTTCGTTGATCACGGAGGTATAAACGACCAACTTACGGCCCGCGTCCGGTAGCTACCCAGAGCACGGGACGGTGGACGGTGCCGTGATCCAGTTCAACGGCGCCCGATACGGCTGTACGCCGTCACCAGACTCGCTCCGTTTTGATTGGCGGGTGGAAGGACGCTCTCGTCAATAATGCCGGTCCAGACACGAACCGTTCACTCCACGTGCTCATTCAGCGAGATTACGGACGCTAGTCCCAATACTTCCGTCTTGGCTCCGCGAGAACAGTTCGTCGAGCAGATACCGTGGAGGCGGGCGGCGTGTTACCGTTTCGGACTTCGATATCGGTATGCCACACGGAGATTTTCACATGCCGGTAGACATATTATGCAAATATGAATTGCCGAACAAGACAATTTCCAAATACGTTTGCCGCTCGGCCCATAGGCCCACCGCTACCCTCAGTTACATTCGCGACGAACACGCCGGTGACGGATCAAGTTGAACTCGACGTCGCGGAGGGTCCCAACAGGACGGCAAACCCGTCGGCAACAGTACCCGCGTCTCGGACCCCGACCCAAACGCATAGCACACTCCAAGAGGCGACCGGGCGGGTGGATACTTGCGGCGACTTTGCCGAACGCTACAACAGTTGGAAGGAATTACGTCCCATCGGAGGTATCGGAGTCGCCGCGTCGGGCGAGGACGATGCCAGCGACGAATGCCGCCACCCCGAGTCCGATGAGCACGATAGTAAGCACCCTGCCGGACAAGAACAGGCCTGCGCCGACCAGTACCGCGGCAGTCATGTGGAGTACCGCTGTCGGATTCATATCCATCTACAGGGAATCGATGGACAAAAGCGAGTCGGACAGCGCTTCGAATTGGGATGATACGCACCCGGTGTAGCCCGCCCCGTTCGCTGCGACTTTGGCGGGTTGTGTCGGCTAGTGAGTCGTCCCAGAGCGCCCGACAGCGGCGTAGAACGGATCGGTGGCTCCATCTTCGGCGATTCGATCCGTTACCGTCAGCCCACCAGCCCGTAGATACGACGCGACCAAGTCCGACCGCTCGGCCATCGACGCGCTCCGCCACGCCCTGATCGCTTTCGTCGGAAACATTCGATTCGTGAAGCTCACGACGACCGCCCCATCGTCGTCGAGAACACGGTCGAACTCCGAACAGATCGCCTCGGGGTACTGCAGATACTGCACTGAAAGGGCACAGCAGATGATATCGACGGCCTCGTCAGCGAGCGGCAGTGACTGGTCCTCGTTAAAATCTTGGACGAACCACTCGTCGTAGCGGTCGTTCGCGGCGAGTTCGTCTGCGTTGAGACCGTGGCCGATCACGTAGTTGAGGTCCGCCGCCGGGAGGTGAGAGACCCAACTACCCATCGCGTCGAAAACGCGGTCGGCGGGGGCCATGAGTTCGTCGTAGAGCGTCGTCAACCGCTGGCAGAACGCATCGTCGGCGTGAGTGACGTACCGTGGCCGGTCGTAGAAGTCACCGTCGTCGCGATCATCTCGTTTCTGACGCCCCGCTGCTGAGAGTACGTCCATCGGCACAGAATACGCGTCGAGTCCACATCAAGGCCGCGCGCGGACACAGTAGATGCAATTTCCGCCCACCCATCGATGTCCCTATCGCTCGATTGCGAAATTGAGTAGACGAGATGAAAGCATTCGGGGTCGGCGTAGAGCCTGTATCGAAGTGCCGCTTATATCGGCAATCGCTGTTTTTCTTCGATACTAAGACGGATTCGGTATTCGAGGGGTTTCCAGTCGTCACCCGCAGAGTAGCGTGAGGCTCGTCGGTCGAAGTTTTGGACGACGTAGTACGTCCCCGAACCTGGGAGGTCGTCACCGCGAAGTTCGTATCGTCTGCTGACACGCTCACCGGGGGCGAGCAGCCGGGTTATCGGCGTCCCATCCAACGACAACGACGATCCACCACGGGATACTTCTACGCGGTCGGTCGTTTCGTACGACGGGGAGAACAGAGTCGGCTTCAGCGTGTCTTCGCCGGGCGTCGGCGAGGGGGCGAGTGCGAGCACGCCGAATGGCCAGACGCCGTAGCTACGGATTCGAAGCGGGTCGTCGACCGTGTTCTCCAGCGTGAGCGTGAGCGCGGCCGGATGTTCGATCGTCGCGTCAGTGACCGGGAGGTCTACTGACAGCGATACTAGGGGCAGAGACGTCTCTGCAGCCGTGTTGGTGATTCGATATTCGGCATCACCGAGACAGCCGGAGAGACTCGCGACCGACAGCGCACTCGCCGTCAGGAACGTTCGGCGCTTCACCGGCGCTCACCACCGTCGTCGACACGGGCGTCAGTGAGTTCGACGAAGACGTCTTCCACCGTCGCGTCGTCAGGTGACTCGGTCCGGTCTCGGAGTTCGTCGAGCGTTCCCTCGGCGACTAGCCGCCCCTCGTGAAGGACGCCGATCCGATCACAGACCAGTTCGACCTGGCCGAGCACGTGACTGGAGAAAAACACCGTCGCGCCACGCTGGGTCTCCTCGTGGACGATGTCCCGCACGCGCCGGACCCCGTGTGGGTCGAGACCGCTGAACGGTTCGTCGAGAATGAGCAGTTCGGGGTCGCCGACGAGCGCCATCGCGAGCGCCAAGCGTTGCTCCATCCCACTGGAGAAGTCACCCGCGTCGTCGTCGACGGCATCTCCGAGTCCAACGCGTTCGAGGAGTGATTCCGGAGCATCGTCGACGCGTTTCGCCTCCGCGACGAACGCGACGTGCTGACGTGCGGATCGGTCCTCGTAGAGGCCGAATCGATCCGGGAGCACTCCGACTCGGTCGTGAACCTCAACGACGTCGCGTCGTGGATCCTTCCCGAGGACGCGGACCGTCCCCGAAGTCGGTCGAAGATAATCGAGTAACAGTCCGATCGTCGTCGATTTGCCGGCGCCGTTCGGACCGAGAAACCCGTACGTTTCGCCGCGCTCGACCACGAGATCGAGGCTGTCGACGGCGCGAACGTCGCCGTACTCCTTTGTCACCGCGTCGGCTTCGATTGCGGGCGCTGACGCACTCATAGTGCGTCACCCTCGGTGAAGACACGGCGGGCGAGGGCCATCGGCACCCCCATCCAGACGAGGAGGACGACCACGCTCAGTGCGGGATGGAGATACCACGGGCCGCCGCCGTCGAACGCTGCCTCGACGACGAAGGCGTTCACGGAGACTCCCGGCGCGAGTTTGGTGGCGACGATGTGGAACAGCTCCGCCGAGTTGCCGACGCCGAGAAGCCAGTTCGTCAGGACGTTGTACGCGCCGTCGGGAGTCAGTCTGAGCGCGAGAAAGAGCGGCCCACTCGCCGGAGCTTCGTACGGGTCGACCGGAACGCCGGTGATCGCGGTGTAGACCGACGTGACGATCTGCGTCCAGAACAGCGTCACGAGGAGGTACGCGAAGACCCCTGTCGCGGCAGTCACCGTTCGTCGGGTGACCGTCGAGACGAGCACACCGACGGCGACCATCGCACTGGCGAGTAACAGCGTCGCGACGAGCGTCCCGAGGAAGGGAAGCAGACCGAAGGGGCCGTGTTCGACGAGGCCGATGCCAGCGAGAGCGAGCGCTGCCGCGACGATGGCCGCCCCGACGCCCACGAAGCGCCCACTCGCCTTCCCGAGTAGGATCTGCGTCCGCGTCAGTGGCAACCCGAGGAGGAACTTGATACTGCCCGTGGTTCGTTCGCCGATGAGCGACTGGTACGACACGAGAAGGGCACCGATCGGGAGGAACAGATCGACGCCGATCTGGATGTACCCGACGGTGATATTTCGTCCAACCGCGTCCCATCCTGCATAGGTCGGTCGGAACCCCCAGAGGACGACGAGAAAAGCGAGTATCCACGCCCCCTTGGAGGTGAGGACTGTCCGGGATTCGCTGCGTGCAAGCGGGGACCACCGCATGGATGGAGGGACAGCAAGCCGTCAGAAAAGTCCTGCTCTTGGACGCGGAGTCGCTTTCGATCCGTCTTCGCATGCGACCTGTGTCCTCATCAATCGCGACGAGACAGTAGGGATAGCGGTTCTCTCATGATACTAAGATCGCCGAGGGTCGCGTTCTGATCATATGTCGGTGAGAGAGTGCTCCCAGTGTAGGACACCTCCGACAGCGGGCGATCGAGCGCACAGTCGGGGACGGCCGCTCGCTACACCTTCGAGGAATCAGGGGCGTACCCGTTCGCCTCGGCACCGCGAACCCGGTGAACGCGTCAATCGGAACGGCCATTGCCCCGCCGGTGCGGCAGGAAACTCAGCGCCGGAGGGGTCGCGTTTCTCGGGAGGTTGCGCGAGAAACACGGTCGCTGAATCGGTACTCTGCCGGTCGAAGAGTTCGACGCCGAAGCTTTTGGCGAGGCTCGGGTCAACGCAGTCAAAAAATACCTGATTTCTTATTTGTTTGTCGATTTAATTGTTGAATAATACCTGTGTCGGGATTCCGACTTCGTCGTGTAACAGCCCGGAATCAGAGTCTTATGCGGTGGCAGACCGCCCACAACCACAGAGCGCAATCGACGGTAGGGATTGAACCGGCGACGAGGCGTTCTTTGTAGAGTTCAGCCGGGCTTCTCGGCTAACTTCCGTGTTCTCGTCAACTGGAGTCACACATGAAGCAGACAGTCTGTGTCGGGGTCGGCCGCGGTAGCGAGCGCCGTGCTCTCCCTCGCCGATCAGAACGCAACGTGCCCCAATCACGGCGTACAGCCGATATTGCTCGCCATTGGGTCGGATCACGGCTTCGTCGCCCACGACGTGGTCGAGAGAGACGCCGCTTGGAGGGTGTAACTCGGCCTTCTGCACGTCGTTGTGAAAGACCGAGCGGTGGCCCTTGACGCCTAAACTATCAAAAACGAAGGTTGTATTCGAAAATTATATTTCGGGCAAGTGAAGCCGAATGCCGAGCTGCATCGCTGGCTCGGGTGTCACCTCTCGGTGCAGAGAGTCTAATTCGAAGCGACCGCGACCTCCGTCAAGGTAGCAGACTTCGAGCATGGACCACCAGCTCCTCGCTCCGTTCGTTATCTAGCGGTATCGTGCTGAGGTAGGAGGGGTGTCTACGAGCTCGCTGCGTCGCGTCGATAGAGACGATCTCGGAGCTGTAAGCGATCGTGTCGTTTCTTCCCGTCCCGCGGAATCCACCCTGATGCAGCCGGTACAACCGTCGAAGCGTAGGGCACAGCGCACTCGGAAGGCGAGATGGCTCGTCTTTTCAATTCTTATATGAATCCGATGCTGGTCGTGGATAAAGCGCTATCATCACATGATCGCCGTCCGTTCAGAGGCTAGGGGTGACGCGGATGGCAGTTATCATTGGGTAGCGAATCCCTCCGACAGTAGATTTATCACCAATCAATATATTTTCATACACGATTGCTCATCCATGAGCCAAGCTACCGCGATTGCAAATATCAACGACGAGACCGAAGGGGATGAAGCAGTAGGCAAAAACATCTCTGCAGGGGTCGCCCTTGCCGACGTGTTGCAGACGACCCTCGGACCAAACGGCCGTGATAAGATGTTGGTGGGTGACGGGCAGGTCGTCGTGACTAACAAGGGTGCGAGCATCGTCGACCGTATCGATATCGAGTCACCAGCCGCGAAACTCATCGCCGAAGTTGCTCGTTCGCAAGGTGGTGAACTCGGTGATGGGTCGACCTCCGCGATCGTATTAGCAGGGGCACTCTTGAGCGAGGCTGGCGAACTTTTAGACGAAGGGTTCCACCCGACGACTGTCGTGAACGGGTACGCGGAGGCAGCGAAGCGAGTCCAGGCTCGGTTACCCGATCTTGCGACCTGGGACGCTCACGACGATGAGACGCGACGAAGTATCGTCAAGAGCGCGATAACCGGGCGCTGGGATGAGGAACGAGCGACGTTCCTCGCCGATCTCGCCGTGCGGGGCTATCGGGCGGCGCGAACCGACGATAGACCGCGACTCCAGAACGTAACGATACACGGTATTGCTGGCGGGGGAACAGCAGACTCGGAACTCCTAGAGGGTCTCGTCATCGACACAGATCGGTCATCGACATCTCTCTCCGATATTCCGGCACCACTCCCGCGGCGCTGCGAGGGCGCCCGTGTTGCTGTCATCAATGACGAACTTACCCTCCAGACGCCGGAATCAGCTCCGCAGCTTTCGGTCGAAGACGCCACCGATCTACAACGCTTCCAAGAGTTCGAGACCGAAGAGTACGAGCGGTACATCGACACGCTCACCAGTTTCGGTGTCGACGTTCTGTTCTGTCAGAAATCGATAGACAGCCGGCTCCGAGCACTGTTGGCCCGAGCGGGGATCCTGACGTTCGAACGCACTCGTCAGGATGAGATACACAAACTCGAGCGTACGACGGGGGCATCCCCAGTTATGCGACCCGATGAACTCGGTGCGAACGCCGTTGGCAGCGCGGAGGTCGTCGAACGACGGATGCTTGGCCCGTCGGAGTTCGCCCTCGTTCGCGATACGGCGTCGTCGCAGGTTTCGCTGCTCCTCCGCGGAGGAACCGACCACATCGTCGACGAAACTGAACAGATCGTGGTCGACGGGATCGATCTACTCACCGCGTTCGATGCTCGGCCGGGCGTAATTCCAGGGGGTGGAGCGACCGAGGTGGCTCTCGCAGCTGATCTGCGCACGTGGAGCCGCGGTATCGGTGAGCGAACACAGCTCGTCGTCAACGCGGTCGCCGATGCCTTGGAGACGATCCCGCTCACGCTTGCTCGAAACGCGGGGCACGACCCCATCAATACGCTACTGGAACTACGACACCGCCACGATGGTGGAGACGGGGAAGTCGGCATCGACGTTGAGACGGGAGAGGTGACCGACATGTACGAGCGAGGGATCGTCACACCGATCCGTCTCAGTGAGCGGGTGGTCACGAACGCAACTGAGGCTGTGACATCCATCCTTCGCATCGATGGAATCATCCACGTCGACGAATCGATGCACGGCGAGGCGGACGGTCACGACCACGATCATGAGCATGGCGTCGGGGGCGGGGTCAAGAGCGACCCACACGGCTACCCCTGGGCGATCGGCCACTAAGCGCGGCGTCGACTACCGTCCGCTCCCCCGACGCGGCGTCCACTCCCGCGGGGGAATCTCACTCCCAGCTTTCTTGTGCCCGGACCGGCCGGTCACGTGTGTATACGTCGTCACGGATCTCCTGGAACGTGTTGATGAGTTCCGCGACGGCGTGAGTGATCGTCTCGAAGTACTCCTCACCGAGTTCCGCCGTCGCGTCACTGGGATCGCCCCACACCCCTGTCTCACTGACCCGATAGAATGCGCCCTTCCCGATGAGCAGGTGATCCAGTAACGCACCGGGATTCTCGATATCATCCGGCAGGTCCGGGTCGTCGTACGCCGCCTCCGACAGATCAACCAACCCCTCGTCGATAGCCATGACCGCCGCCGTTTCGCCGATGTTGGCGTGCCACCCTGCGTCGAACGAGAGGTACTTCTCCATGTCGTCGCTACTCAGCGCATCCCAGTACGGGAAAGCATAGGTGTAGTGTTCTTCGGGGAGGTCGTGTGAGGCCTGATTCGCACCGACCTTCGCCGCCCAGTCGTTCGTCAGATGCCCCGAAACGAACACGACATCGACGAATCCGCTCTCGGCCAACGAGTAGGCCAGGTCACGGACTACCGTTGCGAGCGTCCGGTAGTTGAGGTAACTGATGCCGTCGTACCCGGCGTGCATATCCGAGGCGCCGTAGTTGATCGGTGGCCCGACGAGAGCATTTGTGTCTTCCGCGATACGTTCGCAAATCTCGGTGGGAATGAACGCATCCGTTCCCATGGCCAGGTGTGAGCCGTGTTGCTCGGTCGTTCCGACGGGGACCAGAACTGTCGGTGTCTCTGCGCTATCTAGATACGCCTCTACTTCCGGATGTCGTAGCTCGTCGAGTCTGCGTGACACGGACATCAAACCTGTGACAGGCCCCAAGTGTTAAATAATTAATTGTTGTTTTTTCGCCAGCACCGCTCGAACCGCGGCAGTCGACTCGCGCGACGGAGGGAAGACACACGGGACACCCGTGTTCTCACAGAGGGAGCGATGGGAGGTGATCACTCACGTGGCGCTGCGTCCGTTGGGGTCGATGTGGCCCACCAGCCAGAGCGCTGCCGCGTTGGCGTCGAAGACAGGGCCCCGGCCGGTTACGACGGCCGTGCGGCCGTGCCACGGGATTTGCTCTTGATATCTCCCAGCTGATCCGGATCGATGTCGAAGTCGAATGCTTCCTGTGGGACCGACACTGTAACACAGGTATTGGGGAGGTCAACGACGCCAGCCAGCCGACTCTCGACCGGAATGGTGCTGAGCGAGAGATACGCCTGTTCGCCGGTGTACCCGAAGTTCTTCAGGTATTCGATGGCGTCGAGGCAAGCCCGACGCATCCCGACGTTGGCGTTCTTGTAGTGTTGCTTCCCGTCCTCGTCGACAGAGTACCCCTCGAAGGTGATGTAGTCGGTGAACTGCGGTTCGACGTTGCCCGGTTTGAAGATAGCATGGTCGAGGCCGAACTGCTCCATGCCACCCTTGATTACGTCGACGCGGAAGTCGATCCAGCCGGCCATCTCGATAGCGCCACAGAAGGTGATTTCGCCGTCACCCTGCGAGAAGTGGATGTCGCCGGCGATGAAGTTCGCCCCGTCAACGAAGACGGGGAGGTATACCCGGGAACCGCGGCTGAGGTTCTTGATGTCGCAGTTGCCCGCGTTTTCGCGCGGCGGAATAGTGCGGGCGGCCTCATTCTTCGCCTCCGCGAGTTTCTCGTCCTCCATCGCGCCGAGCATGACGTTCTCGGGTTCCGGGGGAAGTGCGAGGGGCGGTTCTTCCTCGCGGGTTTCGTGATTGACGGCCGTCTCCGCCTCGGGGCCATCGTCGATGAGTTTCCGCTCGCGCCGGTTCCACTCCTCAAGGAGTTCGTGGGACGGGGCAGTACCGAGAATTCCAGGGTGGGTGAGCCCGGCGAACTCGACGTCCGGGATGTGACGAGATTTGGTGTAGACCCCATCGAGGTCCCAGATAGACTTTCGAGCCTCCGGGAAGTGATCGGTGAGGAATCCACCCCCGTTGTCCAGTTCGAAGATCCCGGTGAAGCCCCATTCGTGATCCGGGAAGGCACCGATGTCGAGAATGTCGACGACGAGTAAGTCACCGGGTTCGGCGCCCTCCACCTCGATCGGACCGCTCAGGTGGTGGTTCGGGGTCAGGTCCATGTCGCGGATGTCGTTCGCACTGTCGTCGTTGTTGACCTGCCCACCGGTCCAGTCCAGACACTCGACTCGGAACTTCTCCCCCGGCTGAACGGTCGATGCGGGAGGGGTGTCCGGGTGCCACCGGTTGACTATGGGATCCGGTTGTTCTTCCGGCGGTGCCTCTGTATCGACCTCGAATACAGTCTCTGGCATGCTGCAGTATGACAATGATATTAATCTATTATATAACTGGCGACCAATACGCACGTCGCACCGGACAACATGTCCCGCAACTTTACTATCGAGGGTTGCGTTCACGTGCAGTATGCACGAGGAGCGTTCCGGAGTTGAGGAGAGCGTCGAACTCTATGCGACCGTCTGGAAGGTATTCCGTGACCGACCGTTCGATTCCGGTGAACTCGCGAAACGCCTCGTCGAACGAGACGAGTACGAACTGGTGGCTGAGGAAGGTGAACCCGTGACGTCACTCGACGAACTGGTCGAATACGGTCTGCTAGAGAGGTTTGAGGCCGACGCCACGTATCAGGTCGTCGCCAAACCGAACGCTGTCGCCGACCAACTGGAGAGCACCGAATCGCTTCGTACTGCCGCGGTCGATCAGTTGATTCAGTCCGCACTCGTGCGAACGGAAGAGCGGTCAGAGGCGAACGAGGCGCTCTCGTACGAGAGTAACTCGTACGCAGTGGTTGAAGTAGCGCCGGACATGCCGGGTCCCGAGGCACTCGAACGAGTCACTGCAGCCGCAGACAGTGCCGGTCAGGATGGCGTAGTTATAGTGACGCCCGGGACAAACGCCGACAGTGCACAGCAGATCGCCGACCAAATTACCGAATCACGCGAACAAAACTGGGAGAAGGCCGGGACGGATGTCGTCAAGTCCCAGTCACCGGACTCGGAACTCGTGTTTCGTCTGTTTCTCGATCCTTGACATCCTCCCCGCCTGAAGACGGAGGGATCCCAACCGCGTCTGGGATATTAGCGTTCGCTGTTTATGATCCGCCCCGATTCGGGTGGTGGGCGCCGCCGACTTCTCGACGGCGGTCGTCGTATTCCATCGGCGACGTGGTCGAAGACCCGCAGAGCTAAGCGTCAGAGAGTGGCCGATATTCGTATCGGAAAAGTATAAATATCGGATACGCATGATTGGCCATGTGATGTCACAACAGACCACGACAGCGGTCAGTAGATGCATCGATTGGAGGGGGAATAATGCCACTGTATGAGATTCTGGGGATGGGACTCCTGTTCGTCGGCGGGGTCCTGTTCGTCAACGGGACGTGGCTGCTTGGGTACGGGGCCGACCGTGACGTCGCCATTTTCAACTTTCTCACCGGCATCATAACGTTCTTGATCGTCCTTTGGTGGGCGTTCGGTGGCGACGCGTCGGATGGAGCGCCGTTCAACGCCGCAGGAACCATGTTGTTTTCGTTCACGTATCTCTGGATCGGGGCAAACGCCATACGTGGCGTCGAAGATCAACGCTCGTTCGGGTGGTACTGCTTTTTCGTCGCACTGACAGCGGTCCCGACGGGATATCTGGTCTTACTTGGCGGCGACGTCGGCCTCACTGCACTGTGGTGGGTGTGGGCCGTACTCTGGGGGTCATTCTTCGTTCTGCTCGGCCTCCAGCGAGACGACATTACCGCCCCGGTCGGGTGGTTCACCGCGGCAACTGGTGTCGCCACGGCCATTGCTGGTTATTTGATGGCAGCGGGCTTCTGGCCGTGGGCATAACGTAACTTACCCTATATGTTTCATAACTGTTAAGTAAACATGGTAGGTACGCCCTTGTGGGTGTCTACCACCCGTCGATACCAATGCCAGAAGTAACGTTCGAAGTTGATGTTGACAGCCCCCCAGACGAACAGCCCGGAGCCAACCCGTTCAACCGCTGGCACCCCGACATCCCCGCTGTCGTCGAGGTTGACGACGGCGACACCACCCGTCTCGAAGCCCTCGACTGGACCGGCGGGCAGATCACTGACAACGACGACCCGAACGAGGTTCGTGACGTCGATCTCAGCCAAGTTCACTACCTTGCCGGCCCGGTACACGTGAACGGTGCCGAACCCGGCGACTTGCTAAAGGTCGAGTTCCTCGACATGGGCCCGCTCAACGGTCGGTCCGAATTCGGCTTCACCGGGACGTTCTCCCAGCAGAACGGTGGTGGCTTCCTTACCGACCACTTCCCAAATGCCGCGAAGTCCATCTGGGATCTGGACGGCTACACCGTCTCCTCGCGGCACATCCCCGACGTGCGTTACGAGGGGAAGATCCACCCCGGACTCGCAGGCTGTGCGCCCAGTCAAGAACTCCTCGATAAGTGGAACGAACGCGAACAGGAGCTGATCGACAAGTTCGAGGCGGATCCAGAGTCGATCCCCAACCACCCGACTGCGGAGGAGGAGCCGGGCGTCGCGAATCCGCCGACCCCGGAGGGTGCGCTGATGGGCGAGATGGACCCCGAGGAGGCAAAGGAGGCTGCGGAGGAGGCGGCCCGAACCGTCCCGCCCCGCGAACACGGCGGCAATCACGATATCAAGGACCTCTCCATCGGGTCGACGGTGTATTTCCCGGTGTACGTCGACGGCGCGAAATTTGGCCTCGGCGACTTCCACGCCTCACAGGGCGACGGCGAAGTCACCTTCTGTGGCGCCATCGAGATGGCTGCCTACGTCGATCTGAAGTTCGAGGTGGTGAAAAACGGGATGGAGGATCACGGCGTCACCCACCCCATCTTCGAACCGGGTCACCGCGGCCCCAACTTCGAGAATTACGTCACCTTCTGTGGCTACTCCGTCACCGAGGACGGCGAACAGAAGTACATCGACTCGCATACCGCTTACCGGCGGGCCTGTCTCCAAGCCATCGATTATCTCAAGAAGTTTGGATACACCGGTCAACAGGCACTCCACATCCTCGGCACGGTGCCGATCGAAGGGCGCCAGAGCGGCGTCGTCGACGTTCCCAACGCTTGTTCGACGCTCGCGCTCCCGACCGGTGCCTTCGACTTCGACATCTCTCCGGGGAGCCTCGGCAACGCGAGAGATCGCGGCAATCTCGTCGTCACCGACGAACCACTCGGGTAAGCGAAATCCCGCCACTTTTTCTTGGACATCGCGATCTAGCTGCCGTGAGGAGCAACCGTCCACCGCAGATCCACGCAGGCCAGCGACCGGATGGGGGCACCGCTACGAAGCCACCTACCGCCCCATCTGTTGCGACCCAATAGTTTTGGCACAGTAGCCTGAACTATGACGTAGTCAATATGTCTAATAATTCTTATACTTCGTCCGGTGGGCGAATATCTCCGCCAGAGGAATTCGTTCAGCAGACTAACGTCACCGATTCAGATATCTACGACGAATTCGAGGACGAGTGGCCCGACTGTTGGGAACGAGCGGCCGATTTTCTGGAGTGGGATCGTCCTCACGACACCGTCGTAGAGTCCATCGAGGACCCCCCGTACTCACGGTGGTTCGTCGGTGGCAAACTCAACGCATCCGAAAACTGCGTCGATCGCCACGTGCAGGCAGGGCGCGGTGATGCCCCCGCACTTCGATGGATCGGCGAGAGTGGTGTCACAAAGACGTACACGTATTCGATGCTTCAACGAGAGGTCAATGAAGTTGCGGCGATGCTCCGCGAGATTGGAGTGTCGGCCGGCGATCCGGTGGCGCTCTACATGCCACGCATACCGGAACTCCCGATTGCGATGCTTGCAGCAGCACGTCTTGGAGCACCACACGTGGTTGTTTTCGCGGAATATTCGGGTGATATTCTCGCGTCGTTTATGAGGGAAACCGGTGCACGAACCTTGGTGACGTGTGATGGCTTCTATCAAGACGGCACGGTTCGATCCCTCTCCGAGAAGGCGAAAAACGGGACAACGGAACTACCGTGGGACGTTACGAGCGTGACACTGGCTCATATTCACGACAGCGAGTCGGACTTCGGATTCGACTTCGACCGATTGCGGGAGGAGTGCCGTGGGGCGACGGTAACGCCCGTTTCGTGCGCCTCAGACGATCCGCTATTCATGTGCTATGCTTCCGGTCCCACGGGAGGGCCGATCGGTATGGAACACGTTGTTGGGGAGTATCTCCCCTACGTAGCTTGGACAGCTGCAACGGTTCTGGATATCAAGCCGGCGGATACGTTCTGGTGTCCGGCCGGCATCGAGTGGATCACGGGCCACTCGTACGTAGTGTATGGACCACTCTCTCACGGGGCAACAAGCATACTCTACGAAGGCGCGCCAGCATATCCCGATAAGCATCGGCCGTGGCGAATTATCGAGAACAACGAAGTCACGCAGTTCTACACCACGCCGACCGCGATCCGGACGTTCAGGGAATGGGGTGAAGAGTATCCGGCCAGCCACGATATGACGTCACTCCGATTGCTGGGCACTGTCGGTCAACGGATCGAGCCCGAAACGTGGCAGTGGTTTTACCGCAATGTGGGGGATGAACGCTGTCCGATCGTCGACACGTGGTATCAGGCCGAGACGGGAGGGATTACTATCTCAACGATTCCGGGAGTCTGCGATATGAAGCCAGGTGCTGTCGGGCCACCACTCCCCGGCATTGAAGCGACGATTGTTGATGCCGACGGGACGGAGGTAGATCCGGGGGAAGCGGGATATCTCGTCCTTGAGAAGCCGTGGCCGGGCTTTTTCAGGCCGGTTGAGACGCCTGATCGCGAGGCGAGAGAGTACTGGACCGAGTTCGGAGAGCCCGGAGCTGATTGGGTGTATTTCACCGAGGATGGTGCCGTGGCCGATCAGGACGGGTATATCACCGTTCTCGGTCGCCTCGATGACGTTATTAACATCGGCTACTACAGTAAGAACCGCGTCCACGTGAGCGAAATCGAGCGGGTAATCGCCGACCTTCCGGAGGTTGAGGACGTCGCAGTCATCTGTGGCGGACACGAGATTAGGGGCGAAGCGCCCTATGCCTTTGCGGTCGCCAACGACCGCGCAGGATCGGAGTTCGAGGAGCGCATCACCGATAAGGTCGAGTACGACCTCGCTGCCCAAGCCCGCCCCGAGGCGGTTTTCAGAGTCCCCGATCTCCCCTGGACTTACGCTGGCGGGATCCTGCGTCAGGTGCTCAAGGATCTACTGAACGACGACCCCCTCGGCAACACGGATCTGCTTCGCAACCCCGATATCTTGGACACGATTGCCGTCGAAATACGACGCCAGATTGGACAGGAGGAGTTGGAGTGAGCGCTTCTCCCCACGACTAACCTTGGGACCGTTCGGCGTGTGCCCGTAGGCGATTCGCCACCCCGCTCACGTCTCGACAGTCCCCTGGACCGTAACCTCGTCGCCGGCGCTTACTGTGGTTCCGTAGGTTTCCGACGGGATCTTCGTAATGAGCATGACGGTAAAGAAGTGTTCGAACGCCTCCCGCGGGGCCCAGTCGGGGAGCGTCTCCTCGCGGTGCGCCGCAAATTGCTGCTCGAAATCCTCGATGGTTTCTCCCGTGGCTGGATCTCTTGAAGGAACAACACAGCGGGCACAGGCTTCGGCTCCTTCAAACCTAGTTCCGCCTACCTCAAAGCCGGAGGGGTCGTCACCGAGGAATCGATCCTCCCAAAACGGAGGCACGCCCCCGATCTCGACGTTCGGCCGAAGACGGATTCGCGCGCCTTCGACGGTCATATTATCAAACCACGACGCTACCTCTTCGAGTGTTCCAGTGCTGATGACTGAAGGCCCGAGTTTCGGCCGATCGATAAACGATGGTGGGTCTCGGTGCCGTAGTTCGACGGGTTCGCCAACGAACTCACTCAACCAGTCGCTGGCAGCGTCGCGCTCCGTTCGCAGGTCAAACGTTACTCGTTCCCCGCGTTCACGCACGATTAACGTGAGCTCATGAGAGCTCGGGTCGAACGCAGATTTCACCTCGTGTGTACGGTCGATCTCTTTGCCGTTGAACGTCTTTCCGACCGAATCGAACCGATCCTCGATCACGTTATCCGCTCCGGGCTCCAACATCGCGTACTCCCGATCAGTACGGAAGGTTCCAGCTTCGTTGATCGTAATGGAGTCGACCGCCATTCGGTCCAATCCCTTCACCGGATAGACCCAGAGGTTCTCAATGTGAGCCATCGTCGTTCAGTGCGGGAGTCAGTATAATAAACCTTTATCAGAACTAACTTGCGAGCATCAACCCGGATATTGGTCGTCAGTACGCGTGTGGCGTTCCGCCAAGCATTCATCTCGTTGCCCCTCAGCTGTGGTTAACAATACTTGTTTTGTTAACTTGATGCTCCCCCTTTCCTTCGGCTATAAGAACCCGGCAGTATGGTCGATGGCTTCCCACTGAGACCCACAACATATCAGATAAAAATACATGACTGAACTATACGTATAGCCGTACGCCAACCGAACTAGTGATCAATTTTCAAATTTTGGGAGAAAGTTACTCTTCGAATATTGTGGCATATTTAGATACTTTGTACAATATTTTGGTCTAATGCGTGTTTTTGTTGACTATAGTTTTACTCTTAGCTCTGTTTACTACCTGATTCGATATAGCGTTGTCAAACCATTTTTCAGATAGTTAGTATTTTTATTGAATAAAATTAAATCTGCCGAGGTACGCCTTGAGGTGGTGACTTCGGGTCCGCAGTCAGGGCAGAGCTTCGGACTTGTCCCATAGACTCCAACAACGTTGGCTGCCTTCGGTGTCCGCCTATCGGGGTGGCGCACAGGAGCACCGGCGTTTATCGAGTAACTCCGATAGGTAGAACGTATCGCCGCACTCCTGGCAGGTAAGCTGAATCGAAACATCCACCTCAAGGGGACCGGTCTCTAGTTGAGCGTTCCGTACGGCCCGATCGACGGTACTCCGGATCACGTTCGTTGCTCGTGACCTCGCACCCTCGGCGGTGTTGACGATCTGATCGAACGGCGGCGGGGACTCATCGGGCGCCACGCCGACACAGTCCTGTAGATGCGATCGAATCGTAACGTGTGAAACGAAGGCAGATTCGAGATCTGCAGCGTCGACCCCCGCGTCGGATAGTCGAGCACGTACTTCCGCCCGCTTGACGTCCGCGGATGCATCTCTTCGGAGCACTCCGTACACCTCTTCCGCGATGTCTTCTCCGGTCAGTGCGGCATGAACTGTCCGTTCACGCCCGACGTCCGCCTCGTCGAGGGCCCGAGCGACGACCTGCCGATTGAAGTACTCCTCGAGTGCTCGAAAGCTGACACCGGAGCGTCGTCTCTCGACGAGGGTAGAAAGCAACTGGCGGAGGTCGAACCGGACAGCCGTCCGCTGAACCTTACAACAGGACGATCCATCCGCTCCATCGTCGCTTTCAGAACTGGGCTCAGGTGTCCCGGGATCCGCTGTCACGGACTGAGTGTAGTCGATTCGTCGTGATATGTGTTCCGATTAGTTCTTTGTCTGACAGTATTCGGCTCCGAATTGCCCGAACCGTTCTTTTTAACACTTGAGAACGTATACTCAGGGTGATTGGATGACCGAGTCCACAGTTGAAAAAGAGTCTTTCTCCTCTGGAAGCCTCACTCTCTCTATCCGAAACATTGGGGGTATTCACGAGAAGCGGGTGATCTTTGACCGCGGCGTCACCCTGCTTACCGGCCCCAATGCGACCAACAGAACCTCGCTACTCCGGGCGTTCACTGGTGCACTGGGTGGTTCGGCGGGTGTCCTTCGACGCGGAGCGGATAGTGGGCACGCAACGCTCACTATCGACGGCGAGGAGTATACGCGCCAATACGAACGGGTCAGGGATACCGTTCACACGACGGGGACCCCATACACCGATGACGAAACGATCGTAGACCTGTTCGTCTCGTTGGTGGAGGACAATCCGATCCGGCGAGCCGTCCGGGTCGGTGATGACCTTACAGATCTCCTTTTAGCCCCGGTCGATACCGAGGAACTCGAATCCGAGATCTCTTCGCTCCAGTCCGAACGAAAACATGTCGACGAGCGACTCAACTCGATCGACCGAGAGCGGAAACGGCTCCCCAAACTAGAGGAACGCCGAGCCAGCCTCCAAGAGCGGATATCGGAGGTCAAGTCGGAACTCGACGAGTTGCGCACGCGGACTGAGGAGGTTGACCCGTCGGAGACAGCATCCGACGAGGCTGAGTCGCTTCGGCGGGAATTCGAACAGACACAAACCGATCTGAGACGAACCGAAGCGGAACTCGAGACACAACGGAGCATTCGAGACGAGTTACAATCGGACTTAGAGGGGGTCAGAGAGGAACTCGACGAGCTAGACCTCCGTCAGGAAGAACTCGAGGAGGCCGAACAGAAGATCGAGCGTCTGCAGGGTCGTGAGACCGAACTTTCGACCACAATCAACGCGCTCGCGACGATATCAAAACAGAATCGTGACGTGTTAGCCGGTGACGAGACGGGAATTTCGGAGTTGGTACGCAGTGAGAGCAAAGTAGCTGAACTGGACCCGGACACACAGTCGATCGAGTGTTGGACGTGCGGGAGTCAGGTCGAACGCCAAGCCATCACGTCTCAACTTGAGGCTATCGAGCAGCTCACCGAAGAAAAACGCGAGGAACGCCGAGAGGTGCGCTCTCGAATCACTAACCTGGAATCTCGACGGGACAAGATCGAACAGGAGATCACCCGGCACGAGGAGCTTCTCAGCCGCGAAACAGAGATTCAACGGGGGCTCGAAGAGCGGGCCGATGCAATCGCCGATCTCGTCGACGAAGCCGCCTCACTCCGGGAGGCGCTGGCGGACAAACAATCCAAACTTGAGGCTGTGCGAACGGACGATACCGGCACGGAACTCGAGCTGTACGAACAGGTGAGTGACTTGGAGTACGAACGCGGCCAACTCGAACAGGAACTCCGAGACGTTGAGGACGACATCAGCGAAATCGAATACAAACTCGGGAAGTACGACGAACTCGAGGAGCGTCGCGACGTCCTGACCGAGCAGTTGGAATCACTTCGCTCACGAATCGAGACGATCGAACGCAAGACTGTCGAGACGTTCAATCAGCGGATGGAAACCGTCCTCGACCGACTCGGGTACGAGAACATTGCCCGGGCGTGGCTGGAACGACGTAAGACAGGGAACGACACTACGTTCGAACTCCACATCGTCCGGGAGGATGAATCGGGGACTGTGTACGAGGATTCGGTCGACCACCTCAGTGAGAGCGAACGAGAAGTCGTCGGTATCGTCGTCGCCTTGACCGGGTACTTAGCCCACGACGTACAGGAACGGATTCCCGTTCTCCTACTCGATTCGCTCGAGGCCATCGATGCTGGCCGTATCGAGGAACTCGTTGACTACATCAAGTCGACCAGTGAATTTCTCGTGGTCGCGTTGCTGGAAGAGGACGCTGCGCCGTTCGAAGACTCGTATGCTAGGCTCAACGCCGTCGAACAACTCGGGTGATCGAGTCAGGGAGGGGCCCGATCACAAGCGTTAGCACCCGATGGACCGGCGAGCGCGACATCGCTTAGGGAGAAGACGTGCACGAATGGCGCCCTGAATCTCCTTGCAGGCGGGTGGACAGCCACAGATGAGTTCGGACATAACGTAGGACGAGCGCGACTTCCCACGTCCCGGTGAGTTCAACCAACGTCTCACTTACTAGCGGCACGTCGCCGTCCCAGCACCCATCTTCGACCCTGAACGGCCGGGAGTATCCAACGGCAGTACAAGCCTCAAGCGGTATCGCCCCAGGATGCTTGCACAGCCACGCTAAATATCGATTAGCACCAGCTGAGAACTCCTGCTGCATGCGTATTCGGGGTGGATAACGGATGAGGTTCGACGGTGGTCCAGCTAGTACCCTTGCAACCGTACCGAACAGCCTCAAGAGCGCGGAGCGAGAGGGTAGTCCGTATGTCCTAACGCGAGGGAGCCACCGTTACGTATATTTATATTATATCCCTGCGGTCGACGAGTCTCTAATCGAGCAACAGCTAGCGGAAACCCAGTGATCTTTTAATACAATCTCATGGAAAATATCGGTGCATGGTAGACGCAGAGGTACGCGTCATCGACCGCGGTGGGCTGTACTGCGACATGAACTACATGATGGAGGCGAATACGATTGGCTCACACGAGGAGCCGAATCCGGACACGGAATATGAGGAAATCCCAGTCTGGAATCTCGTCATCGATCACCCCGAAGCGACGATTCTGTGGGACACCGGTTCCCACCACGATGCAGCCGACGGCTACTGGCCCGAAGGGCTCGTTCAGGCGTTCTATCCGCACGATGCCGGCGAGCATCGACTTGACGACGACTTAGAGGCAGCAGGGTATTCGATCAGCGATATCGATGCGGTGTTCCAGAGTCACCTCCACCTCGACCATGCTGGAGGGCTGGGGTTCTTCGCTGGCACTGACACGCCAGTATACGTCCACAGGGAGGAGTTGAAATTCGCATACTACAGCGCAAAAACCGATGAGGGCAGCAACGCGTACGTCCTCGAAGACTTCAATCACGACCTCAACTGGCAGGTACTGCACCGCGACCGCGAGGAACACTTCACCGACTTGGAATTCGTTCGGTTCCCAGGCCACACGCCAGGACTGACCGGCTCTGTGATCCATCTCGACGACGACGGGACGGTCGTATTTACCGGCGATCAGGCGTATATGGCCGAAAACTACGAGAACGGGACGCCTCTCGGAGGTCCCCTCACCTGGGGGAAAACGGAGTGGGCTGAAAGCATGAATCGAATTCACGACATCGAGAGACGCCACGACGCGGAGGTCGTTCTCGGGCATGATCCGGAGCAGTTCGAGGAGATTCAACCGGGGTGGGGGCTGTGAGCTACGAGCGCTCCGTTTCGGCGGATCCCCACGAGTTCTCGCCGGAAACCGTCTGGGAGGTGCAGATGCCCGCAATCCGCGTCGGTGCCGGCGCAGCCGGCGAGCTCGGCTATCAGCTTGGCCAACTCGGAACGACCGGCGACCAACGAGGGTTGATCGTCACCGACGAGAACCTCGTTTCGCTGGGCCACGTCGAGCGAATCGTCGACGAACTCGACGCCGACGGATTCGACGTCGATGTGTTCGCTAATACCGAACGGGAACCCAGCATTAGCGCTGTTGAAGCGTGCATCGAGTTCGTCCGTGAGGAGATGGGTGACGCCGGCTACGACTTCTACCTCGGACTCGGTGGGGGCAGTTGCATGGACACGGCGAAGGCGACACGAGCCGTCGTCGCGAACGAGGGCGAACTACTCGACTACGTGGCCGCGCCGACCGGTGCCGGTGAGGCTCTCACCCAGTCGGGAGCGCCGCTGATTCTCCTGCCGACAACCGCAGGGACTGGGTCTGAGATTTCCCCCGTCGCCATCCTCTCCGTCCCGGAGAAGAACATCAAGGAGGGGATATCAAGCCCCCACGTCCGCGCCGATGCCGCGGTGCTCGACCCAACACTCACGACGACGCTCCCGCCGGATCTCACGGCGAAGACAGCGATGGACGCTCTCGGTCACGCGATTGAGGGATACACGACGCATCGCTACGATGACCTGCTTCGTGCCGAAGACCCAGCCGAACGCCCAGTCTACGCCGGGCGAACAGGGTTCACGGAGATGTTAAGCGAAAAGGCGATCGAACTGCTCTCCTCGAACGTTCGCCGCGTCGTCAACAACGGCGATGACATCGAGGCACGAGGTGCGATGCTGAAGGGGGCGCTATTCGGGGCAATCGCCGGACTCACCGCGGGTGCGAGCCTCGCACACGCGATGGCCTATCCGGTCGGAAACAACTATCACACCTATCACGGCGAGACGATTGCCGCGCTCACCCCCGCGAGCACACTCGGCTACAACGTCGCTAGCGATCCACCGCGATTCGAAAAGGTGGCGAAGATGCTCGGTGCCGACACCACAGGGATGAGCACGCGCGAGGCTGCCGACGAGGCCCGCAAGGAGTTCGTCAGCCTCCAGCGTGACCTCAACGTTCTGCCGAGTGGCCTCAACGAACTCGCGGGAATCACTGCCGATGATGTTGGGGAGCTTGCAGAAAGCACCGTTGAGAGTCAACAGCGCCTCCTCCGGTGTAACCCACGACCCGTGACGAAAGAGGACGTCGAAGAGATATTCAGCGACGCGCTTCACAACTGGGAGTAGGGGCGTCAGCTCTGTGCTGACGTCTCGGAGCGAGCGTTTTTTGTGACCGACCCGAGGCAGAGATCCGTGCTGATATTCGTCTCGTTGCCTGTTCGCGCTAAACGAGCCACGGGAGACGACCGAAGTCGACCTCGAGCGGACGGTACAGGGGGTCCAGCCGTCGCCGAAGTGCGGTGAAGGGCCGACGTACTACGGCGGCTGTTTCTGTCGCTCCGGGTTCTCCGGTGGTTTACATATCGATAACGGGGGGGTGGCCGTCGCCGGCTACAAAAATTACCCCACAGATTGATGTAACGCGCGGTCCGTGGGGTAACTATGGCTGGGGACGATCGAGGGAAACCGCCCGCGCCGCAGTTGCCGAAGTACCTTCGAGAGCCACTCGAGAGCCAATCCCCGGAACGGCTGGAAGCAGTCGCGGCGTACGCGGCTGATCTGGCGGAGTGGAAACGTCGACAGCGGCAGGAAAAACTCGAACGCCGACGGGCCGAGGAAGAGGTCGATGGGGAAGAACTCGAGGAGTTGGCCGAGCGCGAGATCTCGACGGATCCGGAGGATTACGAAGACGTCCCGACGAGCGGCGCGTACATCACGGTGAAAACGACGAAGGAAACCGGTGATAAATCGTACCGGTACTTCTACTGGCAGTGGCGAGAGGGTGATTCCTGGAAAAACGAGTATATTGCGCCGGTCAATCCACGAGAGTGATCGCAGTGTAGCCTTGCGAGGCACACCGGATGCAGTCGGTGAGGCGGGAGCTGCTTCGTTGCATTCGACATGCGTTCGCGAGTCTTCGGAAATCGTGTGAACCACGAGCCGACGTTGAGGAATTCGTCCGGAATGGCATTGTTGAAATCCTCAGCAATGATACTGTCAGCATCGGGGAGCTGCTTATTTCGGCCAGTGACTCCAAGCTGGTCGCTCAGGCCTACGAGTCAAGTTTCAATTCTGATTTTGTCGCACCATTTTTTTACGACAGTCACAAACGTAGGTAGTATGCAACTCAGCTCTCAAGGCGAGGTTCGGGTCCTCCATGTCGACGACGAGCCCTCGGTTACGGATCTGACCGGGGCCTTTCTTGAGCGCGAGGATGATCGACTCGCTGTCGAGACAGCAACGAGTGCCGACGAGGGGTTAGAGAAGATTCGTGATAGCCCGCCTGACTGTGTGGTCTCGGATTACAATATGCCCGGTATGGACGGGCTCGAATTCTTGCGAGCGGTCCGAGAGGAGTACCCCAGTCTTCCGTTTATTCTCTTTACCGGTAGGGGCAGTGAGGCCGTCGCTAGCGAGGCTATCGCTCTAGACGCAACTGACTATCTTCAGAAGGGCTCAGGGTCAGAAAAGTACGAACTCCTGGCCAACCGGATTCTGAATGCCATTCAGGCCCGGCGCGAGGCCAAGCGGGCTGACAGACAGGAACAACTGATGCGACTAACGGAGTTTGCCGGCAATACCGGCGGCTTCGAACTAGATACTGATACTGGGGAAGTCCTCCTGACAGATGGAGCCTGCCAGATACTGAATGCTCCCGAACAGGCGAACCTCAGCATCAAGGAGAGCTTGCAACATTTTCATCCAGACGACCAGAAGAACATTAAGCAAACGATCCAGCAAACCATCGAGACGGGCGAGGAGACACGCAGAACGTACCGTTATAAACATCCAAATGCGAGAGAAAAGTTGTTGGATGTAACCTATAGGCCGGTGACAACCAACGGAGACACGACGACGATTCGTGGAGCCATCAACGACGTCACAGACAGGGAGGACCGCCAGCGGGAACTTCGCCTCCTCCAGCAAGCTATCGACGACGCGAACATCCCAATTACCCTAGCCGATCCCTCACAGCCAGACGAACCGCTGACCTATGTCAACGACGCATTCGAAGAGATGACCGGCTATTCACGCGAAGAGTCACTCGGACGCAACTGCCGATTCCTCCAGAGCGGGAACACAGACTCCGAAAAGATTGCAACCCTCCGTGAGGCCGTTGATAACGAGGAATCAGTCTGTGTCGAACTACGCAACGACAGAAAGGACGGAACAGAGTTCTGGAACCGTCTGACAATCACCCCGATTTACGACGACGACGGCCAAGTCGTCAGGTATCTCGGAAATCAAGAAGACATCACCGAGCGCAAAGAACGCAAGCAGGAGCTTGAACAGCAACGCCAGCGACTGACAGTCGCACTTGAAGGGTCGAACGCCGGAGTCTGGGAATGGGAGCCAGAGACCGACGAAGTGGTGTGGCACGAATCCACCGAGCGGCTGTTCGACCTCGAACCCGGCACGTTTGAGGGTACCTACGAGGCCTTTACCAAGCGCGTTTATGACGGTGATCTCCAAGTGCTCGAAGCTGCTATCGAAGACGCACTTCCGTCGCGTGATCCCTTCGAAGCCGAGTACCGTATTCGAACGGCCGACGACAGACTGTTGTGGGTTCGCGCACGAGCCGAATTCACCGATATCGATGGGCTTTCGCCCCGCTATATTGGGGTTGTCACAGATATTACCGAGCGTAAGGAACGCGAACAGGATCTCGAACAGACCACCGAGCGGTACCGGACACTTCTCGATACAGCCCCCGATGCGATCTTCATTGCTAATGCCGAAACGGGCGAGATACAAAAGACAAACCAGATGGCGACACGGTTGCTCGACCGGCCCCGCGAGGAGATTGTCGGCATGCACCAGACGGATCTTCATCCCCCCGAGAAGGTGGAGGAGTACGCGCGAATTTTTGAAGAGCACGTGACGTCCGAAGGCAATCGTGCCGAAGCGCTGCGCGAACAGGTGGATGTGTATGTTCTCAACGCGGACGGCGAGGAAATTCCCGTGGAAATCAACGCCCAAACCGTCGAAATCGACGGCGAGTATCTGAACCAGGGCTACTTCCGCGACATCACGGACCGCAAGCAACGCGAGCGCAAGCTCAAGCGCCAGAACGAGCGCCTCGACGAGTTCGTCTCGGTCGTCAGCCACGATATTCAGAACCCACTACATACGCTGTCCGGGTCGCTCGAGTTGATCGACACAGACGATGAAGACCACCTAGAGCGGTGCTGGCGGTCGGTCGAGCGCATGGAGCAACTTCTCGACGACCTGCTGACGCTCGCACGCCAGGGGGAGACAGGGTCGGAGCCCGCGTCAGTAAGCCTCGACGACCTCGCCGGCGAGTGTGCACTGACGGCCGTCCCGCCGGACGTTTCGGTTTCGGTCAAGACAGACGCGACGGTTGTCGCCGAAAAAGCCCGACTCAAGCAGCTGTTGGAGAATCTCTTTTCGAACGCGGTTGACCACAACGACGAGGAGGTATCGATCACCGTTGGCGATATTGACGGCGGATTCTACATTGAGGATGATGGGGTGGGCATTCCTGTGGAGGAACGCGAGAACTGCTTCGAAATAGGCTATTCCACGAGCCACGACGGCACCGGCTTCGGGCTAAATATCGTCAAACGGGTCGTCGCGGCTCACGCCTGGGACATCACTGTGACCAGCAGTGACGCAGGTGGCGCACGCTTCGAGATTACCGGTGTCGACTTTGCAGAGTGCTGAGCATGCGCGATGAGCGTGCCGTAGAAAGGAGGGATGCTGCGCTCTAAAACACACTCAGCGGCGACTCGCCAACCCCAGCACGTGGCACACTACGCCGAGAAGCTGGCAGAACACAAAGCTCGCGAGGCCCGTCTCGAAGAGAGGTCGGACGGGGACGATATCGACGAGCGACCGGAGGACATCCCGGACGACGTGCCGTCGAAGGCCACGACGCAATTTTCGCGAATACACATCGATAGAGGGGTGCGTGGAAGCAGAGCGCGCGACCAACACATCGATAGCGGTGCGTGTGCTGCGAAGCAGACGAACGATGATCAAGTTCGAAGCGCATCGAAACGGGCGCTGCTCTGCCGTCAGTCAGCGGATCGATCCGCAAAAGTGGTCGATTCAAGACCACCGATTTCTGCCGCGAGAGTCGATACTATGCTCGAATACACATCGATAGAGGTGTGTGACGCGCGTCTGACGCAGCAGGCCTCACGAGCGCAACACACGGAACAGGTACAGTATGAGACGCGGTAACATCCGGCCGATACACATCGATAGAGGGGTGCCGCCCGTACGATACGGGACGTGGAGCGGTCCGCGCTCAGGTCTCGTTTCGGATCTGCGCGTTCACAACCGATTCGACTTCCTCCTGTGAGACCATATCGATCCGGGAGTCCTCGCGAAGCGTCTCAAGAATTGTCTCGGGACGTTCGCCGAACTGGAACTCAAGGAACATCCCGGAACTGGGACCGTGGCTGCGGCGCTCGAAGTCGACCAGCGAGTACGTCGTTAATTCCTTCATTTTGTTGACGTACGTCTCCTGGTGATACTGATCGGCGTCGATGGAGTCGGTGAGAAACTGATACACGCGATAGCCGGTCGTACTGCGAGCCGTGCCGTTATTCGTCTCCGCGGCAACGGCGCCAGTCGCGTAGAGACAGAGTTTCTTCTGTGTACTGATACCACGAACCACTTCGAGAACGCGATTTTTCTCGACTTTGTCTTGCGCTGCACGCACGTGCTCTTCGCGAACGCGTTCATCACCTTCGCGTTCGGCGAGTTCGCCGGCGACACGCATCAGGTCGATCGCTTTTCGTGCATCGCCGTGCGTTTGCGCGGCAAACGCCGCTGCGAGCGGAATCACGTCGCCGTCCAAGACGTCGTCGTGGAACGCATCCCGCCGTCGGCGAAGAATCGACTGGAGTTGGTTCGCATCGTAGTCGTCGAAGTGGACATCCTCGGGAGTGAACGAACTCAACGCGCGACTTCCGACGGACTCCATCATACGAGCGTCGTTCGAGATGGCAACGACAGAGATGTAGGCGGTCAGTTCGTCGTTGGCTCCCGCTCGGGAGAGTTGGTAGAGCAGTCGCGAAAACGCCGGGTCCTGTTTATCACGACGTCCCACCAGCATATCGAGTTCGTCGAGGACGAACACGACGGAATCGAAGTTCTCGTTGACGATTCGATAGAGTTCGTCCCACTTTTCCTTGGTCGCGACGCCGTGTTTTGGAACGTCAATGTCGACACCTGCTTCGTCAGCGGCCTGGCTCGCCAGTTCGTAGACAGCAACGCCCAGTGTGTCGAGATCTTGGCAGTTGACCTCGATCGTCCCAAACTGAATGTCCCGTGTCTCACAGATCCGGCTGATGTTGTGGCAAACGGCCTTCGTAATAAGGGACTTGCCCGTTCCGGATGGCCCGTAGAGAAAGAGGTTCGGCGGGCGGTTATCGCCGAGCGCCACCCGCAGCATCTTCGTCACTTCCTGGAGTTGTTCGTCGCGGCCGACGATCCGATCCTCTTCGACTACGTAGTTCGGGTCGAGGAGGGACCGGTCGCGGATCAGTCCCTCTTGCTCGTCGAACTCGAGTAACATGTCCTCGATGGACTGGGACGTCTCCTCGTCGGATTCCGTGGTTGACGAGGTGGTAGAATCCGGTTCTGAATCTGAGGAACCCGACGCGAGATCGACCTGCGTCGTCTCGTCATCCGTGGACGAGTCGTCTCCCCCCACCTCAGGATCAAATGAAGAGTTCTCGGAATCCTCGGCACCCATGCCGGGAACCATACAGTCCGACGACAAAAATCTTCCCCACCCCTATCGAAGTGTGATCCGTGGAATCAGTCGATTCTTCCGGGAAATATCGCGGCTTCGACTGGAAGTCGACGATGACAGCGGAAACGACTGACGAAGTGTTCCACAAGGTTAACGCGAACCACCGAACAGACACACCCCTCTATCGATGTGTTCACGCCCTCGAGAGGGTGGGGGGTGAGAAGACTTCGTTGACGCAAGCACGAGGCCAAATACGCACGATTCCCCAGAAATCGCGCAGGAGGGAGCCACAAACGCCGTCACCGAGAACCCGGCTTCGCCTTCTTCTTCTAGCTTTCTAGACTAGCCACTCACACACCCCTCTATCGATGTGTTCGATGTGTTCAGTCGAGCCGTGATCCTGTCCGTCTCTCTCGTCAGAATTCGGGGTGTGTGAGCGGCACCGTATTCTGTCGTTCCCTCGTCCTACGAGCCTTGTGGCGGTGGTTTTCCAGCTGATAGTTGTCTGGTCGTCCTCGGTGACCTCTATCTCTCCCTGTCAGCATATGCGCCGAACACATCGATAGAGGGGTGTGTCTGTCTTCTCGATGACCGGCGGAAAGGGCTCGCGTGTGTCACTCATCCCACTGTCCCCGACGAAACACGTCTCAGCGTTCCAATCTCTGTCGAGTTGACTACGTAGAGTACGGAATGTTACCGACTCCACGTTGACACTCCCGCCCGCTTGAGGTGGCAGGTCCCGCCACCCGATCAGTTGAACACGGGGTGGCTTCACGAACGACGTCGAGGAGGCGGGCTTTCTGAGTGCTCACGCTCAGAGTGGCGGTCAGACCGAACACATCGATAGAGGGGTGTGTTTGGGTTGGCTGTGAAGATTACCCCACAAAACGAAATATTCTGCTCTGTGGGGTAACTCGGGTTAGAGTCCATCAAAAGATCCGTCGAGCGCCGAAAGCGTCGTCAACTGTGTTTCCGTGGGTTCCCGACGAATCTCCGACTCGTCCCAGCCCATCGGCGACAGCACACTTTCGACAGCTCTGACGACCCCCGTCTCGTAGTACGACGGATCGTACGACCTGATCTCCCCGTGAGCCAACGCAACCCGTTCTCGTGAACGCTTCTCGTCGTTGACGATCACGTACTCCTTTGGATCGTAAGTATCCCGCCAGTTCGGGACCTTGTCGGTGTTGAACTCTCGGACCGCGTGGAGTAACCCTTAATCACCCCATTCGATGGCCCTCATTGAAATCCTCAGTAAGTGATACACTTCCGCAGTCGTGCTGAATACAGAGATTCTATCCAACAGCTACTCGGCTCAAAGGCCGCAACAATTATACTACAAATATGCACACTAGCGTCTAAGAACTGTTGTAGGGATTACTTAACACGCAACCAAAGAGTAGAATACCTGTCAATTAACCAGGTCCATATTCGATATGTCCACTAGACTGGCTGTAATGTATAACACATGTTTGTAGAACACTTTGTCTGGATCACACCGTTGGCTGGAGGTTCTGGGCCTGAGTGGGGATTTTGGCCGACACTGTTTGGTGGGATTATGGCGGCTCTGGCAGCACGAGAAGGCATAATTATCGGGGTCAAAAATATGAAAGACTTCTGGGAAATAGTAACCACCGATACACTGGCAATCGATGAGGCTACTGCAGCCGGAGAACTGGTTCAGATTCGAGGACGTGTTCGGCCAACACAGCCCGATAATACGTTCACATCACCAATACTAAATGAAGAGTGTGTAGCCTACGAGTATAATATCGAAAAGTACGGAGTTAACATTAAGAAAGTACTCCCGAGTAACGATAGCGAACCCGTTGAATCTGGCAGTAAATACAGTTCATTCATTATCTCTGATGGGAGCGGCGAAGTTTTTGTTGATCCTGGCAAGGACAATCTATCACTAAATACGACGACTGAGACACTTTCCACCAAAAAAGAACAGACTGCTGATAACAGAATTGAGGTGGAACCGACATCGTATAAATTGGCGTTAGGCGATTCCACAAAACCTGTCGATCTAACTGAAGGAACGGTCAGTGTCGGCGAGGAAATCACAGTTATTGGGAAGACTGCTCCGGTACCGGAGGAAACGATCACAGATGCGGATGCGGTTATGACATCTGAGGAAGGTAATTTGACGCTGATGGATGGCGACCCCCAGAACATCGCGAAGACGAAAGCCCGTCAGGGAACGTTTGCGTTGATATTAGCGTCAGGTTTCAGCTTTTTTGCAATATTTATTTTTCGAGATGCTATTCTCACCATAGTGTAATGGGGGCAAATAGGGGGTTGACAATTAGTTTTTATGAATCCGACAAGATCGACCCTGCTGACGTAGAAGTGCCAATAACTTCATCAGGTGATGCAATGTCGTTCGACGTGTGTATCTCTATTCCCTAGATGAGACCGACCGAAAGCGGACTCTCGGCGACGGCAAGGCAAGCGTCTGTTGAAGTGCCTGTTGTCTGTCGCAAATAATCGACCCGTCGGTTGGTTCACCGGCTCGGATGGTCTCAGTATCGGAATTAGCGACGAAATACACGAGAGTGACCCCCGGCTGCATAGACTGTTCCGTCACTCACTGCCGGCGCTGTTAAGTATTGACCGCGAACAGGAGACCCGGGTTGAGGATCACAAGAAACGGCTTGAGCAACTTGAGGCCGTAGTGAAAAAAGCGAAGACGAATAAAAATGGCTGTCAAGCCGGCCACGACTGGAAACGCTCAGATTGGCTGTCAAGCCGGCCACGACTGAAAACGCTCAGATTGCCTAGTATAGCGGATCTATTCAGCAATGAAGTTGACGACGCCGACCTCGAACCGCACCCCGCCCTCAGGGCTCTCCATGAGCTCGATATTCCATCTATGTGACATGACGATTTGGCTGATGCTCGCCAAGCCGATTCCGTCTCCACTGCTTTTTGTTGAATACCCTAGGCTGAATACTTGATCCCGCTCGTTCTCAGGGATCCCAGGCCCGTCATCTTCAATAAACAATCCGTCGTCGGTTCCGCCGACTCGAACCGTGACAGCGTCGCCTCCGTGTTCAAGAGAGTTTGAGAACAGGTTTTCGAGCAGTCGTTGGAGTGCATTGTGGTCGGCGTCGACAGTGAGGTCATCACACACGTGAAGAGAGGCATCGTCCGTTGCCGAGACTGTATTCCAAGCGTCCTCCGCGACCGATTCGATATCGACTGGTTCCGTCTCGTCGATAACCTCTCCAGTCCGGAGCACCTCAGCTAGGTTCTCGCGGAGTTCGTCGGCCCGCTTAATAGCGTCTAACGCTCGCTTCATCTGTTCAGTATGGCCGGTTTCGATCGCGAGTTCGGCTTGACCAC
>Ga0207754_100209_pt1 | contig 30569 bp, 36 predicted proteins | sample A23E1SouthBayCA_FD_187728 | JGI IMG/M metagenome (GOLD analysis project Ga0207754, IMG submission 187728) | Aerobic enrichment media microbial communities from Eden Landing Ponds, California, USA - A23 E1 (SPAdes) | ecosystem: Environmental > Aquatic > Marine > Unclassified | place: Emeryville...
GGGTGGGCAGTCACGGAAGCGTCCGCGAGTGGTTCATACAATTTGTGCAATACTACAACTTTCAAAGACCGCATCAAGCGCTCGACGGACGAACACCGGTCGAGGAGGCGACTAACTAGACAGTGCCATTGAGTTGAACATATCGAAACATTTAGCTAATAGGCATAATATGGCAGATTTATGCCACAATCGATTGACACGAACGAAGCAGTCAGCCAGTACTACTCGACCGTCCACGAACTGTATCAGGAGTCGATGGACGAGTACGACCACCGGTCTATCCACTACGGATACTTCGACGACGAACACACGAGTCGAGATTCGGCGGTCGAGAACATGACGAGAGTTCTCGCCGAGACAGTCGATATCGACGCCGACGACAGGGTTCTCCACTGCGGTTGCGGAATCGGCGGTCCGGCCACGTGGATTGCGAAACATCGCGGTGCGGAGGTGGTCGGACTCAACATCACCGAAAGCCAACTCGAACACGCCCGGTCGCTCGCAAAGACGCGGGACGTCTCCGACCGCGCAGCGTTCCGGTACGACGACTTCACCGCGATGGAGACGGTCGACGACAGCGCGTTCGATGTCGTCTGGGGGCTCGAAGCCATCTGCTACGCCGAGAATAAACGGGACTTCTTGGAAGAGGCGTACCGCGTCCTCGACGACGGCGGTCGAATCGTCGTCGCCGACGGCTATCGGAGCGAACGTGACCTTCGCGAACGGGACGAACAGCTCATGCGTAAGTGGCTCGACGGGTGGAAGGTCCCAGACCTCGCTCACGTCGATGACTTTCGGGCGCACATGGAGGATATCGGGTTTGAGGAGGTTACTGCAGACAATATCGACGAGCACGTCCTCCCGTTTTCGAGGGGGACGTTCATGTCGAGTTTCCCACGGTACGTGCTCGTGAAACTCCGCGAGCAGTTGGGTCGGGGAACCCCAACGGAGGTGGCCCACGTCATCGCCTGCCACTATCAGTACCGGACGTTGCGTAAGGGTCTCTGGTCGTACAACATCGTCCACGGGACAGTCTGAGCGGCGGTCGTGCGGATTTGGCTGTCCCTCACTTCGATGGTGGATTAGGCGGCGTCGGCCGCGTTGGCCGGTTTCTTGACTTGCGTGACGACGAGACCGAGCGCCACGAGCGCCAATCCGCTCCCGACGAAGAACGGGAGTTGGTACGAGATGTCGCCGAGTACTCCCCCAACGAGTGGGCCGCACGCCCGACCGAGTCCGTACGTCGTGGTGATAATCGCGAGCCAACTGCCCGACTCGCCCGCGTTCGCGAGGTCTCCTGCAAACGCCAGCGAGGGTGAGAACGCGATTGCGAGCGCACCCCCCTGTAGGAATCTCGCGGCGACCATCAGCACCGGTGAGGTGATGTACGCCTGAACGAATACGGCAGGGGTGAGCGCCGCCGCGCCCGCGAGAATAAACACACGCCGTCCGAAGCGGTCACTCGCTTTTCCAGCGGGAACCAGTAGGACGATGACCGCAATCATGAGTGCCGCGTACTCTGCGCTGAACATCGCTTGGCTCTGCCCGAGTCGCTGGTTGACCAGCCGTTGAATCGGAACGAACAGGTCGACGGTGACAGAGAGCAGGAACGTCGTCGCACCGAGGGCAAACACCGGGTGGAACAACTGCTGTTGTCCGAACACGTGCAGCGAGAGCGAACTCCGCTCTCTCGACATCTGTTCGTCGGGTTCGGGAACGAAAAGAGCGACGAGCAGAATACTCACCGCCACTACCGACCCGGCGACGACGAACGCGAGCGCGAATCGAGAGACCGAAATCGCCCCATCGGAGAGCGGGACGGCGTATGGCCCGCCGGAGAGGATGCCCCCCGCGATGAGTGGACCGACGACGTACCCGGAGAGCCGAACCGCGTTGAACAGGCCGATGTCGCCGCCGCGGTCGCCCGCCTTGGTGAACTCGTTGACGATGGCCATCGACGCTGGGAGCGAGAGCGCAGCACCGAGCCCCTGAACCGCCCGCAGTAGAACGATACCGGGGAACCCACCGACGAACGGATAGAGGAAGTCGGCACCACCGATCAGCGCTAATCCGAGTGCGACAAACCCTTTCCGGTAGGCGAACCAGTCCGAGAGCCGACCGGCGTGCCGTTGGGTTCCGGCGCTTACGAGTGCGTACGTCGAGACGCTGACGCCGACGAGAGTTGCTTCAGTAAATCCGAATTCGAAGATATTGAACGAGAGTGAGACGAATCCACTCGTCAGATATGCCGGTATCAAGACGACGAGGATGCCGTTTCCGATGGTGTCGGCAAACCGCGCGAGTGCGAGGACGAGGATTCGCCTGTCTATGACATCCATAAGTGACAACCAGTTGACTAGTATTTAAATTATTCCTTTCTCTGCCGCGGTTCATCGTAGTGAATCGCCGTCCGGCGGTACGATGTCGGATAGCTTTCCGAACAACACGGACGGTTCGCCGTGAATACGACTCGAGACACGGTTGGGTGCCGAATCGACGAACGGGTCGACCTTACTGCGCACCGTGCCGGGCGTTCGTATCTGTGGCATAATAGTGATACTTCTGAGTGTGGAGAGGTACCTCACCTCCGAACTACCAGACGAGCTAGCTTTGTCACATCTCGTCTTGGCGAGTTCGACGCCGTCGAGTCTCGCCATGATAGTCGCATGGCGGTCGTAGTCGAGAACCCGTGGCCCGGACAGCAACCAGTAGATTGCCGAGTGAGTCCCTCCATTAGCGCCAGCGTCGCCGAGGTCCGTCACGTGGCCGTCCCCGAGTTATTGTGGACTCTCCTTGGACGCCATGGACCGCGACGGTAGCAGTTGGCGTCGAATCACGTTCTGAACGAGCATCCGCAGCAGTATACCCGGCGGGCTTGCGTGTGCTCCGGACCGGAACGGACCGCTCGCTGGGCGATGGTCGACCGCAGACAACTGTACCGCGCTCCTATCCACCGCTGTACAACTATCGTACGGGGAGCGATTCCGTCCGAATTCGCGTTAGGCCACACGCTCTCGGCACTTCCGAACGTATCATCGAGAGTGGCGCGGGGGGGCTACTTCGAAGTGCCCCGGTGAATCTCTCTCCGAGCGACTCAGACGGGGGACAGATGCGCTCGTCGAGACTCTCTGCTCATCGAGTCAGTTCCGGAGGACCTCCGAGACTGAGACGCCGGCTTCCGAATTTCATATCGTAGTATGCCATTTATCTCTCCTACCGAGCGGTGCCCCAGCGAGCGAGACCGGTCGCTGACGCTCGCACGGGTGAAAACGTAGAGTCGCCGACGAAAGGCCCTCAGGCGTAGGTAGTGACGCGCTCGAATTCGCCCTCGGCGATGGCGGCCGACAGCGCATCGATATCCACGTCGTCGGGCATCTCGCCGGGGTACTTGCGGCGGAAGTAGCCGACGATGTTCTTCGCGTCGCGCGCGAGGAGTTCGCGGGCGTTGTCGTGGTCGGTCGGGACGGCCTGCGGCCAGTCGAAGACCGTGACGCCGCGCTCGCCGACCGCGACGTTGTACTCGGACATGTCGGCGTGGACGTAGCCGGCCGCGTAGGCGTCGGCCATCTCGGAGAGAATCAAATCGAGGACGCCCGTCACCTGCTCGGATTCGAGCTTCGCCTTGGCGAGTTCGACGCCGTCGAGTTTCGCCATGATAATCGCGTGGCGGTTGTGGTCGACGGGACGCGGCACCGACACCTCCGGAAAGAGGGTTTCGAGCGCTTCGTACTCGCGTTCGGCCGCCTTGCGCGCGGTGTAGAGCCACGAGACGTGGTGGTTCTCGGAGGTGTAGTCGCGCTCGCGGCGCACCTCGCGAAAGTTGGTGTACCCCTCGCGGTGGAACTTCAGCGCGAGCGGTTTGAACGACTGCACCTCGAACACGTCGCTTTCCTTGCCGACGCCGAGGGGCGCGCCGAACCCCTGAATGGTGTCTCGCTGGGCGAACGTCCGGAGGGCGAGCGCGTCGTACCCCTCGACCGTGAGCTTGTACCCCTCGTACTGGATGGTCTTGCGCTCGATGAGCTCGCGGGTCATACAGCGGTCGATGCGGTAGTCGACCTCCTCGGCGGTCAGCCCCGAGTTCTTCGGGAGCTTCCCCCGGTTGACCCACTCGCTGAAGCGCATGCCCTGCTCGACGCCCGAGAGGAGATAGAAGTCCTCGGGTTCGAGTTCGGCCATGACGCCGGCGACGTTCCGTACCATGCACGTCCGTCCGTCGGCGAGGCGTAAAAGGCCCGCGAGTCGGCGCACGTCGCCCGTGATAAATTGCATGTGACGATACGAAATCGGGCGTGACGACTCACGCAGTTTCGGAGGGCGGTGTGGACGCCGGAGCCCCCGTCAGAACTGACTGGAGGAGTTGCTACGCACAGTGCCTACCTACCGTTCCGTAGTCGCCCCGTGGAGCTGCCGTTACAGAGATACCTGCTCACCGTCTTCGGGGACGAGGACGTTCTCGGTTTCCGCTCGCAGTTCCTCACGGGAGAGCAGACAGTGGTTGATGGCTTCCATATGGACGACTGCCACGGTCGCAGCCGTGGCCTCCCGGACGGCCGCGATGTCTTCGACGCCCATCGTGATTGGTTCGCCCTGGTCGAACTGTGCTTCCCCACCGTTGAGGACGACCATCTCAGGTTCGAACCGGTCGAGCACTTCCGCTACTGGGTCGTACCAGATGGTGTCCCCGGCGACGTACAGCGATTTCTCGCCCTCGAAGACGAACCCGGAGACTGGACCCATCCCTTCGGCGAGTTCGCCGTGGCCGTGCTGTCCCGGCGTCCGGTGGATCGTCACCCCGTCGAACGACGTCTCGTCCTCGACGGGTCGCACGTCGGTGAAGCCCTCGTCGCTGAACGCGTCTGCGTCCTCGGGTTGACAGAACAGCGGCACGTCCGCATCGAGTTTCTCTCTGGCTGCCTCGTCCCAGTGGTCGGGGTGGCGATGCGTGACGACCACGGCGTCGTAGTCGAGTTCGACGTTCGGGAGCGGCACTAACGGATTTCGCTTCTGGTTCGCCGTCGTGAGGAACTCGGGCACCGCCGGATTGTCCGTCACCGTCGGCATCTCGCCCTGCGGCGTGAACATGGGGTCAACGAGGAACGTGGCGTCATCGACCGTCGCAAGCACCGTCGCGTTTCGCACGAGTCGTACGCGAATCTCGGAGTCGTTTGTCATACGCACCTTGCTTGGGGAGTTGACCGGTTACGATTTGTTCTGAAATATTCCAACTCCCTCGATTCGGGCGTGGTGGCAACTACTCGATGAACTCAACGTCCCCGAGGTCGAGGGACGTGTCGATATCGACGGTCATCGAGTCGGCGGCGAACTGTTCGGCAAGCCACGCCTCGGCCCGGTTGAGTCGGTACTGGAGCGTGGAACTCGGCACGTCGATCTCCTCGGCGATCTCGCTGACCGAGGCCTTCCGAGGTTCTTCGTAGTAGCCGCGAGTGAGCGCGGCTTCCAGTGCTGTCTTTTGCGCTGTCGTAAGGTCGTGCTGTGTCCGTCCATCTTCGAGCAGACAGGGGGGTTCGCCGAGTCGTTCAACAGTCAGCGAAAGTCCGTCGCGGAGATTCGCTCGAACGTCGTCGTGTAAGGTTCCGAGCGAGCCGTCGACGAGGAGGTGCCAGCGGAACTGGTCTCCGTGGCGTTCCGACCGCATTATCACACCCTCACCGAGGTGGTTCGCGGCGGCGATCGGGAGTGACCGCGGGCCGTCACCTTCCCGCTGGTGCGAGTAGATTTTCCGTGATTCCGGGTTCGACGAGAGCATCTCGTACCTGTACTCGGTGACCGGTGCGCCGCACATCCCGACCAAACTCGACTCTTGGGCGACCCGTTGGAGGCGCTCGTCGTATTCGTCGAGGACGGACGGTGTGCCGACGAGCTTCTCGACGCCCCATACCGCCTCGCTGGTCGCTTGCACCTGCATCGACCGCGCGTACAAATCGGGTGACTCGATGAAGACGTCCATCAGTGGGTCGGCCCCTCGCTCGTACTCGATGGTGAACACGACCTCGCGCATTGTGGGATAATTCCGCTCGGTGGGTATAACCGCTCGGCTCCTATCCCAGAAACGCGCTCCAGATTGGGAGTCCGTCTCCGAGCGCCCGGTTCAATCGGCGAAACCGCGCGAAAAATCACTATCTCCCCGCCTCTGAGGCTGTGGGCTCAGGCCGCGTCGAGGTGGAACTCGACGACTGCGCCCTCCCCGTCGTCGGTCTCCGGGAGTCGGAGTTCGCCGCCGTAGGCCTCCGCGATCCACTTCGAGAGCCAGAGGCCCAGCCCGTTGCCGTGGGCGAGGTCGCTCTCTTCGACGTTCTGCTCGATGAGTTCGCGCTGGTGGTCGGGGATGCCGGGGCCGTCGTCCGCGATTCGCACGACGACCTCGTTTCCGACGCGCTCGTACGCGATTTCGACCGTCGGGGCACTCCCGGCGTGTTCGAGGGCGTTATCGACGATTTCGCGGAACGCGATTTGCAGCTTCTTCCCGCCGACGACCGCCGCGGAACCGTCGCCGCGGACGGTGATTGTCGCCTCCGGGTTGGCCGCCGAGCGGTCGTCGACGAGCGGGTCGAGGAGTTCGCGCAGGTCGACCGTCTCGCCTTCGGGGTCGTTGTCGACGAGTTGGGCGACGGTCTTCACTTGGTCGCTCATCGTTCCGAGGTCGTCGCCGGTCGCTTTCAGCCGCTGGCCGATGCGGACGGTCTCGTCGTCGCCGCCGTCGGTGGCGAGTCGGTCACCCCAGCCGAGGAGCAACTGCGCGGTGTGCCGGAGGTTGTGGCGGACGAGGCGGTTGATGACCGCGGAGCGTTTGTACTGCTCCGAGAGCTCGCGGGTCCGAATCCGGCGCACGTCGTTGAGGCCGATGAGGACGTGCGCGACGGCGCTCACGCCGACGACCACGGCGGCGCTGAAAAGCGGCTCACTGACCGTCCCGCCCGCGGCCCGCTGGTAGCTCCCGATGAGCGCGAGGACGAACACGGTGACGACGACGCCGAGGAGGTTCCAGCCGGCGACGCGGGCGACGTGATCGGTCTTGAGGTCGCTTCGATAGACGGCGGGGCCGCCGGCGACGAAGAGCACGGAGATGATGAGGCCGAAGGCCGCGGCGACGAGGCCGGCGAGGTCGGATGCGACCGAGGCGACGCTGTTCGAGACGACGGCGAACAGGGCTACCCCGGTGAGACTGAGCGACCCCGCGCTGACGAGACGAGAGACGTTCACGGTTCGTTGACTCTCCTAATACTAATAACGCTTCTCTGAAACGAGTTGTCACTCGGCGTTGACGCGGTAGGGAAGCCCCTCGGGGTCGAAAACGCCGTCGGCGTCGCACTGCGCGGACACCGGACCGACGGTCGCCTCGCTGTCGGTCGGATACCACGGGCGGCCGACCGGCGAGACGACGAATCGGGCGTCTCGGTCGCCGACGAACACGAGGTCGCCGCCCTCGAACGACTCCAGCGGTTCGATGCCGAGCGCCTCGGTCAGAGACGCCACGAACGACGCCACGTCGGGGACGGCCATCCCGACCTCGGTCGCGCCGCGGAGGTCGGTCGCCGGGTCGAACTCCCCGGTCGCGTCGCCGTCGTAACAGACGTACTCGATGACGTTGCCCTCCGGGTCCTCGAAGTAGACGGAGTCACAGCCGAGGAAGTCGAACCGGACGCTCGGCCCCTCGTCGGTGTCGAGCACGTCCACGCCCGCTTGGTCGTCCAGCCACGCGACCACGGAGTCAACCGCGGCGGCGACGGTGAACGCGAGGTGGCCGGGGTCGGCGTCGCCGAGTTCGAACCACAGGGTCGTCTCCCCGGCGGTTGCAGCGCGCTGCGACCCGGGAACGGCCGCGAAGCCGAGCGTCTCGACGTAGAACTCACACAGCGAAATGGGGTCTGTCGCGGCGAGGGCGACGCGGGTGAACTTCATGGTCCCACGTCACCGCGGCGCGGTTTAACGGAATCGCTCGCGCCGGCCGCGTCGGCGGGCGGGCGCTCGGCGGAGGACCGTCGCGGCGACGCCGGGTGACGCGCGGCGGCCGAGCGTCGAAATCGCTTTCCCCCGGATGGACGAAGCCGACGTATGAACGACGCGCAGGGGTCGATTGCCGACCGCGAGTGGCGGGTGATTCGCGAGGAGGTCCGACCGGGGCCGATGCAGATGGCGCTCGACGAGGTCGCGGGCGAGACGGCCGCGGCGGGCGGCCCCCGGACTGTCCGGGTCTACTCGTGGGAGCCGAGTTGCCTCTCGCTGGGCTACGGACAGGACCCCGAGACGGTCGACTGGGACTACTGCGACCGCGAGGGAATCGACGTGACCCGCCGGCAGACCGGCGGCGGCGGCATCTACCACGACCGCCGCGGCGACGTGGCCTACTCCATCGCCGCGCCGAAATCGGAGCTACCGGGCGACCTCATGGACTGCTATCACCTGCTGTGCGAGCCGATTCTGGACGCGATTCGCGCGGTCGGCGTGGACGTGAACTTCGTCGACGACGACGTGCCCGTCATCTGGCACCCCGCGTGCTATCTGCGGGCGCTCCACCCCGCCCACGACATGGTCGCCGCGGGCCGGAAGGTCGCGGGCAACGCCCAGTACCGCCGCCGCGACGCCGTCGTCCAACACGGCTCGCTCACCTACTCGGTGGACGCCGAGACCCACCTCGGCGTGTTCGAGGGCCACGACGTGACGCCCGAGGCGTTCCGCGAGCGCGTCGTCGGCATCGACGAACTCGCAGACGCCTCCCGCGAGGCGTTCGTCGCGGCGCTGACCGAGTCGCTCTCGGAGTTCGTCGACGCCGAGGAGGGCGCGTGGACCGACGACGAACTCGACCGCGCGCGCGAGAAAGTCGACGAGAAGTACCGCGCCGACGACTGGGTGCGCCGCCGGCCGGGGTCGCGGTCCGACTGAGCGGCCGCCGACAACTCCGAAGTCCCTTTGTTCGGGTACGCCGTCGGATTCTGCATGCACGTCGGCGCACACGTCTCGATGTCCAGTTCGAAGGTCTCGTCCGACGACGAGACGCCACCGCACGGTAACGTCGCCAACGCCGTCTTCCGGCAGGTCGCCTTCGGCGGCAACTGCGGGCAGATTTTCACCACCTCGCCGCAGGTGTGGCGCGACCCCGACATCTCCGACGAGGAGGCCGAACTGTTCCGCGAGCAGACCGCCGACAAACTGGCCGGCCCGTGGGTCATCCACTCGTCGTATCTCGTCAACCTCTGTACGCCCAAAGACGGCCTCCGGCAGAAGTCGCTTGACTCGATGCAGACGGAGGTCGACATGGCCGACAAACTCGGCATCGAGTACGTGAACGTCCACCTCGGGGCCCACACCGGCGCGGGCGAACAGCAGGGCCTCGACAACGCCGTGTCCGTCCTCGACGACCTCGACATCCCCGACGGCGTCACCGTCCTCATCGAGTCCGACGCGGGGTCGGGAACGAAGATGGGCGACGACTTCGCCCACCTCGGCTACGTCCTCGAAGCGTCCGAACAGGACCTCGACGTCTGTCTCGACACCGCCCACGCGTTCGCCGCGGGCTACGACCTCTCGACGGCCGCGGGCGTCGACGAGACGTTCGAGGAACTCGACGCCGAGGTCGGTCTTGAGCACCTCAAGTGCGTCCACCTCAACGACTCGAAACACGAGTGCGGGACGAACAAGGACGAACACGCCCTCATCGGAGAGGGCCTCATCGGCGAGGAAGGCATGCGCGCGTTCATCAACCACGACGCCGTCGTCGACAACGACGTGCCCCTCGTCTTGGAGACGCCCACCGAGGACGGCAAGGGCTTCGCGTGGAACATCGACCGCGTCCGCGAACTCCGCGCCGACGCGGAGTAAGCGTTCAGACGGAGGGCCGCCGAGTCCCCGCATCGACCGTTTCGACTGTTTTTTGCGTCGCCGCGCCCGAATCCGGGTGTGCGACGTTTCTCCGAATCGTACCTCCGGCGGACGCGAGAGGGCATGTGGGACGACTCCCGCGCGGCCCTCGCGGACCTCGACCTCGGCGGGCGGACCCGCATCCTCGACGTGGGCTGCGGGACCGGCGAGTTCACGCGCGTCCTCGCGGAGGCCTCGGACGCCCGCGTCGTCGGCGTCGACGCCGACACCGACCTGCTTTCTGTCGCCGCCGACCGCGCCGGCATCGAGGCGGTCGCCGGCGACGCGACTCGGCTTCCCTTCGCCGCCGACAGCTTCGATTTGGTCGTCTGTCAGGCGCTCCTCGTGAACCTCCCCGACCCGACGGCCGCGCTCAGCGAGTTCGCCCGCGTTTCGTCCGACCTCGTGGCGACGGTCGAACCCGACAACGCCGCCGTCGGCGTCGACTCGACCGTCGAATCCGAGGCCGCGCTCGACCGCCGCGTCAGAGACGCCTTCCGCGACGGCGTGGCGACCGACGTGGCGCTCGGCGCCCGCGTCCGCGGGCTGTTCGACGACGCCGGCCTGTCGGTCGTCGGGACCCGCCGATACCACCACCGCAAACTGACCGAGCCGCCGTACGACGACCACGACGTGCGGAACGCGGCCAAGAAGGCGACCGGCGAGGGACTCGACCGCCACGAGGCCGATCTCCGCCGGGGGCTCGACGACGACTCCTACGAGTCCGTCCGCCGGGAGTGGCGGGAGATGGGCCGCGAGGTCGTCCAGCAGATTCGAGACGGCGAGTACCGCCGGGCCGAGGTCGTCCCGTTCGACGTGACGACTGGGCGGGTGTAGTTCGGGTCGCCGACGGGCTGAATCGATGGCCGAGTTGCCGGCCGAAAAACGAGACCGTCCGTTCAGTAGCCGACCGCGAGCTGCTCGTGGACGGCGTCGCCGCTCTCCAGTTCGTCCGCGAAGGCGATTGCGAAGTCCTCCATGGAGATGCGGCTCTCGCCGTCCTCGTCGGCGACGAGTTCGCCGCGGGCGGTCCGGAACTCGCCGGTCCGCTCGCCGGGTTCGATGAGCGCTGCGGGCGCGACGTAGGTCCATCGCAGGTCGTCGGCGTCTTCGAGCAGGCCGTACGCCTCGATGGCGGCGCTGGCGACGGGCTTCCACTCGTCGGGGAACTCCGGCGTGTCGATGAGTCGGGTGTCGGGGCCGACGTTCAGGATGCCCGCGCCGCCGGTCCAGACGAGGCGCTCGACCGAGGCGCGGCGCATTCCGTCGAGGACGGCGTCGAGCATCTCGACGAGCGCTTCGGGCGACTCGTCGCCGCTCGGGCCGAGCGCGGAGGCGACCGCGTCGTGGCCCGCGGCGAGTCGGGCGATTTGGTCTGCGTCGGTCGCGTCGCCGGCGACCGCCGAGAAGTCGGGGTCGTCGACGCCGTCGATTTCGCCGCTTCGGGAGACGCCGGTCACCGCGTGGCCGCGGTTCAGGAGTTCGTTGGCGATTCGCGTGCCGATTCGGCCGCTCGCACCGAGGAGGAGTACGTTCATGATGGGTGTGTTGTGGGGCGTGTTGTCGGTCGTGTCGTGAGTGTGTTCGCCGCTCGATTCGCCGCGACGATGCGGTTACATCGTCATACTTGGTCAATGAGAGTGAGTTTAATATAGTTAAGCGAACCTCGGTGTGAGTAGGTCACGTCGATGTCACCGCACCAGAACCTCGAAGCGAAGTACGAACAGTGTCCGGTCATCAAGACGCTCGAAGAAATCGGCTCGCGGTGGCGGATGACGGTCATCCACGTACTGCGCGAGGGCGACCTCCGGTTCAACGAACTCAAGCGCGCGACGGGCGCGAACTCGCAGACGCTCTCTCGCGTGCTGGACGACCTCCAAGAGTTGGGCTACGTCGAGCGGGAGGTCGAAGACGGCAGTCCCATCGCGGTGTACTACTCGCTCACGCAGAAAGGCGCGGAACTGCTCCCGGCGTTCGACGACATCTCCGAGTGGGGCGAAAAATGGATGTCGGAAGACGGCGGCGCGGAGTCGTAACCGACTGCGCGCGGGCGCTCAGCCGAGAAACAGGTCGACGAAGTTCCCGCTCGACTGACCGCGGTAGAGTTCGGAGTAGCCGCAGTTTGCACACGAGACGACGGTGAACTGTCGGTTCTGGATGTCGAACATCTTCGAGAGGCCGCCTCCCGTGGTAGCGATTGAGTCGATTTCGGTCTCGGAGTGGCCGCATTTCGGACAGCCGTCGCGGTCGGCGCTTGGTGGAGGGCTCATGTTGAACCGTTGAACTACCTCGATGAAAAGTGTACCTCCGAAACGACTTCGGTTTTCGCGCCCGCGAGTGAACGTATGCCCGCCGGTGGTCTCGTCGTCTTCCTCTTCGTCATCCTCAGCATCGGTGCCGCAATCGCCCTCTACGCCGCGATTCGAGACGAGACGCGCGACCCGCCGACGATGAGCCGCGAGGAGGCGGAGCGTCGCGCCCGCGACGAGGGGCGGCGCTACAACGAACAACGCGGCCGAGGGACCGACCGACGCCCGAGCGGAGGCGGCCGCGACGACGAGTTCGGCCGCGAAGCCGACCGCACCGACGACCGCGGCCGCAGTCGCGACGGCGACCGCGACTGGTAGCCGGTCGGCTCTGACTCGGTTTCGACTTCGAGTCGCCGCGGCCTCGACTCGACTCCGGCCTCAGACCACGTCGCCGCGGACCGACGTGCCGGTCTGTTCGGCCCGGTAGGCTCGCATCGCCTCGACGGCCGTCTCGGCCTCGTCGCCCTCCAGACCGAGCATCTCCAGCGCGCCCGAGAGCGTCGGGAAGGCGAACTCGCCGTTTCGGAGTTTCGACATCGCGTCCGGCGAGCGCTGGCCGTCGGCGTAGAGGCAGACGCCGCGGGGGTCGAGAATCTGCTCGTAGGCCTCGCGTTCGACCGCACCTTTCAGCCGCTGGGTGACGTTGTCCTCGAAGGAGGCGTTGCACACTTCGAGGTGGACCGGCTCGTCGTCGTCGGGGAGCAGGTGGGTGGCGAGACACTTCTCGGGGGCGGCGTAGCCGTTCGAGTTCGCCCGCAGCAGGTCGGGGTGCTCGCGCGCCCACTCGGCGCGGACGCTCTTGCCGACGCCCTTCACGCCGTGAGACCGCTCGAACGACTCGGCCGCATCGGGGTCGCCGCGGAGGAGGATGTCTTTCGTCACGTACACGTCGAGCCGGTCGAGGGGGTCGAGGCCGAGCGCCACGTCGCCGTAGACCCACACCTCGCGGACCGGGACGGGGAGCGTCTCGGACTCGGCGGCGTCGACGACGGCGTCGACGCGGTCGAGGGCGGCGTCTCTGTCCATCGACTGTCCGTGAGGGTTGGAGGGTCAAACCGATTGCGACCGAGCGTGACCGAGTGCGGTCGAGCCGCCGGGCGCGCGAGCGACGCCGCGGTCGCCCCGAGGCGAAACCCGTATCCCTTCCGCCGGGCAAGCGACCGGCAATGGAGTGCGACAAGTGCGGCCGCGACGCGGTGATGCACGCGGCCTACTCCGGGGCCCACCTCTGCGACGACCACTTCTGCGCCTCGGTCGAGAAACGCGTGCGCCGCCGCATCCGCGAGGACAACATGCTCCCCCGCGACGCCAGCCCGGAGAACCCGCAGACGTGGGTTATCGGGCTGTCCGGCGGCAAAGACAGCGTCGTCCTCACACACATCCTCGACGACACGTTCGGGCGCGACCCGCGCATCGAACTCGTCGCCCTCACCATCCACGAGGGCATCGAGGGCTACCGCGACAAGTCCGTCGACGCCTGCGTCGAACTCGCGGAGGACCTCGACATCCACCACGAACTGGTCACCTACGAAGACGAGTTCGGCGTCCAGATGGACGACGTGGTCGAGAAGGACCCCGAGAACATGGCCGCCTGCGCCTACTGCGGGGTGTTCCGCCGCGACCTGCTCGAACGCTTCGCCGACGAGCTCGGCGCGGACAAACTGCTCACGGGCCACAACCTCGACGACGAGGCGCAGACGGCGCTCATGAACTTCTTCGAGGGCGACCTCAAGCAGGTCGCAAAGCATTTCGACGCCAGCATCGGCGACTTCGAAAAGCGTCGCGACGCCGGCGAGTTCATCCCGCGGGCCAAGCCGCTGCGCGACGTGCCCGAAAAGGAAGTCGCGCTCTACGCCCACCTGAAGGACCTGCCCGCACACATCACCGAGTGTCCGCACTCTTCTGAGGCCTACCGCGGCGAGATTCAGCAGTTGCTGTTGAAACTCGAAGAGAACCACCCCGGCACCCGACATTCCATCATGGCGGGCTACGAGGAGTTGGCCGAACTGACCGCCCGCGAGTACCGCGGCGAGGGTCGCGTCGACCTCAACGACTGCGAGCGCTGCGGGTCGAAAACCGCCGGCGACGTCTGTCGGAAGTGCCGGCTCATCGAGTCGATAGAAGCGGTCTGAGCGGCTACGGAACGACACGGAACTCGTTTTCTGACGCGTCTTACGGGTCGGACAGAACCGGGTGCGGTCGCGTCGACCGAATCGGCGGCGACGCTCGCGGTCGAAGAAATTCACGTCAGCGAAAAAGAACCCACGAAACCCGACGGGCGCGGCGGCGTCCGCGCGGGTCAGACAGGGCGTTACCGGATGACGTCGAGACCGTTGTTCTTCTCGACTTCGTCGCGGCCGCCGTCGGACCACGTGCCGCTCTGGGCCGTCTGGGCTCGCTCCGAGCTATCGAACTCCGAACCCGAGTGCTGCTGTTGTGACTCTCGGGACTGGATGCTCTGACGCGATTTGTCGGCCTGCTTCTGGGTCGAGGGGCCGAGCACCTGCGCGGACTGGACGCCCGTCATGATGGCCATGACGCGGACTTTCCCCTTGTACTCGTCCTGGATGCGAGCGCCCCAGATGACGTTCGCGGCGGCTTCCAGCCGTTCGGTGATGTTGCTCGCGATTCCCTCGGCCTCCTTCAGCGTGAGGTCGGGGCCGCCCGTGATGTGGACGAGGCCACCGGACGCACCGCGGTAGTCCACGTCGAGAAGCGGGTGGTTCATCGCGTCGTTGACCACCTCTTGGGTCTTGTTTTTGTCTTGGGTCTCGCCGACGAGCATCACCGCGACGCCGCCCTGATTCATGATGGTCGACATGTCGGCGTAGTCGAGGTTGATGAGGGACGGCTGCGTGATGGTCTCCGAGATGCCCTTGACGGTCTCGGCGATAATCTGGTCCATGACCGAGAACGCCTTGCCGATGGGCAGGTTCGGGACGTAATCGAGGAGGCGGTTGTTGTCCAGCACGATGATGGAGTCGGCCTCGTTGCGGAGGTTTTCGAGTCCCTCCTCGGCCTTGACCGTGCGGGCGCGCTCGACGTTGAACGGGGTCGAGACCATGCCCACGACGATTGCGCCCTGCTCCTTTGCGATCTTCGCGACGACGGGGGCCGCACCGGTCCCGGTACCACCACCCATCCCCGCGGTGACGAACACGAGGTCGGCGTCGCCGAGCACGTCTTTGATCGTGCCCTGTGCCATCTCGGTCGCGCGCTCACCCATCGACGGGTCACCACCGGCGCCGAGACCCTGCGTCAGGGACTTCCCGACGAGGATTTTCGTGTCCGCTTCGATCATCTTCAGGTGCTGCTTGTCGGTGTTGATGGCGACCGTGTCGGCCCCCTCGACACCGATGTTGTACAGGCGGTTGATGGTGTTGTTGCCAGCACCACCGGCACCGACGATGACGATTCGCGGGTCACCGAACTGGTCGTCGCTGTCTTCGAGCGACGACTGCGTCTGACGCTCGGCCTCGTCCCGTTCCATCGCCTCGCGAACGATATCCTGCATAGTTACACCTTTGCCCAGCCGCGCTTGCTGGTAGATTCGCGCTGTCGCTTGTCGGTCGTCTGTTCATTGAGCATATCGCGAACGGCGGAACGGATGGCTTCGGATCGGTTCGGGAACTCTCCCGTCTCGACCATCCGCTCGACCTCCTCGATTTGCTGCTTCGGAATTCGTAGTGTCACACGCTCCATGTTTACATTCCCCCGGTAAGACGGCGCGCCGCACTCGTGTGCGAGTGTCTTACACCCGAAAACCGACGGACGACGCCGGGATACGGGCCGCCGTTGGGTGGCTGTAAGACAACCGTCTTACGCGATAATCACCACAGAGGGATAGAATATAAATGTAACGGCGGTTGTAAGACAGCGGCTGAATATCCCGTATAGGGGGCTTTAATCGCCGGTTATGCCTGTTCCAGAACGTCGGCCGCGGGCGTCCGGCGGCCGCAGTCGGGGCAGAACGCCCAGTCGGAGCGGAGCTCGTCGCCACACTCGCAGAACACACGGTGGGACGTCTTTTCACCGCAGTTCGGGCAGTAAACATGGTCTGGACCCATGGATTCGCCACATTGGTCACAGGTCGTGTCAGGGTCGTCCGCGTCGCCGGACACCAGTTCGTCCCGTGTCTTACGAACCGTACTCGGGGTCGATTCGGTGTCGACACCCGCGTTTACGCGAGATTCGCCGTTCGAACCATCGACGTTGATGTTAACGTTCAGGTCCGAGGGCGTCGGACGCTCGGACTCGCGGGCCGCCGCGGCTTCCTCGACGAGCGACGGGAGCCGTTCGTCCAGTCGCTCGTCGACGAGTTCCTCGACCCGCGCGGAGAGCGCGCCGTCGAGACCGGCGGTGTCGTCCGCATCGTCCGCGTCGTCGTCACGTTCCAGTTCGTCGAGATACTGGCGGAGAGCCTCGCGCATCACCTCGCTTTTCGAGGTGTCGAGGCGGTCCAAGCGCTCGACGAGGGCGTCGTCGGCGCGGAACGTGATTTTACTCATTACTCCGGGATTATCTCGGCGGCATATCAATGTTCGCACCTGTCTGACACACAGCACACGCGGCGGCGAGAATGATAATGGTTAAACGCGTCGACCGGATACGAATCGGTGACCGCTCTTAGCTCAGCCTGGCAGAGCAGCCGACTGTAGATCGGCTTGTCCCCCGTTCAAATCGGGGAGAGCGGATTTTGCTTGTAACATCCGGTCGAGCCGGTTTGAGCAGGTCAGTCGCAGCGCGTGAACGAAGTGAACGCGTCGTCTGACTGGGTTCAAATCGGGGAGCGCGGACTGAACTTCAACACCTGCGAGCGCAGCGAGCGGTGCTGATGAAGGACTCCTCGGCCCGGTTTGAGTAGAGCAACGCGCAGCGTTGCGAGTGAGTTCAAATCGGGGAGCGCGGACTGTCGTCGAGATGGGACACCACGCTCGTTTTCGATTTCCCTCCACCAAATCCCACACGAACAATCGGAGTATATCTCGCCGCGACCCCGTGATTTACCCCCGTCTGTTCGGAAGCAAACGGCATGGATTCTCGACCGCTCGGCACGACCGGATTCGACGTTTCCGAAATCGCGCTGGGGACGTGGCAGCTCGGCGGAAGTTGGGGCTCGGTGACCGACGACGAGGCGTACGACGCCATCGAGGCGGCGCTCGACGCGGGCATCAACTTCCTCGACACCGCGGACGTGTACGGCGACGGCGACAGCGAGCGCCGCATCGGCGACGTGCTCGCGGACCGCGACGACGACGTCACCGTCGCCACCAAGGCGGGGCGGCGGCTCGACCCCCACGAGGCCGACGGCTACAACCGCGAGAACCTCGAACGGTTCGTGGACCGGAGCCGGGACAACCTCGGCGTCGACTCGCTCGACCTCGTCCAACTTCACTGCCCGCCGCGAGAGGTGTACTACCAGCCCGAGGTGTTCGACGCCCTGTCGGACCTCCGCGACGCCGGGAAAATCGACCACTACGGCGTGAGCGTCGAGAAGGTCGAAGAGGGGCTCAAGGCCATCGAATACGACGGCGTGGAGACGGTGCAGATAATCTTCAACCCGCTTCGACAGCGACCCGCGGAGCTGTTCTTCCGGGAGGCGAAGCGCCGGAACGTCGGCGTTATCGTCCGCGTCCCGCTCGCATCGGGGCTGCTCACCGGAGCCCTATCCGCAGACGCGGAGTTTGCCGAGAACGACCACCGGAACTTCAACCGACACGGCGAGGCGTTCGACGTGGGCGAGACGTTCGCCGGAATCCCGTTCGAAGACGGTCTCGAAGCCGCGGATTCGATACAGGGGGTCGTCCCCGAGGGCGTCTCGCTCGCGCAGTTCACGCTCCGCTGGATTCTCTCGTTCGACGCCGTGAGCACCGTCATTCCCGGGTCGAAGACGCCGGAACACATCCGCGACAACGTCGCCGCGGCGTCGCTCCCACCGCTGTCAGCAGACCAGTTCAAGCGCGTCGAAGAAGCATACAACGCGTACGCGCGAGAGCACGTCCACCATCGCTGGTGAGTGACCCCGCGGGCGAACCCCCCGCTTCGCTATATTCAAGTACAGTTTCGCCAATGAAATTCTAGTGGCAGTCACGTTCGACCTCTTCGGCACGCTCGTCGACGCCGAGTACCCGTCAGACCCCGGTTCGGCGGTCGCGGACGCACTCCGCGAGTACGGCGTCGCCGTCCCCGACGACTGGGACGACGCCTACCGCGAGGTCCACATCGACGCGCCCGAGGGCGCGGAGGTCCCGCTTCCAGCCCACGTCGCCGCGGCGCTCCGCTCTCGGGGCGTCGCCTCCCCGGACAACGCCGCCCGACGCGCGGTCATCACGGCGTTCGACCCCGAGGTGACAACCCGTCCCGGCGCGGTCGACGCGGTCGCGGCTGCCCGCGAGGCCGGCGCGGTCGGCCTCCTCTCGAACTGTTCGGTCCCTGAACTCGTCGCGCGGACGCTCATCCGGTCGGACCTCGACCGGCGCGGCTTCGATGACATCACGACGAGCGTCGCCTGCGGCTGGCGGAAACCCCACCGGAAGGCGTTCGAGGCGGCCGCTCGCGGCCTCGGCGTCGACGCGGCCGAGTTGCTCCACGTCGGCGACGACCCGGACGCAGACGGCGGTATCGAGGCGGTCGGCGGCCGGTTCGTGAACCTTCGGGAGACGTCGCTCGAATCGGTCGCGGCGAGGCTGCGAGCCGGGGAGGACCCGTGCCCGTGACCGCCGCGGCCGCCGTCGTCGCCGCCGCGGCGCTGGACCGAGGGTTCGCCGAACCGCCGGCGCGCGTCCACCCGGTCGCGCTGTTCGGCCGACTCGTCTCGCCCGTCGACCGCGAGTGGTCCCGTCCGACGCTCGCCGGCGCGGTCGCGGCCGTCGCGCTCCCGGCGCTCGCCGCGGGCGTCACCGCGGGTGCGACGTGGGCCGCGACGCTCGTCTCGCCGTGGCTCGGCGCGGCCGTCGCGGCGCTCGCGCTGTTTTCGACCACGAGCCTTCGGATGCTCCTCGACGCCGCCGCGGCGGTCGTCTCGGCTACGGCGGACGAATCCGACCTCGATACCGCCCGGTACGAACTCCGGGCGCTGGCCGGGCGCGACCCGTCGTCGCTGTCGGCGGCCGATATCCGGAGCGCCGCCGTCGAGAGCGCCGCGGAGAACCTCGCCGACGGCCTCGTCGCCCCCTTGCTCGCGTTTACGCTCTTCGCGCCCGTCTCGCTCCCGCTCGCGGTCGGCGCGACCGCGTGGGTGAAGGGGGTCAACACGCTCGATTCGATGCTCGGCTACCGACACAAGCCGGTCGGTCGCGTTCCGGCCCGCCTCGACGACGCGGTGATGTGGCTCCCGGCGCGCGTCTCGGCCGTCTTACTGGCCGTCGTCGCCGGCGCGCCGGCCACGGTGACGCGGGTCGGTGAGTTGGCGCGGCGACCGTCGTCGCCCAACTCGGGGTGGCCGATGGCGACGCTCGCGGTCCTGCTCGAGACGCGACTGGAAAAGCCCGGGCACTACCTGCTCGACGGGGGGCCCGAGGATCCCGACGCGGCGACCGCCGCGCGGGGCGTCCGACTCGTCTCGCGGGCCGGCCTCCTCGCGTTCGCCGTCGCGGGGGTGGTCGCGTGGTTCTGACCGCCCTCCGCGGCGCGCTCGGCTTCCTCACTCGCCTCCCCGTCGGCGGCGACGAGGCGAACTGGGACGCCTTCAGACGCGCGCCCGTGGCGTTTCCGCTCGCCGGCTACGTCGTCGGCGCGCTGGCCGCGCTCCCGTTGTTGCTCCCCTTGCCGATTCCGACCGCGGCCGCGCTGTACCTCGTGACGCTGTATCTCGTGACGGGCGTCACCCACGCCGACGGCCTCGCGGACCTCGGCGACGCCGCGGTCGTCCACGGCGACGCCGACCGCCGGCTGTCGGTCCTGAAGGATTCGCAGACGGGCGTCGGCGGCCTGCTCGCGTTCGGGCTGACGCTCGTCGTCCTCGCGCTCGGGGCGTTCGGCCTCGCCGGTGCGGGCGGTCGCGTCGGCCTCACGGCCGCCGTCGCAATCGCGCTCGCCGCCGAGGTCGGCGCGAAAGCCGGCATGGCGACGCTGGTCTGTCTCGGCGCGCCCGCCCACGAGGGACTCGGCGCGGCGCTCGTCGGCGAGAACAGCCCGTCGGGGCTACTCGCCGTCGCCGTGGCCTGCCTCCCGGTCGTCGCGCTCGCGCCGGTCACGGGCGGCCCCGCCGTCGTCGCGGCGCTCTGCTGCGGGCCGGTCATCGCGCTCCTCGTTCGCTCGTGGGGGCGCGCTCGACTCGGCGGCGTCTCGGGCGACCTGCTCGGCGCGACGAACGAACTGGCCCGCGCCGCGGCCGTCCACGCGGGGGTGGTGACGTGGACGCTCTCGTGATGTGCGGCGGCCGCGGCACCCGCCTCGACGCGCCGGTCGAAAAGCCGCTCGTGGACATCTGCGGGCGGCCCATGCTCGACCGGGTCGCGGCGGCGCTCCGTGAATCGAGCGTCGGGACCGTCCGCGCCGTCACCTCGCCGCACACGCCGAACACCCGCGACCGCGCCGCCGACCTCGGTCTCGACCCCATCGAGGCCCCCGGCGACGGCTACGTCTCCGACCTCGGCTTCGCGCTGGACCGCGTCTCTCGGCCGGTCGTCACCGTCGTTTCCGACCTGCCGCTCGTGGCCCCCGAACACGTCGACGCGGTCGTTTCGGCCGCAGACGGCGGGGCCGCCACCGCGTGCGTCCCCGTCGAACTGAAGCGCGACCTCGGAGCCAGCGTCGACGACGCGCTCGTGTTCGACCACGAGGGGACCGCCGTCTGCCCAACCGGGTTGGGCGTCGTCGGCCCCGCGGCCGCGGACGCGACAATTGATACCGACGCAGACACCGACACCGACACGCACTCGACCATGTACCTCTCCACAGACACCAGACTCGCACTCAACGTGAACCGCCCGACAGACATCGCGCTCGCGGAGGACCGATGCGAGTAGTCCTCGTCGCCGGCACGACCGAGACGGCGAAGATTCCCGGCATCAGCGCCGCCGGCGCGGAGCCGTCGCTCGTCGGCCACACGCCGAGCGCGGACGCCGAAATCATCGAGTACGGCGAGCCGGTCCGCTCGCCGGTGACGCCGGTCAGTCCGACGGGCTGTCCGACGCCCGCGGCCGTCACCCGCGCCGTCAAGCAGCTCACCGGCTTCGACGTGCTCACCGTGGACGCCGGCCTCGCCAAGCCGAGCGCCGCGCCGACCATCGACGTGGGCGCGCGGCCCGGCCGCGACATCCGCGAGAGCGAACCGGTCCCGACCGCGCCCGGCGCGTTCGAGGCGGCCCGGCGGATGGGCCTCGCGCTTCCCGAGGACGAACTCGTCATCGGCGAGACCGTGCCCGGCGGGACGACCACCGCGCTGGCCGTGTTCCGCGCGCTCGGCGAGGAGTTCCCCGTCTCGTCGTCGCTCCCGGACAACCCGACGAGCCTGAAAGAGGAGGTCGTCGCCGAGGCGTTCGAGGCCAGCGACGTCGAACCCGGCTTTGCGGCCCACAAACCCCGGCGCGCCGCTCGCTACCTCGGCGACCCGGTGCTTCCGGTCGTGGCCGGACTCACCGTCGGCGCGCTCGAAAACGGTATCGACGTGACGCTCGGCGGCGGGACCCAACTGCTCGCGGCCGCCGCGCTCGCCCGCCACGCCGGCGCGAACGGCGACCTGACGCTCGCAACGACATCGTACCTCGCTGAGGACGTGCCCGAGTTGGCCGACGCCGCCGAGGCGTTCGACCTCGAACTGACCGTCACCGACCCCGGCTTCGAGACGCACCCGCTGGACCGCTACGCCGCGGGCGAGGCCAAGGAGGGCGCGGGCATGGGCGGCGCGCTCATGCTCGCCGACCGGATGGGCGTCCTCGACGACGTGGAGGCGGCCACGCTCGACGTGCTCTCGACGCTGGACCCCGATGCCGCCGAGGCCGGAACTGGAACCGGAACCGGAACCGGAACCGCGGCGGCCGACGCCGGCGGAGCCGACGCTGGCGGCGTCGACGCCGACGCAGACATCGACGATGGACCCTGAGTCCGTCCGGGCGGGGAGCCGCGTCCCCCACGGCGGCACCACCGACCCGACCGTCCTCGACTTCAGCGCGAACACCAACCCCGAGCGTCCCGATGGCGTCGAGGCGGTGTACCGCGAGGCGTTCGACGCCTCGACTCGCTACCCCGACGACGACTACGCCGACTTCCGGGCGGCCGCCGGCGACTACGTCGGCTGTGTCCCCGAGGCGGTCGTGCCGACCGCCGGCGGCCTCGAAGCCCTGCGACTCGCGTTCGAAGTGACGCTCTCGCCCGGCGACACCGCGCTCGTCCCCGAACCGAGCTTCGGGGAGTACGACCGCGAGATTCGCCTGCAAGGGGCGGAGCCGGTCGCGGTCCCCCACGACGCGATTCTCGACGCCGACCCCGCGGACCACGCGGTCGCGGTCGTCTGCACGCCGAACAACCCGACGGGCGAACTCGCGCCCGACGACGACCTCCGGGCGTTCGCGGCGCGCTGCCGCGAGGCCGACACGGCTCTCGTCGTCGACGAGGCGTTCCTCGACTTCACCGACGAACCGAGCCTCGCGGGCGAACCCGGCGTCGTCGTCGCCCGGTCGCTGACGAAGATGTTCGGACTGCCGGGCATCCGCGCCGGGTTCGCCGTCGCCACCGGCGACCTCGGTGACCGACTCGCCGTCGCCCGGCGGGCGTGGTCGCTCTCGACGCCCGCGGCCGCCGTCGGCGCGTACTGCATGGACGACGCCGAGTTCGTCTCGCGAACGCGAGCGCGCGTCGCGACCGAACGCGAGCGACTTCGCGAGACGCTGTCCGAGGCCTTTGCGGTGTCCCCGTCGGACGCCCCGTTTCTCCTCGTGGACGTCGGCGGCCGCGACGTCGACGCGGTGGTCGAGACCGCCCGCGACCGCGGGGTCGCCGTCCGGGACGCGACCACGTTTCCGACGCTCGACTCGCACGTCCGCGTCGCGGTGAAACGCCCCGACGAGAACGACGAACTGCTCCGGGCGCTCGCCGCCGTCGCCGAGGATGTTTGAGACGGCGCGCCGCGACGGCGTCTGCCGACTCGCCCGACCGGAGACGCGCTGGCTCTCGACGGGCTACGCCGGCGGCGAGTCGCGGGCGGACGCCGCGTTCAACGTCACCGTCCCCGAGGGCTGGCCCGAGACCGACCTCGACGCGTACGTCGAACGGCGACGCTCGGCGGCCGGCTTCGACGACCGCGGGCCGACGCTCCTGACGGGCGTCGGGCAGGAACACGCCCGACGCGCCCGGTTCGGCCCGGTCGAAGTCGTCGCCACCGCGGGCGTGTCGAATCCGGCGGAACTCCCGATAGACGACGACCCGCGCGAGTGGGGCGACGCGTCGGACGCGCCTGACGCGGCGGCCGACGACGACCGAGACGGCCCGGTCGGAACGGTCAACGTCTTCGTCGGGACGACGCGGTCGCTGGAGCCGGGCGCGCTCGCTAACCTCGTCGCCGTGGCCGCCGAGGCGAAGGCGGCGACGCTCCTCGCGCGCTGCGGCGCGCCGGGGACGACGACCGACGCGGTGGTCGCCGCGTGCGACCCCGCCGGCGACCCGGCGACGTTCTCGGGGAGCGCGACCGAGGTCGGCAACGCGGCGCGGGTCTGCGTCCGCGACGCGGTGCTCGCGAGCCTCGGTTCGCGGTACGACGCCGAGCCGATACCGCGGGGCGTCGACGAGGCGAACTACGGCGTCGTCGCCGACGACCGCGCGACCGTCGCTCCAGTTTGAGAACTGCCGGCGAAACGCGTTTCCGGCCGAGGAATCCACGGTGGTAGCTAAGTGGTCCCCGGAGAAGCCTTGATTATGGTTGGTAGCTAGCAGGTCGGTATGGACCCCGGTTCCGTTTCCGACGTCGACCACGTGACTCACGGCGGGACCGCCGACCACTCGCTGGTCGATTTCAGCACCGGCTCGAACCCCGAACACCCGTCCGGCCTCGCTGGCGTCTACGAATCGGCGCTCGCCACGGCGCGGCGGGACTCGCTGGACGACTACTCGCGGTTCCGCGTCGCCGCCGCGGAGTTCGTCGGCTGCAACCCCGACGAGGTCATCCCCGCCGCTGGCGTCATCGAAGCGCTCCGACTCGCCGCCGGCGTGACCGTCTCGCCCGGCGACAGCGTGGCGCTTCCGGCCCCTTGCTGCGGCGAGTACGCCCGCGAAATCCGGCTCCAGGGGGGCGAACCGGTCCACGTTCCGCACGACCGCCTCCTCGAAACCGTCGACCCCGCCGAGCACGCGGCGGTGATTCTCAGCTATCCCGCCGACCCGGTCGGGACCGCGTACCCGCGAGACGAGCTTCGGGCGTTCATCGACGACTGCCGCCGGGCCGACACGCCCGTCATCGTCGACGAGACGTACCTCGGCTTCACGCGCCTCCCGAGCACGGCCGGCCTCGACGGCGTTATCGCGCTCCATTCGGTGACGAACGTCTTTGGCGTCCCCTCGCTCCGCGCGGGCTTCGCGGCCGCGACGGGCGACCTCGGCGACCGGCTCTCGCGGGCGCGCTGTACGTGGGTGCTTTCGGCTCCGGCGGTGGAGGTTGCGACGTTCTGTCTCGAACAGGAGGCTTTCCTCGAAGCGACTCGCGACCGGGTCGAACGGGAGCGCCCGAGGGTGATTGCGGGGCTGGACCGACTCGGCTACGACCCGCACCCCGCCGACAGCGCGCTCGTGTTGTTCTGCGCTGACGATGTCGACCGCGTGCTCCGCGAGACCCGACGGCGCGGCTTCGCCGTCCGCGACGCCCGCGACTATCAGGGCCTCGACTCACACGTCAGAATCAGCGTCCGCCGCCCGGACGAGAACGACCGCCTGCTCGACGCGCTCGCCGAGGCGACCTGAGCAACCGCGTCACCCGCCGACGCGCTCGCCGGGACGCGAACGCCGACTCACCGACGACTCGCCGCCGAGCCGACGCCAGCCGACGGTCGCAGTTCCGTCCCGGATGGGGCCGCGGAACTCGGTTGCACGCCGCGATTCGAACCGCCGTCACCGATTCAGGTACACGATGAACGCGATGGTGAGGAGGGTCGCGTACACCGCGAACGTCGAATCCCCGACTGCGAAAGCGAACGATTGGGTGACAATTCTGAACATCGGTGGTCGTTTCGCACACTGTTGGCCTCACTATTAATGCTTATTACTAGTTGACACGATATCCATCGGCGCGCGTCCACCCCCGTTCCGAACACTTATGCGAAATCGCCGGGCACGTGGGGGCATGGTCGAGGCGTTCGCCGTCGCCAGCGGGAAGGGCGGCACCGGGAAGACGACGAGTACGCTCGCGCTGGGGATGGCGCTCGCCGAGGAGTACGACGTGACCGTAATCGACGCGGACACGGGCATGGCGAACCTGCTTTTCCACGCCGGGTTGGACGACGCCGACGTGACGCTCCACGACTTACTCGTCGACGAGCGCGACGCCGCGGTGTCCGACGCGGTGTACGAGCGGTTCGGGCTGTCGGTCGTCCCCTGCGGCACGAGTCTCGCGGCGTTCGAGGCCGCGGACCCGGGTCGCCTCCGCGACGTGGTCGCTGAGCTCGCGGCCGACACGGACGTGTTGCTCCTCGATTCGCCCGCCGCGCTCGGCTCGAAGAGCGCGGTGCTCCCCGTCGTCCTCGCGGACCGCATCGTCGTCGTTCTCCAGCCCACCGTGCCGTCTCTGTCCGACGGGCTGAAAGTCCAGGAGTACGCCCACTCCTACGGCACAGACACCGCGGGCGTGGTGTTCAACCGCGTGCGCCCCGACGAGAACGTGGAGACAATCGCCGAGCAGGCCGGCCGCTACTTCGGGGGACAGACGCTCGCGTCGGTCCCCGAGAGCGACGCGGTCCGCGCGGCCCGTCGCGAGGGAAAACCCCTCCTCGCGCACGCCCCCGACGACCCGGCCGCCGACGCCTTCCGCGAGGCGGCCGCCCGACTCGACGTGCGCGACGGCGACGGCCGCGAGGTCGCAGAGCGGTTCAAAAGCGCCGTCGTCCCCGAGCGAATATGAGAATCCCGCGGGGCGAACTCCGTCGGTCGCGCGTCGTCGACGACGCGGCGGCGGTGCTTCGGACGGTGCTCGACGAGGAACTCACCGGCTACGTCGTCTTCGAGCCGCAGGACGCGCTCTTGCTCGGCGAGACCACCCGCGGCGTCGTCACGTTCGAGGACGGAGTTCCCGTCCTCGCCTACGACACGGAACGCGAGGTCGGCGGCCGCGACGGACTGGAGGGGTTCGCCGTCACCGGCCCGACCCGCGCCGCGGTCCACGCCGTCGACGCCGCGGAGCTCGCGGACGCCCACGAGGTCGAGGAGTTCCGCGTCCCGCCGGGCGAGCCGGCCCGCGTCCTCGCCGGCGACGAGCGGTTGGCGACAGAGACCCTCGACGCCGCCCCCGCCGCGCGCCGCGAGGAGAGCCGCGACCAGAGCGCGGTCGAAGCGTTCCTCGCCGACGCCGACGCCATCGAGGAGATTCGGTCCGAGGCCCGCGAGGAGGCCCGCGCGAGGGCGTCGGAGTGGGGACTCGACGACGTGCTGGCGGACGACGCCGACACCGCCGGCACCGCCGACGGCGCTGACGCCGCGCGATAGACGCCGGCCCAGACACCCGATAACACGCTTCCCGAGGGCTGAGAACCGTCTTCTGTGGCTATCGTCTCGGCGCGTCTCTCTTTAGGCATGTCCGCTGAGAAATCCCAGACCCTGACCTTCGCCGTCGCCGCGGGAGCCGCATCGCCGACCGAGACCCGCGTCTCTACTCGCGGCTTCGAGTTCGTCGTCGACGAGCCCGAATCGCTCGGTGGAGCGAACGCCGGGCCGAACCCCGTCGAGTACGTCCTCGGGGCGCTCGCCGGCTGTCTGAACGTCACGGCCCACGTCGTCGCCCGCGAGATGGACCTCGACGTACGAGATCTCGAAATCGCCATCGAGGGCGACCTGAACCCCGCGACGTTCATGGGAAAGCGCGAGGACGGCCGCGCCGGCTACCAGGAGATTCGCGTCGCGGTCACCGCCGACGCCGACGCCGACGCCGAAACCATCGACGCGTGGCTCGCCGCGGTCGAAGCGCGCTGCCCGGTCAGCGACAACCTGCGCAACGCGACGCCGCTCGCGCTCTCGTTCGACCGGCGGTAGGTGTCGTCCTCGCCTCGCCCACGCGGGGATAGAGCCAAACCGCCGTCGCCCGTAGCTCCCCTGTGACCGTTTTGCGCCTCCTTCGACTCCGCCGGCCCGCCGACTTCGCAGACTGGTACCGAATCGGTGCCGAGTACGTCCACGACGTGGCCGCGGGCATGGGCTTTCGCGTCGGCGACTTCGAGTCGCGGGTGGTCCGCGCGACGGACGCCATGCGCGCGGGGCGAACCGACCTGCCCCCGGACCTCGCCCGCTCCGTCGCCGCAGACCTACTGGCCGACGCGGCGTTCTGCGACCCGTTCTGTCAGTGGATGCCGTTGTGGTACGAACTCGGCCTCGCGGCCCCGTGCGCCTACGCCGACTACCGACTCCGGCGGGTCGCCGAGCAGTACGCCGACGACCTCCCGCACCTGTCGGTGCCGCGGTTCTCCCGCCCCGAAGACGTGTACGTCGACGGCCGCCCCGCGACGGCGTGCGTCGACGGCTTCACCGAGCGGTTCGTCCTCGCCGACGCCCTCCTCCATCTGGAGTGGTTCACCTACGTCGCCCGCGAGTCGGGCATCTTCGTCCCACCGCTGTTGGTCGAGCGAACCCGCGAGCAGACCGTCGCCTACTACGCCGGCCGGCGGGAGGAACTCGACCCCGACGTGCGGAGCTTCCAGCGACTGTTGTTTTCGGACGATGAGTGGGTCCGCCGCATCGCCGACGTGTACGACCTCGACAGCGTCCTGTTCGACTACTGGGAGCGAATCCTCGCACGGGAGCGCCGCCGCCTTTCGACGTTCGACGGCTGACCGTTCGGCCGCCCAGCGTGTGTTCTGAACACACGCAGCATATGACATTTGAAAAATGTTTTAACGGAGGACGTAGTATGCGTCTACTGCAGGTAGATACCTGCACTTGGGTTGCGTATACAGGGGAGGTTTTTCCCCAGTGTCCGTGGAGTGCGGGCGGGTGCCCGGTCGTCCGCGCTCTTCCTTCTCATCCGTCGAGCCGCGCGGCCGCCGCGCAAAACATATCGGTCTCGGCGCGTCTCACGCCGTAGGCGGTTCGACAGCGCCGAGTTGCGTGAGCATGCCGAGCATGTCCGGTTGGACCCACCGCTCGGCAATCACGCCGTCTTCGATGCGGGTGAACACCATGTTGCCGACCTCGATGGTCTTCCCGGTCGGTTCGATACCCATGAACGCGCCGTCGTGGGTCCCGCGGAGCGTGACGCGCATGGCGACCGTGTCGCCCTCGGTAATCGCGTCTTCGACCGTCGCCGAGAAATCGCTGAACGACTCCTTGAGTCCCGAAATCTGGGCTTTGAGTTCGTCGCGTCCGCGGACCTCCCCGAGCGGACTGTGGTCGATAACGTCCGCGGCGCAAATCTCGTCGATGAGACCGATGTTCCCCTCGCTCGCGACTTCCTCCGGGAAGCGTCGAGCGAGTCGCTCGTTCCCGGTCGGCGTCGGTGTCGGTGTGCTTGCTGATGCCATTCTTGTTCTCTCCTCTCCGTCGCACCCGTCCGCAGACCGCAGCGTGCTCGCCCACCGTCGGCGGCGGATGCACCGAACTCTACGCTGTGTGAGTTGTTAACTATTGTCTGTGCATCGTCTCAGAGTCCAGCAGATAGTACTGCTCCAAACAGACACAACAAAGGGACAGAAGACGAGCGACGTTTGGTTCTCTCGAATTGAGTTTTGGACAAGCTCTATCGGGTCTCCAATACACTGTGTAACCGAAATAAGCAGTGGAAATTCGCGAGTGGTGTCTTCGAACTTAAATTTCTCAAAAACACCTCCCGAATTCTCTCCGATATACTATTGTGTATTATATGATATTGTGTATTATATGAACCTCTCCATTCACGGGTCGACCTCCCAGCGCGGTAATCTTTGTAGCGAACCTGTGCACATTTCGGGCCGACGCGCGTACGGCGAACCCTCAGCGATGACTCTCTCACAGCAGACGGGGCGACGGCCGCGCCCGGGGCCGGTGCCCGACCCGTTCGAACGCAATACGTATATGGGTGTGCTCGCACGAACTTCGACAATGAACGACGCGTTAGTACGGTGTTGGACAGATGAGTGAGGTCCACAACGACGTGCAGGCGTACACGCTTCGACTCGAACTGGTCGACGAACCCGGCGAACTCCTGCGGTCGCTGCAACCCATCGCCGAACACGGGGGGAACCTCCTCTCGATTTTCCACGAGCGCGGCAACGTCACCCCGCGCGGCTACATCCCGGTGGAAGTCGACATCGAGGCGACGCCCGACCGTTTCGACAACATCGTCGAGGGACTGAGCGACGCCGGCATCAACGTCATCCAGGCCGGCACCGAGCGGTACAGCGAGCGCCTGACTATCATCCTCTCGGGTCACCTCATCGAGACGGACCTCTCGGACACGCTGACGCAGATTGAGGCGACGCGGAACGCGACCGTCACCGATATCTCGCTGTCCGCACCCGCCGGCTCTATCGACGTCTCAAGCGCCCGCTTCCAACTGGCCGCCGAATCGGGGTCGACCGAAGACGTCCTCTCGGCCATGCGCGACATCGCCGACGAGAAGGACCTCCAGCTCGTCGAGCCGCTGACTGTGGGGGTTCGCCCGTGAGGCTCTGCGTCCTCGGTGCCGGTGCGGTCGGCAGTTCCGTCGTCGAACTCGCCGCCGAACACGGCCACGTCGTGACCGCGTTCGCTGACTCCGACAGCGCCGTCGTCGACGCCGACGGCATCGACGCCGACGCGGTGCTGTCGAAGAAGCGAGAAGACGGCGTGGTCGGCGGAGCGGACCCCGGAGCGGTGTTCGACGCCGACTACGACGTGTTAGTGGAGGCGACGCCGACGACGCTCGGCGACGCCGAACCCGGCTTTTCGCACGTCGAGCGGGCGCTGGCCGACGACCGCCACGTCGTGCTCGCGAACAAAGGCCCGGTCGCAGAACGCTACGCCGACGTGCGTGCGCTCGAAGCCGAAAGCGAGGGGACCGTCCGCTTCGGCGCGACCGTCGGCGGCGCGCTCCCCATCCTCTCGACTATCGAGGACGTGGGCCCGTCGCGCGTGTCGGCGGTGTACGGCGTGCTGAACGGGACGGCGAACTTCGTCCTCTCGCGGATGGCCGCCGAGGGACTCGATTACGAACACGTCCTCGCGGAGGCGCAGGACCTCGGCGTCGCGGAGGCCGACCCGACCTTCGACGTCGACGGCACGGACACGGCGCTCAAG
>Ga0207754_100210_pt1 | contig 30183 bp, 30 predicted proteins | sample A23E1SouthBayCA_FD_187728 | JGI IMG/M metagenome (GOLD analysis project Ga0207754, IMG submission 187728) | Aerobic enrichment media microbial communities from Eden Landing Ponds, California, USA - A23 E1 (SPAdes) | ecosystem: Environmental > Aquatic > Marine > Unclassified | place: Emeryville...
ACGGAAGTCGCGCGCGACGAGCGTGAGGAGCTCTCCTTCGTCGAGTACGTCCGTGAGCAGTGAAATGCCGAAACGACGCCGGCGAGCCGGTGCTCAGCGCCACCGCGTCACGGCAGTATCGGCGGGTCCAGTAGCGCCCGTGCGATCGGGAACGCTCGCCCGTTACGGATCGTCAGCAGATAGCTCGCGACCCCGGTGAGGGCGAACCCGACCAGTCCGAGCAGCGCGGCCAGTGCGGCCAGCCTCGGCCCGGTCGGACCGAACTCCGCAAGTCCGAAAAAGACGACTGCGGTCGTACCGACACCGACGGTCGCGGCCTCGAAGCAGATCGAGAAGCCACGGAGCAGCCGACGCATCGACTGTGTGTTACATGCGGACTGTTTTCGATCCTGTGGTCGGTCACTCACCGGCCACGTTCGTGTCGTCGACCGTCCTGTCGTCTGTCGCGGTCGAACGGATCGCGTCGGGATCGTTCCGGAAGAGCCACACGAACAGTCCCGCGGCCAGCAGTTCGACGCTCTTGATGATTCCCTCGGTCGGCGTCGTGACGTAGTGGTCGTAGATCGTGTAGAGGACGCCCCCGTGGGTGTGCCCCTCCGAGGTCGGCGCGGCAGTGCCCGTCAGGAACGCGCCGTGCCCGGTCTCGTGCCAGAACACCCAGAACGCGAACGACAGGAGCATGAGCGAGACACCAGCGAGATACGCGCGTCGCAGCGAGATCACGTCACGCGTGACCAGATAGGGGCCAAGCAGTAGCACGACGCCGAAGGCGACGAACAGGAACGGGCGCGGGTCCGGCACGATCCCCTGGCTCGTGATCGCACCGAGTCCCTGGAGGTAGACGATCGTTCTCGGGAACCCCCACCAGAGATGGAAGGCCGCGGTGACGAACACCAGGCCCGCGACCAGCGCGCGAGCGATCTTGACGGTGCGGTCCATGGCCCGACCTATCGACTCGGTGGAAATGAGTCCGTCGAAGCGTTGGGGCTGCTTGCCAGTCAAACCGAAGCCTACACGAAGGCGGGCCTGAATGAGCCAGACAATGAGCGAGATGACCGTCTACGAAGACCGGCTCGCCCGCCAGATGGACCGCGGGGAGTTCGTCCTCGCCGTCGTGACCGCGACCAAGCCGGACTTCTACAAGCAAGCGCCCGTCGTCGACGCCGCCCGCGAGCGGGGCCTGCCCTGTTTCGTCCTGCACACCGGCCAGCACTACGACGACGTGCTCGGCCACGGGCTGGCCGAGTACGACCTCGAAGACCGCATCGCCGTCGACCTGGGGATCCGGGGGAGTCTCTCGGAGAAGACCGCACAGGTCCACCGGCGGATCGACGAGTTCACCGACCTGCTGGGGGAGTGGGAGGACACGACCGTCCTGCCGCTGGTCCACGGCGACACCCACGCCGCCGGCATCGTCCCGCAGGCCTGGCAGTTCGCCACCAATCAGGCCGTCGCTCACAACGAGGCGGGGCTGCGCGGGATGTCGCCCGACTTCGACTTCGACGCCGACCCGGCCGACGCCGTCGAGGCCCAGTGGACGGGCGAGTGGTCGCTCAACCGCGCCGAACCGTTCCCCGAACAGTACGACACCTTCGTCGGCTCCGCGGCCTCACACTACCACTTCGCCCCGGTCGAACTGAACCGCGAGCACCTCGAAAACGAGGGGTACCCCGCCGAGGTCGACGGAAAAGAGCGGATTCCGGTGGTCGGTAACTCCGTCGTCGACGCGATCGAGCAGAAGACCGACGCCGATCTGGAAGAGAGCATTTTCGACATCTACCCCGTGCTGGAGGAGCGCGACGACTGGATCCGCGTCGACATCCACCGCCGGGCGAACCTCCTGCCGGACCGGTTCAAGGCCATCGTCGAGGGCGTCATCGGCCTCGTCGAGGCCGGCTACAACGTCAACTTCCTCGAACTGACCGCGACTCGCGAGGCCCTGGAACAGTACGGCTACCGAGACCGCTTGCTCACGCTGGAGGCCGACCACGACAACTTCCTGTTTACGGGCCTCTGGAAGAAGCACGCCCACGTCTACGAGTTCCTCCAGTCCGGCCAGTGTCTCGCCGAGCTGACCGACTCGGGCAGCATGCAGGAGGAACTCAACGTCATCGACGAGGCCATCTGCCTGACGACGCGGTTCAACACCGACCGCCCCGAGACCGTCTTCGACGCGAAGACGAACCTGCTGGTCCCGCCGGTCTCTGGCGAGTACGTCACCGACATGGTCGAGTACGTCGCCGAGAACGACGACGTGCGCGAAGAGATCCAGTCCGGGCCGACGCTGTACGGCGAGAACGTCGGCGAGGAGATCGTCGACTTCCTCGCCGACCGGCAAGAGGAGATCCCCTTCGACTGGGCCCACGACCGCGTCGGCTTCGAGACCGACGCCGCCGACTTCGAGTACCTCTAGCAGTCGTCATCGACAGTCTCTGAGGCATTCGTTCTTCCACGGCACCGAAAGCCCTCGGCCCGCTCGCGGTCGCTCACTGGGATACCCTCGCTCCGCTCGGGTAGTGCCCACTGAGCGACTATATAAACGCGACCGATCCTCGCCCTTTCATCCGCCAGGGCTCGGCTGAATGGGCAGCGGGAACAGTCGGGATTTCAAGCGGCAGGAGTTTCTGGATGTTTTCGCCGTGCTCCAGACAGCCTCACTTGTGATTGCCGAAATAGCTCTCTCACGTGCGAGCACGCGCTACCCACACGCCCACGACGAGCGCCCACGCATCCGCAGACGCCCGCAACCGCACGCACACGCACGCATTCCGGCGATTTCCGGCGAAAGGCTTTAGAACGGAGTCGGTCGTATCAGGTCGTATGATCGAACGGAGTGGTGATGGCAGATGGAGCTGATCATCACCGAGAAGGAGAACGCCGCCCGCCGGATCGCGGAAATCCTGAGTGACGGGGCCGCGACCGCCGACCGGGTCAACGGCGTCAACGTCTACCGCTGGGGGACCAAGCGCTGTATGGGCCTGTCGGGTCACGTCGTCGGCGTGGACTTCCCGCCCGAGTACTCGGACTGGCGGGACGTCGAGCCCGCGGAACTGGTCGACGCCGAGGTGACCAAGTCCGCAACGCAGGAGAACATCGTCGCGACGCTGCGCAAGATGGCCCGTCAGGCCGACGAAGCGACGATCGCGACCGACTACGACCGCGAGGGCGAGTTGATCGGCAAGGAGGCCTACGAGCTGATCCGCGAGGAGACCGACGTGCCGGTCGACCGGGTACGCTTCTCCTCGATCACCGATCGAGAGGTCCGGGAGGCTTTCGCCGAACCCGACGAGATCGACTTCGATCTGGCCGCGGCGGGCGAGGCCAGACAGGTGATCGACCTCGTCTGGGGCGCGGCACTGACGCGGTTCCTCTCGCTGTCGGCCCGACAACTCGGGGACGACTTCATCTCGGTGGGGCGGGTCCAGTCACCCACGCTCAAACTGATCGTCGACCGCGAGCGCGAGATCAAGGCCTTCGATCCCGAGGACTACTGGGAACTGTTCGCAGACCTGACCAAGGAGGGCACGAGTTTCGAGGCCCAGTACTTCTACGACGACGACGGCAGCGAGGCCGAGCGAGTCTGGGACGAGTCGACCGCGGAGGCCGTCTACTCGGATCTCTCGGGCGTCGACAGCGCGACCGTCACCTCGGTCCGCAAGCGGACCCGGACCGACGCGCCCCCGGAGCCGTTCAACACGACCGCCTTCATCTCGGCGGCGGGGTCGCTGGGCTACTCCGCCCAGCGGGCGATGAGCCTCGCCGAAGAGCTGTACACCGCCGGCTACATGACCTACCCCCGGACGGACAACACCGTCTACCCGGAGGATCTGGACCCCGACGAACTGCTGGACGACTTCGTCGGCAGTCGCGCCTTCGGTGAGGACGCCGAGAAGCTCCTCGAACAGGCAGAGATCGCCCCCACCGAGGGCGACGAGGAGACGACCGACCACCCCCCGATCCACCCGACGGGCGAGCTCCCGCCCCGCGGTGAACTGGACGACGACGAGTGGGAGATCTACGAACTCGTGGTGCGCCGGTTCTTCGCGACCGTCGCCGAACCGGCGAAGTGGGCCCACCTCCGGGTCGTCGCCGAGGCGGCCGGTCACTCGCTGAAGGCCAACGGCAAGCGCCTGCTCGAACCGGGTTACCACGCCGTCTATCCGTACTCCTCGGCGAGCGAGAACGTCGTTCCCGCCGTCGACGAGGGCGACGAACTGGCGATGAGCGAGGTGGCGCTGGAAGCGAAACAGACCCAGCCACCCCGTCGCTACGGTCAGTCCAGACTCATTCGGAAGATGGAAGAACTGGGGCTCGGGACGAAATCGACCCGACACAACACCATCGAGAAGCTATACGATCGGGGCTACATCGAGAGCGATCCACCCCGGCCGACGACGCTGGCCGAGGCCGTCGTCGAGGCCGCCGAAGAGTTCGCCGACCGGATCGTCAGCGAGGACATGACCGCCCAGATGGAAGCGGACATGAACGCCATCGCCAGCGGTGAGGCGACGCTCGACGAGGTGACCGCCGAATCCCGTGACATGCTCGAACGGGTGTTCGAGGAACTCGCGGCGTCGCGCGAGGAAGTCGGCGACTACCTCCAGGAGTCGCTGAAGGCCGACAAGACGCTCGGCCCGTGTCCCGACTGTGGCGAGGACCTGCTCGTCAGACGGTCGCGACAGGGTTCGTACTTCGTCGGCTGTGACGGCTTCCCCGCCTGTCGCTACACCCTGCCGCTGCCCTCGACCGGCGAGCCATTGGTGCTGGAAGAGTCCTGCGAGGAGCACGGACTCAACCACGTGAAGATGCTCGCGGGGCGAGACACCTTCGTCCACGGCTGTCCCCGTTGCGAAGCCGAGAAAGCCGACGAGACCGACGATCAGGTGATCGGTGCGTGTCCCGAGTGTGGTGAGGGCGTTGCGCCGGAGGGGCAACGAGGCGAAGGCGGCGAAGCCGCCGAAGCGGGCGGCGAACTCGCGATCAAGCGCCTCCGCTCGGGGTCGCGGCTGGTCGGGTGTACTCGCTACCCCGACTGTGAGTACTCGCTGCCGCTACCGCGCAACGGTGACATCGAGATCGGCGAGGAGCGCTGTGAGGAACACGACCTCCCCGAGATAGCGATCGTCGACGACGAGGACGACGACGATCCGTGGGAACTGGGCTGTCCGATCTGCAACTACGCCGAGTACCAGGCCCGCAACCGGATCGACGATCTGGAGGATCTCGACGGCGTCGGGTCGGCGACCGCGGAGAAGTTGGAAGCCGCGGGTGTCGAGGGGCCGGGCGACCTCAGGGAGATCGATCCCGACGAAGTCGCGGCCAGCGTTCAGGGCGTCTCGGCCAGTCAGGTCGAGGACTGGCAGGCAGAACTGGCCGACTGATACGGTCAGTTGTCGGTCTGTACCAGATCAACCGCACGCAGTCGTGCGGTCGACTGGGTAAACGTCTACAACGTTCCGTATGAGCGCTCACCGAGGTCGGTAGACGATCTCCATCGGGAGCCCGCGCTCGTCGTGCTCGGGGTCTTCGGGCAGCGTCGCCAGTCCCGCGGCGTCGCCTCGCGCGGTCAGTGCGACCGCGAACGCGTCCACGAGGTCGTCAGTCGTCGTCGCACCGAGGTCAGCCTGGGCCGCCGTCCACAGGTGATCGTACACGTCGGCCTCGACGCGCCGGAGCGTCCCGACCCGCTCCCAGTACGCCGGCCCCGGCGCCTGCGTCTTGGAGTACTCCATCGGTCGGCCGGCGAAGGCCCAGAAACAGACTTCGGGGTGACACTCCCGGACCCGCGCTGTCGCGTCGGTCTCGGCCAGCAGGTCGTCGACGGCGGCGATCTTCGGTGCGATTCCCCAGCTCTGTCGGTTGAGACTCCCGTCCGTCAGGCGCTCCTGTGTGGCCTTCGCGGCCTCGTAGCTGTCCTCGTGGGCGGCTGCTCGGACAGGCGTCGGGAACACGCTGGCGTGACGCTCTGGGCTCAGCTTCGCCCGGGCGGCAGCGTCGCAGGTGCGAGGCTCGGCGGAGTCGGCCCGGAGGCCGATCGGCACGTCCAGCAGCACCCGCTCGGCGGCGCTGTAGGTCGCCCACAGGTCGCGCACGTCGGGGTGGTGACTCACCGCCTCGAACCCTTCGTCCGTGTACACGACCGCGATCCAGCCGTCCGAACAGCCGTCGGCACCGACGTACATCTCGTCGTTGCTTACGACCGGATCAGCATACCCGTTGTGCCGGACCAGCGGGGACAGCCCGAAGAATGGTCGCTCTGGGAGAGCCACGGACCCCACCCCTCCAACCGACGTCGTGTGGCCGAAATATATTTAAATACAGAGTGGCGGTTGAAGCCGCTACTCAAACGCCGAAATTCTGTACACTGGGGACCTCTACCGCCGCCAACGGCCTTAAACACGTCCAGCCCTTCTTCTTATACATGGATTCTCGTGACACGGCTGGCGGCGAGCCGAGGGTAGCGCGCTCGTACGAGACGATCGAGCAGTCCGTGTTGATCGTCGGTGCGGGCGCGGCCGGGGCACGGACCGCGATCGAACTCGTCGACCAGGGTATCGACCCGGACGATCTGCTGGTGATCGGCAAACGAGGCCACGGTGACGCCCACACGACGTGGGCCCGGGGCGGTATCAACGGCGCGCTCGGGACACACGACCCCGAGGACGACTGGACGATCCACGCCGCCGACACACTGAACGAGGGCCACTTCCTCAACGACCCGGCGAAGGTCGAGACCGTCACGCGACGGATGCCCGATCTCCTGCGGGAACTCGACGACTGGGGGATGGCGTTCAGCCGGACCGACGACGGCGAGATCGACCAGCGCTACTTCGGCGCGCAGTCGTTCCGCCGGACGGCCTTCGCCGGCGACCACACCGGTGAGTCGATGCTGGAGACGCTGATCGACCAGGCACAGGCCCGATCGATCCCCTACCGAGAGAACGTCTTCGTCACTCGTCTGATCGCATCCGGGGGCCGTATCCACGGCGCAGTCGGCGTCGACCTGGACACCGGCGAGTACCTCGCGATCGAGGCCGACGTGGTGGTGCTGGCCGCGGGTGGCTACACGAGCCTCTACGCTCGCCACTCCTCGCGAGACGACGAGAACACCGGTGACGGGCCGGCACTGGCCTACCAGGCCGGCGCCACCCTCGCCGACGTCGAGTTCGTGCAGTTCCACCCGACCGGGATGGTCGGCGACCGCTACGGCGAGGAGTGGGACGGCCGCCTCGTGACCGAGGCGGTCCGCGGCGAGGGCGGACGACTGTACAACGCCGACGGCGAGCGGTTCATGGAGCGATACTCGCCGGACCAGATGGAGCTGGACGCCCGGGACGTGGTCGCGAGGGCGATCGCCAAGGAGATCGACGAGGGACGGGGGACCGACGCCGGTGGGGTGCGCCTGGACATCTCGCATCGTGACCGGGCCTTCATCCAGGAGCGCCTGCCGCGAATGTACGAGCGTTTCGCCGAACTGGGCGTCGACATGGCGACAGACCCTGTCGAGGTCGCGCCGACCGCGCACTACGGGATGGGTGGGGTCGTCACCGACGACAGCGGCGAGACCGAGATCGACGGGCTGTACGCGATCGGTGAGACGATGGCCGGAGTTCACGGTGCGAACCGACTCGGCGGGAACTCCCTCGCCGAGACGGTGGCGTTCGGTGCGGTCGCCGGTGAAGCCATCGCCGCGCGGCTGGACGGCGACCACGGGCGCGACAGCACTGTCTTCCACGACCGCGTCCGACACGCGATCGCCGCCCTCGAAACGGTGGCCGACAGCGACGGGGTCCACGACCCCCAGGCACTGTTCGACGACCTCCGGGCACTACTCTGGGAGCACGCCGGCATCCTTCGGGAGGGATCGGATCTCGCGACTGGTCTCGACGAACTGGCGGCGCTCCGTCGGCGCGCGACCGACGTTGCCGTCGGTGACCCGACCAGTCGCTCCTTCGAGTTCGCGCTGAACCTCGGGTTCGCGCTGGACGTGGCCGAAGCCATCCTCCGGGGCGCTCGACAGCGGACGGAGTCTCGGGGCGCTCACGCCCGCACCGACCACCCCGAGACTGACCCAGACTGGCGACGCACCGTCGTCGTCGAGCGCGATAGCGTCGGTGCGATGCGTCTCGATACTGCCCCGGTCGGCGAGCCCAGTGACGCGATCCAGACGGCACTCGACGCCGACTACGAACTCGACTACCACCAGCTGGAGTGAGACGGACGGTTGTCGCCGTCTCCCCGGTCGACCGCTCTTTCTAGAACCCGATGTGGGAGGTCGAACTCGGACCGTCGTCGTCGCCGTCCTCGTCGTCGATCTTTCCCTCGTGGACGAACGTGTAGTCGTCGTCACGCAGGAAGACTGTCCCGTCCTCGACGACGAGGTCGACTTCGGGCAGGGTGGTGCCGGCGGCCTCGCCGTTGTCGCACGCGCCCGAGCAGGCGTCGAACAGCGAGCCGTGTTTGGGGCAGATCAGCTGGCCGTCTCGCATGGGTACGCCCCGGCCCGTATCGAAGCGCTGGGCCTCGTGGGTACAGCGATTGATCCACGCCCTGACGCCGGGGGACTCGTCGCAGGGGACGACGATCACCTCGTCGCGCTCGCCGTAGTTGTCCCGCACCGTACAGGTGTAGGAGCGCTGTTCGTGGAGTTGAGCGACGGTGGTGAGTTCGGTCGCACCGAGCATCCTGTCGCCACATGATCTGTGATCGGCAAAGTACTTGACGGCAAATCGTGCCGTCCCTTGCAAGCTGTTGCCAGCACTGATGTAGGGACGTTCACCAACTCGGAAGGCCTGCCCACTCACCCCACGAACTGCCCTTTCCGCAGCCCCCAGTCCCAGTCCAGGTATCGAATCCGTGGGGAGTCCTCGTCTGCCACCAGTCCGTAGCGCCGGAGAAAATCCAGTATCCCCGAGCGGCCGCCGAAGTCCGCGCGGTACCACAGCATGAGTCGGGGCACCCGAACTACGTCCCCCTCACGCTCGACGGTCGCGTCCAGATACGTTTCGGCGGCCAGATCCAGTTGGTCGTCCACTCGGTCGGGTTCGTAGTGGCGGATCGCCGGGCAGCTCTCGGCTCCACAGTTGACGGCGAAGTGGATGCGCGGGTCGGCGGTATCGAGCGCGTAGCGCAGTTCGAACGACGAGGGCAGCAGTCGTGGTGTGTACCCGAGGGTGTACTTCGAGCGCGAGGCCCGCACGATGCCGTGTTCGATGTCGTCCAGCGAGAGGTCGGTCCCGGCGACAGTGAGGCAGGGCACCGAGAAGAAGCGTAGCGAGCGCGACAGGCCTCGGTACAGGCCGGGGCGGCGATCCAGCAGCAGTTGCGTGCCGGCGTTGTAGCAGTTACACCAGAACGCGAGCGCGGTCTGGCGGTCGGTGCGGACGCGGTCGAGGTCGCGTTCGCGCAGGCCCGCCAGCGCGGCCAGTAGCGCCGCTGTCTCGTCGCCGGCGCGGGTCGCGTCCAGCAGGGCGGCCGCCAGATTCGTCGGGTTGGCCCCGTGGCGGTCGCCGTTGAGTTCCTCTGCCGGCGTCATGGCTACAATTGACAACCGTCGCCTCTTGATACGGTCGGTTGTAGACGGTTACCAGTCGACCCAGTACTGCGTGGTCGAGCTGGGACAGACCAACAACGTTCCGTACGAGGGTCTCGCGGGTCGGCGTCGGCTGCGCTCGGCCACGGAGTCCGCCTCGCGTCCGGAGAACTCGAACTGCGCCCCGCCGCAGGGCTCTTCAACGATGCGCACGTTCAAGACGTCGGGCAGCGCCGTAGCGTGGACGGTAATGGTTGGGTCGTCGTCCTCGTCCGTCGAAGACGATCGCGGGCTCGTCGGACTGTTCGAGATACCTGTCGGTGAGTGTCGCTAGCCCCGACATATCATTGAAACACATGAAAGTTGCCGGCCACTCTCCAGCACTCATACCCGATCTACTACGTCCACCGATCCTCATCCCCGGTCGAACGTACCAGAAGGCGTATGAACTTCGCCGAACTGCTCTCGCTCACTCTGCTATTGTGGATATGTTGGTGTAGGACGGTTTGACACTTACAAACGGTCAGTTCCTCGCATCGTTGCTGGTGTGTTCGTCTCGACGGCCAGTTCTGACATTCGAAGCGGTTATACGCTCGCGGTCGTCTCAGTTGCACGTATGAGCACGTGGGCGGATTGGGATCACATCGTCAAGATCGATCCCGACAAGACGCTGGTCGCGGATGAGACGTTCGAGGACGTGGCCGCTACTGGGACGGACGCGATCGAGATTGGTGGGACGACGGGGATGACCGAAGAGAAGATGGCCCGCGTCGTCGAGGCGTGTGGCGAGTACGACATCCCGGTCTACATCGAACCCTCGAACCCGGCGTCGGTGGTCCACAGCGACCGCCACGACGGCTACCTGATCCCGGTCGTGATGAACGCCGGCGACGTGACCTGGATCACCGGCGCACACAAGGAGTGGATCAGGATCGACGACGATATCGACTGGTCACGGACGTTCACGGAGGCCTACATCGTCATGAACCCGGAAGCCTCCGTCGCGGCCTACACGGAGGCCAACTGCGATCTCGACGCCGACGAGGTCGCCGCCTACGCCGAGGCCGCCGAACACCTGCTCGGCCAGGAGATCGTCTACGTCGAGTACTCGGGGGTGCTGGGCGACACCGAGAAAGTCGCCGCCGCGGCCGACATTCTGGACGACGCCACGCTGTTCTACGGCGGGGGTATCCACGACTACGAGTCGGCCAACGCGATGGCCGAACACGCAGACACGATCGTCGTCGGCGATCTGGTCCACGAGGAAGGCGTCGACGCCGTCCGCGAGACCGTCAAGGGCGCGCGTGACGCGAAGGCCACGACGGCCGCCAGCGAGTAGGCTCGCACCACCACTGCCCGTGCTCCCGCACCACACGCGCGATTCTCCCTTTCGAACGCAACGATCTGCCCCATTGCGCGCAACGCTTTTTCCGCCCGAGCGCGACCCCTCGACCGATGGACACAGACGGCGTCTTCGTCGTCCTCGCGATGACCTCGTCGGGACTGCTCATCTGGTTCCTCGCCCGTCGCATCCGCGCCGGTGAACTCCACCTGATCGCCGGCTATCGCGGCGACGAACCCGTCGACGAGGATCGACTCGCACGCTCGATGAGCCGTGTGGCCAGCGCCGTCGCGGCCCTGACGGTCGCCACGGGTGTCGCCTACCCGATTCTCTCGATCGGTCCGGACGATCAGGTCGCGTACTGGGGCGGCTACACTGTCGCACTCTGCCTGCTGGCCGGCTACGCCCAGCTGGCGAGCAGGGCGGCCCGCGACGACACTGACGCGTAGCGCCTGTTAGCACGGCCGAACGCTTATCCACCGACCGCCTGAATGGCCGACGATGAGTGGCGAACTGGTGATATACGGGTCGTACGGCTACACTGGGGACCTGATCGCACAAACGGCCGTCGACCGGGGGCTCGAGCCCGTCCTGGCGGGACGCAATCGCGAGAAACTCGACGAGCAGGTGATGCGACTGGGCTGTGACTACGAGGTCATCTCGTTCGACGATCCACAGGAGCTCGATTTCCTGCTCGCCGACGCCACGGCGGTGCTCCACTGTGCGGGCCCCTTCGTCGACACCTACCGGCCGATGCTCGAATCGTGTCTCCGAACCGGGACCCACTACCTCGACATCACCGGCGAGATCGACGTGTTCGAAGGGATCCACGCCGAGAGCGAACGTGCCGAAGAAGCGGGCATCATGGCCCTGCCCGGCGTCGGCTTCGACGTAGTGCCGACCGACTGTACGGCCGCCCACCTCGCGGAGCGACTGCCGGACGCCGACCGGCTCGAACTGGCGTTCCACGCCGACGTGGGTGTCTCGCCCGGCACCGCGAAGACCGTGGTCGGCGGACTGGACCAGGGCGGGCGCGTCCGCCGGGACGGCCGCATCGAGCGGGTACCGACCGCCCACGAGTCGATCACCGTGGACCTCGGCTGGGGGAACGACGGTCTGCACGCCGCCGCGATCCCGTGGGGCGACGTGTCGACAGCCTACTACACCACCGGGATCGGCACCGTCACCGTCTACCAGTCGATGCACCCGAAGACGGCCCGGAACCTCGGGCTGATCGCCAAGCTCGGGCCAGTCCTGGGTCTCGGACCGGTCCAGTCCGCCCTCGGTTGGCTGGTCGAGCGCAGCGTCGAGGGCCCCGACGCCGAGGAGCGGGCCGCCGAGGACGCCTACGTCTGGGGCGAGGCCAGCACCACCGACGGCGACCGCGTCGAGACGCGTCTGCGGATTCCTCACACCTACACGACCACCGTCGAGACGGCGCTGGCGGTCGCCGAGCGCGTGCTCGACGGGGACGCACCGACCGGTTTCCAGACGCCCGCCGGGGCCTACGGCGCAGATCTCGTGATGGACGTCGAGGGTGCCGAGCGCGATGACGTAACATAGATCCCCGCGAGCGACGGAATGTGCGCATGACCGAGACGATCACGGGCGAGGTAATCCACGTCGTCGGCCCCGACGAGCACGACGAGGCACAGATGCTCGACGACCTGGCGGCGCTCGCCGAATCACGGTACGTCATCGTCTGTCGCGAGGGCGGCAAACCGGGCCTCTTCGAACGCGTGTGGGCGTTTCTGAAGCGCGATCCCATCCAGCCGGTGACGATCGTCGCCGACGAGGACGCCGCGGAAGGAGACGAACTGACGGCGACCGTCCACGAGACAGAGCTCCCCGGCGTCTACGACGCGATCGACGTGCGGTGAGCCACCACTGATACGGACGGTTGCCGGTCCCTCCCAGATCGACCGCACACCCTTGTGCGATCGACTGGGAAACGGCTACAACCGTCCGTATGAAGGGGCACCCAAGCGACAGTGCGGACCACGATGGTCCGTGAACGAGTCGCACGATGGTTGCCCGCACAGTCACCGACGTGGCTCGACGTGGTCATCGGCGTCTCTACCGCGCTCTCGCTGGTCGGAAACGTCGTCGCTGCTCCCTTCTCGCGGGGCTGGTTCGTGGTCGGGTTCGTCGCCTTCGTCGTCGCCGCCGGCCCGGGGGCGAACTCCGCGTTCGGGGCACGAGTCGGGCGTTGGTTCCAGGGGATCGGCAAGCGCGGTCGTGGGGCGTCGATCCTGGCGTTCGCGGCCGCCGTGGGTCTGGTCAGAACCGCCGTCGACGTTCCGAGCGAGTCGGTGCTCGGCTTCGTCAACGGGATCTTTCTCGGTATCGTCGTCTCGCTGGTCGTGTTCGTCGCCAGCGCCGGCGAGATCGACGGCTGGATCCGGCACAGATCCTGATCGGACAGAAATCATACGGACAGTTGTCGGCGTGTAGCCAGTCGACCGCACGACAGCGTGCGGTTGGCCCAGTTAAGACCGACAACCGTCCGTATCAGTAACATCGCTGTTCGACGCGCTCGTCGTAGAGCCGCTGGAGCAGTTTCGTCATCGGACCGGTCCCAACCGACATCCCGTCGACGCTCGCGATCGGCCGGATCTCCCACGTCGAGTTGGTGAGGAACGCTTCGTCGGCCTCGCGCACGTCTTCGACGGTGTACTCGCCCTCCTCGACGGGGAACTCCTCGGATTCTGCGAGATCCATCACGACTGATCGGGTGATCCCCGGGAGCAGATCCAGATCGGCGCTGGGGGTCTTCAGGCCCGCTTCGGTGACGAAAAAGAGGTTGCTCGTGGCGGCCTCGACGATCCGCCCGTCGGTGTCCCGCATGAGTGCGGCGTCGGCGCTGAACTCGTCCGTCGCCGCTTTCCGGAGTTCCAGTTTCGCGAGGATACCGTTGAGGTAGTTGTGCGTCTTTGCGTCCGCCGGCAGGCACTCGTCGGGGACCCGCCGGGTCCGGACGGTCTGGACGGTCGCCGGGTCGTCCCAGACCGACTCGCCGTCGACACCGCCCCGGGGGAGTTCCGTCACGACGACGGCGACCGTCGGATCGACATCGGGCGCCGGCGTCAGGGTTCCGGGCTGGCTCCCGCGGGTGACCATCACCTTCACGTAGGCGTCCGCCAGATCGTTCGCGTCGAGCGTCTCGTCGACGCGCTCGCGCAGGTCGTCGGGCACCGCCGCACCGAAGCCCAGCGTCTCGGCACTGCGCTGGAGGCGATCGCGGTGGGCCTCCCATTCGAATGGCGTTCCGCCGTAGGCTCGTAGTGTCTCGAAGACGCCGTCACCGTACTGGAAGCCCCGGTCACTGACGCTGACGGTCGCCTCGCGCTCCGGGACCAGATCGCCGTTCACGTGGTATTGCATTGGAGACAGAAGTTCTCGATCAGCTGCTTGCCGGCGTCCGTGAGGATGCTCTCGGGGTGGAACTGGACGCCGACGTGGGGTAGTTCGCGGTGGCGCACGCCCATCACGACGTGTTGCTCGTCCGGCTCCGAATCTGTGTCGCTATGCACTCCATCACCGCCCCCGTCTTCGCCGTCTGCCGTGACAGTGTAGGCGGTCTCTTCGAGCACGGCCGGGAGTTCCTCGTGCTCGACGGCCAGCGAGTGATACCGGCCCACCTCGAATGGGTCGGGCACGTCTCGAAAGACGCCTTCACCGTCGTGAGTGACGAGCGAGGACTTGCCGTGGACGACCGCCTCGGCGTGGCCCACGTCGGCCCCGTTGGCGGCACACAGCGCCTGGTGGCCCAGACAGACCCCCAGTGTCGGATACGAGAGGTCGGCAAAGATCGGCATCGAGACGCCCGCGTCCTCGGGCGTCCCCGGACCCGGCGAGACGACGATGCCGTCTGGGTCGAGGCGCTCGATCGCTTCGACCGTGATGGCGTCGTTGCGCCGGACGACCACGTCGTCGGCGTCGCCGCCGAGTCGCGTCACGACCTCGCCGACGTACTGCACGAGGTTGTAGGCGAAGGAGTCGTAGTTGTCGATCACGAGGACGGTCGGAGCGATCGAGGTCCCTTCAGTCATCGCTGGCCTCCACGCTCAGGTCGGCGCGCTGTCCGAGGGCTTCGTCGACGGCGGTGATCAGCGCCCGGCCCTTGGCCAGCGTCTCCTCGTACTCTCGTTCGGGGACCGAGTCGTGAACGATCCCGGCCCCGACCCGGAGGTAGTACCGGGACTCGTAGCGCACCAGGGTCCGGATGAGAATCGACAGCGTCGCCCGGTCGTCGAAGCCGAAGATCCCGATCGATCCCGTGTAGGGACCGCGCCGGGTCGCTTCGAGTTCGTCGATGATTTCCATCGTCCGGGGCTTCGGTGCGCCGGTGATCGTGCCGCCGGGGAAGACGGCGGCGACGGCGTCGGCCAGATCCATGCCCGCACGGAGACGACCCTCCACTTTCGAGACGAGGTGCATCACCTCCGAGTAGCGGTCGACCCGGCGATAGTCGGTCACGTCGACGCTCCCGAACTCGCTGACCTTCCCCAGGTCGTTGCGCTCCAGGTCGACCAGCATGGCGTGCTCGGCCCGCTCTTTCTCGTCGCCGAGCAGTTCGGCTTCGAGTTCGTCGTCCGCCGCCGAGGTCTCCCCCCGGGGCCGCGTCCCGGCGATCGGTTCCGTCACGATCCGATCGCCGTCCCGTTCGAGCAGCAGTTCCGGGCTGGCGCTCACCAGATCGACGCCGGGGAACTCGACGAGCGCGGAGTAGGGGGCCGGGTTCACCGTCCGGAGCGCGTCGAAGGCCTCGACCGGGTGGACCGCCGCCGGGGCGACGAGTCGCTGGGAAATGTTGGCCTGGAACGTGTCGCCGTCGCGGACGTACCGCTGGACGGCCCGCACCCGATCGGCGTACGCCTCGGGCGTGCAGTCGCTCTCGAAGCGGGCGTGGTCGGTCCCGGCCGGCGGCGGGCCGACGGACGGATCGCCGTCGGTCGCCGCACGGGCCAGAACCAGGGCGTGCTGGCGGCCGAACTCGTAGGCGAGTTCGGGGCGCTCGAACTCGTCGAGGCGCGGGCAGGCAGTCACCCGCAGCGTGACCTCGTCGCCACGGGGCTCCTCCCAGGCGGCGATCCGGTCGTAGGTCGCCAGCTGGAGGCGCGGAAGCGCGCGATCGCGGACTGCCTCGGCCGGGAGCGCTTCGAGTTCGCGGACCACGTCGTAGGAGAGCCACCCGACGACGCCACAGGGGTAGGGCACGTCACAGTCGCCGCGAGCGAGCGTGTCGGCGGAGACGGCGTCGGCCAGGGTCGCCAGGGCGTCCCCGTTCCCCGAGCGCACCTCCACGAAGTCGGACGGCGTGGTCGCGAAATAGCCCCAGCCAGACTGCCCGCCGGTCGTCCCGAGATAGACGCCGCCCGCGCTGTCACCGTCGCGGGCGCGCCGGTAGGCGAGGAACGGATCGTCGACGGTCACCTGCACTTCCACCGGGACGCGCGCGTCTGGGCTGGCGTCGGCAGCGACCGACAGGAACGACTCCCTGTCGGTGACGACGGTCGGCATTACCAGAAAGAAAGCGATCGGCCACTAATTCCCTTGCGGTCGAAGATCACACTGTCGGCTGTAAATCTGTACAGAATTTCATCACCCCAGGTGGAGACTATCTTGAAACAGTGACAGCCGACAGTGTCAGAACGTCCTGGCCTGGTCGATCCAGCCAGAGATCCGGTTCGGAGAGAGATCGGTCGCGTCGGCCAGCTCGTCGGCGTCGGCGACGGCGAGATCGGAGACTGTCGAGACCCCGGCGTTCTCCAGCCGCTCGGCGTAGGCCGGCCCGATACCCTTGATCTCGATGACCGGTGCGTCGTTGTCTGTGACGGGCTCCGATTCGTCGGCCGCTTCGTCCGCCCCGGTCTCGGCCGCTTCGCCGCCCGATTCGGCCTCGTCGATCGCGTCGTCTGTCTCGGCCACTTCGGCCGGTGTCGCCTCGACCGCGCCGTCTTCGTGCGGTTCCTCTGACGTGTCGGTCCCCTTGACGGCGTCCTCCGACTCGGTCGACGGCTCGCGCTCGACGGTCACGTCGACGTCTTGGGGGGCGTTCGTGCCGGCGGAGGGCGACCCCGAGGCGTCGAGCCCGAGTGCCGATTTCAGTTTCTGCAACAGACCCATGTCGTGTGCTACTGGTCGCCGACACTTAACACCTTCCGGGTGCTGCCGGTGCTTAGAGCTGTTCGCGTAGCGCCGCGTTCATCGCATCGACCGGTGCGTCCGCACCGGTCCAGCGCTCGAAGGCCTCGACGCCCTGAAAGAGGAGCATCCACGCGCCGTCGACCGTCGTCGCACCGGCGGCCGCGGCGTCCCGGAGGAGCCGCGTCTCGATGGGCGAGTAGACGGCGTCCAGTACAGCCAGGTTGCCGTGGAGCGCTTCGGCCGGGACTGGGGTGGCGTCCTCGTCCATCCCGACGCTCGTGCAGTTGACCAGCACGTCGGCGTCGGCGAGCAGTTGGTCGAGCCCGTCGAGCCCGTGGCCGGTCGCCTCCGGCACGGCGTCGGCCAGTTCGTGAGCCGTCTCGACGGTTCGGTTTGCGATCCGAACGTCCATCCCCTCGTCTGCGAGCCCGAAGGAGACAGCACGGCCGGCACCCCCCGCTCCGACGACCACGGCGGTCCCGTCCAGGGAAACGTCGTGCTCGCGGAGCGCCCGGACCGCGCCGACGGCGTCGGTGTTGTACCCCCGCGGTCGGTCGCCCGTCAGATCGACCGTGTTGACCGCGCCGATGCGCTCGGCCAGCGGATCGGGATCGACCGCGGCCAGTACGTCTTGCTTGAACGGGATGGTGACGTTGAGCCCGCTAACGCCGAGCGTCTCGGCGGCGTCGATCGCGTCGGCTGCCCCGTCTTTCGGTGGTTCGAAGGTGACGTACCGGGCGTCAATGCCGAGTCGTTCGTAGCCCGCCTCGTGCATCGGCGGCGACAGTGAGTGCTCGACCGGGTTCCCGATGAGACCGAAGACCTGCATACCGGGACACGCAGGCCCAGCGACTATGAAAGGCTCGTTACCTGGCTGCACTTTCGCAAGCTTTTCGGCCCGACCTGTCTTCGGGTCGGATAGTGAGTCGCCTCCGTCACCCACTGGTGCAGATCGGTATCACAGTCTTACTGACAGCGCCCTGGATACTGCTCTTCGCCTACAACACGCTGGTCGGTTTCGGACTGCTCCCCGGGACCCCGATCCACCTCGGCACGCTGGCAGAGGTCGCAACAACCGGCGTCGCCGTGCTCGGAGCATCGTTCCTGCTCGCGTGGGGGGCAGAGACCGCCGAGAAGGACGTGCCCCGCGCGTTCGCGATCGCGGTGCTGGCCGTGCTCGCGGTCGCACCGGAGTACGCGGTCGACGCGCTGTACGCCTGGAACGCAGGTGCTGGGGGTGCGACTGCCGAAGCGTGTAACGCGCTGTCGCCCGCTGTCATCGAGGCCGGCGAGACCCAGATCGCACGGGCCTGCCACGACGCGAACCTCGCCGTCGCGAACATGACCGGTGCGAACCGCATCCTCATCGGGATCGGGTGGGCTGGCATCGCTATCTTCACGGTCTGGCGCGCCATCGACACGCGTGACCCTGCAGTCAAGGACCGCGAGGGGTGGCTCGGCGACGCCGTCCGGTTGAACCGCGACATCGCGACCGAGATCACCTTCCTCTTCGCGGCGACACTGTGGGCCTTTCTCGTCCCGCTGGGTGGTGGGATCGACGCCATCGACACGATCGTCCTCGTCGGACTGTACGTCGCCTACATCGCACTGATCCTTAAGTCCGACATCGAACACGAGGAAGAACAGGTCGGCGTCCCCAAATACCTCCAGCAGTGGTCGGTCCCCTGGCGACCGATCGCCGTGCTCGTCCTCTTTGGTTACTCCGGGTTGATGATCTTCACCGCCGTCGAGCCGTTCGCCCACGGGCTGGAGCAGATCGGGATCAACAACGGGATCCCGGAGTTCTTCATGATCCAGTGGATCGCGCCGCTGGCCAGCGAGTCCCCGGAACTGATCGTCGTCGTCGTCCTCGTGAACAAGGCCCGTTCGACCGCCGGGTTCAACGCCCTCATCTCCTCGAAGCTCAACCAGTGGACGCTGCTGATCGGGACGCTCGCCCTGGTGTTCTCGCTGTCGTTCGGAGCGTACGGCATCCTCCCGTTCGACGCCAAGCAGGCCGCCGAGATCTGGATCACGGCCGGCCAGTCATACTTCGCGCTGGCGATCCTCTGTAACTTCGAGATCAGTGTGCGTGAGGCGATCGTGCTGTTCGGACTGTTCATCTCGCAGGTGATCCTCGAGTTCGTCCTCATCCGGGAGTGGCTGGCACTACCCTTCGACAGCTACGAACTGCTGCTGGCCTACACCGCGATCTACCTCGTCGCCGGCACGCTCCTGTTCGTCAAACGCCGCGAGTCGGTCAAACTCCTCTTCGGCCTAGCGGCCGACGCCGGTCGTGACGCACTGGGTCGCGAACCAGTCCACGAAGAGTTCGCCGACTGATGCTCGCGATCGTCGTCTCCCGGGCGGACTCGGCGTCGGAACACATCGGTGACCACCTGCTCGACCTCGTGGATTGGAGCGAACGCCACGACGAGAGCCGTCCAGACGGTGCCGGCGGTGGGACCGTCTACCGGCGCGCGGGGATGGAACTGCGTATCTTCGATCCCATCCACCTCGATCTGGACGGCGTGGCCGACGCGTTCGGAACTGTCGAGAGCGGCCCCGAACGCGACCCCGATCTGCTCGTCTTCGCCTCCCGCCACGCCGGCGAGACCGGGCCGTTGTTGACGGCCCACCACACCGGGAACTTCGGCCCGGCGGAGTTCGGTGGTGCCGACGGTGCGCTCGCTCGCGCCTGCCCGAACGCCCAGCGAGCGGTGTTCGAAGCCCTGGACGAGCACGTACCCGAGGGCTACGACGTCGGGATGGAGTGTACCCACCACGGCCCCAGCGACGTGGGCGTCCCGTCGATGTTCGTCGAGGTCGGCAGCGACGAACCCCAGTGGGGCGATCCCGCGGCCGCCGGCGCGGTCGCACAGGCGATCCTCACGCTCGACGGGGTGGATGCCGACGCACCGCGGGAGAACGACGCCCGTCGTCACCTCGTGGGCTTCGGTGGCGGCCACTACGTACCCCGGTTCGAGCGGGTCGTCCGCGAGACCGACTGGGCGATCGGCCACGTCGGTGCCGACTGGGCGCTGGACGCGATGGGCGACCCCCGAGAGCACCACGACGTGATCGAACAGGCCTTCGAAGAGAGCGCCGCCGAGTACGCGCTGCTGGAGGCCGAGCGTCCAGCCCTGCGCGAAGCCATCGAAGAACTGGGCTACCGCGTCGTCGACGAAACCTGGGTCCGCGAAACCAGCGAGGTCCCGCTGGGTCTGGTCGTACGCGCCGAGAAGGCCATCGCGTCGATCGACGACGGACTGCGTTTCGGCGACCGCGCGCGGGGCTACGACGGCGAGTTCGTCGTCGAGTCGCTGGGGGCGGAACTGCTGGCACGAGCCAGTGGTATCGATCGCGACGCGACCCGCGAAACAGTCGCCGAGACGGCCCTGGCCTTCGACACCGAACAGAACGGGACCGAGGTCGTCGGCCCGTTCGCGGTGGCCGAGTCCGGGGATCGCGACACCATCGTCGACGGCCTCGCGGACGTGCTCGCACAGTCGTACGACACCGTCGCACGCGAGGGCGACGTGGTCGTCGCTCGCGAGACTGCCTTCGATCCGTCGCTCGCCCGCGAGCGCGGCGTCCCCGAGGGCCCGAATTTCGGACGGCTTTCGGCCGGGCAGTCAGTCGAGGTCGACGGCGAGGTCGTCGAACCGGCTGCAGTGACGCGAGAGCGGCGCGACGAGTTCCAGATCTGAGAACGCCGAAGAGAGTAACGTGTCACTACCGTTTTTCGGCCTGATTCCCCCAACACGTCAGTCGAACGTCAGACATCAGGGGAACACTAATAAGTGTTCGTTTGTTATCGGCGTTCAAATAATGGACTCCATAATCGACGACGCCATCGACGAGGCCGAAGACGAGCGGGAGGAGGCGGCCGATCCCGAACCGGCGTCGGACAACCAGAGCAGCACGACCCCAGACGCCACGAGCACGTCGGGAACGATGACCGACGAGGAACTGGCCGACGTGGTCAAGGACCTCGAAACCAAGATCACCGTCGTCGGCTGCGGTGGCGCGGGCGGCAACACCGTCACACGCATGATGGAAGAGGGCATCCACGGCGCGAAACTCGTCGCCGCCAACACGGACGCCCAGCACCTCGCCGACGAGGTCAAGGCCGACACCAAGATCCTGATCGGGAAGAAGCGCACCGGTGGTCGCGGTGCTGGTTCGGTCCCGAAGATCGGCGAGGAGGCCGCACAGGAGAACATCGAAGACATCCAGCAGTCGATCGACGGCTCCGACATGGTGTTCGTCACCGCTGGACTGGGTGGCGGGACCGGGACCGGTGCCGCCCCCGTCGTCGCACAGGCCGCCCAGGAGTCCGACGCACTCACCATCTCGATCGTCACGATCCCCTTCACCGCGGAAGGCGAGCGCCGCCGCGCCAACGCCGACGCCGGCCTCGAACGCCTCCGAGCGGTATCTGACACCGTTATCGTCGTCCCCAACGACCGCCTGCTCGACTACGCACCCTCGATGCCGCTGCAGGACGCCTTCAAGATCTGTGATCGGGTCCTCATGCGCTCGGTGAAGGGCATGACCGAACTGATCACCAAGCCCGGCCTCGTCAACGTCGACTTCGCCGACGTTCGCACGATCATGGAGAACGGCGGCGTCGCCATGATCGGGCTGGGCGAGTCCGACAGCGAGAACAAGGCCCAGGACTCGATCCGCTCTGCGCTGCGCTCGCCGCTGCTGGACGTGGAGTTCGACGGCGCGAACTCCGCGCTGGTCAACGTCGTCGGCGGCCCCGACATGTCCATCGAGGAAGCGGAAGGCGTCGTCGAGGAGATCTACGACCGCATCGACCCCGACGCGCGCATCATCTGGGGTGCCAGCGTCAACCAGGATTTCGAGGGCAAGATGGAGACCATGATCGTCGTCACGGGGGTCGAGAGCCCCCAGATCTACGGCCAGAGCGAAGCCGAACGCGAGAAGGCCGCCCAGCAGCTCGGTGAAGACATCGACTACGTCGAGTGACCGATTCGGAACGGGCTGAGGAATCGTCTACGGACGCTCGCGAGGAGCGACGTGTTGTTCTCTGTCTCACGCCGGTCTCGTCGACCGACGTGCTCGACGGTGCACTGACCGACGAGCAGACGCTGGTCACCGTCGACTCCGTCGACGCGGTACTCGAACACTGTTCCGAACTAGTCGACTGTGTCGTCGTCGACGCCGATTTCGCCGACGCGCTCGCCGCCGTCGAACGACTCGCCGACAGGGACGGGCCGCCGGTCGTGTTCCTGGTCCGTGGCTCGGACGACGCCACCGTTCGGGAGGCCTTCGCCCGCGGTGCTACCGAGTCACTCAACAGTGAGGTCCCCGGGGCGGTCGCCCCTCGCCTCGGGCGTGTCGTCGACCAGTACCGGCGGGCCACGGTCCCCCCGGCCAGCGACGGCTCGGCCGACGACGAATCGCTGCGCCGTGACGCCCAGTTTCTCGAACAACTGCTGGGCGGGCTGATGGACGAGACGGGGGACACGATCTACTTCAAGGACGAGGACTCGAAGTTCGTCACGGTCAGTCGCTCGAAGGCGCGCGAGGTCGGAGTCTCTCGCGAGGAAATTCTGGGGATGTCCGACTTCGACTTCATGACCGAGGACGCCGCCCGGGAGCGTTACGAGAACGAACAGCACATCATGGACTCGGAGGCCCCCTTCCGAGACGAGGCCGAGCGGGTTGTCACGCCCGACGGCGACGTCCGGTGGTTCCAGACGGTCAAGCTGCCGCGGTACGATCAGTCCGGCGAGGTGGTCGGGACGCTCGGACTGTCACGCGACATCACGGAACTGAAGCGCCTCGAAGAGACGCTCTCGGAACTGGAGCGCCTCGTCGATCGGATGCCGGTGTGGCTGCTCTCGATCGATCAGACGGAGACGGTCTCCTGGGCCAACGACGCGGCGACCGACGCGTTAGTGGGACCGGGACGTGATCTCGTCGGTCGAACGCTCCGGGAACTCGTCGCCGACGGGGCGCTGACCGAACGGTTCCGGGAACAGTACGAATCGACCGCCCAGCAGTTGCTCTCCGAGAAGGGGGAGACGCTCAAGCGGGCCGTCCTCGAACGCGTCGAACTGTCGCTGCCCGACGGACGGGGCGGAATCTACAACGTCCACGTTCGCCTGCTCCCGACCGCGGCCGGACGGGATCGCGGAACGGTCGTCGCCTTCCACGACGTGACCACCCAGGTCGAACAGGAACGGGCACTCGAACGGCAGTACGAACGACTCGAACGACTCGTCCAGACGGTCACACACGACCTCCGGAACCCCCTGACCGTCGCCCTGGGGCATGTCGAGTTCGCACACGAGGAGTACGGCGACGGGACGCTCGAGAAAGCACTCACCTCGCTCAAACGGATGGACGCGCTGATCGACGAACTGCTCTCGATGGTCGAGGTCGGCCAGCCGGTCGAGAATCACGGATCGGTATCGCTCCAGGCGATCGCACAGGAGGCCTGGCAACCGTTCGCAGATCGACCGGCGACGTTGACTGTTCGCGACGACGAGACGATCACGGCTGATCGGAGCCGTCTCTTACGGCTGTTCGAGAACCTGTTCCGGAACGCCGTTGAACACGGTTCAACGAGCCCTGACTCGCAAGCTCGTCAGGACGCCGTCGGACACTCCGTGTCCGACGAGCCCTCGGTCGCTAACACTCCCGAGGACGCCGTGGAGCGCGGCTCCAGGGGACCTCGCTCGGCTTCGACTCCTGCGGACGCGGTCGAACACGCTAGAGAGGACGTTCAGGTGACGGTCGAACCGCTGCCCGCGGGTGGCTTCTACGTCGCCGACGACGGGCCGGGGGTCCCGCCCGCGAAGCGAGAGCAGGTGTTCGAACACGGCCACACGACGGCCCAGCACGGCACCGGGTTCGGACTGACCATCGTCGACGAGATCGCCAGCGCCCACGGGTGGTCGATCGACGTGACCGAAAGCGAGGACGGCGGGGCACGGTTCGAGATCGACACCGATCGGCAGTAGTGCGACGTCAAGCCCTTGGTGGCCGCCTGCATACTGTGCCCCGTGCCACCACTCGATCTGCCACCGATCGGACTGGGAACGTACCAGAACACCGATCCGGACACCTGCGCCGAGAGCGTCGAAATCGCGCTGAACGAAGGGTATCGCCACGTCGACACCGCCGAGATGTACGGCAACGAGGCGGCCGTCGGCGAGGGGCTGGCCCGGGCGGCCGTAGACCGTGAGGACGTGATCGTCGCGACGAAGATCGACACGCCGAATCTCGCTCACGACGACCTGATCGACTCGGCACGAGGCTGTGCCGATCGGCTCGGCGTCGAGACGATCGATCTCCTGTACGTCCACTGGCCGCTGGACAGCTACGAGCCACAGGAGACGCTCGGGGCGCTCGACGGGCTCGTCGAGGACGGCCTCGTCGACCACGTCGGGCTGTCGAACTTCACACCGTCGCTGCTGACCGAAGCGGTCGACCTGCTCGACGCGTCCCTCGCGGCCCATCAGGTCGAGTGCCACGCCATGCTCCAGCAGGACGAACTCCGACGGCTGGCCCGCGAGCACGACCACCACCTCGTCGCGTACTCGCCGCTGGCGAAAGGCGAAGTCGTCGACGTCCCGGAGATTCGGGAGATCGCCGAGAAACACGACGCCACGCCCGCACAGGTCGCGCTCGCGTGGTTGCTGTCCAAGGAGTCGGTCGTGGCGATCCCGAAGGCGTCGTCGCACGATCACATCGAAGAGAACATGGCGGCCCGGGAACTGGAGCTGGAACCGGTCGACATCGAGCGGATCGACGAACTCGGTCGCACCGAACGGATGGTCGACTTCGACGGCACGCCGTGGTGATTTCGACCGTCCGCTACCGTGAAACGGCTATCACAATATAGAAAAGCCCGGGGTGGCTACCGGTCGCCATGGACGTACCCTACGATCTCACCTCGTACGTGCGGGTGCTCAAGCTCGCCAGCACCCCCTCCTGGGAGGAGTTCTCCCGTGTCGCCCTCATCGCGGGGGTCGGCATCGTACTCGTCGGACTGATCGGATTCGTGATCTTCGTGCTAATGTCGGTCGTCCCCGGCTCAACCCCAGCGTGATACCATGGGCATCTACGCAGTCAAAACCACGGCCAGTCAGGAACGTACCGTCGCGGACATGATCATCAGCCGCGAGGAAGACTCGATCCACGCTGCCCTCGCGCCGGACTCGCTGACCAGCTACGTCATGGTCGAGGCCGACGACGCCAGCGTGTTCGAACGGATCCTCGACGAGATCCCCCACGCCAACGGCGTCGTGCCCGGCGAGTCCTCGCTCTCCGAAGTCGAGCACTTCCTCTCGCCCAAACCCGACGTGGAAGGGATCGCCGAAGGCGACATCGTCGAACTCATCGCCGGCCCGTTCAAGGGCGAGAAGGCACAGGTCCAGCGTATCGACGAAGGCAAAGACCAGGTGACCGTCGAACTGTACGAAGCGACGGTCCCGATTCCGGTGACGGTTCGTGGAGACCAGATCAGAGTTCTGGACTCCGAAGAGCGGTAGGGCAGTATCCGCCGAGCACTGCGAGGGAGCGGCCGGTTTTCTACTGAGTGTTGCGAGGAGCGGTAAGCTAGCATTCGGCGACCTCGTCGCCGATTCACTCGCCCGAACGGAGTGAGGGCGAGCCTTTTTCGCCCACGGTTTTCAAGGAGCGGTTCGGGCGCGAAGCGACCGAACCCGACGCACAAAAAGGAGTTTTACTCGGATTCTGCGACGGTCATAACGGGGACCGGTGCCGAGCGGACCGTCTTTTCGGCGACGCCGCCGAGCAGGATGCGATCCGTGCCGCGTCGTCCAGTCGTCCCCATCCCGACGGCGTGAACGTCGTTCGATTCGATGTAGTCGAGAATCTCCTCGACGGGCGTCCCGTGTTCGACGTGGCGGACGGTGTTGGTCACCCCGAACTGTTCGGCCGACGAAACGACGGCATCGACGGCCTCGGTCGCTGCCTGTTCGCTGTCCGTTCCGGCGATGGCGTCTCGAACGTCCGCTCCGAGTCCGGAATCGTCGACCACGGAGAGGACGTGGACTGTCGCGTCCAGCGACGCCGCGAGTTCGGCGACGTGCTCGGCGGCGTGTGTCGCGGCGTCACTCCCGTCGGTCGGAACGAGGACGTTCTCGTACGGGAACGCCAGCGTCTCGTCGGGCTGCATCCGGACCGAGAGAACCGGGACCGACGAGAGACGGACGACCTTCTCGGAGACGCTGCCGACGAGGTATCGCGAGATCCCCTCGCGACCGTGGGTCGGCATCACGATCAGATCCTGGCCGAACCGTTCTGCGTAGTCGACGATCGTGGGAGCCGGATTCCCCTGCACGATGTCGGTGTCGTACGAGACGCCGAGTGTCGCCAGCGTCTTCGCGGCCTCGTCCACGATATCCTCGCCCTCCTGTACGAGTGCGTCGACAGTCTCTCCCTCGACGACCGTGACGCTGTCGCGCGCCGTGTCGGCGACGTAGAGCACCTGTACAGTTGCGTCGGCCCAGTGGGCAATCTCGCTGGCGTGATGGAGGACCTCGGCTGCGCCGTCGCTGCCGTCGAACGGGACGAGGATGTTCTCGTACATGGTTCGGGGGCGGTGCTACGGGTGCCGGTCGCCTAATAGTTTTCACCGTCGTCGGCTGTGGGCCCTTCCTCGGCCGGGTCAGTGGCGGCGCGGTCGACGGTCACCCGGACCTTCTGGATACGAGTGTTCTCGACCCGTTCGGCCCGTAACGTCACGTTCTCGTACTCGAACGTCTCGCCTTGCTCGACGAGGCGGCCCGCGCGGTTGAAGATGAAACCCGAGATGGTTTCGAACTCCTCGCCTTCGGGGAGTTCGATGTCGAGTGCCTCGTTGACTTCGTCGATGTTGACCTCGCCACTGGCCAGCACCTCCGTCTCGTCGAGGAACTCGATCGGGTGGTCCTCGTCACCGACCAGTATCTCACCGACGATCTCCTCGGTCATGTCTTCCATCGTGATGAGTCCCTCCGTCGCGCCGAACTCGTCGATGACGATGACCATGTGCATCCGGTTCTCGCGCATCTCTGTGAGGAGTTCGTCCACGTTCTTTGACTCGGGGACGTGGAGCGTCGACTTGACCACGTCCGCCACTTCGAGGTCGTCGAAGTCGCCGTAGTCGGACGCGCGAAGCTCGCGGATATCGAAGATGCCGACGACATTGTCGAGCGACCCCTCGTAGACGGGCAGACGGGCGTGTCCGGACTCGATACATCGCTGGATGGCCGTCTCGACTGTCGCTTCTTCGTCGATCGCAATCATATCGAGACGGGGCGTCATCACCTCTTTCGCGGAGGCGTTGGTAAAGCGCAGGGTGCGCTGGAGCATCTGGCGTTCCTCCTCGTCGAGGATGCCCTCGCGCTCGCCCGTTCTGATCATGTTCCGAATCTCGTCGCGAGTGACGTACGACGACTCGATCGATGGGCTCCCACCGGTGATCCTGTTCACGATTCCCGTCAGGTAGTAGAACAAATTGATGAGCGGCCACAGCACCTTCTCGACGACTTTCAGCCCACGTGCGACGCGTCGTGCGTGCAGTTCGGTGTGCTCGACGGCGTAGGATTTGGGGGCGCTCTCACCGAACACCAGCACCATCGACGTGATACCGAGCGAGGAGACGATGACCGCCGTCCCAGGATCGAAGTAGAAGCCGACGACCGTCGTCGAAACGGAGGACATCGTGATGTTGACCATGTTGTTCCCCACGAGGATCGTCACGAGCAGTTTGTGCGGGTCCTCTTTGAGTGATTTGACCGCCTGTGCGCCGCGCTTGCCCTCTTCGACCATCGCGTCGATCTGGTGGGTCGGCAGGGAGAACAACGCGATCTCGGACGACGAGAAGAATCCGGAGCCGACGAGCAACAGCAGAATCAGGACGATGCCGACCGCGGTGACCTGTGTCTGCCCCAGTTCGACACCGACGATCGGCACTGTGTAGCCTGTTGCGAGGGCGCTAGATACCGCTGTGAGGACGGAGGAACTCATTGACATCCGGAGTTAGGAGAGCAACGAAGTAACGCTTGGGTCGCCAACGACCCCCGAGACTCCGACCGCGGCGGGAGCGGCGGGATCGCTCTAGCGACGTTTTGAGCCATCCCCAGTTTAACGGAAGCAGGAGAAGACGCTGCGAGTGATGGCAGCGATACGGACACGTTCACTGACGAAGGAATTCGGCGACGTGGTCGCCGTCGACGATCTGGATCTCGTCGTCGAGGAAGGCGAGGTGTTCGGCTTTCTCGGCCCGAACGGTGCGGGTAAGTCGACGACGATCAATCTCCTGTTAGATTTTATCCGGCCGACGAGTGGCTCTGTCGAGGTACTCGGACGCGACGCTGGTGGGGAACCGGCAGCGATCCGGGAGCGGACTGGCGTGCTCCCGGAAGGGTATGGCTTCGACGATCCGCTGACCGGCCGAGAGTACCTCGACTGGGCAATCGAGACCCGCGACGCGAGCGACGACCCCGACGAACTGCTCGAACTGGTGGGACTGGCCGGTGACGCCGACCGGGTCGCCGAATCCTACTCGAAGGGGATGCAACAGCGCCTGGCCCTTTCGATGGCGCTGGTCGACGATCCCGACCTCCTGATCCTGGACGAGCCGACGACCGGCCTCGACCCCAACGGTATCCAGCAGATGCGGTCGGTGATCCGCGAGCGCGCCGAGAACGGGACGACGGTCTTCTTCTCCAGTCACATCCTCTCGGAGGTCGAGGCCGTCTGTGACCGCGTCGGCGTGATGAACGAGGGGACACTGGTCGCGCTCGACAGCATCGAGCAGTTGCGTGAGAACGCCGGCGGGCAGGCGACGATCCGGCTAGAGTGTGCGTCGCCGCCGACGGATCTGGGCGTCGAGTCGATCGGTGGGGTCGCCTCGACGACGGTCGACAGCGACACGCTCGTGGTGAACTGCCTCGATCCGAGCGTCAAGGTCGACGTGGTGACCCACGCCGCCCAGCGGGCGACGATCACGGACATCACCTCCGAAACGGTGTCCCTGGAGTCGCTGTTCAACGATCTCACTGGGGGCGGGCGCGACGGTGAGGAGCCAGCCGACAGGGGAGCGTCCTCTCCCGCGTCCGACGGACGGGGGGCGGTACAGTGAGCGTCCGCTCCGTGGCGAAGAAGGACTTCCGGGGCGCGCGCCGGTCGCGGTCGCTGTGGGCCGTCGCGACCCTGCTGGGTCTTGTGACCGCGTTGATCGGCTACAGCTACGAGGCCTATCAGGCGATGCCGACCACGTCTGTCCAGCGGATGTTCTCCCAGCTGGTGCTACTGTTGATGTTGCTCCTGCCGATCGTCGCGCTGGTCGCGAGCTACATGTCGATCGCCGGCGAGCGCGAGAGCGGCGGCGTGAAGTTCCTCCTCAGCGTGCCCAACACGCGACGTGACGTGTTCGTCGGGAAGTTCGTCAGTCGACTCGGGATCGTCTGTGCCGGCGTGGTCTTCATGTTCGTGACCGCGGCGGCCGGTGGGTACGCTCGCAACGGGACGCTTCCGCTCACGCTCGTCGCCGGGCTGCTGGCGATGACGCTGCTGTACGGCAGCGTGTTCGTCTCGATCGCGGTCGCGGTCTCCTCGGCCGTCGCCGCCCGGAGCCGTGCGATCGCCGCCGCCGTCGGCTCCTACTTCGTGCTGGTCCTGCTCTTCGTCGTCCCGGGGCTGAGCGTGTTCATGATCGCCCAGTGGGTCCACCGGACGCTGCTGGGAATGGAGGCAAACCTCGACCTGTACAACGCGGTCACGTACGTCAGCCCGCTGACGGCCTACCGCAAGGGAACGAACATGTTCTTCCCCGACGAGATGGAACAGCGGGTGTTCCAGCGGGCGGCCGACGCCAGCGGCGACCTGCCGGTGTACCTCTCCGAAGAGGTGTCGCTGCTCGTGTTCGCCGTCTGGCTGGTGGTACCCCTCGCTATCGGCTATCTACGGTTCCGGGGGGCTGATCTGCAATGAGCCCCGAACTCGGTTCGCTGACGCGCCGGAGCAAGATCGGTGCAGTGCTGGTCGCGCTCGGTATCGCGCTCCTGATCGTCCCGTCACTCGCGCCAGTCCAGCCGGTGCTGTACCACGAGACCAACACCGGCACCACGGAGAACGAGACCATGCTGGAACGGCAGGGGTACAC